>Ga0065721_10003910_pt1 | contig 57121 bp, 61 predicted proteins | sample Mesricmetagenome_FD_59108 | JGI IMG/M metagenome (GOLD analysis project Ga0065721, IMG submission 59108) | Mesophilic microbial community from rice straw/compost enrichment Sample: eDNA_1 v2 (version 2) | ecosystem: Engineered > Solid waste > Grass > Composting > Bioreactor | place: USA: Davis... | reverse complement strand
TAAAAATGGCGTGCCCTGAGAGATTCGAACTCCCGACCTTTTGATTCGTAGTCAAACGCTCTATCCAGCTGAGCTAAGGGCACATGTTATGGAGCGGACGACGGGTCTCGAACCCGCGACCTTCGCCTTGGCAAGGCGACGCTCTACCAATTGAGCTACGTCCGCATATTTGTTTAAGAAAATATGGTGCGGTCGAGAGGACTTGAACCTCCACGGTGTTGCCACCACTAGAACCTGAATCTAGCGCGTCTGCCAATTCCGCCACGACCGCATATTCACTTTGTAAAAACTGGTGAGCCATGAAGGACTCGAACCTTCGACCCTCTGATTAAAAGTCAGATGCTCTACCAACTGAGCTAATGGCTCNCANTATGGCTGGGGTACTAGGATTTGAACCTAGGAATGACGGAGTCAAAGTCCGTTGCCTTACCGCTTGGCTATACCCCAATAGCCATGAAGTAAAGATGGTGGGGAGAGACGGATTCGAACCGCCGAACCCGGAGGGAGCAGATTTACAGTCTGCCGTGTTTAGCCACTTCACTATCTCCCCATCTTGTCCTTTTTCAGCATCAGTATTATCAACTGAAAATTAAAGGTGGTGCCGGCAATAGGACTTGAACCCACAACCCCCTGATTACAAGTCAGGTGCTCTACCAATTGAGCTATACCGGCATATTTGATTATTTCATGGTGGCTCGGGACGGAATCGAACCGCCGACACGAGGATTTTCAGTCCTCTGCTCTACCGACTGAGCTACCGAGCCTCGTGCATATGAGATGCCACCATTAGTTTGAATAATGGCGGAGCTGACGGGACTCGAACCCGCGACCTCCGGTGTGACAGACCGGCGTGAACTCCAACTTCACCACAGCTCCATATTATCATTTTGTAAAAATGGTGGAGGCTGACGGGATCGAACCGCCGACCCTCTGCTTGTAAGGCAGATGCTCTCCCAGCTGAGCTAAGCCTCCGTACTCCCCGACTTTTGTCAGGGACCCAACAAAGTAGTTGGGATTCATAGGTGACCCGTAGGGGATTCGAACCCCTGTATGACAGCGTGAAAGGCTGCTGTGTTAAACCGCTTCACCAACGGGCCGTGCTTTTTAACAATCTGGTGCTCCCGACAGGAATCGAACCTGCGACCTCTTCCTTACCATGGAAACGCTCTACCGACTGAGCTACAGGAGCGTGATATGGCTCCTCGGGACGGACTCGAACCGCCGACCGATCGGTTAACAGCCGATTGCTCTACCAACTGAGCTACCGAGGAACAATACAATATCCAGGCCAATTGCCTTTAGGAGTCTATGGTGGAGCTGAACGGGATCGAACCGATGACCTCCTGCTTGCAAGGCAGGCGCTCTCCCAACTGAGCTACAGCCCCATTTTCAAATGGGTAAGCGATCTTGATTTTGCTGCTATCGCCTTATGTAAGTGGTGGGCCTAGGCTGACTCGAACAGCCGACCTCACGCTTATCAGGCGTGCGCTCTAACCAACTGAGCTATAGGCCCGTATCGCTTCCTGGATCTTTAATCTAGCATAGATTGTTATTCATTGCAATAGAATTTTTGATTTTTTTATCGGGTAAAAGTGAATTTTTTGCAAGAAGGCTGGCTCAGCTACGAGAAAGCCAGCGAAAAACCCGTTTCGATCCGCAAAACAGCGTGGTAGAAGCCTTTTCCACACCTGTTTCATAGCTGAGCCTTCCTGCAATCAATGTCTATATGGAGCCATCAAGGATCTTAAATATCCAAATCTCTGACAGTCGCTGCGTATTGCTCAATAAACTCTCTGCGCGGCTCTACTTCATCGCCCATGAGCGTCTCAAACACCATATCGGCATCCATGGCGTCTTCCAGGTCAACTTGCAAGAGTGTACGCATCTCCGGGTCCATTGTAGTTTCCCACAATTGGTCCGCGTTCATCTCACCCAACCCTTTGTAACGTTGCACATTTGGCTTTGGTGTAGTCTTCAGGGTAGCGAGTATTTCATCCCGCTGCCTGTCGTTGTAAGCATAATGCAGCGTTTTGCCCTGCTTGATGCTGTACAACGGCGGCTGCGCAATATAAATATACCCCGCTTCGATGAGCTGACGCATGTAGCGATAGAAGAACGTCAACAGCAACGTACGGATATGTGAGCCATCCACGTCGGCGTCCGTCATGATTACGACTTTATGGTAGCGCGCTTTGGTGATGTCGAAGTCTTCGCCCACCCCTGTGCCGAGCGCCGTAATGATCATGCGAATTTCGTTGTTGCCGAGAATTTTGTCCAAGCGCGCCTTTTCTACGTTCAACACTTTTCCACGCAAAGGAAGAATCGCCTGGAAGTGACGATCGCGGCCAGACTTCGCAGAACCGCCCGCAGAGTCTCCCTCAACGATGAACAGTTCGGATTCGGAAGCGTCCTTGGAAGAGCAGTCGGCCAATTTACCCGGCAGCGCACTGACTTCGAGCGCGCTCTTGCGGCGAGTCATTTCCCGGGCTTTACGGGCAGCCTCACGGGCACGCGAAGCCATCAGAGCCTTCTCGACCACTTTTTTCGCTACGCCAGGGTTTTCCTCCATAAAGGTGCTGAAACGATCGCCAAACACGGACTCGGTAATGCTGCGCGCTTCCGAGTTGCCGAGCTTTGTTTTCGTTTGCCCTTCGAATTGAGGCTCCTGGATCTTCACCGAAATAATCGCCGTGATCCCTTCACGCACATCATCCCCGGACAGGTTCGCATCCTTTTCCTTGAGGAGATTGAATTTGCGGCTGTAGTCGTTGATCACGCGGGTAAGAGCTGTCTTGAACCCGGTTTCGTGCGTACCGCCTTCATGCGTGTTGATGTTGTTGGCAAAAGAATAAATATTGCTCACGTAGCTGTCGTTGTATTGCAGGGCAACCTCAACAAGCAGGCCGTCTTTCTCCCCTTCGCAATAAATGACTTCTTCGTGCAGCGCTTCGCGGTTTTTATTCAAATATTCCACAAACTGAACAATACCGCCCTCATAGTGGAACGATTCTTCCTTTTCCTGTTCGGGACGGGTATCTTTCAGCGTAATCCGCAGTCCTTTGTTGAGGAAAGCAAGCTCGCGAATACGTTTTTGCAAAATGTCGTATTCGAAAACGGTTGTTTCTGTAAAGATGGTCGGGTCTGGCTTGAACGTGACTTTTGTTCCCGTCTCTTCTGTCTCGCCAATAACAGCAAGATCAGCAACAGGTGCGCCGACCGTAAAACGCATATAGTGAATTTGATTGTTCTGCTTTACTTCTACTTCCATCCACTCGGATAGCGCGTTTACAACCGAGCTACCTACCCCGTGAAGACCGCCGGAAACTTTATATCCGCCGCCGCCAAATTTTCCGCCGGCGTGCAGGACAGTTAAAACCGTTTCTACTGTCGACTTCCCGGTTTTCTCGTGGATGCCGGTTGGGATTCCCCGGCCATTATCAGTTACAGATACGGAGTTGTCCGGATGAATGACCACCAAGATGTTGTCGCAATAACCGGCAAGCGCCTCATCGATGGCATTGTCGACAATCTCCCATACCAGGTGATGCAAACCGCGGCTGCTGGTTGAGCCGATATACATGCCGGGACGTTTCCGAACCGCTTCCAGCCCTTCCAGAACCTGAATCTGACTCGCATCATAGTTTGTATCGTTCGTCGTCACTTGATCCACTACTCTGTCAACTCCTCCACTTCAGCTTGTACAAAGGGAAACTGATCCAAGCTGTCCACGAACTGAGCGCGTCGCTTTAGCGTCAGAGAAGAAATAGGTGAACAGTAAATGGCATCCTTGGTGATTACATACGATTTTGTTTCTTCTACGCTGTGGTCGACGATCGTCTTCCGCTTTTCCTGCAAGAAAGCCTTGTTGACCTTCGAGGATTTCACGGTTTGATGATCGAGGATGGAAATGACTTCCTTTGTGCTCACCACAGTATCTCCACCAATGTGAATAAACATCCCTGATCCCTACCTTTCTCCCGAGATTGTCCCTTCCTTCACGTAAAAACGAGAGGCTTGCTGGAGAACCTGATGCTTTAAGCCTTCCACACCTGTCGTGCTCACAAACGTCTGAACCCGATCCTGAATGGTTTCGAGTAACAGGGTTTGCCGATGTTCATCCAACTCTGACAAGACATCATCCAACAAAAGAACGGGGTATTCCCCCACTTCTTCTTTAATCAGTTCGATTTCGGCCAGTTTGATGGACAGTGCGCTCGTGCGCTGCTGCCCTTGTGAACCGTACGTTTGGACATCCATGTTGTTCACTTTGAGCGAAAAATCATCGCGATGCGGTCCGATCAAGGTGCTTCCGCGCATGATTTCCCGGTCGCGAACCTCTTCATAGGCAGCCAGCATTGTATCAACAGCCTGCTCGACCGACATTTCTTCCGTAACTGGCGATGAGTTTACATAGTGCAAGGAAAGCTTCTCCCGGCCATTGGTAATGCCCGTATGGATCTCCTGCGCCCATACTTGGAGCTTGCGCAGAAACTCAAACCGCTTCCTCAACAATTTTACCGCTAAATCGGCTAGTTGGGTATTCCAAATTGCCAGCATTTCCAGCGAATGGCTTTTTTTCATCGCCAAGTCCTTCAGCAGTTGATTCCGCTGCGCCAGCACTTTGTTGTAATTGCTTAAATAATACAGATAAGTGGGCGATACTTGGCCGATTTCCATGTCAATAAAACGTCTGCGCTGAGCGGGTGCCCCTTTTACAATGGACAAATCCTCCGGCGCAAACATGACTACGTTCAAGGCTCCCACATAGGCGCTCAGCTTTTGCTGCTCCATCCCGTTGATTTTGGCCCGCTTTCCTTTGCTTGTCAACTGCAGCTCCAAACGAACAGAACCGTAGCGACGAAGAACATCGCTACGGATCGTGGCGAAATCGGCATCCCACGTAATTAGCTCCTTGTCTCGGGGCGTACGGTGGGATTTGGCCAGAGCCAGAACGTATATCGATTCGAGTGCATTTGTTTTCCCCTGGGCGTTGTTGCCAATAAACAACTGGATGGGGCCATCAAAATCCAAGGACAGGGATGAATAGTTGCGATAGTTGGTAAGCGACAGGTTCTTGAGAAACAAGAATCACGCTCTCCTCTCAGCGGCGTACCACTTGAAAGCGGCCATGGCCTTCAATCGCCACTTCATCGCCAGGATATAGCTTGCGGCCTCGTCTGTTGTCCAGCTCGCCATTGATTTGAATCGGCACCTCTGCCAAAAAAGCTTTGGCCATGCCTCCGGTATCGATGACGTCAGCCAGCTTTAAAAATTGGCCGAGAGCAATGTATTCGGTGTTGATGGAAACCTCACGCATGGCTTGGCTCCTTTCTTTTACGAAAAAGAACTTTTTTACGAAAAAACCCTAGTAAGTACGGACTGGCAAGATCAAATGCAGCATCCAATCGTGGTCCGTCGGACGAATGACAAACGGGCTCATCGGGCCAGTAAAGCTGGCTCTGATTTCGGAGCTGTCAATCGCACGCAAAGCGTCAATCATGTATTTGGCGTTGAAGGAAATCTTCAGCTCTTCGCCTTCCATCGCTTTCGGACTCAAAATATCCGTTACTTTCCCGATTTCAGGAGCGTTGGAGGTGATCTCTACAGTGCCATCCGGCAGCGTAACGAGCTTGACCACATTGGATTTGCCTTCGCGGCTGAGCAAGGAAGCGCGCTCGATCGACTGCAAAAATTCTTTGGTGCTGACAGTGATCTCTGTTTTGCTTCCTTGTGGAATGATTCTGGTCGTGTCTGGATAAGTTCCCTCCAGCAAACGCGAATAGAACAAAATGTGCTTGGACTTCACCAAAATTTGATTGTCGGCTACGACGATATCAGCAGGATTTTGGTCATCATCCAAGATTTTTACCAATTCGTTGCAGCTTTTTCCTGGTACGACTACGTTGTGGAAGGAAAGGTCATCCGGGCATTCTACCATGGCAGTACGGCTGGCCAAACGGTGACTGTCAGTCGCAACAAAACGAAGCTTGCCTTGTTCCAGGGACCACATCAATCCAGTAAGAATCGGGCGCATTTCAGAAGTGGATACGCCAAAAACAGTCTGACGGATCATTGCTTTTAGCAAGTCACAGGGAACGCTGAATACTTTATCCTCTTCCAGATGCGGCAATTGCGGATACTCGCTGGCATCCATTCCGTTGATGGTGAACTCAGCTTGTCCGGAACGGATTTGGGTAACAAGGCGATCGTCTACCTGGATATGGATTTCGTTGCTTGGCAGCTTGCGGACGATTTCGCTGAAAATGCGAGCTGTCAAAACGATGCTTCCAGGCTGATGGATCGTTACTCCCCATTCTCCCGCTTCTTCCAAAGGAATCTGTACTTCGATGGATACATCCGAGTCGCTTGCAGTCAGAGTAAGCCCCTCGTCATCTGTTTTTATCTTAATCCCGGTCAAAATCGGAATGGTTGTTCGGCTGGAAACGGCTTTACTGACATGTGACACGGCGTTAGACAGCTTGTCTCGCTGAACGGTAATATGCATCAACGTGATCCTCCCTCTATCTGCGCCATTTTTTTAATGGACTATGCATAATGGCTGCGTCTTTATCATAACTTATTAGGATATATCTTTTTAACAGAAGTAGTAATAGGGCCTGTGGATTTGTGGATATGTGGACTGATAACGTAAAAGATAGCCTATACACATGTGGGTAAGTTGTGTATAGGCTTTTTGCGTTATGCACAGGTTTAGTGGTTTGCTTTTAACTTTTCAATGAGCGACTGAATCGTAGTTTGCATCTGCGGATCACTTGCCAGTGCCCGCGAGATTTTTTCATGCGCATGGATGACAGTTGTATGGTCGCGTCCGCCAAATTCGTCGCCGATTTTTGGCAAGGAGGCGTCTGTCAGCTCCCGAGACAAATACATGGCGATTTGGCGAGGAAAAGCGACGGTTTTGGTCCGCTTTTTCGCTTTGAAGTCTTCCAGCTTCAGACTGAAAGCTTCTCCGACAGCACGCTGAATGTCCATAATGGTAATCACACGCGGGCGAGAAGACGGAATGATGTCTTTCAAAGCTTCGGCAGCGAGCTGCGTATCAATGTCGCGATTGATCAAGGAAGAGTAAGCAACGACACGGATCAGCGCACCTTCCAGCTCGCGGATGTTGCTGTCGATTTGATTCGCGATGTAAGCCATTACCTCGTTCGGAATGTCGAGGTTTTCTGCCTTCGCTTTTTTGCGCAAAATGGCAATCCGCGTCTCCAGATCAGGCGGCTGGATGTCGGTAATCAGTCCCCATTCGAAGCGGGAGCGAAGCCGGTCTTCCAGCGTCGGGATCTCTTTTGGAGGCCGGTCGGAGGAAATGATGATCTGTTTGCTCTCTTCGTGCAGAGCGTTGAACGTATGAAAAAACTCCTCTTGCGTCGACTCCTTGCCAGCCAAAAACTGAATGTCATCAATCAAAAGAACGTCTACACTCCGGTACTTGTTGCGAAATTCGACGGCCTTGTTGTCCCGAATGGAGTTGATGAACTCATTGGTAAACTTCTCGGACGACAAATAGACCACTTTTGCCGATGGATTGTGTTGGATAACATAATGGCCAATTGCGTGCATCAAGTGGGTTTTGCCAAGTCCGACTCCTCCGTAAATGAAGAGGGGATTGTAAGCTTTGGCAGGAGCTTCTGCGACTGCAAGCGAAGCGGCATGAGCGAAACGATTTCCCGCACCGATAACGAAAGTGTCAAAGGTGTACTTGGGATTCAAAATGCTGGGTGGCTGGTCATCCGCTGCTGTGGGCGGAGCGCTCATTTTCACCCGTGGGGTAGGTTGTTCCTCGGCAAATGCGGCATCCTGATTTTGCAGGGCGACGAATTTTACCTTCATATTGATACCTGTCACTTCATATAGTGTATCGGTAATCAGTTGAGCGTACCGGGTTTCGAGCCAATCTCTCGCAAAGTCATTGGGCGCCACGACGATCAGTGCATCCTCTTCCAGGGTGGTTGCCCTGGTTGCTTTGAGCCAGGTATCGAAACTTGGTTTGCTTAGCGATTTTTCTATCTTGGCGAGAACTTTGCGCCATAGTTCGCTAATCGCTGCATCCAACCAGAATCCCTCCTTTTGGGCCATCCGAAAAATAAAAATCACCGATAAAAAATAAACGATAACAATTGCAAAAACCGCATATGTGTGACCCGATTGTCAACACGGTCGTATTTGACGACTGTGGATAAAAAAAGTCGAAAAATAGGGATTCTGCTCGCAGAAGAGAAAAAAAGCAGACGGTTATCCTCATCCCTGTGTGTAACGACATACACATAGGAAGGAATCTGTCCACAAACTTATCCACACCCTGTGGAAAAACCGATTAGCCTATCGGAGTTATTCACGCTTCAAAACAAAAACATAATAACAGATATAAGGCATGGCATCAATGGTTTTTTCATACTTATCCACAAACACAACCACTGGTACTAGCCACATATTCACATATCTATATTTTGTGTACAAGCTGTAGATAAAGTTGTCGAAACCTGTTTTTGTGGATAAAACGATATCCACAGACCCGGGAAATAGTTTTGTGGGGATATTTGCCTTGGAAAGGAAATTCCATCGCTGCTTGACTTTTTTTATATATGTCCTTATAATGCAAAAGAATGTCTGTGCTAGACGGAGGTGTATACGATAATGAAACCATCATTCAACCCTAACAATCGCAAGCGCAAAAAGGATCATGGATTCCGTAAGCGCATGAGCACAAAAAACGGCCGTAAAATTTTGGCTGCTCGTCGTCAAAGAGGTAGAAAAGTTCTTTCCGCGTAGGCCACATTTCCAGTGGCCTTTTTGTTTGCCAGATGATGTCGGAAAATTCTTTTTTTAGGTGGAAAGAGGAAGTCTCGCCGCGGCGTGGAACCTTTTGGTGGAGAATCATTACCTAGCTACCAAAAAAGTTCTTGATTCATGCTGTTTGAAAAGAGCGGGAGGGACGATGAAGCCTAATGAAGAGAATTTCACCGACTTTTTTATTGGGGTAGGCCGTGATTTTGTCCATGAGCTGGCTTTGCCTGACTTAGTTTGCGCCTATGCAGGAGGTTCGGTTGGGAGAGGGGAGGCAGACGCCTTCAGCGATCTCGACTTGAACCTTTTTGTGGAGGGAACGAGGGAACACCGCAGCGAAAATCATTCGTTTCGCGGTCAACTGATTCAGCTGCATGTCCATCCTGTGCCGACTGCGGATGATGTACGCGACAATCCTTGGCGTTGGCGCTATTTGCAGGAAGCACGGCTGGTGGCAGATCCAACTGGCTGCTTTGCAGACTGGTTTCCACAGATGCGTGCTTATCTCGAATCAGAAGAGGCAAAAGCGAAGATGATTGCACAGGCGAGGGCGGCGGTCGAGGAGTACGAGCGAATCGCAGATGAGGCTTTGGCAGAAGGGCGCTTGTACTCCGCTGCTTTGCTCGAATGGGCAGGGTGGCTGGAGGCCATGCAGCTGATTGCTTTCGTCTCGCAAGGACAGCTCAGCGATCGTGCGCTTTTCCAGCTCGTGAGTGGGTTAGGCGGCTGGTCGGAGCTTGAGCGGCACTTTTCCGTGAGATACGCTGCAAGAGAAGCGCTTATGGAAGGGCTGGCGGTGCTTTCCGATTATCGTGCCCACTTGCAAACGAAGGCTGGTCCAGAGGCGTTCGCACTCGGAGCGGAAAACGATGTTCTTTTGCAGCAGAAGATGGGAAGACTTTTGCAGAAGGAGCAGTATGTCGAAGCGGGGTTCCTGTTGTTTTCCGAAGCGGTTTGGCTGTATTCGAGCACAGACGCCGACAACTGGTGGGAGGAGCATCGACAAGAGCTTCCGCCAGGGCTTGGGGAGTCGCTGCTGGAGCTGGGCTTTTTCCAGATGGATCAGGCGAAGGCGGCAGAACTGCGAAGCGCAAGAGCCGAGCTGATCGCGAAAATCGGCTAAATTTCTTGCAAAGTATGTGTACTTTGGGAAAAAAGTGGACGAAACAAGGATATACTGGTAGATGCTGTTTGCGTTTTCTACTATAATTGTGATGTTAGGGGTTGTTTACCTTGCATCGTTCACACCGGCTCAAAAAAAATGAGCACTTTCAAGCGGTTTTTCAACGAGGAACTTCTGCTGCCAACAAGCAATTTGTCCTGTATTCAGCCAAGCAGGAGGGACAAGCTGCTTTTCGCGCTGGAATTTCCGTCAGCAAAAAAATTGGTAACGCTGTTATCCGCAACAAAGTCAAGCGACTGATCCGAGAAGCGGTAGCGCGGTTGGAGTCAGTCATTCCACTCGGCCTCGATCTAGTCATCATCGCCCGTCCGGGAGTGGAAAACATGTCGCTTGAAGCCATTGAGCAATCTTTGTTGCATGTGATGAAGCGGGCCAAAGTGATCAAACGGGCACCCGTACATAATGGAAAAAGAGGGTGAAACGATGGTTGCGAAAATCATGGTTTGGTTGATTCGGGGATACCAGCTGTTCATATCTCCGTTAAAGCCTCCTTCATGTAGATTCGCGCCCACCTGCTCACACTATGCGATCGAGTCGGTTCGCCGATTTGGCGCGTGGCGTGGAGGCTGGCTGGCTCTTCGTCGCATCCTGAAATGTCATCCGTTCCACCCGGGCGGGTTTGATCCAGTTCCGGATCAACGCAAATAGCATACCTCACTGAAGCGGGGAAAAGGAGGACCACCCTTGAGTAGACGTACCCTCAGCATAATTATGCTGACTATGCTGGTTCTTGTTCTGTCAGGCTGTAACCCGACGACTGCTGCACCAATCGGGCCTGACGCAACCGGCTTCTGGGACAAATATCTCGTATATCCCTTGTCCTGGTTGATTAAAGAAAGCGCTTTGATCCTTGGCAACAACTACGGCTTTGGTATCCTGGTAGCGACGGTCATCATCCGTTTGATCGTACTGCCATTGATGGTCAAGCAAATCAAGAGTTCCAAGAGAATGCAAGAGCTTCAGCCGGAAATGCAAAAAATCCGCGAGAAGCACAAAAACGATCCGCAAAAGGCTCAGCAAGAAACAATGGCTCTGTTCCAGAAAAACGGCGTCAATCCACTCGCGGGTTGCTTGCCGATGCTGGTGCAAATGCCAATCCTGATCGCCTTTTACCACGCGATCATCCGAACAGAAGAAATCAAGACTCAAACCTTCCTGTGGCTGACGTTGGGCGAAAAAGACCCGTTCTACATTTTGCCGATCATCGCCGCAGTTACGACTTACTTGCAGTCGAAAATGATGGGACAGGCTACACAGGGCAACCCGCAAATGCAAATGATGCTGATCATGATGCCGCTGATGATTTTGGCTATCGCAGTAACCTTGCCATCTGCGCTCTCCCTGTACTGGGTATACGGTAACCTGTTCACTATCGTACAAACGTATTTCCTGTATCGTGATAAAGGCAATAAGCTTACTCCCAAGGAGGGAACCTCCAAGTGAAAAAGGTGGTAGCTACGGCAAAAACGATAGACGATGCTGTGCAAAAAGCTTTGCTGGAATTGGGTGTACCGCGTGAAAAGGCGAGTATTCGCGTCCTGGAGGAACCAAGCAGAGGGTTGTTTGGCCTGATTGGGGCGAAGGACGCCAAAGTGGAAGTGGAATACCACTACGACCCGGTTGCACAGGGACGTGACTTTCTTCAAGATGTTTTGTCTAACATGAAGGTGAACGCCAAAGTGGAGACTCGTACTAATGAAGAGGGCATCCTGTTTGATATCCAGGGCAGCAACCTTGGAATCATCATTGGCCGCAGAGGGCAGACTCTGGATTCCTTACAGTATCTCGTAAACGTCGTAGCGAACCGTCATGCGGACAAACATGTACGCATCACATTGGATGCCGAGAATTACCGGATGCGCCGCAAGGAAACGCTGGAGCAGCTGGCTGACCGGGTGGCGAAAAAAGCTTTGTCGACCAGACGGGATGTGCGGCTGGAGCCAATGTCGGCTGCCGAGCGCAAAGTAATTCACGCCTTCTTGCAAAAAAGAGCGGACGTCGTTACCTTCAGCGAAGGAGACGAGCCAAACCGATACATCGTCATTGCACCGAAAGAAGCCTCGCGTTAGGCTTCTTTTTTTGTGTCAAAAGGAATGTGTTATCGACAAAAGTCGACGTTTGCGCATGTAGGCGCAGCTTATGTCGAAGCAAACGGTTGTCCACTGTGGATAAATCAAAGCGAGGGTTGAGCTTTTCGAAAAAAGATCATACTGTGGATAACGAGAGCGGACAGCAACCTTGGACGGCAGGGTTGCTTTTTCCTGTTGATGAAGAGAGGGTGTAAAATTTACACTTTCATTTGGAATTTTTCAAGGCGATCTGTTAAGCTAATAAGTTAGTGGCTGACTTGTCTGATTGGAAAGCTTGAGGTGAAGGTCATGAAATTCGATACAATTGCAGCGGTTGCGACGCCGATGGGGGAAGGTGGCATTGCCGTCATTCGGGTAAGCGGTGCGGAAGCGCTCGAAGTTGTGGATAAGATATATAAAGGAAAACAGCGGTTGTCCACTGTGGACAGCCATACGATTCATTACGGGCACTTGTACGACCCGCATACAGGAGATCGGGTGGAAGAGGTGCTGGTGTCTGTTATGAGGGCTCCGCGAACTTTTACGCGGGAGGATGTAGTGGAAGTAAACTGTCACGGAGGAATCGTGTCCGTTGAAAAGGTGCTGGAACTGATTCTCGATAACGGAGCCAGACTGGCGGAGCCGGGCGAGTTTACGAAGCGTGCGTTTTTAAACGGACGCGTTGATTTGTCCCAGGCGGAAGCTGTCATCGATCTGATTCGGGCGAAAACGGACAGAGCGATGAAGGTGGCACTGAATCAGGTAGAGGGGAAGCTGTCGCGTTTGATCCGCCAGCTGCGCCAAAATTTGATTGAAGCCATGGCCCATATAGAAGTAACGTTAGATTATCCCGAGCATGACGTGGAGGAGTTTACGCAAAACTTCCTGCGCGGAAAATGCCTGGAGGTAAAAAGCGAGATTCAACGTCTTTTGCAGACCGCAAAGCAAGGAAAAATCTTGCGTGAAGGCTTGTCGACAGCGATTATCGGGCGGCCAAACGTGGGGAAATCCTCTCTTTTGAACAGCCTTGTTCAAGAGGAAAAGGCGATTGTCACGGATGTAGCCGGGACGACTCGCGACGTTATCGAAGAGTACGTCAATGTGCGCGGGGTGCCTTTGCGTCTGATTGATACGGCAGGCATTCGCGATACGGACGATATCGTGGAAAAAATCGGGGTAGAGAAATCGCGGCAGCTTTTGCAAAAGGCGGATCTCGTCTTGCTCGTGATCAACTACAACGAACCGCTCACTGCTGATGATTATGCGATTTTTGAAGCGGCAAAAGGGTTTCAGGTCATCGTGATTGTGAACAAGTTCGACTTGCCGCAAAAAGTGGACCTGGAAGAGATCAAACGCCATTTTCCACAGCAGCCGCTCATCATGACGTCGGCGCGCGAAGAAAAAGGCATCGATTTGCTGGAGCAGGCGATCGGAGAAATTTTCTTCAGCGGCCGTGTACAGCAGGATGATTTGACGTATGTCAGCAATGCCCGGCATATTCAATTGCTGCGCCAGGCGGAAAGAGCGATTGACGAGGCGCTCGGCGGCATTGACGATCTGATGCCAGTCGATATGATTCAAATTGACATCAAAAAGTCGTGGGAGCTGTTGGGAGAAGTCATCGGCGAGAGTGTCGGTGAGGATTTGATCGATCAGATTTTCTCGCAATTTTGTCTGGGCAAGTAGGCTGGTAATAGAAAAGAAACAGTTCGTCATTCGCCGCAAGCAGGGGATGCAGGCATGGCGATGTCGCGTAGTCCGTTAGAGCGAGGAAAGCTCGCGGCACAGGCAAGAAGGAAGTCGTACTGTATTGGCAGGACGCAATCGTTTTGATGAAAAGAAAGTTAGATGCGAGATAGCACTTATGAGCAAGGGGGAAAACAAAATGAACGCTGTACCTGCGTATGAAGCAGGCTCGTTTGACGTCATCGTAATCGGGGCAGGTCATGCGGGGTGTGAGTCAGCTTTGGCTGCGGCACGCATGGGCTGCAACACGCTGCTTTTGACGATCAATCTGGATGCGGTCGCTTATATGCCCTGCAATCCGTCGGTAGGTGGTCCGGCAAAAGGCCACGTTGTACGGGAGCTGGATGCACTCGGCGGCGAAATGGGACGCAATACGGATAAAACGCATATTCAAATGCGGATGCTGAATACGGGAAAAGGTCCTGCTGTACATGCTTTGCGTGCACAGGCAGACAAGTTTGCCTACCAGCACGAAATGAAGAAAACGATTGAAAATACGCCAAATTTGATCCTTCGCCAAGCCATGGTCGAGGAGCTGCTCGTCGAAGATGGAGTATGCGTAGGGGTCATCACCCAGACAGGCGCTCGCTACAAGGCTAAATCCGTCGTGTTGACTACCGGAACGTACTTGCGCGGAAAAATCATCCTTGGCGACTTGCAGTATGAGAGCGGGCCGAACAACATGCGCCCGTCGATTCGCCTGGCGCTGCATTTGAAAGAGCTTGGTTTTGAAATGACTCGCTTCAAGACGGGAACGCCGCCTCGCGTTCATAAAAACAGCGTTGATTTTTCCAAAATGGAGATTCAGCCTGGCGACCCTGTTCCACGGGCCTTTTCTTATGAAACGACAGAATTTATTATGGACCAGCTGCCTTGCTGGCTGACGTATACCAATGAAGACACGCATGGCTTGATCAATAGCAATTTGCACCGTGCTCCGATGTACTCCGGCATGATTGAGGGAACCGGGCCGCGTTACTGTCCGTCTATTGAGGATAAAGTGGTGCGTTTCAACGATAAGCCACGCCATCAAATCTTCCTGGAGCCGGAAGGGCGAAATACAGAAGAGATGTACGTACAAGGCTTGTCCACGAGCTTGCCGGAAGACGTGCAGCTGTCCATGTTGCGCTCGATGGCCGGAATGGAAGAAGTCAAAATGATGCGCCCTGGCTATGCGATCGAGTACGATTCGATTGTGCCGACACAGCTTTGGCCGTCGCTGGAAACGAAGAAATTGCCGGGATTGTTTACTGCCGGGCAAATTAATGGAACATCTGGCTATGAAGAAGCAGCGGGCCAAGGTTTGATGGCCGGGATCAATGCTGCACGCCGCGTTCAAGGGAAACCGCCTGTCATTTTGGGCAGGGAAGAGGCGTATATCGGCGTGCTGATCGACGACCTCGTGACAAAAGGAACGCATGAGCCGTATCGGCTGCTCACTTCCCGGGCCGAGTACCGTTTGCTTTTGCGCCATGACAATGCCGATTTGCGCCTGACTGATATCGGCTATGAAATCGGCTTGATCAGCGAAGAGCGCTACAGACGCTACAACGAAAAACGCCGATTGATCGAGCAGGAAAAGGAACGTGTGGAAAATACGCGTGTACGCCCTGATATGCAACATGTGCAGGAAGTATTGCGCGCTGCCGGTTCGCCGGAATTGACAGAAGTGATCGAGCTGGCTCAGTTGTTGCGCCGTCCAGAGATCAACTACAGCCATATTGTGGCGATGGTGCCAGCCCCGGAAGTTTTGCCGGACGATGTGACAGAACAGGTAGAAATCCAGATTAAATACGATGGCTACATCAAAAAGTCTTTGCAGCAAGTAGAGCGGATGAAGAAAATGGAGGAACGTCGCATACCAGCCGACATCGACTATCATCAAATTTCCGGCTTGTCCAAAGAGTCCCGCGAGAACATGTCCAATATCCGCCCGCTGAACATCGGGCAAGCAGCGCGTATCGCCGGGGTTACTCCTGCGGACATCTCGGTATTGATGGTGTATCTGGAGTATAAACGCGTAGGGGCAGCGGAGTAAGGAGATTAGCCAAAATGACTAAAGAACAGTTTGCCGAGGCGCTTGCCGCACAAGGCATTTCCTTAACAGAGCGTCAAAAAGAGCAATTCGACCACTTTTTCCGTTTGCTCGTGGAATGGAACGAAAAAATGAATTTGACGGGCATTACGGAAGAAGGACAAGTGTACGTCAAACATTTTTACGACTCGATCACCCCTGCCTTTTACTTTCCTTTTGACCAGGTAAAATCGGTAGTGGATATCGGAGGAGGAGCCGGGTTCCCCAGCATTCCGCTGAAAATTTGCTTCCCGCATGTGAAAATGACGATTATTGATTCGTTGAACAAGCGTATGGGCTTCTTGCAGCATGTGGCGAGTGAACTGGGGCTGGAAGATGTTCATCCGGTGCATGGACGGGCAGAGGATCGCGGGCAGGAAGCCAACTATCGGGAAAAGTTTGATCTGGTCGTAGCACGGGCTGTAGCCCGCCTGAATTTGCTCTCTGAATTTTGTTTGCCATTTGCTCAGCCAAAAGGTCATTTTATCGCTCTCAAAGGGGCAGATATTACGCCAGAGCTGAACGAAGCGAAAAAGGCGATCAAGACGCTGGGCGGCAAAACGCGAAAGGTCGAGACGTTCCAACTGCTGGAGGAAGCAGGAGAGCGCAACATCGTGATTATCGAAAAGGTAGAAGCTACACCCAAGAGCTATCCGCGCAAAGCGGGCGTTCCTGCGAAAAAACCGCTGGTATAGTCACTTAATAGGTTTTAAGGAACGAAGGAAGATCGCAGTTTGATGCTGCGGTCTTTTTTTGTGTGAAAAACGTCTCGACGTTTTTCATGAAATGGGATGTGACCACTCGCGGTCAACAAAACGGTCAGGTCATGACCGTTTTGTAGGCAAAAGTCTTGGCGTCTGGCTGCAAAAAAGAGATGCGCTTGAGTGCTGATTGCCCAAAACAGTCATGGGCGGTGTGGTTTCTGGTTTCGTTTCATGGAAAAAGCTTGTGCCAAGGAGAGTGAGTGCTTTGGGGCTGATGACGTGACGGGTATTTCCGTCTTTTTTCTCGAACGGGGCTTTTCTCATGACAAAAGGGAAAGAGATCTTTTGGTGGTCTTGTGATGTGTGCAGGGGAAAGGTGTTTGTGATTGTGTATCGGTCATTGATCGATGGTGATCGGGCAAAGGAATCTACTTTTTCAAGCATGGAGTTCTTTCAGGGGGCATATACATACCAGTAACGTTGCAGGGAACGACAACCGTTCTGAGAGGATGATAGACATGGAAGAAGTGTGGGTGTCTCTTTTTCCATCAGAGCTTCCGACCATATTGCTGAGGCTGTTTCTCGCTTTTTTGGCTGGAGCCATCATGGGGTGGGAACGCGAGCGTTTTATCAAGGATGTGAGCAGACAACGAGGAGCAGGTTTTCGCACGTACAGCCTGGTTTGCTTCGGCTCATGTCTGTTTGGACTAGCTTCGATTTACGGCTTTCAGTCCAGCGGGGTAAACAACGACCCGGGCAGGGTAGCTGCTCAGGTGGTGACTGGCATGGGCTTTTTGGGAGCGGGAGCCATCCTCAAATTTAACGGTTCCGTTAAAGGCTTGACTACGGCAGCAGGGATGTGGGTTGCGTCTGCCATCGGATTGATGTTTAGTGCCGGAATGTATATTACGGCGATTGTCGCTGCCTTCTTTGCCTACCTGACTTTGGACTTTCATCGACTGTTTCCGAAGCTTTTTGCTGTCACCAAGATTTCACATCCTACAGATGAGAGCATAGGAGGAGAGGAGCGGGGCAAACACAGCGGCAGAGCCAATTTCTATGACCATGATCACGATTGATGTTTCACGTGAAACGTTTTTCCCAAGCAGGAATTGGGCAAAGCTTGCAGAATTACTTATATAAAAGAAAACCGAAGTCATTTGTCTAGAAAATGACGATAGGTCAAAGGGGATTTTTCAAAACGATCGGATAGGCAAGAAGCGTCTTTTAGGAAGGACAGTCTGTAGGGCCTGAGAACCTTGTAAGCGAGATTTATGCGCTATCCTCTAAAGGAAACGGAGGAAATGAGGGAAAGAGACATTTCTGAGGGAAAGTGGCTGACGGTCTGAAATGCGAGGAGGACGGAAACTAGCTCTGAAGAACTAGCCTCCTTTCACAGTGTGAACAGAACATCTATCTCCACAAGCATTTTCGAAAAGACTCGATCAGGTCCGTGCATGACTGAATGGTTGTCATTCACAACAAGCATGTACACTCCTAACAAAATCTTGTAAGCGCACACGCCGATGGATTTTGTCATGGAAGCGGGGATGACAAACTGTAGGCACAAGGAAATTGGGTATACGGTGAATAGTCCCTTCCAGCCGATGTATAAGAGAGACAGACAAATAGCTTCATGAAAAGATTCTGTCGTATGCAGCATGCATAGACAGGGCCTTTTTTTCACGTGGAGGATTGTCTGCGCCTTCGCCAAGCAAAAGGGAATGGAAAAGATGATGTCGCGAAACGATTGGGGTGTTGTCAGCAAACGCTGCCAGGAGCTTGCTTTTTGCTGGCGATTGTTTCAAAAGACTCATCTGGTCGAGTATGCGTGGTAATGAGGTTGGAATGACTGATGAAGAAGCCCGTGCCATTGTAGCAGCAAGATTTTTTGTGAACAGCTTGGCGATGTTGATTTTTCCAGAAGCAATCACAAGCAGCAGCGTAAGGATTACCAATAGTACGGATGGAACGGGTAGAAGTGGGGGATTTTTCTATGGCAGTAAGGGATTCATTTTCTCGGATTTTTGGATTAACGGACAAGACAGAGAATGAAGAGATCAGGCAATTACCAGTCGAGGAGATTGTACCGAATCCATACCAGCCTCGAACAGTATTTGATGACGAGAAAATCGATGAGCTGTGTCAAACGATACGCACTCACGGGCTTATTCAACCGATTGTTGTACGGTTGAGAGATGGTCAGTATGAGTTGATTGCCGGAGAACGACGTTTACGGGCAACAAAAAAGCTGGGCATGGAAAGAATCCCTGCGATTATCAAAGATTTCAATGATGCGCAAACAGCTTCCATTGCTTTGATTGAAAATCTGCAGCGAGAGGGATTAACAGCAATTGAAGAGGCGGTTGCCTACCAAAAGCTGATTGATTTGCACGACCTGACACAGGAAAGCCTGGCTCAACGCTTGGGAAAAGGACAATCCACCATTGCCAACAAGCTGAGATTGCTGCATTTGCCGCAAGAGATTCAAGATGCGCTGTTGATGCGACAAGTAACCGAGAGACACGCGAGAGCCTTGATCCCGTTGAAGGATGCGGAGTTGCAAAATAAAGTGCTGGCCGAGATCGTCGAGCGAGAGTGGAATGTCAAGCAAACAGAAGTGCGAGTCAAACAGCTTCTGGAAGCAGCAGAAAATCCAAAAGCGGAAAAAGAGTCGAAGCCGCGTTGGAAGGCATTTTCCCGAGACGCTCGTATCGCCATCAATACGGTGCGGCAATCGATTGATATGGTCATGCAGACGGGTCTGCCCGTAGAGACAAATGAAGAAGACCATGATGAATTTTATCAATTTACGATTCGGATTCCGAAAAACAACAAGTAGGAATGCCGCTTAGGTCGGAGCAGATGACAGCGAGGAGTTCTTCGCTGTCTTTATAGAACATAGATAGCAAAAGCAGCAAGGGGATGGCGACAAGGTCGCCTTTCTTTTTGGGCAAATGTCGAAAGTAGCAAAACATGATGGTAGGATAAACGGGGAAAAGCAGATAGGCGGGCAGGGAGTTTTTTCTGTTCAAAATCGATTTGTCTGTAAACGTTTGTCAGAATCAGGCGCATCTTTTCCAGCAAAAAGGGGTCAATTGGAACTGTTCGGGCAAAATTAAAGACAAATTGTCTCAATATCAAAAAAACAGCGTACGGGCAAGCATTAAATCTGGTAACATGGGTATTACCGAGCCAGATCATGCGATTAATGGCTGTTCACTTCTGTAAAATGGAAGGGCGTCTTGCGGTTTGTTCGTATCCATAGCCCAGAGGATGAACGAGTTTTTGGGCACCATGTAGCGAATGGCAGAAAGAGTGCGTAATTATAGGTAACGAGGATCACTTTTCATGGTGGAGCAGGCTGATGTTTGCAGAGTACGTTATGTGTCAGACGGCGGGATTGTTGCACAAATGGCAAGCACCGCACTGAACTGAACGTTCAGGCTGTACAAGCAGCTGGCCAGGCAATGAAAATGATCCATTTATGAGTCAATGAGCGTAAATAGATATTGATATGGGCGTTCCGGAAGGCTGTCGATTGTTTCATGGCATAATCAGCGGCATTCCTACACGAAGAGAATGAGGTGGAGAAGTTGGGTAAAATCATTGCGGTTGCGAACCAGAAAGGCGGCGTCGGAAAAACGACTACGTCCGTCAATCTAAGTGCTTGTCTGGCCGCATTGGGGAAAAAGGTGCTGCTGGTGGATATTGATCCACAAGGGAACGCAACCAGTGGTATCGGGGTAAACAAAGCCGATGTGCGCTATTGTATTTATGATGTTCTCATTAATGACATCAGCCCCGTAGATGCGACTTTGCCTACCGAGATCGAAGGATTGATGATCATTCCGGCTACGATTCAATTGGCGGGAGCGGAAATCGAATTGGTTCCGACCATTTCCAGAGAAGTACGTTTGAAAAAAGCGCTGGAAGTAGTGAAGGACAAATACGATTTCGTCATTATCGATTGCCCGCCTTCTTTGGGGATTTTGACAGTCAATTCGTTGACTGCTGCTGATTCCGTTTTGATTCCGATTCAATGCGAATACTATGCATTGGAAGGTTTGAGTCAGTTGTTGAATACGATCCGACTGGTCCAAAAACATCTCAATTCGCAGTTGTCGATCGAAGGGGTCGTGCTGACGATGCTGGATGCACGCACCAACTTGGGGCTGCAAGTCATTGAAGAAGTGAAAAAGTATTTCCAGGAGAAAGTATACAAAACGATTATTCCACGCAATGTTCGCTTGAGCGAAGCGCCATCACATGGACAAGCCATTATCACGTACGATCCACGTTCGCGTGGTGCAGAAGTTTATTCTGACTTGGCGAAGGAAGTGGTTGGGGTATGAGTAGAGGTTTGGGAAAAGGGCTGAATGCGCTTATTACCTCCAATCTCATTGAAGAAGGGGAGCAAGTGAAAGAAGTCTCCGTCAGTGAGATTCGTCCCAACCCGTATCAGCCCCGTAAAGAATTTGAACAATCGGCTATTGATGAATTGGCACACTCCATTCGAGAGCATGGCATTATCCAACCATTGATTGTTCGGAAGAGCATCAAGGGATTTGAGCTGGTAGCGGGAGAAAGACGTTTGCGCGCCGCAAAGCTGGCGGGATTGAAACAAGTCCCTGTAGTGGTCAAAGCTTATACGGATCAGCAGTTGATGGAAATCGCCCTGATTGAAAACCTGCAAAGGGAAAACCTGAACCCTTTGGAAGAAGCCGAAGCGTACGAAAAGCTGATCGCACACCATGAGTACACGCAGGAGCAGCTTGCACAACGGATCGGAAAAAGCAGACCGCACGTAGCGAATATGCTGAGATTGTTGCAGCTTCCCGAAAGCATTCGCAAGCTGGTCGCAGCTACAGAGCTGACGATGGGGCACGCCCGTGCACTGTTGAGTGTATCGGATGAAAACATGCAAATGCAGTTGGCGAAGGATGTCGTGGAAAAAGGTCTGAACGTCCGCCAATTGGAAGAACTGGTCAAGCAGTTGAATGTTTCACGTGAAACAAAGAAAAAAAAGCCGGCAAAAAATGAGCCGATTTTGATAGAGATGGAAGAACGGTTGCGCAGTCGCTTTGGAACCGCCGTCAAAATTAAAAAGGGCGCAAAACGCGGCAAGATCGAAATTGACTTTTATTCGCAGGAAGATTTGCAGCGAATCATTGAGATACTGAATGATGAGAAGTAAGTCCGGGAGGTAGTCATGGCGATCATCTATTTGGATAACGCAGCGTCAACTTGGCCAAAGCCACCAGGCGTGAAGGAGCGAATGGCTGAGGCCATCGAAGATTTTGCCGCTAACCCTGGTCGAGGTGGACATACCTTGGCGATGAAAGCGAGCAAGACCGTGTTTCGGACACGCGTGCAGTTATCGCGGTTGTTTGGGATTCAAAACCCGAATAACCTCTTTTTTTATCTAAATGCGACACAAGCACTCAATCAGGCGATCAAAGGCTACCTGAAAGCTGGCGATCATGTGATTGCTTCTTCCGTGGAGCATAACTCTGTCAGACGTCCGATTGAATATATGCGCCGTGAGCATCAAGTAGAAGCGACTTTTGTCGAGCCGAGAGCGGATTTCCTTTTTCATGTAGAGGACTTTGTCAAGGCGATTCAACCGAATACGCGCTTGCTGGTAGTCAGCCACGCTTCCAATCTCACAGGTGTGATTTTGCCGATCGCTGAATTGGGGCAACTGGCAAAAGAAAGAGGTATCGCCTTTTTGGTAGACGCTTCTCAAACAGCCGGGGTACTGCCGATTCACGTAGAGGAAATGAAGATCGATATGCTGGCGTTTCCTGGGCATAAAGGGCTGTATGGGCCACAAGGCACGGGCGGTTTATACGTGCATGGCGACATCGATTTGGAGCCTTTGATTCATGGGGGAACAGGAAGCCAATCGGAAGCGATTGATCAACCGACTACACGCCCTGACCGATATGAGAGCGGTACGTTAAATACGGCTGGTTTGGCCGGTTTGCAGGCTGGCGTCGATTTCATTCTCGAACGAGGTGTCGATCGCATCCGCGAGCACGAGTGGGAGCTGGCGAAGCAAACGATCATTGGTTTACAGCAAATTCCCGGCGTTCAGGTGTATGGTCCAGGGATTGAGACAGAACGGGTTTCCGTCATCGCCTTCAATATCGGGGAAGTGGATGCTTCTGAAGTCTCGTTTATTCTCGATCAGCAGTATGGAATCGCTACGAGATCAGGGTATCATTGCACACCGCTTGGGCATCAAACAGTAGGGACCGAGCAGCGTGGAGCTGTGCGTGCCAGTTTTGGGATTTTCAACACAGAGAAAGACGTAGAAGCGCTTATGAACGCCGTGAGAGAGATAGCATCCGCGTTTTCGTAATGCAGCTATAGGGGGACACAATCGTGATCTTGTTAGGCACCCTGGTAAACGCTGGCGCCATCATCGTTGGAGCCTTGTTGGGCAGGCTTCTGACGAAAATTCCTGATTCGATACGACATACCGTCATGCAGGGCATCGGTCTTGCTGTCATGATTTTGGGAGTCAAGATGAGTCTTGGATCGGGGAATTTTTTGTTGGTGATCGTCAGTATTGTGTTGGGGGCAATCGTAGGAGAATTGATTGGGATTGAAAAAGGCTTGAATCATCTGGGGCATTGGCTGGAACGAAAGGTTGGCGGAGGTCAGGGAAGTATTGCCACAGGCTTTGTAACAGCGACTTTGGTCTATTGCATCGGTGCGATGGCTGTGCTCGGAGCCATGGACAGCGGATTGCGGAACAACCATGATATTTTGTTCACCAAAGCACTTTTGGACGGTTTTTCCGCCATCATTTTCACTTCGACACTAGGAATTGGCGTCATGTTTTCGGCTGTGCCTGTATTTGTGTACCAAGGTTTGCTTACCTTGCTCTCAACGCAAATCTACAACTTTGTGAGCCAGACGATGCTCGATGCGATGTTGGCAGAAGTAACGGCAGTAGGCGGCTTGATGATTATCGCTATCGGGATTAACATTTTGGAGATTAAAAAGATCAATGTGGCGAACATGCTGCCAGCATTGTTGATTGCGGCTCTCGGGGTTCCTTTTAGCGAATGGTTGTCCAAGTTTTTATAAGAGAGTGGAAAAAGATTCTTCCTGAACGGGAGAGTCTTTTTTTTGTAGGCAAAATCAGCTTTGCATATGGGACTGAGGCAGTCAAACAGTGGGGTGGGCGCGGACCTGCTGGTACGGGCAACAAAAAGCAAAGGAACAAATGCCGATAATAAAAGAGTCGATGAAATACTGGCAAGCGCACTGCCAAAAATGTTAAGAAGCTTGCAAGAGCCGGCATGACATAAAAAACCGCTATCATCAAAAGAAAATGTCGTGCGATAATGACGAGTAGAACAGAAAGCGCGTTATGGGGAGAGAAAGTCAATGGTAGGTTTTATCGTCAATCCTGTGGCGGGTAATGGCAAAGGGAAGAGAATCTGGGAGAGGATAGAGCCTGCTGTAAGTGGTCTGGGAGCTGTTTTTGTCGTCAGGGAGACATCTGGTGACGGGTCAGCTGAAAAACTGGCAAAAGAGATGATTGAAAAAGAGGGAGTAAATAAAATCATTGCCGTAGGGGGAGATGGAACCGTTCACGGTGTATTGAACGGAATCTATCAATCGGGCCAGTCATGCAAGTTTGGCTTGGTGCCGGCGGGGTCAGGAAATGATTTTGCCAGAGCGCACGGGATTGCCACAAATCCTGTCGTGGCAGTAGAGCGGGTTTTGTCAGAGACAGCGGAAAAACGAATTGATTTGATGTGGATGAACGGGCGTGTTGCGGCAAATTCGATTGGTGCCGGATTTGATGCGCAGGTAGCAAGAGCGACTGATCAGGCAAAATACAAGGCATGGTTGAATCGGTGGCGATTGGGCGGTTTGGCGTATGTGATTTCCGTGTTGCGTGAACTGCGCAGATTCCAGCGCAGCACTCTCGTCATGCAAGTGGATGGACAAGTCATCAAGATGGAGGCAGCATGGCTCGTAACAGCTGCCAATATTCCGAATTACGGCGGGGGAATGAAAATTTGTCCCATGGCTGTAGCAAACGATGGTTGGGCCGATATTTGCGTCGTCAGCAATGCGAGCTGTGGGGAACTGTTGCGCGCCTTTGCGAAAATTTATTTTGGCTCTCATATTCATCATCCGAAAGTTTCATTTTATCGAGGGCGCCAGATCACGATTGAGACCGTTAGACCGTATTTGGTTCATGCAGATGGAGAGTTGGTTGGTGAAACGCCGATCGAGATGAAAATGCTGCCGGATCAGCAAGCGATTTTTGTATAAAAAAGGGACCTGTCATCCACATGGGAGTAAGACAGGCCAAAGCAATACGTATAGATGTTGAAAAGGTCGAGGGAAGATGGTCAGTCGTGCAAAACACTATCCAAACGGTTCGGCGAAGCAGCCATTGAAGTGGCTTTGGCCAAACCAGAAGCAATAATCTCGGCCATGTTCATGACGACGGCAAGACGGGTGTTTTGGAGAACGAAATACTCCATGAAGCCGCCGACATTGACGATTCCCGTGATATGGAACGTACCGACAGGCGGCAGCTCCTTTTTAACCCCAGCGCCAGGCTTTAGAGGCCCGCTGATGACGTTGATGTTGCCTACGTGGCTGAATTGGCCGAGACAGGCATCGACGGCAATCAGGGTAGATCTGGGGTGAGTTTCTTGGATGGAATCGAGCTTTTCTTTGAGATTCATCGCATGCACTGGATCGTCCAGCGTGCCGTAAATTTGCAAATGGCTTGGTGCGGCCGCTTGCAGCTTGGTTCCGACAAGAGGACCGAGTGCGTCACCCGTGGACCGATCTGTTCCAATACATACAATCACAATGTCTTCTTCATACGGTTTTAAGCGAAAGCGCTGCGCAAGGTGTCTAGCCAGATGATCCTCTGCGTTTTCACTGCGGTATTCCACTTTAAAAGGTGGCAAAGAACAGTTTTTGAGATTTTCAAATGTACTCATGGCTACCCCCACTCTTGCGGTCTTGGCTTAAAAGTTATAGAAGAGTATTCACAGTATAGTACCGATCCGTCATTTTTATACCTGCTAATGAGAAGGTTGTGTAGGTTTTGAAAAATCAGGGAAGCTGGCAAGCGGGATTTTGAACAGGTAAAATAAGAAGTGCACGAAGGAAAAGCTTTGCCAATAAGAAAGCAAAAATCCGGGAGGGAGATGGATGGAAGGAGAGACTGTACTGATTGCGTTTGATTCCACGCAGCAAGCTTTACGTGCAGAGATGCTGCTGGAGTACGAAGATATTGATATTGACACAAGACCGACGCCAAAAGAGATAACAGCCGGCTGTGCCCTGTCCATTGAATTTCCTCTGCCTGATTACTCTCGTGCCAAAACAGTCATGGAAGAGCAGCAAGTAGTCATCCGGGGATACTTTCGCCAGTTCCTGGGCAAGTACCAGGAAGTCGACGAAAACGGCAACCAGAAGGAGAGGGCAGAATGAATACAGAAAGCTTTTTTGAAAAAATATACGGTGAAATTTACAACTACGTAGCAGATGCAAACATGTGGATAAGTATAGGGATGACGCTGCTGAAAATCGTTGGAATCATCATCGCATCGCGAATTGTGGTGTCGCTGGTGCAAACAGCAGTCAATCGCGTTTTCCAGCATCGTCAGGGAGCCAAGATACACCTGGATCAGCGCCGCGTCGATACGATGCGCGTGCTCGTCAACAACATCGTCCAGTACACGCTGTACTTCCTGGCGATTTTGATGATTTTGCAGCTGGTCGGCATCGATTTGAAGCCTGTTTTGGTGAGCGCAGGGGTGTTGGGGCTGGCAGTCGGTTTCGGGGCACAAAGTCTTGTCCGTGATATCATCACCGGGTTCTTCATTATTTTTGAAGACCAGTTCGCGGTTGGCGATGTCGTAACGATCAATAACATGACAGGTACTGTACAGGAAATCGGCTTGCGAATTACCCGTGTACGCAGCTGGACTGGAGAGGTTCATATTTTTCCGAACGGCACGATCACGCAAGTAACCAACTTTTCGCTGCAAAATACGTTGGCTGTCGTGGATGTTTCGGTAGCGTACGAAGAGAATCTGGGTCAGGTGGAAGAAGTTTTGAAGGAAGTGCTGGCAAAAGCGCAAACCGAGCTGGACGATATCGTGGCAGAACCGCAAATTCTCGGAGTGCATGCATTGGGGCCGTCTGAGGTCGTTATGCGCGTGACAGCCGAGTGCAAGCCGAATACCCACCACGGCGTCAACCGCAATCTGCGCGCCATGATCCGCACCGAGTTTACAAAGCGCGGCATCCAGATTCCGTATCCAAAAATCGTTGCGATGTCGGGTAAGGCACAGGGGCAAGCATAGAGCAGAGAGGAGAAGAGAGATGGAAAGGAAGCAATTTGGACTGGGGGACGTTGTACAAATGAAAAAGCCGCATCCATGCGGCACAAATGCGTGGAAGGTCATACGCATGGGGATGGACGTACGAATCAAATGTACGGGATGCGACCATAGCGTAATGATTGGGCGGCTGGAGTTCGAGCGCAAACTGAAAAAAATATTGGTTCGCGCAGAGGAAGAAGCGCAGGAGCAATAGCCATTAGCGATAGCGAAAAACTTTTGAAGGACCTGTCTGTCTTTTTCTACAATGCCCGTAAACGGTGATGACGGCCAAAAGCAGCTGCACCGTTCAAACGGGAGGGATTTTTGCGATGGATGTCAGACGGTTTTGGATGCAATGGGTAGTGATGCTGGGGATTTTGCTGGTGTTTTCACATTCAGCTGCGGCGAAGGAGCCGAGCAGCTGGAAAGTGAACATCTTGCCCGAGGACAAAGCGGTCGGAGTCGCTGTGGATGATGTGATCACGATGACTTTTTCCGGGGCGATCCAGTTGAAAAATTCTCGGGACATCACTGACAAGTCGTGGTTGTCGCTCGTCCAACTGGTGGATGAGAAGAAAAAGAAGGTGGCTTTCGCAGCCGAGTGGAACGATTCAGCGAAAAGCCTCGTGATCGATCCTGTGGGCAATCTGGAAGCGGGGAAGACGTATCGCGTCACCCTTTTGGCGAAGAGGCTGAAGGATGCGCGAGGAGAGCTGAACCCTGAGCTTTCCGTTGCTTTTGCGACAAAGGCTCCCGTGGATAACATTGCGCCACAGGCGGTGATTTTGCCAGGACATGGAGCCAAACAGGTGAAAAGCGGTGAGAAGGTGACGCTTCAGTTTGCCGAAGAGGTGGCATTGGTGAGCGGAGAGACGCTATCCAGCAAAACGGCGGGCAAATTGGTGCGAGTGACAGATGAACAAGGCAGGGCTGTCCCGCATACGGTCACCTGGAACAAAAGCAAGCGGACACTGACGGTCAAGCCAAAAGGAAAATGGCAGCCGCACACGAGCTATCATGTTCATCTCGTTGGCGGGCTGCTGCAAGATCGTGCGGGCAATGCGAATAACTCACAATCGTCCAGTTTCACGAGTGGCGCGAAGTAGTGAAAACGGACTGTGGATAAGCAGAAAAAAAGGATGCAGCCTTATGACGAGGCGCATCCTTTTTCCTTTTGTACGATCAGATGTATCTCCCGGTGATTGTACGAAGGTTATGACTGATCATTGTTTATCGGCTGCATAGCCTGCTAATGATCTATGTGGAATGGGGAAGGTAAGATGCACTCTTGTGCAAGCTTACCTTCAGATAGGCCGGATGGCAGCGGGAAGCTTAGTTGCAGTCACAACCTACGATTACGAGGAGAATGAAGAGAACCAAGATCAGCGCGAAATCGTCAAAGCCGTTAAAGATACCCACTTGCTAACACCTCCTACCCTAGTTTCAATACTCATGCTATGTAGGAACATGAAAATGGGTATGGGCGAATGCCCTGGTTCCGACGAAAATAAGTTATCCACACTGTATCCACAGAAAATGTGGACAACTTTTTGTCGAAAAAAGTAGAAAAAAATGGCGAGTTGAAAGCGGAGTAGCTGTGGATAGGTAGTTATCCACAATCTTATCCACAAAACTGAATTTTCTCTGGATAAATTGACTGTTGTTAATAAATATTTAAAATATTTTTATTAATAAGAAGGAGTTTCAAGGTGGAATAACGTAATTACTCTAACTAGAAATTGGAAAAGCTATATAGAGAAGGAAAAGGGGCGATTTGGATTTGAAAAAGCAAGTATTTGCATCTGTTACTGCATTGGCCATTGCACTTTCAACTGTGTCGGTACCATTCATTCCGTACAGCACACCGGCAGTCGCTTTTGCTGCTGAAAAACCAAATTATCAGACTCGCGCAGACATTCCCGATGAGTACAAGTGGAAATTGAATCATATTTACCCAACCGTGCAGGATTGGGAAAAGGACGTAGCCAAGGTGGAAGCTTTGGCGAATGCATTTACCAAGCATCAAGGCAAGCTGGGAACATCTTCGGCAGCCATGCTTGCGGCTTTTGATGATTACGTGGAGATGATGAGGCTCAATGACAAGGCGTATGTGTATGCCAACATGTCTCTCGACGTAAACTCGGCAAATGCTGATTTGCAGAAGCTGGGAGACCGTGCTGAAAAAATGTACACGCTTGTCTCGGAAAAAACCGCGTGGGTGCAGCCAGAAATCGTTGCGATCCCGGATGAGAAAATCAAAAGCCTGCTCGCTGACAAGTCGCTTGCGCCGTACAAGCTGTTCATTGAAGACATGCTCCGCACCAAGCCATACTCGTTGTCCAAGGAGATGGAGGAGCTGCTGGCGAAGTCTTCGCCGCTCGGCAATGCGCCGACCAACATTTACAGCATGTTGTCCAAAGACGTGAAGTTCCCGAAAATCAAGGATGAAAAAGGCAAAGAAGTCCAGCTTACGCGGGCCAACTTTATCTCGTATATGGAGAGCAAGGACCAACGCGTGAGAAGAGATGCGTTCAAGGCGTACTACAGTGCCCTGATTGACTTCCAGGATTCTTTTGCACAGACATTGGCGGCAAAAGTGAAAGGCGACAACTTCTACGCGCAAGCACGCAAGTACAACTCTGCGCTGGAAGCAAGCCTGACGCCGAACAACATTCCGACCAAAGTATACGATGAGCTGATCGATACCGTTAACGACAACTTGCCGCTGTTGCATCGCTACATTGCATTGAAGAAAAAAATGCTCGGAGTGAAAGAGCTGCACATGTACGACATCTATGTGCCGATCGTGCCATCCGACGACAAATATATTTCCTTCGAGGAAGGGAAGAAAATTGTCACCGACGGTTTGAAGGCTATGGGCGACGAGTACGTGAAAGTGCTGTCTGACGGACTCAACGGAGGCTGGGTAGACGTTTATTCGACGGACGACAAACGCACAGGCGCTTACCAGTGGGGAGCGTATGACACGCATCCGTACGTGCTTTTGAATCATCAGGGCACGCTTGATGACGTATACACAATCGCTCACGAAATGGGTCACGCGATGCAGTCCTACTACACGAACAAAAATCAGTCGTACATCTCGTCCAACTACCCGACCTTCACGGCGGAAGTGGCTTCGACAATGAATGAGACATTGCTGTTCAAGAGCATGTACGCGCAGGCGAAGACGAAAGAAGAGAAGATGTATCTTCTGAACCACTATCTGGAGAACTTCCGCTCGACCTTGTTCCGCCAAACGCAGTTCGCCGAGTTTGAAAAAGCGATCCACGACAAGGAACAGGCAGGAGAATCTCTCAACGCCGAGGCGATCAAAAAAATCTACCTCGACATCAACAAAAAATACTACGGCAAGGACATGGTTTCCGATGAGGAAATCGGCATGGAGTGGGCGCGCGTATCCCATTTCTACAACTATAAATACTACGTATACCAATACTCTACGAGCTTTGCGGCATCCCAGGCGCTGGCGAAGCAAATCATCGACGAAGGACAGCCAGCCGTTGACCGCATCCGCAAAAACTTCCTGGAAGCAGGCAACTCGGCACCTCCGATCGAAGTGCTGAAAGCGGCAGGGGTAGATATGTCTACATCCAAGCCGATCGAGCAAGCCATGGAAATTTTCGAAGAAACATTGATAGAGCTGGAGAAATTGGTGAACGAGAAGTAAAATCGTGTAAAAACAAAGCAAAGGCTCCCTGCTGGTTGATGGCAGGGAGCTTTTTGCTGATGATGAGTTTTCGCCAGAGAGTAGACGTTCTGCGTTAAGACAACATCACGGTAACTTTGACAGACGTTTAGCGTTTAATGATGAACTTGCAAAAATCAATGACATGCAAAAAAATCCAGAAACAGCCATAAGCGTATTGTATTCATGGTAACTGTTCATGAAAGACTGGACCATAGAAAAGCCCCATAGGAAAGCGGGGAAAACAAGAAAATAAAACAATTCAGTGCTGGACGAAAGTTTAACATAGAGCAGGACTGTGATTGTGGAAATGAGTAATGTCAGAATCATATTCTGCATTTCAGCGGAAGAAATGGACATGGGAATATCACTGGAAAGCATCATCTTATACAGCCAGAGAACAACGAACCAAACAGCAATGACAGCGTTAGCACAATACATCAAAAGCTTTTTCATCATGCTCCCTCCAGATAAAGCCAGACCGTAAGTCTGAGGAATAGGCTAATCGTTATAACGGGAAAAAAAGGAAAAGGGTTTCAATGAATATGTGGTGCGTCATTGCAGTATCAGACATGCTCCTTGTTCACTAAATGGCAGCTTCCCAGCCAAAACAACACCTAATAAGCAATCCCCACCCGCATCCGCAAATAATCCAAACTATTGAGCTGCTTGTACGCAAACTCGGCTGTATCGGGAACGGAAATTTGCATGCCGTCTACAGGCAGGTGGTGCGCTTCCACCCGATAGTTGCCTGTATAGCTGCCATCTGGCAAGTAAGTCGGGCAAACAATCGTCCAGTCCAGCCCGGATTGCGCAAGCAGCAAGTATGCCTTGTGGTGTTCTTCGGCGGCGCGGGTCAGTTTTTGCCGGGATTCACTCGATTGGTAGCGCAGCAGTTCAGGGGAGACCCGGCTTTGCAAAATTCCTGCCGTACCTACCGTGACAATCCGGCTGACGCCTTCCTGCTTCATGGCATCCAGGATGAAAGGCATGCTGTCGGTGAGAGTTGTGGTTCCGTCCGTACCGAGAGCGCTAATGACTGCACTGGCTCCCGACATGGCCTGCTTGACATCGTTTTCGTTGCAAACGTTTCCGGCAAGTACGCGCACAGTTTGGGGCAAATCGTGAGGGAGTTTGTCTACAGAGCGAACCAAAACGGTCACTTCATGGCCGTCTTTCAATGCATGCTGCAAAACATGGCTGCCGACGCGTCCTGTTGCGCCGAGAAGCAGAAGCTTCATTATGTATCCACCTCATTAACGTGTGATCGGGTCAAGTGCTTTTTGTAAAGTCTAGCATGTCTTTTTTTGTCCCACCAGCTTCAGCTATCGTAGAGCTTGAAAGGAGGGAGGACTTCACGCAAGCTGCTTCCAGACAGGGTCTAAAGTTGCCACAAGGAGACAATTGTATTCTTAAAACCAAATCTATATACTTAAAAGGATGTTAGGATGATGACAAGGGAGTGTATATAGATGGGTGCATCTTGCGGGATTGTTGGTCTCCCCAACGTAGGGAAATCGACACTGTTTAATGCCATTACACAAGCGGGCGCTGAGTCGGCGAACTACCCGTTCTGTACGATTGACCCGAACGTGGGGATCGTAGAAGTTCCAGATCCGCGTCTGACCAAGCTGACCGAGATCGTGGTTCCGAATAAAGTCGTTCCGACTGCATTTGAGTTCGTGGACATTGCCGGTCTGGTAAAAGGCGCGAGCAAAGGCGAAGGACTCGGCAACCAGTTTCTCGGACACATCCGTGAAGTAGATGCGATCGCACACGTGGTTCGCTGCTTCGAGGATGAAAATATTACGCACGTGGCAGGCCGTGTCGATCCCCTGAGCGATATCGAGACGATCAATCTGGAACTGATTTTTGCCGATCTGGACTCCGTTGACCGTCGGATCGACCGCATCGCGCGCAAGGTGAAATCCGGTGACAAAGAATCCAAGCAAGAACTGGACGTGCTGGAAAAGCTGAAGGCTGCTTTCGAAGAAGGTCAGTCTGCACGCAGCGTAGAGCTTGACGATGAAGAGCGCAAATGGATTCGCGACCTGCACCTTTTGACAATCAAGCCGATGCTGTACGTGTGCAACGTAGCGGAAGACGGCATCAACGACGCAGACACCAATCCGCACGTGCAAGCGGTTCGCGAGCATGCGGCAAATGAAGGGGCAGAAGTAGTTGTCATCAGTGCCAAAGTCGAGGCGGAAATCGCTGAGCTGGAAGGCGAAGACAAAGAAATGTTCCTGGAGGAGCTGGGTTTGGCTGAGTCCGGTCTGGACCGTCTGATTCGCGCTGCCTACAAATTGCTCGGTTTGGTTACCTACTTTACCGCAGGGGTACAGGAAGTTCGCGCATGGACCATTCGCCAGGGCACAAAAGCTCCAGGAGCGGCTGGCGTAATTCATACCGATTTCGAGCGCGGCTTTATTCGCGCAGAAGTGATTGCCTACAACGATCTGGTAGATGCTGGTTCGGTTGCGGCAGCGAGAGAGCGCGGAAAGTACCGTCTTGAAGGGAAAGAGTACGTTGTTGCCGATGGAGATGTCATGCATTTCCGCTTTAATGTTTAGTACGAAATAGTTGATTCGCCATAGGCATTTTGCTATAATACGATAATGCGAGTATTTATGGAGTGCATGTTATGCGTTTCGTTTTAGCACTCGCTCCTTGCCCGAACAGGGCCGCAAAGTCCATAAGGAGGTGAAAAGGTATGCGTCAATACGAAGTTATGTATGTATTGCGTCCAGACCTTGAAGAAGAGAAAGTAAAATCCAATGTAGCTCGTTACAGCGAAGTTGTGACTAACTACGGTGGCGAAATCTCTAAGCTTCAAGAAATGGGTAAACGTCGTCTTGCGTACGAGATCAATAAGTTCCGTGAAGGTTACTACGTTCTGATGAACTTCAAAGCGAACTCCGATGCTGTTGCGGAAGCAGAGCGTTTGATGAAAATCAACGACGACGTAATCCGCTTCATGTTTGTTCGTGATGAGAAGTAATCATTGTCGCGGTCAGAGGGGGAACCAAGATGAATAAAGTTATTCTCATCGGCAACCTGACGAAAGATCCTGAACTTCGCTACACGCCAAATGGCGTTGCCGTTGCTACTTTTACCGTGGCTATCAATCGTCCTCGCACTAACCAGGCGGGTGAGAGAGAAGCCGATTTCATTAATATTGTCGCTTGGCAAAAACTTGCCGATCTTTGTGCAAGCTACTTGCGCAAAGGAAGACAAGCTGCCATCGAAGGGCGCCTTCAGACGCGTTCCTACGATAATAAAGAAGGAAAACGCGTATACGTAACGGAAGTCGTTGCTGAAAACGTTCAATTTTTGGGCGGACGAGGCAATGAAGGCGGCGGAGATAACGCAGGATACGATCCAGGACCGGGCTTTGGTGGCGGTAACAAGCCATCCGGTCAGAGAAACAATGACTTTGATCCGTTTGGTGATCCCTTCGCGAGTGCAGGCAAGCCGATCAACATCTCTGATGATGACTTGCCGTTCTAAGAATCGTACAACTTTCACATTCCTAAGAAGGAGGGACTATCATGGCACGCAAAGGACGTCCTAATAAGCGTCGTAAAGTATGCTTCTTTAAAGTGAACAAAATCAAGCACATCGATTATAAAGATGTAGACTTGCTCAAAAAATTCATCAGCGAACGCGGCAAAATCTTGCCACGTCGTGTAACTGGTACTTCTGCGAAGTATCAACGTGCTCTGACAATCGCGATCAAACGCGCTCGTCAAGTAGCATTGCTGCCTTACACGGCTGAATAATTTACACAAGTGATAAAAAGGGGGACACAATTGCGTGGCCCTCTTTTTTCCATATTTTTTGCTAATCTCAAACGAGGTGCTGACATGCCTTCCAAAACAAAGCAATTGGCTGAAAATGCCCTGATGCTGGGTATTGCACTGGTGCTGTTGTTCCTCAGTACATATACCGTGCTGGGATCACTGGTCAGTTTCCTTTTGCCGCTGCCTTTTATTTTTCTGGCCGTAAGCCGAAGCGTGTCCAACATGGTGTGGATTTCAGTCGTATACACCTTCCTTGGGTGGATTCTCGCAGGGCCGATTGCCGCCACGATCGCATTGATGGGCGCGGTCTGGGGTTCTGCCATGGGGATTGTTTATGCGAAAAGAGGAAAGGCGCTTCCCGCGATTGTGGCCGGAGCGGCGGTTGTTTTCCTCAGTACCGTTTTTGGACTGGCTTTTATGGCGTACGGGATGAACTTCAACTTTCAGAACATGCTGGAAGAAACCGCCCGCATGCGCCCTTCCTTTGTGACCAAGGAACAGTTTGATCAGATGCTGGCTTTGGTCAAGATGGTGTTGCCTACGAGCATCGTGATGTTCAGCTTTATTTCCAGCGCCATTACCCATGGTCTGGCTGGCCTGATTGGAAGACGGATCAAAAAGCCGATTCCGTTGCTTAAGCCGATCCGGGAATGGAGCTTCCCGAGATCTTTGATGTACTACTATTTTATCGCCATGATCAGTATTCTGGTCTTCGGCGCCAGTATGCAGGGAACGTTCTGGGAAACAGCAATCATGAACGTAAAGGTCATGCTGGATGCGATTTTTACGCTTCAAGGCTTGAGCTTCTGCCTGTTTGCCGCGTACTTGTACGGGTGGAAGAGATTGACTCCAGTGCTTGTTGTCTGTCTATTTATTTTTCCGTTCTTAAGCACTATACTTAGTCTGGTAGGGATATTTGACTTAGGGCTTCGTTTGCGTGAAAAACTGGAAACAAGAGTGAAGAGGGGCTGAGGAAATGCCCAAATTCCTGTTAAAGCGTTGGTACGGGATGCATATGGTCCTGGCACTCAGCTTTAGCTTGCTGTTGTTGGGGATTTTGACCCTGCACCATTGGATGTACGGGGCGATCGGCATTATCTGCTTGATTGGCCTGATTCTATACGCCCTTCAAGCGGAAAAAGGATTCCAGCGGGACTTGCGCCTGTATTTGGCGACAGTTACCCACCGGGTGAAAAAGGCCGGAGAAGGCGTTATTCAGGAGCTGCCGATCGGAATACTCCTATACAACGAGGAAAAGGCAATCGAGTGGGTCAACCCGTTCATGACACATATGTCCGGGGATGAGTCGATGATCGGGAAAAGCCTTCAAGAGGTATTTCCCCAACTTGTGTGGAAGCCGGAACAAAAACGGCTGGAATTTACTTATAATGAGCGGGTATACGAGGTCATGGTTCGGTCCGATGAGCGTCTTTTGTATTTCAAGGACATTACGGACTTTAAAGAATTAACGACGCGTTACCATCGAGAAAAGGCTGCTCTGGCGATTATTCACCTCGACAATCTGGACGAGGTTGGACAAGTCATGGACGATCAGAGCCGCACGCTGCTGTCGACGAGTGTGGCTGGCGTGATTACAGAGTGGGCCAACAAACATGGCATATACCTTCGCCGAATCACGGCTGACAAATTTTTGGCGCTGATGGAACGGGAAGCACTTGATAAATTAGAAGAAACACGTTTTGACATTCTCGATGTGGTGCGGGAAATGACAGCCGACAACAAAATTCCGATTACGCTCAGTATCGGGGTGGGAGCGGCTGCAACTACGTACATCGAGCTGGGGCAAATGGCCCAATCGAGCTTGGATATTGCCCTTGGCCGCGGAGGAGACCAGTGCGCGATCAAGATTGGCAACAAGCTCACCTTCTACGGAGGAAAATCGAATGCCGTGGAAAAACGGACGCGCGTTCGCGCACGGGTGATTGCCCATGCGTTGCGTGATTTGATCCACGAGGCTGAGCATGTGATCGTAATGGGCCACAAGCAGCCGGACATGGATTCCATCGGTGCTTCTCTCGGTGTGCTGAAGGCTGTGCAATTGCACAATAAGGCAGCTTATATCGTCATGGATGAAGGCAACAATTCTGTAGAACGACTGATGCGGGAGATTTACGCCAATGAAGAATTGGCAGAAACATTCATCACTCCGGAGCAGGCGATCAGACTGGTAACGGGCAGAACGCTGCTCGTGGTTGTCGATACGCATCGTCCGTCTTTGGTCATTGAGCCGAAACTGCTTGGTGAGACAAGCCGGATCGTCGTCATTGACCACCATCGACGTTCGGAAGAGTTTATCGAGCCGGTTCTTCTGTACCTTGAGCCGTATGCTTCTTCGACATCAGAGTTGGTTACGGAGCTTTTGCAATACCAGAGCGAGCGCTTGAATATTGACAATCTGATCGCTACGGCTCTTCTGGCAGGGATCGTCGTCGATACGAAAAGCTTTGCCTTCCGTACGGGTTCGCGTACTTTTGAAGCAGCGTCTTTCCTGAGACGGAACGGTGCCGATACGGCTGCTGTTCAACGTTTGCTGAAGGAAGATTTGAGCCAGTACGTGAAACGGGCTCGCATCATTATGAATACAGAGACCTACAGAGACAACATGGCGATTGCCATGGGTGATCCTGCCGAGAACTATACGCAAGTCCAGGTCGCACAGGCAGCGGAACAGCTGCTCACACTTTCTGGCATCCAGGCATCTTTTGTCGTTGCCGAGCGAGGCGATGATACGATTGTCATTAGCGGTCGTTCTTTGGGCGACATCAATGTACAGTCGATCATGGAGCTGCTTGGCGGGGGCGGACACCTGACAGGGGCCGCCACCCAAATCCAGGGCATTTCCGTCAAGGAAGCGACCCGACGTTTGAAAGAAGCGATTGATTCGGTCGTGTAGGCCAATATGAAAAGGGGGAAACGATGATGAGAGTCATTTTTCTTCAAGATGTAAAAGGCCAAGGTAAAAAAGGCGAGATTAAAGATTTGTCTGAAGGCTACGTACGCAACTTCCTGCTGCCGCGCAAACTGGCAAAGGAAGCGACAGATAGCAACGTGAAAACATTGGACGCTCAAAAGCGCAGCGAAGAGAAACGTAAGGAGCAGGAAAAACTGGAAGCGCAAGAACTTGGCGTGAAGCTGGGCGAGCTGACAGTGAAAGTAGCAGGAAAAGCTGGCGAGGGTGGACGACTGTTCGGAGCGATTTCCAGCAAGCAAGTCGCACAAGCGCTGGAAGAGCAGTTCAAAATCAAGCTGGACAAACGCAAGCTGGAGATGGATGCGATCCGTTCCCTTGGCGTAACCCAAATCAAAGTGAAGCTGCACAATGAAGTAACGGCGACACTCAAAGTTCACGTGGTGGAAGAATAATGACGCAAACTTGGAGGGTGTGACGTGAGCGACCTGTTTTTGGATCGTGTCCCGCCGCAAAACAAGGAAGCGGAACAATCGGTACTCGGTGCCGTGTTCTTGTCTAAGGAAGCTTTAATCACGGCTATCGAGATTCTCCGTCCGGAAGATTTTTATAAGACAGCGCATCAGCGTATTTTTCAAACGATGGTGGACCTGTACGAGAAGGGCGAGCCAGTCGACCTGGTTACCGTAACCGCAGATTTGCAGGACCACAAGCTGTTGGACGAAGTTGGCGGCGTAACGTATTTGACGGAAATCGCCAGTTCCGTTCCGACAGCAGCGAATATCGAATACTATGCCAAAATCGTCGAAGAAAAAGCTTTGCTGAGACGATTGATTCATACGGCAACCAAGATCGCCAACGACGGCTACTCCCGCGAAGACGATGTAACAGAGATCATCGCGGATGCCGAGAAGTACATCATGGAAATCGGGCAAAATCGCAACAGTGGCGGTTTTACACCCATTCGTGATGCCCTGTTGGAAACGTATGAGCGGATCGAGTTTTTGAGTCAACGCCGCGGAGACATTACGGGTATTCCATCGGGATACACCGATTTGGATAAAATGACCGCAGGATTTCAGCGCAGCGACCTGATCATTTTGGCGGCGCGTCCTTCTGTAGGGAAAACGGCTTTTGCCTTGAATGTCGCACAAAATGTAGCTGCACGAGCTGGAGAGACAGTCGCCATCTTCTCGCTGGAGATGGGTGCTTCCCAGCTGGTACAGCGTATGATCTGTGCGGAGGGCAATCTGGACGCTTCGCGCATGCGTTCCGGGACGTTGGAGGAAGATGATTGGCAGAAGCTGACGATGGCGATTGGGACACTGGCGAAAGCGCCGATTTTTATCGACGATACGCCAGGGGTAACCGTTCAGGACATCCGGGCAAAATGCCGCCGTCTGCAAGCAGAGCGCGGCCTCGGCATGATTCTCATCGACTACTTGCAGCTGATTCATGGCCGAGGCAAAGGCGACAACCGTCAGCAGGAAGTATCGGAGATTTCCCGTACGCTCAAAGGGATTGCCCGTGAGCTGAATGTGCCCGTGATCGCCCTGTCTCAGCTCAGCCGTGGTGTAGAGCAACGGCAGGACAAGCGTCCGATGATGTCTGACATTCGTGAGTCCGGTTCGATTGAGCAGGACGCCGACATCGTAGCGTTTCTGTACCGTGATGACTACTACGACAAGGAATCAGAAAACAAAAACGTGATTGAAGTCATCATTGCCAAACAGCGTAACGGCCCTACCGGAACAGTTGAGTTGGCGTTCCTCAAAGAATTTAACAAATTCGTCAGCCTGGATCAGCGCTTCCGAAACCAGGCAGGGTAATAGAAGAAAGAGAAAAACCGAAGCCGGAGTAAATTCCGGCTTTTTTTCTTGGCCAAAAAGATTGACAAGGCCAAGTTTTCTAAATTGAATTGCCGAACATATAATCTTTCCACTATTTAAATGTTCGTATTTTCCGTTGACATGCAAGAAATGGTTTAGTACACTTAGATTGTTTCAGGCCCAAAAGGACATGATGATATCAGGAGGTGTTTTTCGATGTCAACAGTCGTTGTCGTCGGAACCCAGTGGGGCGATGAAGGTAAAGGTAAAATTACAGACTATTTGGCTGAAAGCGCAGAAGTAGTAGCTCGTTACCAAGGTGGTAACAATGCAGGCCATACCATTATTTTTGATGGTAACAAATATAAGCTGCACCTGATTCCATCCGGAATTTTCTATACTGACAAGACCTGCGTAATCGGAAACGGCATGGTAATCGATCCGAAGGCATTGGTAAAAGAACTGGAGTACATTCACAGCTTCGGATTCTCTACGAAAAACCTGAAAATCAGTGATCGTGCGCATGTCATCATGCCATACCACATCAAGCTGGATGGCGTGGAAGAAGATAGCCGCGGAGCTAACAAAATCGGTACAACCCGCAAAGGGATTGGCCCGGCATACATGGACAAGGCAGCTCGCATCGGTATCCGTATCGCTGACTTGCTCGATCGTGAAGAGTTTGCTCGCAAACTGGAGCGCAACCTGGCAGAGAAAAACATGCTGCTGGAAAAGCTGTACAATACAACTGGTTTCGAACTGCAAGAAGTGCTGGATGAGTACCTCGCTCTGGCTGAAATCATTCGTCCATACGTAGCTGATACTTCTGTTGTACTGAACGACTCTATCGATAACGGCAACCGCGTTCTTTTTGAAGGCGCACAAGGGGTATTGCTCGATATCGACCAAGGCACGTATCCGTACGTAACGTCCTCCAATCCGATTGCAGGTGGAGTGACAATCGGTTCCGGTGTGGGACCAACCAAGATCAACCAAGTAATCGGTGTAGCAAAAGCATACACCACGCGCGTAGGTGACGGTCCGTTCCTGACTGAGCTGACTGACGCTACTGGCGATCACATTCGCGAAGTTGGCTTCGAATACGGCACCACAACTGGTCGTCCGCGCCGCGTAGGCTGGTTTGACAGCGTAGTCGTTCGCCACGCTCGTCGCGTGAGCGGTATTACTGGCTTGGCGATCACCAAGCTGGATACTTTGTCCGGTATTGAGACTCTGCGCATTTGCACAGCGTACAAATACAACGGCGAAATCATCGAATCGTTCCCTGCAAACCTCAACCTGTTGGCAAAATGCGAGCCGGTTTACGAGGAACTGCCAGGCTGGACAGAAGACATCACAGGTGTTCGCAACCTGAACGACCTGCCAGAAAACGCTCGTCACTACATTGAGCGCATCACCCAATTGACTGGTATTCCAATGTCGATCTTCTCCGTAGGACCAGATCGCGAGCAAACCGTTGTTGTACGCGGCATTTGGGGATAAGCATCACGTCAATAGCATACGTCCTCGCCAGTACATGTGCTGAGAGGCGATAAGAAAAGCTGTCGATGATTCGGCAGCTTTTCCTTTTTTTACGGACAGACAAGAAACGACACCCTCTGGGCATAAGGTTAGACATAAGGAGAAATGGAGAGGTGATCGTGATGATGGGATTTGATCAAAAAGCCAAGAAGCTGCTTGGGAAAAACGTACAGGTGAAGATGATCAACGGCGTCGTGATCAAAGGAACCATGACACATTTCAACAACGGTTACCTTTGCTTCATCACCACTTACAAGCAGCAAAATGACGCTGAAAAGACAACGATTCGCAGACTCGCACTCAAAGATGTAACATCGATGCAAGAAGTGTAAGTCTGGATGTCCGCGACGAAATAAGCCATCTTTCCGTACGATCAGGAAAGATGGCTGTTTATTGTTTGCCTCAGGCTATTGCTCTCCCAGTAATGAAAATATCCCCCAAATGTTTGTCCATCTGGTGAATATTCGCTCGTCATAATTTTTATTCGACAGCAATTTACACTTGATGTTGTCGTGAAACTTATGGTAAAGTCGACATAGTTGGTTTCTTTGGGCATTTTGGCAGATAATTGGAAACTAAATTTTGGGATATATGACCTAGTCGGTATTTTTAAAATTTTCGGAAATGGAACGAGATAGTTGTATCTGTTTTCAGGAGGGACAAGTTATGCAATGGTCTGAGTGGACGGCCAAGCTGCAAGAACGGTCAGAACGTATCGTTCGAGATTGCAGCGATCTGGCGAAACGCGCAATGAAACGTACAAGCTCGTACATCCAAGAACATAAAAAGCAGACACTTTCCATCGCAGCGGGATTGGTCGTTACGGTGGCAGCGGGAGCTTCTGCACAATACTATTACACGAGCAATGTCACATCCGTTTATCATGTCATCGTCAACGGACAGGAAATCGGTGTGGTGAACGACCCGAAAGTCATTCATGACTGGACGACAGCGAAGCTGGAAGAGGAAAAAGCAAAAAAAGGTCTGAACCTGACACTCGCTGATTATGTAACATTCCAGGAAGAGCGTGAATTTAAAGCATCTTACGACAACGATGCAGCTGTCAAAGCACTTGCTTCGATCGCAGACATCAAAGTTCAGGCAGTGAAGCTGATCATTGACGGAAAAGTAGTCGGTTACTTGCCTGATCAGGAATCAGCTGACAAAGTGCTGGCTGACGTGCAGCAAAAATATTCCGGCGTACCAGCTTTGACTGGCAAGCAAGCGGCAGTAGCAGCAGCTTCCATGTCTGAAGTGAAAGCAAACCCGGTAAAAGAAGTAACATTCAAAGAAAACGTAGAGTTGCAGACCGAACCAGTAGCTGCAGCTCAAATTTTGCCTGCCGAAAAAGTGGAAGAACTTTTGGTCAAAGGCTCTTTCAAAGATTTGAAACACACCGTAGTTGAAGGAGATTGCATCGGCTGCATCGCCAAAAAATACGGCATTACTTCAAAAGACATCTATGCCAACAACCCGGGCATTACGGAAAATACACTTTTGCAGCTCGGTCAGGAAATCAATGTGACAGCGATTCGTCCGTTGGTTACCGTGCGAGTAAAGGAAGAAGTATCCCAGCAAGAGATGATCGCGTTCTCTACGCAGATCAATAACAACGAGAAGCTTCCCAAAGGGGAAACAAAGGTTATTCAAGAAGGTAAAAACGGTACGAAGCTCGTTCAATACGAAGTAGTGAAAGAAAATGGACAAGTTGTCGATCGCAAAGTTATCAAACAAGATGTAGTTGCACAGCCTGTAGCAAAGATCATGGAACGCGGAACAAAAGTGATTCCTTCGCGTGGGACAGGCCGTTTGAGCTGGCCAGCCAGCGGATATGTGAGCAGTGGCTTCGGTTCTCGTTGGGGCAGACTGCATAAAGGAATTGATATTGCCGGACAAGGTTCTGTCATGGCGGCAGACAACGGCCGCGTAAAATTCGCGGGCTGGGACGGCGATTACGGAAAAGCAATCATCATCGACCACGGCAATGGCATGGAGACGCTGTACGGTCACCTGAACACGATCAGCGTAAAAGTCGGCGATGTTGTTGAACAAGGAAAGAAAATTGGCGTTAAGGGTTCGACAGGAGACTCCACAGGTGTCCATCTTCATTTTGAGGTTCATCAAAATGGACGAGTTCAAAACCCGATTCGTTACTTAAAATAGACATGTAATTTTTGGATGAAGAAGGGCGACTCTTTGGAGGAGCCCTTTTTGTCGTATCAGGATGCTTTTGCATACAAGGGCAGGGAGTGTCTGGCAGGGGTTTCTATGCAGGCCGGACATGGTGTATTGTAGAGGAATAGCGATGTGCGAAGTGGAATTGTTATAAGGAAAAGGAGGGAGCGGGATGGCAAAACTCCTCGTGGTAGATGATGAAAAGCCGATTGCAGATATATTGAAGTTCACTTTTGAAAAAGAAGGGTACCAGGTCGTGTGCGCCTACGATGGCGATGAAGCGCTCGTTGTCGTGCAGGATGAGAGACCGGACCTGATTTTGCTGGATGTCATGCTGCCTGGCAGGGACGGGATGGATGTATGCCGCGCTGTCCGTCAAACACATGATATCCCGATTATCATGCTGACAGCCAAAGACTCGGAGCTGGACAAGGTGCTTGGATTGGAGCTGGGGGCGGACGATTACGTCACGAAGCCTTTCAGTACGCGCGAGCTGGTGGCACGGGTGAAGGCTCACTTGCGCCGCAATCGTCCGAAAGCCGAAGAGAAAGACAGCCAGCATCTGTTGCGGGTACACGAGCTGGAGATCGATTTAAATTCCTACACGGTGGAAAAAGTGGGAGAGCTGCTGGATTTGACTCACCGCGAGTTTGAGCTGCTGATGTACTTGGCCCGCCACCAGGGACAAGTGATGACGCGGGAGCACCTGCTTCAGTCTGTTTGGGGCTTTGACTATTTTGGCGATGTGCGGACAGTGGACGTTACGATTCGCCGCTTGCGTGAAAAGATCGAGGACGATCCTAGCCAGCCGAAGTACATTATCACTCGTCGCGGCTTGGGCTACACGATGCGCAATCCCGGAGTGGGAGGCACGCCTGGATGATGAGGCGGCTGTTTAAAACGATCCAGTGGAAAATGGTCGTCATCTACATGCTGCTGATCCTGCTTGCTATGCAGTTCATCGGCGCTTATTTCGCTCGGGAAGTGGAAAGCTATTACATAAATAACTTTTCAGAGGCTTTGAATGCTCAAGCGAGTCTGTTGGCGAGTCTCCTGGAAAGCGATTTGCGGCCGCGTGACGGAAAAGAACCGAGCGTGGAGCAAAATCGCCAGGACATCGACAATCTCATCAACAACCTGGTGAAAATAAACGGTGCCAACGTCCAAGTCATTGACCAGACGGGAACGGTGGTCAGCACGACAGAGGACAAGAGCACGATCGGCCAGCGTACCTCGCAGCCGGAAGTTACGGTGGCATTGCTCGGAACGCGCAGTGAATCGATGCGGATTGATCCGCGGACCGGAGCGCGAGTCAAAGTGCTGGTACTGCCCGTAAAAGGCGATCAGATTGTCTACGGCGCTGTCTACATGATGGCTTCCATGGAAGGAACCTATACGACGATTCGCAAAATGAACGGGATCTTGGCGACGGGCACGATGTTTGCGCTCGTCATCACAGCGGTGCTTGGCGTGGTGCTCGCCCGGACCATTACGAAGCCGATCAAGGAAATGACGAAGCAGGCCAGGCTTGTTGCCGATGGTGATTTTAACAGCAGTGTGCGCGTGTACAGCGACGACGAGATCGGACAACTGGGGATGGCTTTCAACCATATGACGCTGCGGTTGCAGGAAGCGATTTTGCAGCAGGAAGAAGAACGGGAAAAGCTCGCCGGTATTTTGAGCAACATGACAGATGGCGTGATTGCCGCCAACCGCAGCGATCAGATTATTTTGTTCAACCGCGCTGCGGAAGAGATGCTGCAAGTGCGAATGGCTGACGTCCTGCGCAAAAAGAGAACGTTGGCTGATTTGCTGGGGCTTCCCCCTGAGGACGAAATGTCGTTGTACGCCCAGGAGGAGCCGCTCTTCATTGAAATGCGCCTGCCCAATCAGGAAGAAGTTATTTTGCGCGTGACGTTTACGCCGTTGCAGCACGATAGCGGCAAAAAGGGCGGAATCATCGCAGTAGTGGCAGACGTAACAGAGCAGCAGCGGCTGGAGCAACAGCGCAGGGAGTTCGTCGCCAACGTATCGCACGAGCTGCGCACTCCACTGACGACGATCAAAAGCTATGTAGAAGCTTTGCTGGATGGTGCGGTGGACGAGCCTGATCTGTCCAATCGCTTCTTGAAAGTCACCATGTCCGAGACGGAGCGGATGATCCGTCTGGTCAACGACTTGTTGCAGCTAAGTCGCTTCGACTCGCAAGGTGTGCGCCTGCATTGCAAGGAGGCGGACCTCGGCCGACTGTTGCGCTATGCTGCGGATCGCTTTTCCATCTTCAGCGAGCAGCAGGAGGTTCAGCTTGCCGTTGATGTGCCGAGCAAGCTCCCGCCTGTTTACATCGACCTGGATGCGATCAATCAGGTACTGGACAATTTGTTGTCCAATGCGATCAAGTATACGTCCCAAGGCGGCACGGTCGTGCTCTCTGCCAAAGAAAACCGCAGCTTGAACCGTGTGCAAATCTCCATCAGCGACACTGGGATCGGGATACCTGCCCGTGATTTGAAGCGGATTTTCGAACGGTTCTATCGGGTGGACAAAGCCCGCTCGCGTGGACAGGGAGGTACTGGTCTGGGACTGGCTATCGCTCGTGAACTGGTACAGGCCCATGGCGCAGATATCGAGATTACCAGCGAATGGAACGTGGGGACGACGGTGACGTTCTGGGTCCCATTTGCCCAAGGAGGTAGTGCGGGATGAAGCGGATGCTGGAGCCTGCCAAGACCGTCTTGCTTATCGTGCTGGTAGTGTCCAGTTTTTGCCTGACAGCGATGCTGTGGGCGAACCAGCCCAATTTGCAATTTATCGAGCCTGCACAATATACAGAGTCCAAGCCCGTCAAGGAAAAGACGTTGGAGCAACTGGTCACTCCGGAGTCGGTGGTCTTTCATTACGGGGAAGAACGCCATACGCGGGCAGTAGCGACAGATGCTCCGTACAGCTTGATCGTGAGTGAGATGTCCAAGTGGATTTTTCTCGATTTTTCTCCGTATGCGTTGTCGAATGACAAGTGGGGGGAAATTGCCCGGGAAAAGTTAGGGATCGAGGTTCGCTTTCGCAGCACGATTCCTTTGTCGATTGTTGGCCGCTTGGTAACGTTTCGCGACGAGTATGACCGCGAAATCAAAGGAATCGACCGGATTTGGCTGTACTACGAAAAAGACGAGGATGTCGTCTATGCGCTATTTCTCTCCACAGAGGAAGGCCGCATGATGCGTTCCCGCACGTCGATCAGTCCGAAAGATTTGCGAGAGTCGTATCTGGCTTCCGGAAGCTCCATGCCGGAGCAAATCATGAAGGTGGTCAAACCGGAGCGAACTTTTACAGCGATTGAAGGACCAGCGCCGATTTGGAGTACGTATTATTTGCCGAAAAATCAGTCGCGCATGCAGCAATTCCGCTACAGCTATGTGCCAGTCACCAACGATCGTCTGATGGAAGCGTATTTTATCGACCAGTCGCTGGTGAGGCAAATCATGGAGCGGGACAAGACGGTTATTTTTACAGACGGAAGCAGATCCATTCAGTTGAGGGCAGAGCAGCAGGCGATTACTTTTACAGACCCGGCTTACCAGCAGCGGGCGCAAGAGTTGTCTGACGAGGAAAAAGTCCAAGGTGCAGTTACTTTTATCAACAAGCATCTCGGATGGCTCGATGACTTTCATTTTGAGCGGATTAAAAAAAGCTACAATGAAAAGGACCTGATTACGTTCCGGCAGTATGTGGGCGCCTATCCGTTGATCAGCACAAGTGTGCCGATTCAGATTGATACGATCCAGATTACTTCGGAAGCGGGACAAGTTGTGACAATGAATCGCTCTCTGCTCGATTTGGACAAATATATTGGCAACAGCGAGCAGACCATCCTGTCGGGACCGGAGCTGTATCAGTTGATCAGGGACAAAAAACTGGCGGATACGGAGCAAATCACCAATGCGTATCTCGCCTATCAAACGGTCATCGGAAACGGTTATGTCGACTTGATCCCAACCTGGATCGTCGAGCTGGCGAATCAGGGGAATCTCTATATTCTCGCACGGGTGCAGCAGGGAGGGGGAGAGACGCATGGATTGGAGTAGAACCAAGACCATTCTGATCTGGGCCTTCCTGCTGCTCGATCTGTTTCTGTGCTACCAGGTGTACGTGACGCGCATCAGCCTGTGGAATGACAAGGAAGTGGCGCAGGGCGAGAAGTGGAATATGGAGATGTATCTCAACCAGCAAAATATTTCCCTGGACACGGAAGTGCCTCAGGAAACGCCCGAGATGGCTTATTTGGACGCTGAATACGTCGGGATTAATCCGATTAACCTGCATGATTTACCAGGGATTCAAGCTACGGTGGAAAAGATGTCGCTTGCGGCAAGACTTGATCCGCCGATTCAGCTTCGCGGTCAGCTGACGCCAAATGAGTTGCTGCGTCAGATCGGGCCAAAACTGATGTACGCCGATCAGTACGGTCCGGATTCGTACCAGTCGAATCAATCACGTCTGCTGTACTGGCAAGTTCACGAAAAGATGCCGATCTACATTGCCCCATTGGAAGTGTACTTGGAAAGCGGGACGATTTTGGGATACAGGCAAACCTTTTTCCATGTACGGGAACAAAAAGGCGTGCGCCAGGTCATCTCCGGTTACAAAGCATTGCAGTCGATGGTGGAAAAGAAAATCATTCAGCCGGGAGAACGGATCGAGAATGTCAGCTTGGGCTATTACGGTTCATATGACGCGGACATTCAGGCGCTTGCTCCGGTATGGCGAGTCATTCACGACGGCAAGCAGCATTTTGTCAATGCGTTCACAGGTGCTCTGGAGCGCGCGATGGTTACGAACAGGTAGCAGATATAGACAGACTGTCAGGGAAAGTTACGGGAAGAGGGATGTTCGGTGAGATTTAGTGTGTTGGCAAGCGGGAGCACAGGCAATGCCATTTACGTAGCGACAGATCGTGTTTCCGTGCTGATCGATGTGGGGATTACGGGCAAACAGGCCGAGGCGGCGCTTCAGACGATCGGCGTCAATCCAGCCGATTTGAGCGCGATTCTCGTTACGCACGAGCACGTCGACCATATCAAAGGGGTCGGAGTGATGGCGCGGCGATACGATCTGCCGATTTACGCCAATGAAAAAACGTGGGCAGAGCTGAACGGGCAGATCGGCACGATCAAGGAAGACCAGAAGCGGCTCTTTGCCGTAGGAGAGAAGCAAGAGCTTGAGGATTTGGGCATTGAATCGTTTGGCATCTCGCACGATGCGGCGGAGCCGATGGGCTTTTGCTTTTACCATGGCAAGAAAAAGCTGAGTGTCGCAACAGACCTGGGCTATGTCAGCGATCGGATCAAAGAGACGATTCGCGGTGCGGATGCGTATGTATTTGAATCCAACCACGATGTGGAGCTGCTGCGCATGTCGCAATATCCGTGGAGCATCAAGCGGCGCATTTTGAGTGATGTGGGCCACTTGTCCAATGAAGCGGCAGGCGACGCCCTGATCGATTGTCTCACAGGGGGAGCAGAGCGAGTGTATTTGGCTCACTTGAGCAAGGAGAACAACATGATCGACCTCGCCAGACTGACGGTGAAAAACATTTTGGAGGAAAAAGGTCTGGCGGTCGGCAACGATGTGCATTTGCGCGATACATACCCTGATCGGCCGACCAAGCTGGAAGAGCTATAGGAGCGGTTTGGTCTGGGTTTGGCGACGGCTGATGGCGTTCGAAAGCTGGGCGATCGTATCGAGTTGAAAGCTCAGTTGACTATCCAGCTCGTTCACTTTTTCTGTCAGTTCGTCATGTGTCAGCAAGCCTTTGGCAACGAGGATATCGATGAGAGCGTGCAGGACAAGCGTGTTGTGGTAATCGGTTTCTTGCAGATCGGCAAGCTTGGCGATGATCTGTACCTCTTTCATATCTATCAACCCTTTCATATTGGATGGGGTCGTAAAAAGCTTCTAATCTAGCATATCCGGGCTCTTGGTGAAATATTCCGAGGGCTTTTTGCATTCCACAACCTTTCCATATTTCTCACGCGATTTTGCCGAAACCAAGACGTATACTAAGGGTGTCAAAAGGAAGCAGTCAACCAGAACTCATACATGCAAACACATGCAAACCTGTGATACAGGTGTATAGGAGTAACGCAAACCTGTAACCCTAGTATTAGTAGAGGAAGAAGGAGAGTGTGAATCATGGGGTACTATGATGATTTGACTCATGTGGAGCGGAAAAAACGAAGCGGTTCAATCGGTCGTACTGTTCTGACGTCAGTAACGTCAGCGGTGATTGGGGGAATGGTCGTCCTGCTCATGCTGCCGACTCTCTCCAACTCCGGATATATCAATATGGTCAAGCCAGGGACAACGAATGTCATGAGCAACCCGGCAGCCAACCTGTTTGCCCAGCCTGTCTCTGTAAAGGTGGAAACGGGTACAGTCAACGCAGTGAAAAAAGTGGAGAACGCAGTAGTCGGCGTGATTAATATCGGACGAACTCGAACCAACTGGTTCAGCAATACACAAGATGTCGAGCAGGGCGAAGGCTCTGGCGTCATTTTCGAGAAAAAAGGCGGAAAAGCCCACATCATCACCAACTACCACGTAATCGATCAGGCGCAGAAGCTGCAAATTGCTTTGCCCACTGGTGAAAAGGTAGACGCGAAGGTTTTGGGTGCCGACCCGTACGCTGACTTGGCTGTTCTGGAGATCGATGGAGCGAAAGTAACGACAGTAGCTGAGCTTGGGGATTCCTCCACGCTGCAAGTAGGCGAGCCGGCCATCGCGATCGGGAACCCGCTGGGAATGAAGTTTTCCCGCACAGTGACGCAAGGTATCATCAGCTCGCTGGAACGCTCGATGCCAATGGACTTTAACGAAGATGGCCAGGACGACTGGGAGCTGGACGTTTTGCAAACGGATGCCGCGATCAACCCGGGCAATAGCGGGGGCGCACTGGTCAACATCGAAGGCCAGGTCATCGGAATCAACACCTTGAAGATTTCCAAAGAAGGCGTGGAAGGCTTGGGCTTTGCCCTCCCAATCAATGATGTAAAAGTCATCGTCAGCGAACTGATGGAAAAAGGCAAGCTGGAGCGCGCTTACCTCGGCGTGCAGCCATTCGACCTGACAAACGTGCCGCGAGTGCATTGGAAAGAAACACTGAATCTGCCGGACGATGTGCAGGCAGGGGTAGTGGTTCAAGGCGAAGTAGGCAAATTCTCTCCAGCAGGGCAAGTCGGCCTGAAGCAATACGACGTCATCGTCAAACTGGACAACAAGGACATCTCGAATGGCGCCCAGTTGCGCAAATTCTTGACCTTGAACAAAAAGCCAGGCGATTCGGTGGTCATTACCTACTATCGCGATGGTGTTAAGAAGACAGCTACAGTTAAGTTGACGAAAACACCGCAGTAAGTAGAGGCAAAGCATCGATTGGAATGACTCGTGAAATGACCCGCGCTTGCTATGGCGGCTGATGGCTTACGTATGCCGGATGCCGCTCCTTTTTCAAGCGAGGACAGACGGATGGTAGATGTAAGCTGATGCCGTTCCTCTTTCAAGCGAGGAGAGACGGATGGTAGATGTAAGCCGGATGCCGTTCCTCTTTCAAGCGAGACAGACAGATGGCATATGTAAGCCAGGCCGTGTGAGTGTAAGCGTTGCGGCAAGAAGGCAGTATGTTGGTGCTGGTGGCTTGTGGCGGCATGAAAGCCCGCAAGACGAGCAATCATTGGTAGCAATTCCGGGACGAATTTGTCCCGTTTGCATATATGTTCCCCCCTCTATCTATTTTTAAATAGATCCCTTCATTGAAGAGCGTCGAGCTGAGATCGGCGCTCTCTTTTTTTGCTTTTTAGCATGTTTGTGCTGGGGTATCTCCGCACTCTTTTGTGCATCTTTAGCTATGGTTCAGGAAGTGCCGGGATTCTGGGGTTCTGGTGCAGGCTCCGGGCTAGGTGATGACGTGACGGAGCGTCCACGATGACAAGTCAGCTTAGCTCGGTTCGAAGCAGATGGATTTGTTTTGCTGGCGTTCTGGGGTAGAATAGGAAACGACATGAAAATGCGCGGAAAAGAGGCAATGGACATGGACAAAGGCAAAATGATGGACAGCATTCAAATAGATGGGCAAAAGGTGGAGTTGGAGGCGGGGTATCCTGTACGGTTTTCTTGCATGGAGCATATAGAGCAGGAACTGGACGACTACGTAAACGACTTCGAGGCAGCGCCGGACACCTATCCGGCAAAAGCAATTGACGACGACGCAGCAGACAAGCGCTGCCGAGTATGCGGCGAGCCAGGCCAGATTGCGCTTTTGAAAGAGAAAGGAATGTAGACGATCGTGCAAATCACAATCATTACGGTAGGCAAACTAAAGGAAAAATATTTGCGCGAAGGCATCGACGAGTACAGCAAGCGCCTGTCTGCCTACTGCAAGCTGCAAGTAATCGAAGTCAGCGACGAAAAGGCTCCGGAAGAAATGAGCGCCGCCGAGATGGAGCAGGTGAAGCGCAAAGAAGGCGAGCGCATCCTGGCGCAGATCAAGCAGGACCAGTACGTAATCGCGCTGGCGATCGAGGGACAGATGTGGTCATCGGAAAAGCTGTCGGCGGAGCTGGACAGGCTGGCCCTGCACGGGCGCAGCCAGGTGGCATTTGTGATCGGCGGATCGTTGGGACTGGCAGACACGGTGCTGAAGCGTGCGGATGCGTTGTTGTCGTTTTCAAAGATGACGTTTCCGCATCAGCTGGTGCGGTTGGTGTTGTTGGAGCAGGTTTATCGGGCGTTTCGGATTAGTCGGGGGGAACCGTATCACAAGTGATGGTACACACGATCTCCATTAAGAAAGAAATTGTACTCGACGGGGATTATATTTCAAAAGTAAAGGAAAGCAAGGTAAATACCACTCCTAGATAAGGGGTGGTATCGTTGTTTAGATAAAAGGTATGTAGTTGGTACTAGAGGGTGCGTTATAGTTGTTATGGAACGTTTGTTCTCGTATAATCTTAATAACCATTATTAACGGGTTTCACGAATGTTAAGGTGATGATATTATTAAATTATTGCAGTTCTGCAGAAAGGTAAGGTTTATGAAAACAAAAGTTGACAAGATTGAAAAAACCCATTTGGCTACTAACCATATCTATTGTGGCGATTCTTCTTTGCTTTTACAGGAAATTGAGCCTAACTCGATTGCCTTGAGTGTATGGTCACCCCCGTATCATGTTGGTAAAGAGTATGAAGCTAACCAGAGCTATGATGAATGGGTTCAATTATTGAGAGAAGTAATTAGACATCATTACAGTATCCTAAAGCCAGGGGCTTTTCTTGTTATTAATATTGACGATATCTTAGCTTTCCCTGATCCAAGTATGCCAAGAATACAAGCGCCGAATACTTCTAAGCATCGTTCTCCGGTTACAAGGGAACAGGTACTAGAGGCATTGAAGGAGAATCCCGGTTTTAATCGACGTCAATTGGCTGCTCTTTTAAATTGCAGTGAGCAGACTATTGATAGACGTTTAAATGGAAATAACATTCGAGGCGGAAAATATTCTGCTCAGACAAGGGTTAAATTAGTCGGCGGTATGATTGAATCAATGGCATATGAAGCAGGCCTCTATTTATATGACAGAAGAGTATGGGTAAAAGATCCAGCTTGGGCTAATTCACAGTGGCATTCAAGTTCCTATAGGTCTGTTTCGGAATTTGAACACTTGTACTTTTTTTGGAAACCAGGAGAAACAGTGATTGATAGGAACAGATTAAATAAAGAAGAATGGTCAACTTGGGGGAGTAGGGGTGTGTGGTACATTCCTTCTGTTAGAAAGAATGATGATCATGTAGCGAAATTTCCAGTAGAACTCCCTAAACGTCTAATCAAACTTCTCACAGAGAAGAATGATATAGTGTTAGATTGTTTCATGGGCAGCGGAACTACTGCAGTTGCGGCTCTGGAAACAAATAGAAATTACATTGGAATTGATAAAGAGCAAAAGTACGTTGAACTTGCGAATAAAAATATCGAAATAGCTTTAATGCAATTAAATCAACAACAATTTGAATTCTAAAAAAGGGCAAACCAACTTCTGATAATGGTAAGTTGGTTTGCCTTTTATTATGGAACGATAATCTCTGAATATCTCCATGGAGCAAACGATTTTAACAAGCGCAGATCAACACGGCACCGAAGTTTACGAGGATCTTTTGATTTATCATCTTTCCCGGGATAAAGTAGACCTGGGTAGGTAAGCAAATAATTCGGATTTTTTGTTAATAGTAGTCCATTAGGGACACAAGTGATGCGAATCTTTGCTAATGGTTGTCCTCGCAACAAAGGGTTATCTAAATGGAGCATTTTATATATGGGCTTTATGTAAATATGAACCACAGGAGCAATTACATTATTGCTAAAAATAAACAAAGGTGGAGCGGCAGGATAGAAATCATGGCTAGCTGACTTCTTAGCGATCATTTTAGTATTAACTACGTTCAGTTTAGGGTCAACCCATACCCCGTCGCCAGAAACTTGATTCGGAGAGACAACGACTTCATCTTTATCATCGCGTGGACCAACCGATTTAGTGTCCAGAAACAGCATGGCAGCATTTGTAATTGAATTTTTTGAGGCAATACTTGCACTTTGCATTGCGTATCTGTCATCCGGTCCGGTAGGCATGCCAACTTCTCGAATTAAGAAGGAGTCCCTAAGAAACCTACCAATCTTGTGACCAACGACATGTTCTCCTACCTCTAACCAAGGTATTTGATCTCCTATTGGACTTCTACCACGATTTTCGGGTGGGTAGTCTCCCCAAAATGGGTGAAGAAAGCTCGCCTCATTATAATCAGCAACAATCTCGTCAATATTGTTTCTTACCGAATCGCATACACTTTCGAATATAAATTTTTCAATCTCAATTAATTCAGAGGGGTTATTTATAAAATGATTACGTGCTGTGTTATACGTATTATACATTTGTTCTCTATATTGATTAAACAAAGTAGCTCCTCCAGTGATAAAATATTGTATTAAATTGATTTTATCACTTTGGGAAAATTCGGGAAAGGGCATGTGTTGTTTAGGCATATTATCATAGAAGATCGGGTTTACTTTTTATTACGTAGGTCGTAAACTGTAAACAGTAAGTAGTACCGCACACTTAACCACTTGAATATATAAACTTGACCAAACACTTAGAAGGCTTCTCCCACTTGTTAAAGACGGAGTAAGCCTTTTTTTGCATCCAGAAAACATTAAGGAGATGAACAGATCATGGCAAAACGTGAACAAGTAGTGAAGAAAGTAGTAGACGAAGTGACAGAAGAAACGGTGCGTTCGATTGCCCAGGCACAAGCAGACTATGAAAACCTTATGGATGAGATTCGGGACTATTGCCAGCAGGCTAAGGACTTGCGGGAGCGAGCGGCAGAGTTGAAACGGTCGGGGCGAACGGATTCACAAGTAGGGGCTGAAATGCGACAGCTCTTAGATCAGGCTGAACAATTTGAACTGCTAGCCGACCAAAAGGACGGACACCCAAGGCTGGAAGCGCTTCGTTACATTGAAGATTTACAGTGGGAAGCATCCGCACTGAGGGGAACTGTACAGCACAATCAAGCTGTATTAACCCGTCAGCAGAAAGAGCTGGAAGAAGCAAGGGAAGAAGCGGCGGCGATGGTTCAGCGAGCAGAAGCACGAGTACAGGAAACAGAACAGCTTTTAGCCTATGAGATGGCGAAGTTGGCAGAATTGGAGGCGAACTAAGATGAATAACCGTATTCCTAAAAAGTATGAAAATGACGTGAAATCGTTCCTGAAACGGTATAAGGGGACAGGAAAGCGGCTGGAGATGTTTACTGAACACGGAGTGTTTTCCGTAAATGCCGACAGCGAACTTATTGAAATTGTAGACGAGGATGACGGAGTAATTGAAATTGTGGAGGTTTAGGCATATGGAACATAGCAGCCTTGAAGCATTAGAAGCTCGTCGCCAATATGATAGGGAATACATGCGGAAATGGCGTCAGAAGCCAGAAAACAAACAGAGGGAAAAGGAATACAGAAGTAAATATTGGGAACGTAAGGCAAAGGAAAAGACACAATAATACGAGCATTAACGAGACGGGGCAAAGATGCGTTGCATATAACTTGCACCGTATATTCTAGCCCCCGAACATTGGAACACGATATAAACCAAACTTCAGGGTTACAGGAGGGCATAACAAGATGGATGAAATGACAGAGCATGAAAAGTTCCTATGGGAACAACTAAGCTTGCAAACAGAGATCAACTTAAACACTGCATACCTGTTAGAGGACTATATAGATTACATCAATGCAGCAGGACTGCGTGAAGAGTTTGAAGCATTCAGGAAAGTAAAGGCACAGCAAGAAGCAGCTACGAGTAACTGAATAATGTCGTTAGATGTCGAACGGTGTTGAAACAAGAATTGAAAATATAGCATGAGGTTATGCACGGCTGGGAGTGGATTCATCCCCCTGGGGCAAAGGAAACGAACCCCATGATATACGGTTAGGCGGTGAAAGGATGGAGAAAAAGCTGTGTGGAGCTAAGACGAGAAGCGGCGAACCTTGTAAGAAAGCTACTCTAGCAAATGGGCGTTGCAGGTTTCATGGTGGAAAATCCACTGGACCGAAAAACCCTAGCAAACTGAAAGGGAACAAAAATGCCTTGAAGCATGGACTGTATGAAACGATATGGCTAGATACATTGACGGAAGAAGAGCAGGAGTTGTTCGCTCAGGTATCAACTGACCCGACATCACAAGTTGAGAATAGGTTCAAGTTATCAGAGATACGCATACGGCGCATGATGAACCGTATAAATCAAGAGCAGCAGAAGAAAAAGCCGAACCCTGCTGTCATCCGAGCCATTGAGGAAGGGATTACGAGAATTGAAGTAAACTTGGTGAGCCTTGTAAGAGAGAGTAGCAGGTTGCTAGAAATAAACAAAAGTAAAAATGATGGGTCATTAGATCGGCTGAATGAAATACTTGAGCGTGCAAGGAAAGATCATGCAAGGAAGGAATACGAACGCTAACAGAGGGGGGACAAACAGGTGATGAAGCTTGTTCGTTCCCTTTTTTGTGATTGAAGCAGTAGGATGGCAAAATTCAAAATAAATTTGTTTTACCATAATCACGGTAAAAGAACGGCAGGATGGATAAAAGGAATTGTAATTTCCTTAATCTAGGTCGTATAGTGTTTACAAAAAAGGAGGCACTGGACATGGGTAACGTGAAAATGAAGAGAGTAGTTGGCTACGCTCGAATTTCATCAGATAGTCAGATAGAGAATACATCGATAGCGGAGCAAGTGAAAAAGATTGAAGCGTACTGTATCAGTCAAGGTTGGGAATTGGTAGGAATCTTTAAAGACGAAGGAGAAAGTGGAAGTACGACTGAACGTGAAGGATACAGAGACATGATGCAGTATGTTCAGCAGGCTGAAAATGAAGTGACAGGGATCGTCGTAGTGAAAGCAGACCGTATACACAGAAGGCTGAGAAATTTGATATTATTGATAGAGGATGAACTTGAACCAAAAGGGATAGCATTCATTAGCGTGTCAGAAAATTTCGATACGTCCACACCGTCAGGAATGATGTTTCTGCAAATGATAGGCTCTTTTTCAGAGTTTGAACGGAAGACCATTAACGAACGGACAAAAGGCGGACGGATTGCCACCGCCAAGGGAAATAAATATGCTGGCGGTGCACCTGCCTATGGGTATCAGGTACAAAATGGTATGATAATCATAAACGAGCAACAAGCACAAACAGTAAAGAACATATTTCAACTCTATGTAGAGGGGAATAATCCATACAAAATTGCTTGCAAATTGAACCGAGCAGGCATCCGCACCAAAACAGGGAAAGACTGGACTGTTGTACAGGTGCAAAACATTCTGAACAATGAGACGTATACAGGGTTCAATACCTACAACGGGCAAAAAGAACGAAACGGCATCAGACAGAAAGATGTTTTCCCTCGTATCATTAGCCGCCAGTTGTGGAACAAGGCAAGGCAGGTTAGCTAATCGTCGATTAACAATGGGAGGTTAGACAAATGAGCAAATTTCAAGAAGCAATGATGATGTGTTCAGAGGACTACGACGAGCTAATAGATATGGCCTTAGCGCAAAAGGA
>Ga0065721_10002657_pt1 | contig 57136 bp, 47 predicted proteins | sample Mesricmetagenome_FD_59108 | JGI IMG/M metagenome (GOLD analysis project Ga0065721, IMG submission 59108) | Mesophilic microbial community from rice straw/compost enrichment Sample: eDNA_1 v2 (version 2) | ecosystem: Engineered > Solid waste > Grass > Composting > Bioreactor | place: USA: Davis... | reverse complement strand
GCGGATAACGCGCTTTCATCTCGGCGCTGGCACCCGGACTGCCGTTAACGTAGTTGTTGATCCAGCGATTCAACCACTCTTCCGCTTCTGATGCTTCCATGAATGAGCCAATCTTGTCGCGCGCCATGACCTTCAGGAAGTGGGCGATGCGCGAAGTGGCCATGATGTACGGCAGGCGAGCAGAAATGGCAGCGTTGGCTGTTGCATCCGGATCATCAAACTTCTTGGGACGCTGAGTAGTCTGAGCACCGAAGAATACCGCATAGTCGGTGTTTTTATAGTGACACAGCGGCAGGAATCCGAGTTTGCTCAGTTCGGCTTCGCGGCGGTCGGTGATACCGATTTCGGTCGGACACTTCTGATCAACGTCACCGTCATCACTTACAAAGACATGGCTTGGCAGACCTTCAACCTTGCCACCACCTTCGGCTCCACGGATACTGGTGCACCAGCCGTATTCTGCAAACGCTTTAGTCAGTGTGGTTCCGAGGGCATAGGCCGCGTTCATCCAGCAGTAGTCATCGTGATCGGTAGCGGTATGTCTACCGTCTTCGTTCAGATCAACTTCTTCAAAGTTAAAGGCTTCTACCGGCTTGGTTGCTGAACCATAGGGCAGGCGAGCCAGTACGCGGGGCATGGCGAGGGTTACGAAGCGGGAGTCGTCGCTGTCGCGGAAGCTCCGCCATTGAATATACTCCGCTGAATCAAAGATTTTTTCCAGATCACGGGGTTTGGAAAGTTCCGTGAAGCTGTCAAAGCCAAACATCTGCGGCGCAGCAGCAGAAATGAACGGGCAGAAGCCTGCAGCGGCCACGTTAGACATCTTCGACAACAGCGAAATATCATCAGGATGAGATGAGAATTCAAAATCACCAACCAGGGCCGCATAGGGTTGGCCACCAGCGGTACCGAATTCGCTTTCGTAGATTTTCTTGAAGATCTGGCTCTGGTCAAACTCCACCGCTTTCTCGAGGTCGCGACTCAATTCTTTTTTGCTGATATTGAGCATGCGAATCTTGAGTTGAGAGCTGGTTTCTGAATTCATGACCAGATGCTGCAGTCCACGCCATGAGCCTTCGAGCTTTTGGAACTTCTCGTTATGCATTACTGCGGATAACTGCTTGGACATCGCCTTGTCAATGGCGGCGATGGCTGCATTGATAGTAACCGAAAGGTTTTTATCCCATTTGACGGTTCCTTTCATCGCTTCCTGCGTCAGGGTGCGCAGAAGCTCTTCTGTTTCATCACGCGAGGTTTGCTTGGTTGCACCGATTGCCTGCTCGAGGAAACTGACCTCTTTGACTTCGGCTTCTGCCGTTTGAGTCTCAAGTTGCTGTTCGTTATTCGCCATCTTTATCACCCTTGTTTTCACTTCCATCAATACCGAGCTCACTGGACAGTGAGGATAATGCGGTGGTGTTGCTTAATACATCTTCAAGAATGGATTCCAGATCTTCCGAGCGGTCTGCCTTGGTCAGGAGGTCGCGAAGCTTATTGCGGGTTTCCATCAGCTTCTTGAGAGGCTCAATCTGTTCGACGATTTTGTGCGGTTCGAAATCTTCCATGTTTTTAAAGTCGAGATTGACGGACATTTCGCTGCCGTCACCTTCCAGCATGTTCTCAACTTTCATGCGTAACTGAGGATTAACCTTCGACATGATATCGTTGAAGTTGTCGCGGTCGATTTGTGAAAATTTGCGTTCTTTGAGGGTTTTTTTACCATCAGCGTTATCGCCGGAGTAATCGCCCATGACGCCCATCACAAATGGAATTTCCTTTTCAACGATAGCGCCATTTGTCTCAAGGTCATACGTAATATGAACCCTGGGTTTTCTTACGCGTTTCAGTTTGTCGTGAATGCTATCGGACATGATCCCTAATCCTCTTGGCTAGGTGTGTTGGTTTTAATCTTCATTACTTTTTACGCCAGTGAGCTCACTGTAGCGCTCTCGCGATGAAGAGTCTGGAATGAGCTCAACGATGAGTTCATTGAGCGGCATGTTCCCCCATTTTACAGCCTTTTCAAGGACGTAGGAAACGGGGGAGTGGGGTTCAGTCTTGCGGAAAAATTTCGCAATATCCAGTAACTGCTTAAAAGCGGCTTCGCGGGAATTGATTGCGCCTACACTGACAGCGGGCGCTGCCGGCGCTCCGGCAGGAGAAGGAGTGTCAGTGGCACCTTCTTCAGCGGGTGCTTCTTCAGCGGCTATCGGCAACTTATGTTTGCCGAGATGGCTGATGGCCCCGCGGCATTCTTCCAGGATGCTGATGATGTTGCGTGTGGGCGGCGCTTCTTCGCCACTGCAACGTTCTTCCAGCAATTGATTGATCTTGCGATAGGTGGCGATCGCGTCGGTGACGTCGTCAAGCAGGTCGACATAAAAGGCCTCGCTCGATTCATTAACGGCCCGTTCAATGTCTTCCAGGGTAAAACCGAGTTTCTCGGCTTTGCTGTTGCGGATGTCTTCGCTCGCCGAACGCTGTATATCAAGCGCTTGCTGATATTGCCAGAAGCTGAATGGACCTGGGTCCTGGCCTTCGGTAATAGGTACTTTTCTGATGGGAGGGATCAAGACACCTTCGGAGCCTTCGCCGTTGAGTCCCGTCAATGAGGCAGTGCGGAACGCCATCCCGTCCTCATCATCGGGCATCGGGTAGAGGTTGTCCCAGAAATTTTCTATCAGGCCGAGAATCAAGTGAAATGCATCACGCAATCCTTGAAAGCCGTGTCGACGAACCAATGCTTCTGTGAACCAGGTCGCAATTTCTAAATCTTTGCTCTGTTTGGTGAGAATTTCCGGTGCGAGAGAAATAATTTTTCGCCAATGTTCATCCGCTTCGGATGTATCACCATCATGTACGCTGCTTCTTTCTGCAGCGCGCGCGGCTGCTCTTGCAGTTTTGATGCTCTGATAATTTGAAGTGGGTGATGAGTCCTGGCGAACGTCGTTTCCCGCAGGCGATTCGCCGTCGATAGGGGCCAAAAGGCTGGCCAGGTCGATGATTTCAGGTGAAGCCATTACATTCCGATCCCTTTAGAAATGCTTATTTATTAGCACAAAACCATATGTTATGAGTGTACATCCAGTGCTGCTTACTGCCGGCTCTCATACTGTGACAGAGTTCTAGGAGCCCGAATTTATATTCCTCAAACCAAGGTTATTTTATGTTGATGTTGCCGCCAAAGAAGTTAAGCTAGCACAATCAGCGCCATAAATTAACAAGTAACATTGTAAATTCATAGTCATTTAAATGTTTGGCTTGTTAACCGGGCGGTGGTATGCACTTTTGGCGACGTGATATTATTTGGAATTGCTTCGCGAGGGATACTATACTGCGCGACCCAGCTTCGGATTTTATGACCGCAAGCTATTGAAAACCCATATGATTTTAAAAAAGACGGACCGTTTCAGGATGATAGTCGAATGGCTTTACAGATCACATTGGTAAAAACGCCGGGAAAGGTTTCTGTATCCAGGACAAATCAGACATTCAATGAGCAGGGAGGTACTCTCGGGCGCGCGGAGAGCAACAGCTGGGTGTTGCCCGACCCGGACAAATTCCTGTCTTCCTGCCATTGTGAAATTCTGTGTGAAGCTGGTCACTATTACATCCTCGACTTGAGCACAAACGGGACCTTTTTGAATGACTCTCCGGAGCCCTTGGGAAAAGGTGTGAAAGCGCCGTTGAATGACGGTGACTTTTTTGAAATCGGCGATTACCGCTTTTCCGTCAGTGTCACAGCTGGGCAGCCGTTTGGTACGGATGCGACCTTTGCTATGGGGCAGGGGTCATCGAGCATAGATGACATCTTCGGCTCACCACTGCCAAGCCATTCATCCGCAGACCCTTTCAGCACTTCAGGCAGCATACCGGACGATTTTTCCCTTGAGCCAGACCTTGATGTCGACCCACTTGCGGCCTTGGATAAGGCGCATGGGAACTCTTTGCAACATGCAAACTTGCCAGAGCAGGGCGGCTTTGATCGGGATCCATTGTTCTTTGGCAGTGGTGGCGGCAGTCCCCTGGACCCTTTCGCGACAGATAACCGGCCTTTTCCCGGCGGCAGCCAGCTGGATTATTCGCCGGGGCTGGATCAAGCAATCAGCTGGCCGGAGTCAAGCCAGGAGAATCTCATTCCTGAAGATTGGGAGGACGATCTCCTCGGTTCCACCCCCTTACCAATCCCACCCGTCTCAACACCCGTGCCGACACCGGTGAGCGAGGCAGCCCCAGAGCCCAAGCCGGCGGTACCACACCCACGGCCTCAGCGGCCGGCACCTGCGGTGCCCGAGACGGCCTTTCAGCCGATCGAGCCTCCGGCAGCTGCTCAACCCGAAGCACCAGTTCCAGTGGCTCCGGTTAAACCAGCTCCAGTACAGCCGCAGCCTGTCTCTCCGACATCTAGCGCTCCATCATCAGCGGACCGGCGCCTTGTTACAGCAATGGGATTGGATGTCAGTCGGCTCTCTGATGAACAGATAAACGAAATCAGTGTTATGGCCGGCGAGCTCATGCGTGAGATTGTCGACGGCATGATGCAGGTGCTGCGTTCCCGCACCAGCATCAAAAACGAGTTCCGCATGAACGTCACCACGATTCAACCCGTGGAGAATAACCCACTGAAATTCTCCGTAGGCGTTGATGATGCGCTGGAGAATATGTTTATAAAGAAAACCAACGCCTATAAGAAGCCAGTTGACGCGTTCCGCGAAGGCTTTCAGGAAATTGCTGAGCATCAGATCGCGATGATCGCAGGCATCCGTCACGGTTTTGAACGCATGATGGAGCGATTCAATCCGGAGAATCTCGAGAAAAATTTTAATAAGCAAGGTAAAGGCGGGGTTATTCCCGGGATACAGAAGGTTAAATACTGGTCCAGCTACGGAGAATATTACTCAAGCTTTGTCGATAATATGGAATCCTCGTTTCAACATTTGTTTGGCAGTGACTTTGTGAATGCCTATGAGGATCAGTTACGCAAGCTGGCTGCTGCGCGTAAGAAAAATAATTAATTTCAGATCATTACAGATTACGGAGAGATTGTTATGTCATGTGCACGTTCTATTCGAAGCCTTTTCATACTCACGCTGGCTGTTCTATCAATTGCAGCCTGCTCCCCCTCCAAGAACCGCGTCGGAGGAATGCTGAACCTTGATACGGATTTAAAACTGACGTTTGAAGTCGACAGCGATATCAATCCGGATGAAAACAACCGTCCATCCCCGGTTTTTGTACGCTTCTATCAGCTTAAATCACCTACGGCCTTTAACAAGGCTGACTTCATTGATTTGTACGAGCGTGATGAAGAGTTATTGGGGGCAGATATCGTCAGCAGACAAACGCTCAAGCCTATTGCACCAGGAGAAGTCCGTACAGAGCGTTTTGTGCTGGAGAAAGGTGTTAATCAAATAGCGCTTTATGCAGAATTTTTCCAGTACCGCGGTTCCAATTACAAGGTCATTGTTCCTGTTACGGAAAATAACATAATCCGGAATGCGGTCACGGTAAAAATTTCCGGTACGAGCATCTCCATAGCAAAAAAATAAATCCTTATTGAATAACCCGAGCGTTATTGCAGCGAGAATATTATGTCATTAGACAGCAGAGTGGTTTGGTCTGAAGGAATGTTCCTGAATCCTCAGCACTTCCAGCAGCAGGATCGGTATATCGAGCGTTATATAGACAGTAAATGTTCTGCCTATGGGGCCTATGGTTGGGGCGTTCACGAATTTGAAGTTGATCAGCAACTATTGAAGCTCGGAAAGATTTCATTGTTACGTGCCAGTGGCGTATTCCCGGATGGCACACCCTTCAATTTTCCTGAAGTTGATGATGCTCCGCCGGTTTTGGAAGTGCCTGCTGGTATTCATAATTGTGTTATTTATCTGGCTGTTCCGGTTCGTCGCCCGGGAGCCGTTGATGTACTTCCTCAAGATAATACCCAAGGGCTTGCGCGATACTATTCGAACGAAATCCAGGTGCGCGATGTAACCGTAGAGGGAGGGGACAGCCAGTCTCTTGATATTGCCAAGCTGCGCCTTCGTCTGCTGTTGGAAACGGACGATCTAAGTGGTTACGCCTGCATAGGTCTGATCCGCGTAGCTGAGGCACGCGACGATAAAGATATCCTGCTGGATGAGCAGTATTTTGCCACCTGCCTTGACTGCAAAGCAGTACCGCGTCTGGCTGGCTTCATTCCTGAGCTGGCCGGGTTGCTTCATCACCGTGGCGAATCCATCGCCGGCCGCCTGGCCGATGCCCGTCGAGGTGGTACGGCGGAGATTGCCGATTATATGCTGTTACAGCTGGTCAATCGGCTTGAACCTTTTGTTAATCACATGGCTAACATCAAAGGCCTGCATCCACTTACGCTGTATTCTGAGTTCATGCAGATGGCCGGCGAGCTATCAACATTTGTCACAAAGACCAAGCGACCGCCCAGCTTCCCGGTTTACCTTCATGACAATCTGCAGCAGACCTTTACACCGGTGATGAGTGCGCTGCGCGAGTATCTGTCCATGGTTTATGAACAGACGGCGATCGCGCTGAATCTCGTGGAGAAGAAATATGGTATCCGTGTTTCGGAGATTACCGACCGGTCGCTGTTGTCCTCTGCCATGTTCGTGCTGGCTGTTCGCGCAGATGTTAAAGATGATGTGATTCGTTCTCGTCTGCCTGCACAAATTAAAATCGGCCCGGTGGAGCGCATCCGACAGCTGGTCAATGCTGCCATGCCGGGCATTATCATCAAACCTCTGCCTGTGGCTCCACGACAAATTCCTTTCCGCTCCGGATATACCTATTTTGAGCTGGATCGTCACAGTGAGTTTTGGAAAGAGCTGCAGCAATCCGGCGGTTTTGCATTGCACCTTGGGGGAGATTTCCCAGGTATTGAAATGGAATTTTGGGCGATACGGCAATAACGATAACGCGATATTTTCAACGTGAAGTTATTTGGTTTCACAGTTAATGAGTAGCGCCTGTCGCTGCAGGACAGTCTCCTCAGTGAATATTGGCTGATGAGAGTCCTTCAGAATGAACCTGATAAAAGGGAGCAAATGATGTCTCCGGACGATTCTGATAAAACAGTTTTCAAACAACCCACACCCGGTGGTGACCGTACTGTTATGCGTCCCATGCCCGGTGGGCGGGGCACAGGGTCACAGACCCATGTCCCGCAGCCGAGTATTCCGCAACCGGGACGGGCTTCAACCGCACCAACGTCGCGACCCCCACTGGATGCCGGGGCTGCCTACTTCCGCACGGATCAGGGTTTAAACCCGCTAGTTAATGCGGCGTCTACATTAATCGCTGTGTTTGAAAAAACCCGTCAGTCGCTCAGCCATCCTGACGTGGGTGGACTGCATCAGCGCTTGGTCAATGAAGTCAAAGCCTTTGAGGCGCGTATTCGCGATCAGGGCACACGGCAGGAAGTTATCCTCTCCGCGCGCTATCTGATGTGTTCTGTGCTGGACGAAGCCGTACTGAACACTCCCTGGGGGAGCGAAAGCGCCTGGGGACAGAGAACACTTTTGAGTGTCTTTCACGGTGAGACATCCGGTGGGGAGAAATCATTCTTAATCCTTGATCGTATGCGTCAGACGCCCGCCGATAATCTGGATATTCTTGAACTCTTTTACATCTGCCTGAGCCTCGGATTCGAAGGTAAGTATCGCTTGATGAGTCGCGGACGTGATGCATTGGATCAGATTCGCGAAGAGCTGTTTGCGATCATCCGCCGTCATAGAGGTGACTATGAACGAGCGCTTTCACCTCGCTGGCAAGGTCTTGGCAATACCCGCAACCCTCTTACCGAATATGTCCCCATGTGGGTAGTGGTTGCGTTAGTACTGGTAATTCTGTTCTTTGGCTATTCAGGCTTCCGCTACTGGCTATATGTATCAGCAACACCGGTAACCGAAGAGCTGATTAACATTTCGACAGAAAACCAAACACCCTAGTTTTCACCCTGGAATCAGGCGTGGCTAATGGCCGGGACCGCCGTGGAGTATTAAAGAGATCAGGTTTTTATGAAAAAAATTGGACGTTTTTTTACCAACCCCATCGTCATATCGATCTTCGGTTTACTGCTGATTTCGCTGTTGATCTGGTTTGCTGGTCCTCATATCAAATTTGGAGAGTCCAACACAGCACCCTTAGGCAGCGTTATCGCTCGCCTGGTTGCCATCATGGTAATCATTGTCCTGTGGGGACTGAACAACCTGCGTATCCAGCTGCAGAATAGCCGGAGCAATCAGTCACTGGTAGAGGATCTACAGCAGAACAATAACGATTCGCAGGCCAATATTGTTTCTGAACAGGCATCCGAAGAAATCCATCAGATCAACCAGCGTTTTACGCAGGCACTGGCCACCCTGAAGAAGCTAAAATTTAAAGGCAAAGGTAAGAACAAAGCGCTGTATGAACTGCCTTGGTACATCATTGTTGGCCCGCCGGGCTCGGGAAAAACTACCGCGCTGGTAAATTCAGGGCTGGATTTTCCCTTGGCTGAGCAATTTGGTAAAGGTTCATTGCAGGGAGTAGGGGGAACCCGGAACTGCGATTGGTGGTTTACTAATGAAGCCGTCCTGATTGATACCGCCGGCCGCTACACTACTCAGGATAGTCACCGTGTGGTGGACAGTTCAGCCTGGGAAGGTTTTCTGAACCTCCTTAAGCGGAATCGCCGCCGCCGCCCTATCAATGGCGCTATCGTAGCCATCAGCTTGCACGACCTTCTGATTCAAACAGAAGAAGAGCGGATTATGCATGCGAAGACAATTCGGATGCGTCTCGACGAGCTGATGGAAAAACTTGAGATTCGCTTTCCGATTTACCTGCTGTTCACCAAATCGGATCTGGTCTCGGGGTTCAGTGAGTTCTTTGAAGACCTCGGTAAAGAAGAGCGCGATCAGGTCTGGGGTATTTCATTGCCAAATGCACCCAAGCCCGCACAGAGCCCCGATTTTGACTTTCTGCATGAGGAACTGCGCAACTTATCCAGTCGACTTTACGATCGGGTGTTATGGCGCATGCATCAGGAGCGGGATGTAAAACGCTGCGCTGCGATTGAAGGCTTCCCCCAGCAGATGGAAAACCTCAACACGATCGTTGAGTCATTCGTTAAACAGACTTTTGTGCAGAACCGCTATCAATTCCAGCCTTATCTGCGCGGTGTGTACTTCTCCAGTGGTACTCAGGACGGTACCCCTATCGATCGATTGATGACCTCGGTAGCTGCTAACTTCGGCTTTGCCCGCGACGTGGCTCAACTGCCCACCCAGCGAGGCAAAAGCTTCTTTATTTCCCGCCTGTTCCGCGAAGTTATTTTTCCTGAAGCGGAGCTTGTCGGGGTAAATACGCGTTATGAGCGTATTATCCGATGGTCTCAGCGTGTTGCCTACATTGGACTCGCTGCACTCACGTTAATCGTCATCCTGGTATGGAGCGGCAGTGTTACACGTAACAAGATGTACATGGCCGAGGTTAAAAATTACGTCGACGAATACAAAGAGGAAGAAAAACGCCTGAGCCGCTGGAACAGCGATATCCGCACAGTTCTTCCCTCGCTTAACGCACTGGCCAAAGCCAGCATTGTATATAACCAGGAGAATCATCCGTGGTTGTCCGGCATGGGGCTTTACGACGGCCGGGTAGATGCCGAGGCGAACCGGAGTTACGAGGTCAAATTAAAGACCCTGTTTTTACCAAAATTATTGGAAACGCTCGAAGCCACGTTGCGGCAGGGCGATCCGGAAGGCGATCTTTATAACACCTTCCGGATCTATGTGATGTTTAACAAGCTTGAGCATATGGAGAAGCCGATCGTTAAAGAGTGGTTTGAGACATACTGGGATAAAAACTTTCAGGGTGAAGGCACTCGTCGCCAGGAGTTGAAAGCTCACTTAAACGCTCTGCTTGAGCATGATCTGCAGCCGTCGCAATTAAATGAGCAGCTGGTGGCGCAAACCCGCGCGTCGCTGCTGCGTGTGCCCGTATCTCAACGTGTTTACAGTCGAATCAAGTCACGGTCTGAGTATAGCCAGCGTATCGACATGCTGAACTTCTACGGTGAATCCGTGCGTTCAGCTTACAAGATGGATGAGCGTACAAAGTCTGCGTTGTCGATTCCTGCTCTGTACACTATTCAGGGCTACAAGAATGTCGATTTCTCTGTCGGCTCACCCGTTGTCTCTGATGTCATTAATGAGCGCTGGATTCTTGCAGACGAAAACGACAAGAATGTCGATTTCATCAATCAGGATCTCGGGGAAATCAGCGAGCAGGTAAAGGAACATTACCTGGCTGATTACACCAAAACCTGGACAAATATTTACGACAATCTTCATATTGCCGATTTTTCCAGTTTGCGGGAGATAAACGATGTTCTCACCAGCATGGTGGATCCGGTTTATTCGCCCTTGTTGTCTGTATTGCAGGTGGGTAAAACCAATACACAATTGACACCGCCGCTGCTGGATAACATTTCTGATAAGCTTCAGGATGGCAGCAAGACAGATCGAGCCGTAGATTATCTCTCCACTCGCGTCGAAGGGACGGTGGTTGATAAGCGCTTCCACGAACTAAACCTGCTGCTTCGCGAATCTTCTCGCGGGCCCGCACCAATCAATGGCACCATGCAGCGTCTGGAACAGCTGAAAGAGTTTGTTCAGGAGATTACGCTGGCGCCGGACCCGAATCAAAAATCTTTTGAAATCGCCAAAGCCCGTTTCCAGAGCGGGGCCGCCAACCCCATTACCGCACTGCGGGCTTATGCCAAGTCGACACCTGAGCCTGTTCAGCGCTGGCTGACCTCTCTGTCCGATGAAACCTGGCGACTCGTTTTGCGCTCCGCACATCAATATGTCAACGCTGAGTGGCGGGCACGGGTGTATGGTCCTTATGCTCAGGGTCTGGCCGGACGTTATCCATTGAACCGTTCATCAAATGACGAGCTGGCTTTGCTGGACTTCAGCGCCTTCTTCAAACCTCAAGGGACTATCGATCAGTTTGTGAAGGAATTTATGGATCCCTTTATTGAAACCCGTGGAAGCTGGGCTAATCGTTCTGTCGATAACTACAGCATCGGTTTTTCTTCGACAACGATTACGCAACTCCAGCGAGCGGCGAGCATCCGCAACATTTTCTTCCGGCAAAATCCTGAGACGCCCAGCATCAATCTTGAGCTGCGTCCATATACTATGAACCGCGAAGATGCTCTCTTTACCCTGGATCTGGGCGATCAGCGGGTAACCTACAATCACGGGCCCAAATTCTGGAAGCCGGTGGTATGGTCTGGCGATAACGACGGTCGTCGGATTCGCGTTATCTTTGAGGATCTGAATGGCTCTACCTATGATCGGGCGTTCACTGGCCCATGGGCCTGGTTCCGTTTGATGGATGCCTCGGAGATCAAAGGAACGACCCAATCCAATGTGTACTTGATTACCTTCAGTGTCAGTACAGGCGGTGGCGCTGCGGCCCGCAAGATTACCTATGAAGGTAAAGCGACAAGTGTTCATAACCCGTTTAAAAATGATTTATTGGGTTCTTTCCGATGCCCGGAGTCTATTTAAATGAACCAGATGAGACCAGTTGGACTGTTCGGTAAGCTGCCCGCCCACGGCGATTTCATTTACCGTGACCTGCCCAGTAATTTTATAAATACATGGGACGCATGGCTTCAGNGCTTTGTGGGTAGCTCACAGGAGCAGATCGGTGAAACCTGGTTGGATATTTACCTGACGAGCCCTATCTGGCGCTTTGCGTTCTCCGAAGGNGTCATTGATCAATACGTCTGGGCCGGCATTATGTTGCCCAGCGTTGACCGGGTAGGGCGGTATTTTCCATTTTCCGTGGCGANGCGCCTGCCGTCCGGATTAAATCCTCTTGAGCTGATCAATCAGGNTCAATGGTTTGAACCTATAGAGGATGCAGCCCTAAGAGCACTGGAAGGTCAGCTGCACATTGATGATCTGGTCGAAGAGATCAATCGTCATCGTCTGGATCAGTCCTGCTTATATACACCGGTTGGCCCCGCCACAAACCCGGCAGGTTCGGTGATCAAAATGGATTTCGAGGAGCAATCGCCACGCTTCATGTATTCCTGGCTGCTTGATGCCTCACTGCGTGAGAGCCTGTCGAGTTACAGCGTCTGGGCCACCTTGGGGTCGCAACAGCTGGAACCTTGTTTATTTTACTCCCGCGGGCTTCCGCCAATGCGTGGCATTGCTGCCATGATGGATGGTCAATGGGATTCTCGGGGTTGGCACGAACCCTATCGATTGAAACCAGTGCAGCAATAATGCATGCGTGCCATTCTCAGCGGAAACAACGAATGACTGATACAACATTCAGACGTCCCATTGTATGGAAAAGCTGCGCCCGCACCGATGTAGGTGTGGTACGAGCAGTCAATGAGGATGCCATCTTTGAAAACCCTGAAATCGGCCTCTGGGCTGTGGCCGACGGTATGGGAGGGCATCAGGTTGGTGATATCGCCAGCAGTAAAATTGTCACGGCACTGGAATCGATAAGCGAACAGGAAAACCTGAGTGCTTATGTCGATGCGATTGAGGATTGCCTGATCGAGGCCAACGACAACATGCTGGAGTACGCCCAGATCATGTTTGAAGAAGGCACCATGGGCAGCACCCTGGTAGCGCTAATCATCAAAGGTCGGATAGGGGTTTGTTTATGGGTGGGCGACTCCCGCCTCTACCGCTTCCGTAACCAGCAGCTGGTACAGATCTCCCGGGACCACAGCCAGCTGGAAGAGATGATTGAGCTGGGCTTGATCTCCCGCGAAGATACTGAAAACCATCCGCAGCGCAACGTAATTACCCGTGCTGTCGGAGTTGAAAGCCCGCTATATGTCGATATCAATGTTTTTACTACGCAGGTAGGCGATACTTTCCTGCTGTGCAGTGACGGACTCTACACAGCAGTCAGTGATGAAGATATTTACCAGGCAATGATGGTGCGGGACGTTGAGCAAAGTGTAGATGTGCTGATTAATAAAGCCCTTGAAAACGGTGCACCGGATAATGTTTCTGTTATTGTGGTGCAGGGTCATCATGGCAAGGTTCCCTCTGCGGATATCGCTCAAGGATAGAATGAACGTAAAGTGGTTGTAAAAGATGAATAACCCGGGTGACAGCGACAAAACACGCATTAAGGTGCCGGTTAATCCTAATAACGATGTTGAGGATAAAACCCGCTTTGCACCTCCAAAAAAACCTCAACCAGCATCTGTTGAGGGGCTGGACAAGACTCGCCTGAAAACACCTCTCCCTGGTGCAGGTGCAGATAAAACCCGTGTCAAATCCGCGACAACTGCCGTAGAGAACGCTGATAAGACTCGCGTGGTTCCCCCGAGAAATGTTCCTCGTCCGGATGAGCGTCCGGACAAAACCCGCTTTATTCCCAGACGGCCAGCGCCATCACCGGCAGTAAAGAAGGAAGTAAAGGACCCGGATGTTACCCGAGTCGCCCCTGAGCAGCCGGTAGAAAAAAATGAACCTGCCAGTGAATATGGGATTATCAAAAACCGTTTTGTTTTTGAAGAACTTCTCGGTGCGGGCGGTATGGGGGTTGTTTATAAAGCGAAGGACCTGCTGAAAGTCGAGGCGCAGGACCGGGATCCCTACGTCGCTATTAAGGTATTAAGTGATGAGTTCAAGGCGCATCCGGAAGCCTTTATCGCACTGCAGCGTGAATCGCGCAAGACGCAACGCATCGCTCACCCCAACATTGTAAACGTCCATGATTTTGACCGTGACGGCGATACGGTCTTTATGACCATGGAATACCTGGACGGTAAACCACTGGACAAACTGATCAGCCAGTACCGTTCTATTGGGTTGCCCACCGAAGAGGTATGGAAGATACTCAATGGTATCTGCTCAGCGCTTATCTATGCCCATGGGCAACATATCATTCATTCTGACTTCAAGCCGGGCAATATTTTCGTCAACACTAAAGGTGTGGCCAAAGTCTTCGATTTTGGTATTGCCCGGGCTGTTGCCAAAGCGGAACACCGCGAAGAAAGTCATGATGATCGCACCGTATTTGATGCGGGCAATCTCGGTGCGCTGACACCAGCTTACGCCAGTCTGGAAATGCTGGAAGGCAAGACACCGGATGTGCGCGACGATATTTACGCACTGGGTTGTATTGCTTACGAGCTGTTTACCGGCGAGCACCCCTACAACCGCGTTCATGCTGACGAAGCAAAACGACAGAAACTCAAGCCCAAACGCATCCCAGGTCTCACCAAAAACCAGTGGCGAGCCATCGAGCGAAGCCTGGCGTTTGACCGTGAAGATCGCACCGAATCTGTTGAAGCCTTCTGGGAAGAGCTCAATCGCAAGAGCGGCCACACCGGAAAAATTGTTCTGGCTCTGCTGGTACTACTGGCGCTGGCGGGTGGAGCCTATTACAAGTACAAACCTGTTCCGGAGGCAGGCCTGTCAGAAGATCAAGTACGGAGTCAGATCGAACAGCAATTGCGCCGAGAAATGAAGATGCAGGCCGTCACAGATCTATATGCTTCGGCCCTGTTCACACCCCCCTGGGAAAAGCAGTTATGGGACGAGGTGCAGGAACTGCGCCAGTTGCTGGGCAAGGATGACACCTGGCTGGTTGAACAGGAATCCAATATCTACCAGCTTTATCTCAAGCAGATTGAGCAAGCCTTAACAGAAGGTGCTCTTGAAAATGCGCAGCTATGGACTGTTAATGCAGGGCGCTATACGGAGGATAAACAGACTCTCGAGATGCTCGAAGCGCGTATAGCCCAGGCGCTGGAAGATAAGAAGCGTTTTGAGGAAGAACAGGAAAAGCAACGGGCGTTGCTTGCACAGGAACAGCAGCGTGCTGCCAAGGAAGCGCAAACAGTTGCCGAGCGGAGATCAGCCTTTGAGGTGGGCTTGGAAAACGTCAATAAACAGCTGGCCTGCCGCAGCAATATCGATATGAAAGATTTCGAGATTGCCATTACCAAGTTGCAATCTCTGGACTCCGCTCGCTACAAACGCGAAGAACCGCGTATTACACGTTCTCTCGCTCAGTGTATTGAGCGGATTGGTTCATCTTTCCCTGAACGGGGTGAAGCGGCCAAGGTACAGGCTATGCGCCTGTTCCGGGGTAATGCCACTATTGCAGGGATCAGAATCGTACCCAAAGATCCCTGCAGCACCTCATTAGCTGGACTGGGCGCCCGTGGGATGGGAACCAGTTGCCGCGACCGGATGAGCGGCGTCAGCAAGGCGCCGGCTATGGTTGTTATTCCAGGAAAAGGCAGTATCAAAACCTTTGCGATCGGAAAATACGAGGTGATGATTGATGAGTTCAATGAATTCTGTCAGTCGACAAAAAGCTGTACGGCAAATACCAGTGCTGACCGCAGCCTGCCAGCCACCAACATATCTCTGGCCAATGCCAATGCTTATCTGAAATGGCTGAGCGATAAGTCTGGGCGCCGCTATCGTCTACCCACATTGGCTGAGTGGCAATATGCTGCCAAAGCCGATACGGGCCGGGTGGACCCGAACAGGAACTGTAAACTGAACTCACGCGGTATTCAGAAGGGTAATGCGCTGATTAAGGCAACCATCGGGCAGCAGAACGCCTGGGGGATGGTTAATTATCTGGGCAACGCCCGCGAGTGGGTTAATGATCGGGGCAGCCATCTCGCGGTAGGGGGCTCATTTGAGACGGCAATGGAAGAATGTAGCTTTAACAACAGCACCCGTCATGAGGGTAATCCCGATGCGATTACCGGATTCAGGGTTTTACGTGAAATAGATGGATAAGGCCCATTTCCAGTCAACAATAGTCAGGTAATTTTCGATGTTGGAAACAAAATACGCGGCACTCATCAAGAATCTGTTTCAAGAATATTACCAGCGCAATATTTCTATGGGAGAATATCGCGCCCAGCGTAAACGTATTCTTGATCAAATGGATGAAGAGTTTAACGGTGTAAAGAACAGGGACCAGAGCGATAATCAGACGGGCGACTAAGCCTTTTGACTCGGGCCAGGCTGCTCCGCAGCACAATTTAAACATTACAGTAGTACATGTAGATATAAAGGTAAAAATATGGAACTGGTAAAGTTTTTCCAATCTGGTGGTGCATTTATGTACCCGATTCTTGTGGTAATGGCACTGGGGCTGGCCATTGCGCTGGATCGTCTGTTCTACCTGTCTCGCACAGGCAAGGCAACCAACAAGATCTGGAAACAAATCAATCCGATGTTAAAAGCAAATGACTTTGGCCGAGCTCAGCAAACGGTGGCTGATTCAAGAAATCCGCTGGCACGTGTCCTGAGTTATGGCTTTGCACGTTTCAAGCCCAACGTAAAGCGTGAGCAGATCGAATCAGCCATGGAAGAGGGGGTTATGGAGGTGATGCCGGAGCTGGAGGAGCGCACACACTATCTGGCAACTTTGGCTAACGTGGCAACCCTGCTGGGCCTGTTAGGTACTATCATCGGTTTGATTCAGGCTTTTACCGCTGTTGCGGCGGCTGATCCGGCAGAAAAGGCCGACCTCCTGTCCGCCAGTATTTCTGTAGCGATGAACACCACCGCCTTTGGACTGATCGTAGCAATTCCGCTTCTGCTGTTTCATTCCTATCTCGCAACCCGTACCAGCAAGCTGATCGATACCATTGAAATGGCAGCTGTTAAATGCTCCAACCTGATGGTAGATGAGTAACCCATGAAGTTTCCCCGGCGAAAACATCTTCAGGAAGCGGTGGAGCTTAACATCACCGCTTTCATGAACCTGATGGTTATTCTTGTTCCCTTCCTGCTGATTACTGCAGTTTTTTCGCGGATGACGGTACTGGAACTTAACCTGCCAACCTTGGATGAAGCGCAGGAAAATGCCCAGGAGGAGTTAAAGCTGGCGTTGCAGTTGGTCATACGTGAGTCCAGCTTCGATATTCAAGACGCTAATTTGGGGCTGATCCGGCGCATTGAACGTAATCCGAGCGGCGAGGACTGGAAAACCTTTTCGCAGGTACTCATCGAAATCAAGTCGCGATTTCCGGAAGAACAAAGTATTACATTATTACTGGAACCGGGTGTCAGCTATAAAACCATGATTGAAGTTATGGATCATGTCCGCAGCGCTGATGTTGTGCAGGTGGCCAGTTTGGAAACTGTAGAGCTTTTTCCGGAGATATCCATCGGAGATGCTCCCGCATTAACCATTGTTGATCCGGCACAGCAGCCTGTTCAGGAGGTGCAGCAGTGAAGATGTCCCGTCGTGCTCGCCGCATGGAACGGCACCACAAAAAGGCTAAAACACCGGCCCTTAACCTTGTGTCCCTGATGGATATCTTTACCATCCTGGTATTTTTTCTTCTGGTCAGCTCTTCTAATACGCAACAGCTGCCAAGCAACAAGGATTTACGCTTGCCAGCCTCCAGCTCGCAGACAGTGCCTGACGAAACGCTCGTGATTGCTGTTACACAGGAAGATGTGCTGGTAAAGGGCGTCAGTGTCGCCAAGGTGAGGGATGTGCTCAACAATACTGATGAGCTTATACCAGGCCTGAAAGAGGAACTGGATTTTCTGGCCGGTACGTCAAGCGCAGTGGAAGGAAATCAGGGGCGCCGGATCACGATTATGGGGGATGAAAACATCTCTTACGACTTGATCCGGAAGATATTGAATACTTGTCAGCAGGCTAACTACACCCGTATAGCATTTGCCGCTGTGCAGAAAGCCAAACCCAAGGCATAAATACATTAAAGGTTTGTTTAAGTGAATAGCAGAAGATGGACTCGGGATGGCAGTAATTACCTATAAGCGTCTTGCGCTGGATTGGCAGCCGTCAGATAAAAATTCACAAGGCTTCAACCGTCTTGCAGTGGCAGTGCTGGTTGCCATTATTATGCTGGCAGTTCTGCTGTCGCTGGTTCCTGTTCCGGAGAAAGAGCGGCGCACTCGCGTGGAGGTGCCCGACCGTATTGCCAAATTTATTAATCAGCGCGAGAAGCCTCCGGTACCGGTCCAGCCTCCATTGCCGAAACCAGAGCCTAAGCCCTTACCCAAGGTTGAGCCCAGGCCAACTGTAGAACGACAGCGCCCCAGTGAGGTGGAGCGCAAACCCTTGACCGAGACGGAAAAAAAGGCTCGTGAGGTTGCGGAACAAAGTGGTTTGCTCGCTTTATCAAGCGAGTTACACGATTTAATGGATACGTCCGCAACCAGTGCTCAGGTCGCCGGGACGCTCTCCCAGGACTCAGCCGGAGCAAATGCTATTGCCGGTCATGATGCCAACATCGTTACTGCGGGAGTTGCTGCTGGTGGCGGTGGCGTTGAGTCTGGGCGTTATACCGGCCAGGTAGGTGGGACTGAGCTGTCAGCTCGGGAGGTGGCAGCTGTAAGAAGTGGTTTGTTCGCTGATGAACCTGAAGCAGCAGACAGTAAGAAGAAAGTTGCAGCCACGCGTTCCGGAAACGGTCGTTCGGAAGAAGATGTCACCATCATATTCGACAGAAATAAAGGTAGCCTTTATTCACTGTACGAACGCGAACGGCGTAAAACGCCAGGCCTGCAAGGTAAAATTGTGCTGAGGATTACCATCGCGCCGAGCGGGGAAGTTACGGATGTAAAAATCGTATCCAGTGAACTTAATAATCCTGCGCTGGAAGCAAGGCTTATCAGTCGCATCAAGATGTTTAAGTTTGAAGCCCATGATGTGGATCCGGTAACCGTGACCTATCCAATCGAGTTTTTACCCTCATAACCTATCGGAGAAAAGGGACTTTCGATATGAGCAAGCAGGTAGATTGCCTCGTTTATGATCGAGGCCAGAACGACGTTATGCTCCTGGTCAGTTTCAGTATTAATGCATTTCAATTTCATCCTAATAACTAATTTGTGAGCCTGGTTTTTCTCAATGTATCAGCAAAAAGCATATCAGCCGGAAGATAAAACGCTTTTTTCCCGGTGGAAACAGAATCTGAGCACAGTTGGCAGCCTTTACTGCACCATGGCCGTATTTTGTTCTGCAGCAGCTACGGCGGGCTTTCTCGAAATGCCGGATACGACTGAAGTTCCGGAATTCGAGCGGGAAAGCATGCTTCTGGATATGGACATTCCGCCAGTGCGGGAACGTGATCCCGATCCGCAGGCTGGTCCGCGTCTCAACGTGAAAGAGTTCCGTATTCAGGGGTTGATCGAATATCCAGCGCTGGGGATCACCCGTGAAAAAATCATTCAGCAGGTTGAAGCAATCCGTTTCGACATGATGGATGAAGGCAAATTATTAGAGTCTGGCTACAGCCTTGAGGAGCTGAGCCAGGTTTCAGATCTGATCGCCGAGATAGAGAAAGAAACGGAAGGACGGCATGTCGGGCCGCTGGAAGTACAGCGTTTGGTATTTCTGATTCGCGAGCAACGCCGCCAGCGCGGCATCACCCTTGGCATGATCGAGACTGTTGCGAATACCATTACACGATATTACCGGGAGCGCGGCTTTATATTGGCAAAAGCCTATATCCCTCAGCAACATGTCCGTGATGGTGTTGTTACCTTGACACTGCTCCTGGGTGAACTGGGCGAAGTTGAAGTTCAGAACAACAACCGCTACTCCACCAAGACTATCCAGCGTACCTTCAAAAGCTTGCTGGCCGAACCGGTTACGAACGACCGGATTGAGGAAAAACTCTTTCTCACCAATGACTTACCTGGACTTTCTGCGCAGGGATACTTTGAACCGGGAGCCCAGGTGGGCGATACCAAACTGAATGTTAATGTCACCTCTGAACGCTGGTATGACGCTAACATCCGCGTTGATAACCACGGTTCAGATCGCTCCGGCGAATATCGTCTATACACGGATTTTCTGCTTCATAATCCGTTAGGAATCGGCGATCAGTTGCACATAGGACTGCTTGGTTCTTTTGCTCCAGAGAATTCCACCTACGGTTCTATTCGTTACAACACTATAGTGGTAGATCCCAGGATTAAATTCTCGGTAGGAGCTTCAACCAATGACTTTGTGCTGGGCAGTGGTAACTCCGAAACCCAGGGTGCCGGACTCGAAATCTCCGGTAAATCCTCCGTTATCGAGGCGTCTCTCAAATACCAGCTCAAGCGCAGCCGGGTGAAAAACTATGCAATCGGCCTTGCCGGTTCGCAGATCGAGTCTGAAATCAACCTGGGCGAAGTTAACAGCGACTTCCTCGACGATGAGGTCAGAAATATTGAGCTCTTCTATGAGTTTGATGTACTGAATGAGCGGAGCCGACTTCTGCACCAAGGTAATGTCGCGGTGCTTTCCAGCGATTTTGTTAAAGGTGCCGAGGAGGAGCAGGATGAGTCACCCGTTATCTTCTCGTTCGATTACTCAATGCTGACCTTCATGAAGGTCCCGTTCACAACTGCGGAGAGCAGGGTGGTACTGCGGGCATCCGGCCAGTATGCTGGTGTTCCCCTGGCTTCCGTCAACCAGTATTCCCTTGCAGGGCCAACGCGGGCAAGGGGTTACGTCGTCAATGAATACTATGCTGATGATGCGGCTTATGTGGGAGCGGACTGGATATTCAGAGGACTGTCCCTCGGCGGACTGAAGGTCGGGGGTGAGCGTTTCGAGAATTTCTTACAGCCATTCCTTTTTATGGACTACAGCTATGGTCGTGCTCATCCATTACAACAGGGAGGGGAAAGTACAGAGGCACACCTGAGTGACGTTGGTTTTGGATTGAAGCTGAATTATCTTGTTAATCTTCGCGGCAACCTGGTATTTGCCGTACCGGTACATGCTCGTAATACGGGTCTTGAAGATGGCGAGAAGCCCGGAGATGGAATGAACATGTATTTCGATTTTCAGTACTCCTTTTAATAAAAATATGGTGGCGCCTGTTTCATTTAAGTCAATGGTTGAAGCTGTATTTTTATGTGCTGCAGTTCTCACTTTTTGCAGCCAACCCAGCTGGAAAATAAAACCCTAGTTGATGTGTAAATTTTTCTGACTATCGTTCATTGCAGTTTTTTTTGAGTGTTATATCGTTTAGGAAAAAGCGCCATCAAAACGTTGTTTGAAAGAAGAAACTGGGCTAGCATTCGCTTATTGCACCAATTTGTTCAAGTGCATTAATGCTGAATTTAGCTTGTTAAATTGGTAATTGATACGATGCTTCAGCGGAGTAGAAATTATCGTAATCTGTGTGGTACTTAAAGCAAAGTAAGGAGAAAGTAAATGGCAATTTATGTTGAATATGAAGGCATCAAAGGAAATGTGACTGCTGACGGTTACAAAGACCACATTGCTGTCCACTCCCTTCAGTTCGGCGTTGGTCGCGGAATTTCTATGGAGCCAGGTAACCTGTCCAACCGCGAAGCAACCCGTCCGACAATCAGTGAAGTGACTCTGACCAAGTCTGCTGACACTTCAGCAACTGCTCTGTTCAAAGAAGCTGTTACTGGTTCTAGCGGTAAGAAAGTTACTATCAAATTTTTACAGACCGGTGCTGACAAAGTTGTTGAGTACATGACCTATACTCTGGAAGACGTTCTGGTGAGCGGTTACTCTGTTTCTGCTGACAGTGAAGGTGACCCGATGGAGTCTATCTCCCTGAGCTTCTCCAAGATCATGGTTAACTACAACGACTACGACAAGACTAACAAGTCTGCCAACCCGCAACGTGTTGGTTATGATCTCAGCACTGCCAAGCCGCTGTAATTTAAGTTGTTGTAAAGTAAAGCGCCCTGAAGGCGGTGTCTTCAGGGCTCTTTTCTGTCTGAGCTCGCCATATTAGATAGCGAGGCAAGGATGATCCCGACACTTCCGACGTGAAGGTCATATTGAGGTTGCTATCCCATGAGTCAACTCACTCAAGAAAATAGACTTATTTCAATCACTGACTTTTCTTTAGGAAAAGATACGTTTCTACTGACTTCTTTTGAAGGTGCCGAATACATATCCGGCCTGTTTGAATTTGAAATAGAAGTCCTCTCCGAAAACCTCGAAGTAGATCCCGATCAAATCGTTGGCAAGACTGCCACGGTGACCATTCAGAATGAGCAGGAACGCAAGTTCAACGGCTACATCAAATCATTTACTTTTGGCGAAGTTAAAGCGAACAACCTTCGTCAGTACAAGATGGTGATGGTGCCCTGGTTATGGTTTTTGTCGCAGACAAATGATCACAGAATCTTTCAGGAAAAAAACACGAAAGAAATCGTTTCTCAAATTTTCAACGACCTTGGTTTTACTGATTTTGAATTTAAAGCCGCGGGCGGAAATAAGCGGGAGTACTGTGTCCAGCATAATGAAAGCGATCTTAATTTTGTCTCCCGGCTACTTGAAGAAGATGGCATCGCTTATTATTTTGAGCACGACGATAAAAAAGCACAAGCTGGTGCTCGTCGATCAGCAAAACGCATACACAGAGGTGGCAGAAACCAACCTCGAATACTCCAAAGGTAATACACCCAATACGCAGATAACCGCATGGGAACATATTTACCTGTTCAAGAAAGGTAAGTGGTCGCTTAACGACTACAACTTTAAAGAACCTAAAAAAGATCTGAATGCCAGCACCAAAACGAAAAGCCAGTTTGCTAAGAACGATAGCTTTGAGCATTACGAGTACCCGGGTTTATATGACACAACCATGGGAGCTGATCTCGTCAAGATTCGCCTGGATGCGGAAGAAGTTGATCGTAACACTGTAAGAGGCGAGAGCGACTGCAGCAGCTTCTTCGCGGGTGGTAAATTCAAAGTTGCCAAGCATGCAACTGGTTCAGAGAAAGGCAGTTACATCCTGGCCAGAGTTTTTCATAAAGCCCACGATAACAGTTATTTCTCGGGCGGGGACGGCAGTTCTGACTACAAGAACGAATTTATCTGTATTCCGGCCGATGTTCATTTCAGACCTAAGAACACCCATAAAAAACCCGTGATGAAAGGGCCTCAGTCGGCGATCGTTGTTGGGCCAGCCGGCGAAGAAATTTATATTGATGAACACAATCGAGTCAAAGTCCAGTTCATCTGGGACCGCGAAGGCAAGAAAGATGAAAACAGTTCTTGCTTTGTTCGGGTTATGCAGGCCTGGGCGGGTAACCAGTGGGGTTCCTCATTTATTCCGCGTATTGGACATGAAGTTATCGTCAGCTTCCTTGACGGAGATCCTGATCGCCCGTTAGTGACAGGTTCTGTGTATAACGGCTGGAATAAGCCGACTTATCCATCCAAGACACAAAGTGGTATCAAGACTCGTTCAACCAAAGATGGTACGCCGCAGAATTTTAATGAGCTGCGCTTTGAAGACAAGAAAGGCGACGAGCAGATTTATCTGCATGCAGAGAAAAACTTTGATACCCAGGTAGAGAACGACCAGACGCTCACGGTAGATCACGACCGGACCAAGACCATTGGTAACGATGAAAATTCATCAATCGGAAATGATCGCAACAAGACGGTCGGCAACAATCAGACCGAAAGTATCGGTAAGAATAAAACGATTGATGTTGGTGATAATCACACTGAGACCATCGGCAAAAACATGTCGCTCAGTGTGGGTAAAAATATCACTATTGATATCAATGATAACCACACCGAAACGATCGGCAAGAATATGACGATCGGTATCAGGAAAGATCTTCGTGAGACTGTTGAAGGTAAATACACTGAAACAGTAACCAAAGAATACGCACTGAAGGCAAAAACCATTACGATGGAAGCTGACGACCAAATTACATTAAAAACCGGTTCAGCAACCATCGTTATGAAGAAGAATGGCGATATCACGATATCCGGAGCCAACATCAACGTAAAAGGCTCGGGTAACGTGGTCGTTAAGGGCAGTAAGATTACAAATAACTAGAGCCATGATGCCGATTAATCATACGTCCAGCTCCACGGAAGCAGATGTTGTCGAAGGCACGCAGGAAGTGCTTCCACCGGGGGAAATAGTGCTGGGAACGCTCACAGGATTAGACGCCCAGGGGCGTCCTCTGGTGCGTTACCCGCAGTGTCCCGCCGGGGAGAGTCGTGCAGCCATTACGACTGTGGCCGTGTCTATGGCTGATGTAGGCAGGCAGGTTGCCTTGCTCTTTGCTAACGGCGATATTCATCAGCCTGTTCTGCTTGGCTTGATATACAGCCCCTTATATCAGCTGCTGGACAACTATATAGCTTCAGATAATCCGGCCGCTGCTTCAGACGATCAGGAAATTTTTGAAGAGCTTTCATTGCTGCCTGCGAAGGAACTTGAAGCTAAATCACTGATGGCAGACAGTGTGAAGGTAGATGGTAAAAGAGTCGTGATAGAGGGAGAGAATGAGGTGGTTCTTTCATGTGGAGAATCCAGCATTACGCTCCAGCGCAACGGAAAGATTGTTATTCGAGGTAAATATCTGCTCAGTCGTGCCTCCGGTGTCAATAGAATTCTCGGCGGATCAGTAGAAGTTAATTAAAATACCAGGAAGGGACCTTTGCTGAAGGATGGCCATTTCTCAAANCACAGATATTCGCTCAGTTGAGCCTGCACATGCTACAGCTTAAGAANGCAACGCCTTTTTCCGCCGCATTTGCCGTGCTTCCCAATGAGCAGGGTGTGGATACGCTGTTTACTATGGTCAAGGCGACCTTCAACATCGGTCCGCAGTGGACGCTGCACGAACAGCAATTGCCTCTGCAGGAGACTGATGTTTTTTGGGGAGACCCTCAAAGTTCCAGTTTGCGATATCCCTCGGATTACCATATAGGCAAGAGTGCCTCAGATATCATCGTCAATGGTTATGCCTGCGCCCGAGATCAGCAGCCGGTGCGCCATCTGGATGTGAGCGTTCAGGTAGGGGCGGTCAGTAAGACAGTGCGCGTCTTCGGTGATCGTTACTGGCGTCAGGGCCATATAACTTCGCCGGAACCTTTTACCCGTATGCCTTTAGTATATGAGCGCGCCTTCGGCGGAGTAGATATTGCGGACGGGCAGGTGAGAGCGGCTGAAGAACATAATCCGGTTGGTAAAGGATTTGCCGGACGAAAAACCCGGGCTGAAATGGAAGGAATGGCGTTGCCCAACCTGGAATGTCCATCACAGCTCATTCAAAGCATGGAGGAGGTTCCATCACCGGCCTGCTTTGGCCCGGTTGCAGCACACTGGCAACCACGCGTGGAGCTGGCGGGCACCTACGATGAAACCTGGCAGCAGACCCGAGCACCCTACCTGCCGGCAGACTATCAACCAGCTTTTATGAACAGCGCGCATCCTGACCTGATTTATCCCGGCTATCTTCAGGGGGGAGAAATGGTCAGCATTCGAGGAATGCATCCTTCAGGTGAGATAAGTTTTCAACTGCCACAAATCAGACTGCATAATCGCATAACGGTGAGCAACGCAGAGCATTCATCGGCGTTTAACCTGGAAACATTGCTCCTGGAGCCAAACCAGTTACGCCTGTCGATGGTGTGGCGTGCGGCCTTGCCATGCGACAAGAAAATGTTGAATATCCAGCAGATTTTTATCAGTCTGTCTCGATAAAAGAGGAACGCGGCAATGGCCCAGACAACCTTTTGTAATACCCGTGGCATCGCTCACAAAGGTAGCGGGGGAATGAGTCCGGTGTTTCCTGATGTGTGCAAGACACCTACACCCGGTGGACCTGTTCCGATTCCTTATCCCAACATAGGCAAGTCAGCAGACACCAGTAAGGGTCCAAAATCGGTTACGACGGATGGGAAGATGCCAATGGTAAAAGGCGCGCAGTACTCCAGGAGTTCCGGTGATGAACCGGGAACTGCCAAAGGGGTTATAAGCAGTGACCAGATGGGAGTATGCGAGTTTATGATGTATTCCTTCGATGTAAAATTCGAAGGCAAAAATGTATGCAGACTTGGCGATCCACTTTTTCATAACAAAAAGAATATTATGGGTTAACGATAGCAATGAATAACGCCGTTGAATCCGCTCCGAATTTATTGAGTGGTTATCTTCATTTCTACGACCAGTATGCTGATGATGCAGCGTTCCTCTGGCTGCTGCGCGACAATGCGGTAACCCAGCCGCATTATTTTTTTCATGATTTAACAGAGCTGGATGAACGAATTGATGCTTTGCTTGATGCATTGATGTCAGCACCCGAAGAGTCTTGGGAAATCTGTGAGAGAGCATTATCGACATTCCAGCAGGCCGGTGAGTCTTTCGTGGCGACTATCCTGGCCTTCAGAAGCCTGGACGTCCGTAAAATTCAAACCGTGGTTGAATATGGGCTGCTCAATACCGAGACATTCAAAGGTCTCTCCTCTGCGCTGGCCTGGCTGCCTGGGCGGCTGGTCCATTCCTGGGTTAAGAAGTTTCTAACCAGCAAAGATTTAAATCACAAATATCTGGCAATAGCAGTTTGCAGCGCACGACGCGAAGATCCGCGCGAATTTCTCACACAAATCCTGCAACGTGAGGATTGTATGAACCACGAGTTGCTCTATGCCCGCGCGTTGAGGCTGGTGGGCGAGATCAAACGGTTCGATCTATTGCCAGCTCTCCGCGCTGGGGCGATGGCAGAAAGTGATGCTGCCAGATTCTGGGCTATCTGGTCACAGATTATGTTGGGCGATAGGTCCCAGGCTGTGCAGCTGGAGTCCTGGGTCTTCAGCCACAACCCTCATCATTCCCATGCATTGGAGCTGTGCTTCTCTGCTGTTTCTACAGAGAACGCGCGTAGATGGATCTCTCAATTGAGTAAGGATTCGAAGGATCAACGAACCGCGATAAAAGCTGCAGCGACCTTTGGTGATCCTCAGGTCATCAACTGGTTACTGTCACAGATGCGCATTCCCGCCTTGTCTCGGTTGGCAGGTGAAGCATTTACCACGATTACCGGCATCGATCTGGAAGAGCATAAACTGGTGCTGGAAGATATTCCGGAGCTTGAAGAGGTGTTGCCGGATGATGGTGCACAGAATGAATCGCTGGAGCTTGATGATGATAAGAATCTGCCATTTCCTGATGTAGATAAAGTATCTGCAGTGTGGCAAAAGTATCAGCAACGATTTGCGCATGGACAGCGTTACTTTATGGGGAAAATGTTAACAGCAGATGATGCGGGAAATCATTTCAGACAAATATTTTCCGCTGGCAGGCAGCGCCAGCGAGCCCGTGCGGCACTCCATCTGGCCCTGTCCGAACCGGGACAGTTCTTATTTAATCATGCTGCTAAGAGTAATGCGCAGTAACCCGTCGATGAACGGTACTGTAGGAACACCGACTCGCGGCGGGTATAAGCTCGCCGATATCCCGGTGGCTTGCAGATGAAATACTCACTCTTTCGGGTGCCGATAGACTTCACCTCCCACAGCTTCAAAACCACGTTTCTGCCCGCGCAAATCGCGGTACACAGCAGCTCGAGCAAGCAGCATCGACACCACCGGCGCTGTCAGCAAGATAAAGAACGAGATGAGCAATTCATGAACCACCAGTCGTGATTGCGTGGTGGAAAAATAAATCATCGAGGCGATAAGTACACAGCCGGCGCCCAGTGTAATGGTGATCGCCGGTCCATGGATACGTTGGTAAAAGTTAGGCAGACGCATGAGTCCTAAGGTCCCGATAACAATGATGCAGCCACCGAGAATCAGCAGGAACGCGACGGGCAGGGCGGCCCAAGCGGGTAAATCAGCAATTTCTGTCATTCGATTACTTCTCCACGCATGAGAAATTTAGCCAGGGCGACCGTAGAGACGAAACTGGTTAATGCAATCAACAATGCGGCCTCAAAATAAATCTGGCTGCCAAACTTTATGCCCAGTACCAGGGCCAGCAGCATTCCGCACATCCACAGCGTGTCCAGCGCGAGGATTCGATCCTGAGCAGAAGGTCCTAACAGTAACCTTACTGTGCAGAACAGCATCGCAATTATCACACACGCCAATACGAAATCCATGGAAAACTGCAACAGCATCGTCATGTGGATTTGCCTCCCTCGAAAATTTCGATAAGCGGTTGTTCGTACTGAGTCTTAATAGTGTCGATCCACCACTGCTCATCGTGAAGATCAAAGACGTGCAACGCCAGCTCATGGTCCGCGAGNATTTCTACCCANATGGTCCCNGGTGTTGAATTGATCAGGCAGGACAACAGTGCCAAACCGTGAGGGTTTTGAAGGTCCAGAGGCACGCGGATAAATTGAGACTTCAAACCTTTTGCGCGGAACAGGATGATGCGGCTTACGTTAAAGCAGGAACGGATGATTTCCACCAGAGCGCCAGCCAGCAGACGGATCAAAGCCAAAGGCTTGGCAAAATAGGGGTCTTTTAAAGGCTGCAGAGGGAGAACAAGCAGGGGCAGACCCAGGGCAAGCAACAGCCCCAGCAACAAGTGGCTGGGTTCGATGCTTTGGTTTAACAGCAGCCAGGTGATAAACAACATGGACGATGTAAATGGCAAGGGCAGCCATCGTTTGATGTTCATTGAGGCTCTCCTATTGTCTCCAGACCCGCTTCATCCGGTGTTACATGCTCACCAACTATCGCTGCGGAGAGAACGCTTTCAATATAAAGCTCCGGCCGATGCAGTTCATCACTGGTTCTCTCCAGGTAAGAGAGTGTCTGCCCCGGGAACAGCGTGAGAAGTACGCACATCACGAGCAATATGCCGATCGGCAGCACCTCTGAAATATATAGCCGCGGGCGGGCCATGCCGCTCCCCCAGAAGGTACGGATGCCGTAGCCTATCAGAGCGATGATGGCCACCAGACCGGAGCTAATCACCAGGATGATAAAAAGAATGGCCAGTGTTCCGACTGCGTCATCTCCCATCGCACTCAGGATGGAGTGAAACATGCTGAACTTCGCAATGAAACCGGATAAAGGGGGCAGCCCGGCAATGATCAGGGCACAGCCAATAAACGCCGTACCTACAAAAGCCACAGCACCCGGTATGCCGATACCAACGGGCTGCTCTGGTGCTTCCTCAAACTCAAAAGCCTCTTTCGTAATCTCCAGCATCGCCTGAATTGGATTGCGGCTGCGGTCGATCAGCTCACTTAGCAGCATGAATGCTCCTACAGCCAGCGTGGAACTCACCAGATAAAACAGCAGTGCCGGTACCAATGGTCCCACCCCAAGGCCGATCGCCGCCAGCAGAGTGCCTGATGATATGACTGCAGCATAGCTGCCGAGCTGCCTGTGCTGTTCACTGGCCAGCATACCGACCGCACCGAATATCACCGTCGCAAGACCACCCCAGAACAGGATATCAGTGCCCAGTGTAGAAACATTTCCTGAGTCGTCGGAGAAAACCAGCAGCCAGATTCGCAGACTGGCATATACGCCCACCTTGGTCATCAGGACGAACATCGCAGCCACCGGTGGAGATGCAGCGGAGTAGGCAGCGGGCAACCAGAAGCCGAGTGGCCACATAGCGCTCTTAATCAGAAAGACGATGAGCAAGGTTGTCATGCCAACCTGCAACAGGCCTAATTGCGTTGCATCCAGTTCTCTGACACGTGAGGCGAGATCGGCCATATTCAGTGTGCCAGTGTGAGCGTATATCAGCGCAACACCAATCAGAAATAACAACGAAGCCACCAGATTTATGGCAACAAACTGCATACTTGCCCGAATGCGATGGATGTTATAGCCGTGCAGCAACAGACCATAAGAGGCCGCCAGCATCACTTCAAAAAAAACGAACAGATTGAATAAGTCGTGGGTCAGAAAAGCCCCGTTCAATCCCATGAGCAGGAACTGGAACAGCGAGTGAAAATGAACGCCGATCCGGCTCCATCGTTTCATTGAATAAAGCAGAGAACAGGCTGCCAGCACCACCGTAAGCAACAGCATCAGGGCGGCCAGACGATCAAGTACCAAGGCGATACCAAAAGGTGCGGCCCAGTTGGCGGCCAGGTAGACGCCAAAACTGGCGGGCCATAATCCCTGGTCGGTATACCAAAGAAGCGTGAGAGACGTTCCCAGTAACAGAACCAGTGATCCGACATTAACCGCGAACTTCAAACGGTCGCGGCTCTCGTTCAGGACGATGAGCAACGTCCCCGTGAACAGTGGTAACAGTACAGGGACCAGAATTAATTGTTGAATCCAGCTTAAGGTCATTGCGGAGGTTCCACACCATCAACATGGTCAGTGCCGGTCAGGCCACGGGAACCCAGCATCAGCACCAAATATAACGCCGTGGTGGCAAAGCCGATAACAATCGCGGTGAGGACCAGTGCCTGAGGCAGAGGGTCGGCAAAGTCAGCAGGATTGAGAGCCTCGGCATTCTCGATCAGCGGCGGTTTATCAATCCAGACCAGACCCATGCTGAAGATGAACAGGTTGACTGCATAGGACATCAGCAGCAGGCCGGTCAGGACCTGGAAAGAGCGTGGACGGAGGATCAGCCATACTCCCGATCCAAACAATACGCCGATTGCAGCAGCCAGGATGATTTCCATTAGATAGAGCTCCTTAACGAGAGTGCATCTTTCTCAGGGGGGCTTGATTGCCGGTGACTGCGCAGAGTCTGGTGGGAAAGCGCGATCAGGATCAACATGGTGGACCCCACCACTACCATGAACACACCGACATCGAACATGAATGCACTTGGCAGATGCAGCTCCCCCAGTAATGGCAGGGTCACGTGAGCGGTATGGCTGGTGAGGAAAGGGTAGCCCAGGAACCAGGCTCCCAGTCCGGTGGTTCCAGCGATGAGAAGGCCCCAGGCAATCCATTTGTATGGCTGCATCCGCAACCGGGATTCCACCCAGATAGTTCCGGCCAGCATGTATTGGAGGATAACCGCAGTTGAAAAGATAAGCCCGGCTACAAAGCCGCCCCCGGGAAGGTTATGTCCACGTAAAAAGAAGTAGATAGCAACCATCGCCATAAACGGCAGCAAAAACCGGAGGTAAACTGCCGGAATCCTCATGTAACCCAGCGCCACATGCTCGGCGGTGGTTTGCTGCACCGCCGGATCAACGGCATTGGTTTGTTGCCGAGGGGCAACAGCACTTTCTGGTGCGGGTCGGAAGCGTCGCAGCAGGGCAAATACTGTGAGTGCCACAATAGCCAGAACCGTAATTTCCCCAAAGGTATCAAAGCCCCGGAAATCAACCAGCAAGACGTTAACTACGTTGGTGCCGCCGCCTTCCGGCAGTGACTTCAGCAGAAAGAACTCTGAAATACTTTCACCGCGCGGACTTAACAGCGCAATACAGCTGACGACGGCAATCATCAGACCGCAGAACACGGCAATGAAAAAATCCCGGCCACGCCGAAGACGAACGCGCATGGGAATGTGCTCGTACAGCTCCTTTTCCATGGATGCGAGCCGTGGAGGCAACCAGCGCAGGCCCAGCAGGATCAATACCGTTGTGACGGTTTCTACCATCAGCTGTGTTAAAGCGAGATCCGGCGCCGACAGCATCAGAAATGTCACGCTTGTAGCCAGGCCGGTTCCACCAATCAACAGCAGAGCGGCCAGGCGGTGATACTTGGCGCTCCAGGCGGCAGCCACTGCGCAAGCTCCACCAATTATCCAGAGAACGGCAAAAAAGGGATCGATTGCTGATACATCCTGCAGCTGTAACTCCGACAGGAGCGGCACAATCAGCAACAGGGCACCAAGGAGTCCGATAAGAATAATCATGAACTGTGGTTGCAGGTGGCGGGTCGCGACCACCTTGAGTAAACCTTCAGCCGCCACGGTGGCATTTTGCAGGATACTGTCGAAGATCTTGATGCCCTTGATGGGATGCAGAACCGGGACTTGGGTACGGTTTCTCANATCGAAGAACTGGCGCAAGATGAAATACAGCGTTACACCGCACACCAAAGCAGCAATACTCATCATTAACGGCAAGTTGAAACCATGCCACACAGCCAGATTGTAAATCGGTGCCTGATCCCCGAGCAGGGCAATAACCGCACTCTCCAGAATCGGGCCCACGCTCAAGGCGGGGANTATGCCGACCACCAGACAAAGCAACACGAGCAGCTCCACAGGAAAGCGCATCCATTGCGGAGGTTCGTGAGGAATCTGGGGCAGGTCTTCGGCCTTCGGACCAAAGAAGACGCTGATAAAGCGCAACGAGTAAGCCACGCTGAAGATACCCATGGCCAAGGCTGCCCAGGACATCCACCAGTTGTCTGTGCCACCGATCTGCACCGCCTCTGCGAAAAACATTTCTTTCGACAGAAAACCATTTAATAAGGGCACACCCGCCATCGAAGCACTGGCGACAATGGCCAGGGTAGCGGTAATCGGAAGCATGGAATACAAACCACTCAGAATCCGAATATCGCGAGTCTGGCTTTCATGGTCGATGATGCCCGCCGCCATGAACAATGATGCCTTGAAGATCGCATGGTTCATGGTATGGAAAATGGCAGCCACGATACCCAGCGGAGTACTGATTCCGAGCAGTACGGTAATCAGGCCCAGATGGCTGATGGTGGAGTAGGCCAGCAGGCCTTTAAGGTCGTGCTGGAAGATAGCAAAGAAGGAGCCGATCAGCATGGTGCAGACTCCCGCACCCGCAACCAGCCATACCCATTCCTGCGTGCCTGACAGCACCGGCCACATACGCATCAGTAGAAATATACCGGCCTTCACCATGGTGGCAGAGTGCAGATAAGCCGAGACCGGTGTGGGGGCAGCCATCGCATGGGGCAGCCAGAAATGAAAGGGGAACTGGGCACTTTTGGTTAACGCACCAAGGGCTATCAGAACCAGAACAGGGCGGTACCACTCATGATTGCGGATCAGATCGCCTGAAGCCAATACGACATCCAGGTCATAGCTGCCTACAATTTGTCCCAGCAGCAGCACACCGGCCAGCAGACACAGGCCTCCTGCACCCGTAATGGTGAATGCCATGCGTGCGCCTTTTCTAGCGTCTACCCGGTGATGCCAGTAACCGATGAGCAGGAACGAAGTAATACTCGTCAGCTCCCAGAAAAGCACCAGCTGGATGAGGTTTCCAGAAAGGACAACCCCCAGCATCGCGGTCATGAAAGCCAAAAGGAACGAGAAGAACCGTGGTACCGGATCCTTCGGCGACATGTAGTAACGGGCGTACAACACGACGAGGAAGCCGATTCCCAGAACGAGGATGGTGAACAGCCATGACAGAGCGTCCAGCCGAAACACCAGATTCAGACCGTACTCGGGGAGCCAAGTGAACTCATGGCGAATTACTTGACCATCCTTGATTGCCGGGAATTGCCAGGCTGCCACTGCCAACCCTGTGAGCGATACGCTGCCGGACAGCCAAGCCTCGCGGTTACGCGCGTTGGACGGCAGCAGGGCCGCGATCAGGCTTCCGACGAGCGGGAGCAGTATAAGGAGCGCTAAGATCATTTCCCGCAGTGTTCCTCCATAAGCTGAATGGTTATCTGGAAATATTAAACACCATTTTGGAACGCATTATGCAATAAAAAATGTTTGGAGTGATTTTTCTTGCATGGGTTCTGCAGAAAATCAGGAAGCGGGAATAGAGAAAAAACAAGCGGGATGGAGGGAATATAGGAGAAATGGGCGGCGCTAACCGCCCCGCTGCCACCTTATCAGATCAGTTGATCAGATGAGCCAGAGAAAATTGTTCCCGACTTTTATTCAGCTGAATCCGGGTTGCCTCAAGAGCCTCTGCCTCAGTTACCTTCAATAAGGCGTCGATAATGCGCGTGAAGTGAAGATGCATAGCTTTGCGGGCAGCATTGGAATCACGATTTTTAATTGCTTCAAAAATCGCTCTGTGCTCTTCCAGACGATGCTCTGCACCAATCTTACACACCCCATCGTAAGCGCGACGGATCTCCGCAGAATTCTCACGAATATTCCACAGCTGTTGAATGGTGGACAGGATTGCGGCATTACGTGTAGCGCGGGAGATAATCAGGTGAAACTTTCGATCAGCAACCTGTGAAGTCAGATCGCCCTCGCTGTTTTCCTGATCCATCAGATTAAGGGTTTCTTCAAGCTCTGCCAACTCTGCATCATTGATCATCAAGGCAGCGAGGGCAGCCGCTTCACCTTCAAAGATGGCGCGGGCCTGGGTAAGTTCGAAAGGGCCGATATTTGCATCGCCCTGGATTTGCTTGCGGTCAGCTACATAAACACCGGAGCCTGTTTTAACTTTAACCAGCTCCTTTACCTCCAGTGCAATAACGGCTTCACGGATAGTCAGGCGGCTGACATTGAAGCGCTCTGCCAGCTCCCGCTCCGGCGGCAGACGGCTACCAGGCGGATACTCCCCGGAATTGATCAGCTCCATTATCTCCACAACCACCTGTTGGTACAGTCGACGTGCGCTCATTGTTATTTGCTCCTAGGGTTCAACCGAATGACATTTCTTTGCATAGCTTGGCGTTTTCTCACCAACTGGTCTGACAATACTTACCTATAACATAAAATTTTGCAACTGCCTCTCTCTATTTTCTGCTGAAAAATCGACCTCCGTGGCTATTGCCGTTATTCCAAATGCTTCCTCTCATTAGCTAAATGACAGTGAATTGTCAGTTGACATGTCTGATTTTTGATGGTGTCATTGGTTCAATAAATAACTATAACCTATCAGACAATAAGAGGCTGTCATGAAAAAGCTGATCCTTATCTCACTGCTGCTGGGATTTTCCTCCTTCGCATCGTCTCAACAAACCGAGGAATTTCCGCCAGTTGACTATCCCAAGGGATACTCTGCCCAGTTAAATACCAACTATGTGACAGTAGGAGATTGGAAAGGGTTGATGGACCTCTATCTTCCTCCTCGCTCAGCTGGCCCCTCACCCGTTGTCATTAACATCCATGGTGGTGGCTGGAACAAAGGCAGTAAAGAGTCCCAACGCGGATTCGGCTCGTTTTTTAAGCGTGGATATGCCGTGGCCAATATCGGTTATCGGCTGGTGCAGGTGGCACCGGCCCCAGCAGCAGTAGAGGATGTGCGCTGCGCATTAATTTATCTGATCAATAATGCCGAAAGCCTCAATATCGATACCCAGAAAATTGTCATAACAGGTGGTTCAGCAGGTGGCCACCTTGCTCTGATGGGCGGTTTACTGGGCAATGATCGTCGTTTTGACGGCAACTGTCCCGCGCCGAAAGATGAAATTCGTGTAGCGGCTATCATCAACAAATACGGCGTCGCAGACGTTGGTGACTGGGCTCACGGCAAGCACACCAGCCGGTCTGCTACTGCCTGGCTGGGTGCCGGGGTGGATGATGTTGAATTCCGCCGCTCGGTCTCGCCTTACTATCACGTTAAAAAAGACAGCCCACCCGTATTCACCGTGCACGGTAATGCTGATCCCATCGTTCCTTATCAGCAATCTGTAGATCTCCATATAAAACTGGACAAGCTTGGTGTTAAAAATCAGTTCATCACCGTAGAAGGTGGTGGTCATGGAAAATTCCCGGATGCAAAGAAGCGGGAGGTCACCGCTTTGTCGATGAAATTCCTCGACAGCCTGGGGCTTTAGCCCCGGGGTTTCTCTCGGTTATCGCTCAATTTCAATTCTGATTTCGTTGAGGTGTCAATGAACACTCAAGCTGGCTTTTTTTCTAAGAATTGTGTCCGCGCCACACTTATCGCATTGGCCGCGCTTCCGCTTTTCTCGTTCGCCAATGATCCGCTGCTGAAAGAAAAGCCTGCCTATACCTTTGATCTGAGCCACTGGAAGATCACGTTGCCCGACGGATCAGAAAGAAACGCGCAATGGTTGCAAAGCGGTGAAACAGTTGCTGAACAGTTTTATTTCAACAGTGACGGTTCCATGGTGTTTCGNTCCCCTAACGTTGCAGGAACCACAACGAACTCCCGTTATTCGCGCAGTGAATTGCGCGAGATGTTATTGGGNGCNAGCCCAAAAGGGCAGACNAAAGGTGTTACCAAAAATAACTGGGTGTTCTCAACCTCTGATCCACAGGTCAAACAACTGGCTGGTGCCGTTGACGGAACGATGAAGGCCACGCTGCAGGTAGATCATGTTTCTACCACCGGTGCTCCGGGCAGCGTCGGGGTTGTGATCATCGGTCAGATCCACGCCTCGGATGATGAGCCTGTGCGTCTGCATTACCGGAAATTGCCGCACCACACGCGCGGCTCAATCTACTTTGCACATGAAACTCCAAAGGGAAAAGATACTTGGCACGATGTTATCGGCAGCAGGGCAAACAATGCCGAATATCCACTTGATGGGATAGCACTGGGCGAAAAGTTCAGCTACGAAATCATTGCCCGCGGATTAGAGCTCACTGTCAGCATTTATCGTCCTGGAAAACCCGAAGTAAGCAAAACCATCACTATGCACAGTGGATACAACAACGACTGGATGTACTTTAAAGCAGGCGTTTACAACCAGAACAATAAAGACTTTACCGATGACCAATCCGATTATGTTCAAGCCACATTTTATTCGCTTGACGTCAGCCATCCCTAAATAAACAACATTACTGATTTTCGTGAAGGTCATCCTACTGGGTAATATTATGAATATAAGAAAAACCATACTGTTCGCGCTGCTGAGCGGTGCTCTAACTGCATGCGGCGGAGGCGGCAGTAACAATAAAGGCCAGGCTTCCTCATCATCTGTGCCAATGCCAGGATCTTCCGCAAGCAGCCAGTCAAGCGTTGCTTCCTCACAGAGCAGCGCTTCGGCCCCAGGCTTCTGGAATATCTACGACGGCAGCTCTACACCTTTTTCCGAAGGCATAGTCAGACTGGCTGACGGTAATTTATCGCGTTTCGTTCTGGACGGTAACGATCAGGGGCGTGACGCAGTGTATTTCAATGTGCTGGGCGATGGACGCATCAGTTTTGACACAACGTCGAACGCTTTACATCAACATTACGCTGTATTTGATGGCATTGTCCGTAACGATGGTGTTTACCCCAAGACATTCACCTTGATTGCTGGTGTGGTCAGTCCGGAGCAAAGTCATCGCGTCGTGGATTTCGAAATGGCGCTGGCGGATGAAGGTGCCCATGGTGCTCGAATCAAAGCGGTTCTCCGTGCGGATGGTTCCAGCACCGGTGTACAACTGGAGCGGGTGATACCTGAAACCGATACCGCTGCTGACAGCCGTCAATATTACGGAATGGACATGAGTGTTTTTCATGTCTATCACTTTGCCATTGAGATGACTGAGCCAACCAAAGGCAGTATTCGCGTATACATTGATGGAAATCCGGAACCCTTGTCTGATGCGGATGAAGCGGTAAGTCTATTGATTAACAATCAGGAGTTGCGCCGGACATCCTCACCAGGACAAAACTATTTGCGCATCGGTGATCTGGGCGGGAGCGCTTATCAGAGCATCATTGACTGGATTATCTGGACAGATTCAGCGGCCTACACTCCGACTGAACTGCATGGCCTGTTGCCGGAAAACATCGGCTGCATCATAGGCTATGGCATGGATGAAGATACCCATGCCTGCTCATTCGACAGCGAGCCCGTTGAGCGTGAATATGACATCGATTTGAGTCATTGGAAGATCACCTTGCCCGATGGCAGCGAGCGCGATGTGCAGTGGATGCTGGCTGGCAACACCGCAGCCAATCAATTTTTCTATAACGCTGATGGTTCAATGGTGTTTCGCTGCCCGAACATCGGTGGGACCACCGCAAACTCCAATTATTCGCGCACTGAATTGCGTGAGATGCTCCGCGGTACCGACACCCGTTTTTCAACCCACGGTCTCAGCAAAAATAACTGGGTTTTCTCTACATCGAGTCCTGAAACAAAAGAAAAGATGGGTGGCATTGACGGAAATATGAAAGCCACTCTCACCGTCGATCATGTTTCTACAAGCGGAGAAGCGGGTAAGGTGGGGCGCGTCATCATCGGGCAAATCCATGCTTCCACGGATGAGCCGCTAAGACTCTATTACCGCAAGTTGCCGCACAATACCAAGGGCGTAATTTACTTCGCTCATGAACTTCCCGACGGCACAACCCGCTACGAAGAAATGATTGGCAGTCGCTCCAACAGTGCCAGTGATCCTGCTGATGGAATCGCACTGGGCGAGCGTTTCAGTTACGAAATTGATGTGCAAGGGCTGACACTCACCGTAACGATTAAACGTGATGGAAAGGCCGATGTAGTTCGGTCCATCACGATGGACAGCGCATATAACGATGATTGGATGTACTTCAAAGCAGGCGTCTATAACCAGAATAACACCGGACTGGAATCCGATTATGTACAGGCCACATTCTACGAATTAACGGCCACACATGATGCACCTTGAGCAAAAATAATCATTACCACGGGAGGAAATATCATGAACAAACTCACTATAGCCTTAATGCTTGCCGCTGGCGGCGCAACCCTCGCGGGCTGTGCCACAACCGACGAAACACCGGCAACAAGAATGGCTTCTCTATCTTATGTACCCACATATGATTTTGAAATGGATACCTTGGACGAGGTGCCCACCGGATTCACCATCTCCGGGCCAGTTGCGGTGAGTGCGGAACAGGCACGTAGCGGTAATCAATCGGTGAAGTTCACGCGTATCAACGATGAAGAAAACGTACGTGTGCGTCATCAGTTTGGTGCGCTGCCGGCTGGCGTCCTGAAGCTCTCATTGTATGTGCCGAGCGACGTGCAGGTAGATACGTTTATCACTTTGTTCCAGGACAGTTATCGCGCAGACCCTGACCGCATCATTGATGTGATTCTTCGCCCCAATGGCGAAATCCGCAATCGGCAGCCGGGCGGTCCGACAGTGGTGGGTAAATATCAGAAAGGCTCCTGGAATGATATTGAAATCGACTGGCAAAGCTTGCCGAGCAACAATACTTATCGCTTAAAAGTGAATGGCAGCTCGATTGGTCAGCTTCCAGCCGAGCGTTCAGGAATGGTTCCTGCCCGCCTGGATATTAAATACGGTTCAGGAAATTCGCCGACCGGTTCCGCGAGTGTTTATCTGGATGCGGTCAGCATTCATTAATTCATGCGACTTGGCCGATATAGATAATGTGTTGTTAATAATAACGCTAAAAGGCGCTGACGATCTCCGGACACGGGCGCCATCAACTGAAAGGTAACTTTTAATGAAAAATATTACGTTAATTCCGGCGATGCTGGTCAGCAGTTTATTGATTGCCTGTGGTGGCAGTGATAAAGGTGCTGAGTTGCCTCAACCGGGTGTCATCACCAGTTCCAGCTCAAGTGTGGTTTCTTCATCATCAGCTTCCAGCACGTCTTCAGTAACCAACAGCTCATCAAGCAACAGCAGTTCGTCTGTTCCTGCGCTGGAAGTAGCCTGGAATATCTTTGATGGTAATGACAGTCCTTTTGCAACTGATGTTATCGAGCTTGCGGATGGCTCGCGCACCGAATTTACCTTGGGTGGTAACTCAGGTGGTATGGATGCGGTTTATTTTACCGTTGTAGGTGATGGCACCTTGGATCTGGATACTTCGGCAGATGCAGGCCATCAACATTACGCTGTGTTTAACAATGTGGTGAATAACGAGGGCGTCTATCCAAAATATCTGACAGTGCTTGCAGGCATCACCGGTCCATCTGTAGCGAGCCGTGTGCTGGATATTGAGATTGCCATGGCGGATGAAGATCTTCCTGGCAGTCGATTGAAAGCGATTCTGCGTGCAGACGGAAGCAGCACTGGTGTGCAGCTGGAGCGTGCCACTCAGGGCGGTATCGATGGCAGCAGTGTTGAAAGTTACGGACTGGACATGCTGGACACCTTCCATGTGTATCACTTCACCATTGAGCTGACCAGCGCGACCCACGGCAATGTCCATGTATATCTGGATGGCAGTGCTGAACCTCTGCCCAATCTCTCGCTTGAGAATGTGGAGATGCGTCCGACCACGGGTGACGGCAATAACTTCCTGCGGTTTGGTGATGCGGGGGGCAGCGCATACGCTGCAAATATCGACTGGCTGATCTGGACGAATGAAGCCGTTTATACACCCACTGAGCTGGCAGGTTCACTGCCTTCTGACATCGGCATGATCAAAGGTTATGAGATAGGGGGTGGAGACAGCTCTTCCAGTTCATCCAGCTCATCAAGCCTGCCGGATCTGACCGCCGATTACGAATTTGAAACAGACGCATTGGGCAGCATACCCGCCGGCTTCAGCGGTAGCGGTCCGGTATATGTCAGCGATGCCAATGCGCGCATGGACAGCCGTTCAGTGCAAATGACCCGCGTGAACGATGGCGAGAATGTTAATTTCCGCAGAACCGTTGGTGATACGCCCACCGGAGAATTCAAGATATCTGTCTTTGTGCCAGAAAACATCCAGGCTGGCACCGACATTTATCTGACATTGTTCGCTGGTGGCAACTCGGTGGGACCGAACCGTGTAGCGGAAATTATTCTTCAACCCAGCGGTGCTGTGCGCAATCGGGCACCAGGCAACGTCCAGGAAACCATCGATGGTATCAGCTACAACCACGGTGCCTGGAATGATTTCGAGCTGAGCTGGACCACTATCGATACGAGTGGTGAGTACAGCCTGACCTTCAACGGTCAGTCTCTCGGTGTTCTACCAGCCGAACACACGGGCCGCATCCCGGATCGCTTTGAGGTCAAGATGGGCTCAAGCAACAGTCCGGTCAGCCCAGATGTCAGCATCTTTGTTGACAGCATCACTGCGTTCTAAATCCAGCAGCTCATGGCAAATCCGGGAGGTTTTCTGCCGGGTTTGCCGACAGATGTTCGCGCTCGGATTTACTCTTTTCTACCGGATGCTGTCCGGTAGCCTGCCGCAACCTGTGAGGTCAATCGTGTTTAACTATCTTCAAAATGTAATTCCCGTCATTGCTCTGACAGCATTAACCAGCTGTGCAACGGGAACGGGCGGGACAGGGAACCTTTCAGACCAATCTTCTGGCTCCACTGATCAGCGGGTTGTGCTATCTGCGGATGGTCAGGGCAAAACCTACGAGTTGATCAACAGGACGCTGGGTCGCGCAGCGGTTGAAAGCCCCGTATGCGACAACGAGCGTGATCAGTTCGGGCGGCGTATTACCGATCAATTTGATGAGCAGCTGGGGGCCTATGTGTTTGCATTTCATATTCGTCGCGACGTCGACGGCGATCGCTGCCGCGAGAATATCAATGATCGTCAACGCATTGAAATCAAAACTTATAACCAATCTGCCGCACATCTGGTGGCGACCCTGGGTGAACGTCATACCTATCGCTGGAAATTCAAACTGGATGAAGGTTTTCAGCCATCCCGACATTTCACCCACGTATTCCAAATCAAACCTCAGGGAGGTTCCGATCAGGGCCTGCCGATCCTGACGTTTACTCCACGGCTGGCCTCGCCGGAGCGATTTGAGATCAGCTTTAATCCCAGCGACAACCTTGGCAAAGGCGCAATCATGTTGGCCTCGGCTGATTTGTCAGAGTTCAAGGGGGAGTGGGTGGATGCCCATGTGCGTGTCCTTAATGCAGAAGTCGGCAGCCTCCATGTCATTCTCACCCGGTTACGCGATGGCAAGGTATTGATTGACTGGAGCAACGATAAGCTGGATCTGTGGCGTACCGGCGCGAATTTTAATCGTCCTAAATGGGGGATCTATCGCAGCCTGAGAACACCGGACGCGCTTCGTGACGAAACCGTCCTCTTCAACGATTTTTGTATCGCAGAAGGCGGTAATACCTGTCCCGCGCCGGAGAAAAAATAAGCCGGGGCTGTGGTGATTTCGCCGCGAAAACCAGTTCTGCATCAGGATCTTCTTAGTCAATATTACTTATAGTTATAAGTTTTTGTGTCAGACAGATTTGTAAAACTAATAGCATAAATTGATCTGATTTTTTGGTTGCATTAGGTGCAACCTCTCTATATATTCACCTATAAGATAAGTATAACGAGGAGCTATCATGCCAATTAAGCAACGGTTATCAGATAGAAACGATCAAATAACAGTATCACCCCAGCACCAGTTCATGCGCAGCCCTCTGGCGAAAGCCATTGTTTACGCAACGCTGGCCTTGCCTGTAGCGTCAGCGATGGGGCAGGGTACCGACGATATTGAAGAAGTTGTAGTCAGCGGAGCGCGAGCTACCGTTCAGCAGTCGCTGGACCTTAAGCGTCAGACCACTGCGGTAGTCGATGGTCTGGTGGCCAGCGACATTGGTGAAATCCCTGCGTTCTCTGTATCTGAAGCTATTGAAACCATTACCGGTGCCAGTGGCCACCGGCTGAAGGGCAGCTCATCAGAGATCTCTATCCGTGGTCTCGGTCCATTCCTGGGCTTCTCCACGTTTAACGGCCGCCCGGTTACTCAGGGTGGCAGCGACCGTTCCGTAAATTTCCAGCAGTTTCCAGCGGAGCTGATCAACAAGGTTACGGTATACAAGAGTCAACAGGCTGACCTTAACGAAGGTGGAACCAGCGGTATTGTAGAGCTGGGTTCTATTCGTGCCCTTGATTACGGCAAGGTAGCGACGCAGGTCAATATCAACGGCATGTACAACGACAAAGCGGCCAGTGTTGATGGCAACGATGGCCTGGGCTACCGCGGCTCCATTACGCACATCAACCAGTTTGAAACTGCCGTAGGGGACATGGGCTTCAGTATCGGCTATCAGCGTTTTGATTCCGGTAACCCCGAAGAAACCTACCTCACCAGCTCGTCCTATTACGGCTGTAACCGTGCCGCCAACCCGGCTACCCCCTCTACAACACGCTGCGCCGATGTTACCCCCCAATCTTTTCATGATGCGAACGGCGCAATCGATATGGATGAGGTCTATTTTCCGACCGGTTCCCGCACCTATCGTATGCTCGATGAATTCGATAAGCGCGATGCCGTCATGGCTTCGTTCCAGTGGCAACCGAATGATCGCTGGGATATCAATGCCGACCTGCAGTGGTCTGAAAAGTATTTCATCGAAGATCGCCATGACTGGATCATCGATGACGCCCGTGCAGGTCATTCAAACGTCGTAATAGGCACTGGCCCGAAGAACAAAGGCGCCTTGCTGTCCTACGACGGACGTTCACGCACCCGTATCACCGGTGAGCATTACAACCGTGGTGAAGATTATCTGGGCGGTGGTCTGAACGTGGCCTTCCAGGCGACTGACCGTTTAAAACTGATTGCTGATGTATCTACGTCATCGACACATCGCCTGCAGAAACAAAACGTAGCCTCATTCCGTTCTGAGTACATGGATTACACCTTTGACGGCAGCACTACGGTGCCGACAATTACGATCCACACCGACAGCTACGACATCAACAGCCCGGATACTTACGGCCCCGATGGTCGTCTCGCTGATGCCTGGGTGCGTCGTCGTACTGAAGATCGCAAAGATGACATCGTGACAGCAGGTCTTGATGCGATCTATGAACTCAACAGCACCGGTATTACCTCCATCAAGTCCGGTATCCGCCTCACTGAGCAGAAGCGCGTTACCGACAAGGGCGACGACGTAAACCTGAATTACAATGCCGTGCGTGAGCAATTCTACGGCGATGTATCTCCCCTTGAGCGCCCGAGCAACAGTGATATCTGGGCTAATGTTGCCAATGCCGGCTGCTGGTATGACCGCTTCCCGCAAGGCGACTTCCTGGATTCAGCCAGTGGCAGTAATGTCGGCGGCTCGTTTGCAATGTTCGATACGCTTTGCACCATCCGTGCAACGACTGGCGGCCACCTGGTTTCGCCTTCAGAAGATTCACGCAGCTTCGATGATGTGAATGTTAAAGAAACCACCACGGCGGCTTACGTCATGGCGAACTTTGATACGCAACTGGGTGATTTCCCCTTCTACGGGAACTTCGGTGTGCGTGTTGTGCAGACGGATGTCGAGTCCCGCGGTTACGCTCAGGATATTGAGATTGAACTAACCTCAGATGATCGCTACCAAACTGTTGGTGCAGGTATCGCAGACATTTATCGCACACACAGCTATACCGAGGTGCTGCCCAGTGCCACCGGTATTCTTGAGCTGCGCGATGATGTGTTGTTCCGTACAGCAGTTTATCGTGCGATGACGCGCGTAAATATCGAAGACCTACACTCAGGCCGCACGCTGGGTAACTTCTCGGACAATGAGCTCTTCGAAACCTATGAAGATGCACTCGACGATCTGAGCAACAATATCTCCGGCGGTAATGTGGCGCAGGATCCGCTCATGTCCTGGAACCTGGACTTGTCCCTGGAGTGGTACCAGAGCGCAGATACGGCACTTTCTGTTGCGCTCTACGCCAAGCAATTTGAAGCAGGTTTTGAAACCCTGCGCTTCGATGAAACCCTGGTGATAGATGGACAAGTTGTTCCGGTCAGCGTCCGCAAGCGCACCAACAGCGATGACAGCAGCCTGCTGACAGGTATCGAAACCACTGCAACCCATCGTTTCTCAACATTGCCAGCGCCTTTCGATGGCCTGGGCATGCAGTTGAGCTATAACTATGCTGACAGTGACTTCAAAAGTCCGGACCCGGTGTTTGGCGATATTGTTGACGAAGACGGTGTGTTGACTGCACCCGGTTTAACATCCGATGCCAATCTGTGGGGCTTCTCCCGGCACGTGGCGTCAGCGAAGGCATACTGGGATATTGGAGATTTCACCTTCACCTTGACCAGCAAATACCGTTCGCAGTACTTCCAGCCTAATGATGGTAATCCGGCTAACCGCTTTATCGATGATTTCAACTATGTCGATTTCTCGGCGCGTTACCGTATCAACAAGGTATGGGATCTGCGTTTCTACGCCTACAACCTGACCGATGAATCACAGGTGGGGCGCAGCGTTACACGTGAAGACAACGTTCGGCTGTACTCCAACTCCGGTCGTAAATATGAGCTCGCACTGCGCGCTCGCTTCTAAGGAAACAGCACTCCAGCTCGTAAGGGCTGGAGTGCTGCTGACAGCCGTTAATCACCGTATTGCTAAACTTGAGTTTGATGGATTGAGCTGAAAGTTTATCTTCTGTTTCAGTGAGCCTAGCCATGACAAAATTAACATTCCCCATCTGCAATCTTCGTCGCTTTGCACTGGTAATACTGGCACTTAGCGTTTTTTTTCTTACAGCCTGTAACACAACTGGTACAACTGATGTAGCGCAAGGCATTCTGGTCAAAGATCAGGCCTCGTATCGCCAGGCAGCCAGCAACGCAAAGCCCGGCGATACCATTGTTCTGGCTAATGGGGTCTGGAAAGATTTCGAAATTATTTTTCGCGGTACCGGTACAGCTGATAAGCCAATTACTCTGACCGCGCAAACCAAAGGCAAGGTCATCATCACCGGCTCGTCCAACCTGCGGATATCCGGCGAGTATCTGGTGGTATCAGGGCTGGTATTCAAAGATGGCCAATCACCCTCCGGCGAAGTCATTGCGTTTCGCACAGGCAGCAAGGCGCTGGCAAACCATTCACGGGTAACTGAAACCGTTATCGACAATTTCAATAAAGCTGAACGGTTTGACGCCGATTACTGGGTTGCACTCTACGGCAAGAATAACCGCTTTGATCATAACCACCTGGTTAACAAGAAGAACCGCGGCGTTACACTGGCCGTACGCCTCGACAGCGAAGCAAGCCGCGACAACCATCACAGGATCGACCATAACTACTTTGGGCCACGCCCCAATCTGGGGTCCAACGGCGGTGAAACCCTGCGGGTGGGCACCAGCCATTATTCCCTGAGCAATTCCAGCACCATTATCGAGAACAACGTCTTTGATCGGTGTGATGGTGAGGTAGAGATCATCTCTATCAAATCCGGTGCAAACATTATCCGCAACAACCTGATCTTTGAATCCAAAGGCGCTGTGGTACTGCGCCACGGCAACAAAAACATTGTGGAAGGCAACGTTTTCCTGGGCAATGGTGTCGATCACACCGGTGGAATCCGAGTCATCAACGAAGGCCAGATCATCCGCAACAACTATTTCGAAGGTTTGACCGGTCACCGTTTCGGCGGAGCACTGGTCATCATGAACGGCGTACCCAACTCGAGTATCAATCGCTACCATCAGGTTAGAAATGCGCGTATTGAGAACAATACCTTTGTTGACAGTAATAATATTCAGTTAGCCGCCGGTGCCGATGATGAGCGCAGTGCACGCATCATCGACAGTGTGATTGCCAACAATATCTTCCACAGCAGTGAAGGGCGGGATATCTTTACCGTCTATGACGATGTCAGCGGTATTACATTTACCAACAACGTGATCAGCGGTTTTGACAGTGATCTCGCTTCTGCAGGTCTTACCCGCCACGATCTGGTGCTGCAAAAAAATGCTTCAGGTCTGTCGCACCCAACCACTGAAGACCTTGACCAGCTCGGCGCACGTCGCGATCTGAGTGTCATGAGCTTTGATGATGTTGGTCCAGCCTGGTATCCCAAAGCACCGCGCGCTCCACGTTTTGATACGGGTGCAAGCCGCACCGTTAAACCTGGCCTGAACAGCCTGGCTGACGCACTGACACAGGCAGAGGCGGGTGATGTGCTGGTTCTCGAACCTGGTCTTTATATTGTTGACAAGCTGCTTCAGCTTGATCGTCCGGTAACCCTGCGTGCCCAGGAAGGCGCCGAGCGAAATGTAACAATCGAATACGAGCGTGGTGTGTTGTTTGAACTGGTGAATGGTGGCAGCCTCAAACTGGTGGGTCTGGATATTTCCGGTGCGCGGGCCGATGACGCGGCCGGTAACTCATTGATAAGAACCAGCCTCTACTCCATGCTCGATAACTACGAGCTGGTTATCGACAACACGCATATCCGCAACCTTGATATCAATCATTCATTCAATGTGTTCACCGCTGCTAAAGGCACCATGGCAGATGCCATTACCATCCGTAATTCCCGCTTCAGCAAGATTACCGGTCACGTACTGGATCTGAATAAAGAAGTGGAAGACCTGGGTATCTACAACGCCGAATACATCACCATTGTGGACTCACATTTCGACGACGTGCAGGGCACGCTGGCCAACGTCTATCGCGGCGGCACAGATGAAAGCACCTTTGGTCCTTTGTTTGAACTGCGCAACAGCCGTCTGACAAACATTGGTAAGGGAAACCGAAACAAGACAGGTGGCTCGGTTTATCTGCACGGCGTGCAGTTGACGAAGATCGCCGACAATCAATTTACTGACAGCGCCCCAGTGACTGTCGAACACACGGTGGGTGACCCACGTACCTTTATTGAAAATAATCAGTTCAAAGGTACCAATGCTCCGGTCATCAATGATGACAAAGCAATCCTGCGCAATAACAGCCTTAAATAAACTGGGGTCCGTGATGAAAAAAAAGATAAGCAAACTCGGTGTTGTCACCTTCGCGTTGCTGGGCTGCATGACCGCAAACGCAAATGCGCCGCAGCCTTCCCATCCCTTGTTGTTGCTCGCGCAAGAGGATGTACCGGCTATCGCCCAACAGCACGATAAACTGCCTTTATTGCGTTCCGCTTACGAAGAAGCCCGCGCCCATGTTGAGGCTGCACTGCAGCAACCCATCAGCGTACCTGTACCGCGTGATGGCGGCGGTGGCGTTACGCACGAACAGCATAAACGCAACTATCGTACGATCCACGATGCAGGTGTGCTCTATCAACTGACCGGCGACCGCCGTTACGCCGAGCATGCGCGTGATCTATTATTCGCCTACGCGGATCTTTATCCTACCCTCGGCGCACATCCGGCGCGCCGCAACGATCAGTATTACGGCAAGCTGTTCTGGCAGATCCTCAATGACAGCGTCTGGCTCGTCTACAGCATCCAAGGCTACGACGCTATCATCGACAGCCTGACACCAGCTGAAAGAGAGCGCATCGAACAGGGCGTCTTCCGCCCAATGGTGAAATTTTTTACCGAAGAATCGCCTCGCACTATTCAGCGGATTCACAATCACGGCACCTGGGCCCTGGCTGCCGTGGGTATGACCGGTTACGTACTGCAGGATAAGGATCTGATTGAAAAGGTTCTTTATGGTTTGGATAAATCCGGCAATACCGGGTTCATCAAGCAGCTGGATCTGCTGTTTTCACCGGATGGTTACTATGAAGAAGGGCCTTATTATCAGCGTTACTCCATGATGCCTTTCCTGTTGTTCGCGCGAGCCGTGGAACGCAACGAACCGGAACGTAAAATCTTCGCATACCGCGACAACATCCTGCTCAAGGCAATTGATGCAGTTGTGCATTCAACCTACAACAACAAGTTTTTCCCGATCAACGACGCTATCAAAAGTAAAGGGCTGGATACGGTTGAGCTGATGCATGCGGTAGCAATTGCCTATGCGCAGACGAAAGATCCGGCGCTGCTGAGTATTGCGATGGAGCAGGGTGAAGTCGTGATCTCCGGTGACGGTCTGGCTCTGGCTGCCGGGCTTGCCAAAGGCGAAGCTAAACCCTTTCCTTTCACGTCTATGATGCTGCGCGATGGACCTGACGGTAACGAAGGTGTGCTGGCCATTCTGCGCTCCGGCAGTGAACCCGGACATCAGGCGCTGGTGATGAAGAACACCGCGCAGGGCATGGGTCATGGTCATTTCGACAAGTTGCACTGGCTGTTTTACGACAACGGTCAGGAGATTATCCGCGATTATGGCGCAGCACGTTTTCTGAATATCGAAAGCAAACATGGAGGCGGATATCTGCCGGAAAATAATACCTGGGCGAAAGCGACCGTGGCTCACAACACTATTGTGGTCGACGAAAAAAGCCATTTCGAAGCCAAGCTTTCCGTCGCTGAAAAACATCACCCCGAAAGTCTGCTGTTTGAAGCAGGAGAGAAGGTCAAGATCGCCTCAGCGCGGATTGATACCGCATACCCTGGTGTAACCCTGCTGCGCACGCTGGCCATGATTGATGACGAAGCTCTTGAGTATCCGATCGTCGTGGACATCTTCCGCGCAGAAAGTAAAAAGGCTCACCAGTACGATCTGCCGCTGTATTACAACGGTCATCTGGTTGCGATGAACTTTCCAGTGACGGCCCAGACCACAACGCAGAATGCGCTGGGTAACAACCACGGCTACCAACATCTGTGGCAACGCGCGAGCGGTAAGACCGATGAAAAGCTGGCCCGTATGACCTGGCTGCTCGATAACCGTTTTTATTCCTACACCACGGTGGCGAATCCCAAGCTGGAGATTCTGTTTACAGAGATCGGCGCAAATGATCCCGAATTCAGTCTGCGGCGCGAAGCGGGACTGATGCTGCGCATGCCCGCGACCAAAACCCATACCTTTGTTTCCATTCTTGAGCCTCATGGTGATTACAACGCTGCGAAAGAATACACCCTGCGCGCCGAGAGCAGCATCGCCAGTATCACGCACACCAGTGACAAGGGTAAGGACTGGGTGAGCTTTACCCTCACCACCGGCGAGCGCTTTGATCTGGCCTTGTCGTATGACAGTGATAACAACCGCAAGCACAAGATGCGCGTTGATGGACGCTCCCGTGAATGGAAAGGCTTTTATCAGCTGTTCAAACACTGATATCCGCCATCGTTTTTTATCCAGGCTGTAGAGAGAACATAATTATGAAATTAAAAGGTTTGCGTTGGATGGTTGTGGGGCTGATTGGCTTTGCCACAGTCATCAATTACATCGATAGAAACGCTCTGGCCGTCATGTGGCCGGGCATCTCCGAAGACTTAGGCCTGGGTAAGGAAGAGTACGCCCTGGTGCTGACATTCTTTATGATTTCTTACGCGCTGGGTCAGTCCATCTTCGGCAAAATTTTTGACATGATTGGTACACGGATGGGTTTTTTATTGTCCATNGTGGTCTGGTCAGTATCCATTGCGCTGCACGCCGTAGCCANGTCCGTGGTATCACTCAGTATCTTTCGTTTTACGCTGGGCTTCGGTGAGGCAGGTAACTGGCCCGGCGCTACCAAAGCCAACGCTGAGTGGTTTCCTATCAAAGAGCGCGCTCTTGCACAGGGTATTTTTAATGCGGGGGCGTCCGTCGGTGCAATCGTTTCTCCGCCGCTGGTTGCTCTGCTTTATGTTTTTATTGGCTGGAAGGCGACCTTTGTTGCTATCGGTGCGCTTGGATTCGTGTGGATAGTGCCTTGGTTGATCCTTTATAAATCTGGCCCGGATTCACACCCATGGATTACTGAAGAGGAGCGCAACTACATCCTCAGTGGCCAGAAAAAAGTGGATGACAGCGGTGCAGAAGCTGATGACTTCGCACCGGGCTGGCTGGAGATGATGCGCTACAAAGAAACCTGGTCGGTAGTCCTGTCACGTTTCTTCCTTGATCCTGTCTGGTGGCTGTTTGTTTCCTGGTTACCGATTTATCTGGCGGACCGGTTTGGTTTTGATGTGAAGCAAATTGGTATGTTTGCGTGGGTACCGTTTGTCGGTGCAGCTGCAGGCAGTCTGTTCGGCGGCTGGTTGTCCGGCTATCTGCTGCGCAAAGGCTGGAGCATCAACGGCGCGCGCAAATCGGTTATCACCTTGGGTGGTATTTTGATGTTGCCGGCATTACTGCTCACGGCAACTGCAGCAACACCAACCATCGCTGTATTACTGATTGCCGTCATTCTGTTTGGTTTCCAGACCGCCATCGGCAATATTCAAACGCTTCCCAGTGATTATTTCTCCGGTAAATCCGTGGGCTCTCTTGCGGGCTTGAGTGGTACTGCTGCGGTAGCCGGGACCTTGATAACCATCTGGGTGGTTCCCGCCATTACCAAAGTGTCCTACGTACCTTTCTTCGTCATGGGAGCTGCGCTGGTGCCCTTATCAATTGCAGCCATCTGGTTCCTGAGTGGCCGCATCGCACCGGTGAAGATGAAACCGCAAAAAGCGGACGCATCTGNATCCTGATTCTCATGTGCCGACTTGGGGTAACTGCAGTGAAGTTACCCCGTTTTTTCTGNGTTTTCTGTTTTGCTTATCGATCCACTAGAAAAACATTATTGCTCAACAAATTTATCTGATTGATTGGTTGACTTGCTGTAAGACAATGCNTATATTGTTGGTCAGACATCGAGAGTCTCGTCTCATTAAATTGNTCAGACCTCTTGATGGAGAAAAAGAGTTACTCCAATAAGAGTTTTATTCAAAGAGTTTGGGGAAGTTAAATATGACTATGCGAGACAAAGTAGCAATCGTAGCTGGCGGCGGACGTGACATAGGCCGTGCCTGCGCACTGGCGTTGGCAGAGCAGGGCGCTAAAGTGGTTATCACCTACAGCGCAAGCGCCGAAGGAGCCACCAGTGCAGTGGACACCATCAGAGCGGCCGGTGGAGAAGCAATCGCTCTGCAAGCTGATCTGACCANTTCTTCAGATGTGGNGGCAATCGTTGAGAAAACTCTCGCTACCTACGGCCAGCNGGATATCCTGGTTCATGTAGCTGGCGGTCTTCTGGCGCGTAAGACTCTCNCAGAGATGGATCATGCTTTCTGGGCTCAGGTGATGGACGTTAACCTCACGTCACTGTTCCTGTTGACCAAGGCTGCAACGCCTCACATGCGTGATGGCGGAGCCATTGTGACCTTCTCTTCACAAGCTGGTCGTGATGGCGGCGGTCCAGGTTCACTGGCATACGCGACCTCCAAAGGCGCAGTGATGACCTTTACCCGTGGACTTGCCAAAGAGCTTGGCCCACGCATTCGTGTCAACGCTGTTTGCCCGGGCATGATCAACACCACCTTCCACGACACCTTTACCAAGCCAGAAGTGCGGGAAAGGGTTGCCGGCGGTGCGCCACTCAAGCGTGAAGGTACATCAGAGGATGTTGCTGATCTGGTGGCATACCTGGCTTCAGATCGCGCTGCTTATATTACCGGTGCCTGCTTCGATATTAACGGCGGCACCTACTTCTCCTAGAAGTGAACCGAGTGCCGGATATCCGTTTTCGATATCCGGCCACCGTTCCAGGTAAAACGTTTTTGAACAGTTTTTTCTCCGTTGGTTATCTTGCTTGTGACGGAACATACTCTCTCTGGTTTTAGGATGTTCCGTCTTTTTTTTTCAGGCTAACCCCGGCTTAGGTTTGTTCCGTTCACGTTTTACTTTTTCTCTTTGAATACTCCGCGGAAATCTCCGCCTTATCACTCTCTTTTCGTGCGTCGATTTTACTAGCGAGCAGCAGCTGTGCGTTATTAATTCATCGTGTAGGGGAGGGGGACCGTATGCCTGTTTACGGCATGCGCAAAGATTGCGGGAGCGTCTTTTGATAATGAGGCTGAGATAACCGGCGATCTTTTATTTTTAAAATTTACAGAGTAAGCAGTAATTTCTATTTAAAAAAGCGTCTCTGGAGGATTACCTGAGACGAATCCATTGAGTGCAAATAATCGGCTGTAAACCTGGATAAGGCAAGCAAAAATGATGAATGAGCAGGTAAAAAAACGTAAACCGATAGTTATCGCAAACTGGAAGCTCAACGGCGGTATTGATTTGATTTGTACCTCCGTAGCCTCATTTATTGGAAAGCACTTCGCAGCACAGATTGCGATTTGCCCGCCGTATATTTATATGCGCGATATGCTGACCTTTTTGCAGCACTCCGAAATTAAAATTGGCAGCCAGAATGTCAGCAAGTTCGAATCCGGTGCCTTTACCGGCGAAACCTCAGCACAGATGTTGAAGCAGGCGGGATGTGTGCTGTGTTTGATCGGTCATTCCGAACGCCGCGCCATGTTTCGCGAAAGTAACCAAAGCTGTCAGATAAAGGTCAAGACCGCCCTTAACCACGGCTTGCTGCCGGTGTTGTGCATCGGAGAAAACCTGGAAGAGCGTCAGGCGAATATCACTAAAGACGTGCTCTTCACACAGTTGCGTGAATGTCTGGCCGACATCGATCTGACTCATGGCGAGCTATGTATTGCTTATGAACCTGTCTGGGCCATTGGCACCGGCCTTGCTGCAACGCCGGAGGATGTGCAGGAAATCCATCGCGCAATTCGCCTNGAGCTGGCCAACATCTTTGATGCAGATATTGCCAGTCGCGTGCGTCTGCTGTACGGCGGCAGCGTGACCAAAAGTAATGCGAGCAATCTCTTACGCCAGGACGATATTGATGGCCTGCTGGTGGGCGGCGCGAGCCTCGACCCAGGACACTTTCTGGCTATCTGTCAGCAGGCTTCTGAGCATGCGACAGCCGGACTCACTGCACCTGAATGCGCTGCTGTTTAGGGATTCTCTGAATCAGGTTAAAAATCTATTTGTTTAAGGCAGGAAGAAATTATGAATTCTTTAGCTAACTCAGTACCGGCCGGCGTTGCCACCGGAGATCAGGTAAAAAAACTTTATCAATTTGCCAAGCAACGCGGCTGCGCGTATCCCGCAGTAAACGTGGTAGGAACCAACTCGATCAATGCAACGCTTGAAGCCGCACGTCTGGTTAACTCACCCGTTATCGTGCAGCTGTCGCACGGAGGTTCTTCATTTTTTTGCGGCAAATCGCTGCAGCTTGAGGGGCACGAAAGCTCCATTCTGGGCAGCATCGCCGCAGCACATTATGTTCATGCTGTCGCGTATGCCTATGGTGTGCCTGTCATCCTGCACACGGACCATGCTGCAAAAAATCTCCTGCCCTGGATCGATGGACTCTTAACCGCCAGTGAAGAGCATTTTGCCAGAACCGGTAAACCTTTATTCAGTTCGCATATGATCGATTTATCCGAAGAGCCTTTGGAAGAGAATATCGACATCTGTGCGAAGTATCTGGAACGTATGAGCAGGATCGGCATCAGTCTGGAGATCGAACTGGGCTGCACCGGAGGTGAAGAAGATGGCGTAGACAATACCGGCATCGACAGTTCAGCACTTTACACGCAACCGGAAGATGTTGCCTTTGCTTACGAACGCCTTAGCGCTATCAGCAACAAATTTACCATTGCCGCCTCTTTTGGCAACGTCCATGGTGTTTATCGCCCAGGCAATGTCAAACTGACACCGGTGATCCTGAAAAACTCTCAGACATTCGTTTCAGAGAAGTTTTCGCTGGCGCCCAACAGTCTGGACTTTGTCTTCCACGGCGGCTCCGGCTCGGACCCGGCGGACATTGCAGAAGCCATCAGTTATGGGGTTGTCAAAATGAACATTGACACCGATACACAATGGGCCACCTGGCAGGGCGTGCTGGCTTTCTATAACGAAAAACAGGCTTACCTGCAGGGCCAGATCGGAAATCCTGACGGCGAAGATAAGCCGAACAAAAAATATTACGACCCGCGCGTCTGGCTGCGCAAAGGTGAAGAGAGCATGGTCAAGCGCCTGCAGCAATCCTTCGCGGATCTGAACTGTTTGAATCAATACAGGTAATTGAAATGCAGACCTTAATCAGTCAACTGAATCAGGATCAGGTTGACGCGGAGCTTCTCAGCGTCGTCAGTTGTATTGCTGATACCAGTGTTGAAATTGCCGCGCGCATCAATCGCGGGGCGCTGGGGGACATCCTCGGCTCTACCACGGCAGAAAATGTTCAGGGCGAAACACAGAAGAAACTGGACGTGATTGCCAATGATCTTATCAAGTCAGCGCTGACGGCCAACGGCGCCGTCAGGGCGCTGGCCTCCGAAGAGGAAGAGGGGGTTGTTGCCGCTCATGAAAACGGCCGCTATCTGGTTGCCTTTGATCCGCTNGATGGTTCCTCCAATATCGATGTGAATGCACAGATAGGGACGATCTTTGCNATNTATCCAGTCCGCGACGATGTTCCAGGCTACGATGAGGAGCAGTTTTATCAACCGGGCAAGGCGCTGGTGTGTGCCGGGTATATTCTTTACGGTCCATCAACGCTGCTGGTGATAACGACTGGTGGCGCCGCCCAGTGTTTTACACTGGACAGCGAGTGCAAGGAGTTTCTGCTCACCACCGCAGAACTCAAGGTGCCGTCGCACACCAATGAATTTTCTGTAAACATGTCGAACCAGTACTTCTGGCATGAAGGCTTTAAAACTTACATTGCCGATCTGATTCTTGGAGACGCTGGTAAACGCGGCAAACGTTTTAATATGCGTTGGAACGGGGCTATGGTCGGGGATGTACATCGCGTTCTTGCCCGGGGTGGAATTTTTATGTACCCGAGTGACAGCCGCAATACATTACAGCCGGCGAAACTTCGTCTGCTCTATGAAGCCAGTCCCATGGCCAGACTGATTGAAGCGGCCGGCGGTAAAGCCTGCACGGAAGATGCCGACATTCTGTCATTAACGCCTTCCGGCCTGCATCAACGGGTGGCCGTTATCCTGGGATCAGCTGCAGAGGTTGACTGCTGCTTATCGTATTTGAAAGACTCAGCAGCCGTTCAATAAGGTGAGATTTCCGCACTGTGATGAATACATCCAACAGCCGATTCATTGTTGATTCACATCTGCATATATGGGCGGAGAATTCTGTTCATCGCCCCTGGCCAAACCCGCTTACTGCCAACCCACATAAACCGCATGGCGTTAACAAGGACGATCTGCTGCGAGCGATGGATGGAGCAGGCGTACACCGTGCCATTCTGATTCCTCCTTCATGGGAGGGACACTACAACGATCTGGCACTGGCAGCTGCGCAGGCGCATCCGACTCGGTTTGCGGTGATGGGGCGGCTGAATCCGGAAGATCCCGCCAGCCGGGGCAAGCTGGCGCACTGGCGGGAGCAAGCCGGTATGCTTGGAGTGCGGTTTATTTTTCACAGCAAGCGCTTTCAATCCTTGTTGATGAACGGCAGTTTTGACTGGGTATGGGCAGAAGCTGAAGCCGCCACTGTTCCCATCACCTTGATGGTTCCGGGGCTGTCTGCTGCGCCTGAACTGATCAGGCGCATTGCAATGCGGCATCCGCAGCTCCGGCTGTCACTCGATCATATCAACCTGCCGCCGGACAACAAGCTGACGATGGCGGATCGGCTTACAGATATCCTGCCGCTGGCGGTTTATCCCAACCTGGCGGTCAAGGTTTCCGCTACGCCTGCGCTGTCGCGGGAGATGTATCCCTTTCGGGATCTGCATGAACCACTGAGAAAAATCTTTGACGCATTCGGGCCGCAGAGAATGTTCTGGGGAACAGACCTCACACGCTTGTCTGCAAGTTATTCAGAGGCGGTCACCATGTTTACTGAACATATTGACTGGCTGAAAGGAGAAGATCTGGACTGGGTAATGGGGAAGGGNGTCTGTGAATGGTTGCAGTGGTAAAGCATCTGGCATCCNGCTTACAAACAACCCTCCCCAAAAATTTAAAACATCTTAGAAGACAATCGGCGAGGTAATGTTGCGCAGCGTATTCACCAGGCTCCATCCCGCAATCTGCGCGGTTTTACTGTAGACATCAATCACCGCTTTTACCTGTTCGCTGTTGATCTCTATACGGTGATCATCACCGACATAACCCGGCGTTGAGGTAACAGACACCTTCATGTTCTGTGGACCTACCGTCGCCAGCGACGCTGCAACAGCAACGTTCACCTTGGTTGGGAAAAGGGCGATGGCTTCCTTGGCGTTGCCGGTAAATACCTGACGATTTTCTGTCTGCAGGCTTTCCTCATATACCGGTGTGCCTTTCAGAGAATTCGGGCCTTTTTCCGTCGCTATCGAAGCTTCACAGGGGCCCATCAAGGAAACCGTGCGCAACACATCGAAACCGCCAATCGCACCGGAAGCGATATACACGCGTGCGTTATGCCTGCGCGCAACTTCCGTAACCTCGCTGTAGAAGTCCTCATCAGCGAATGCACCGATCGACAAGGTGACAATGGANGANCCCGTCTTCANCGCTGGCAACGCCAGCTCCTTCATAGCCGTCGGAGAGGCAGTCTCCACAATATAATCCGGCTTAAGTGCCAGCAGCTCATCCAAAGAGCTGCAGCGGGTACATTGATAGCCGGACTCCGCAGACTGCAGTTTCTCGGCAAGACGCTGAGTTTTTTCAGCACTTCTGGACAACAGCCCAACCAACCGATAATCCGGCAAAAGACCACCAATAAGCGCATCGACCACAATCTCGGCCAGCTTCCCACAACCAACAATGGCAAGGGTTTTCTTCGTCATAGCTACATCTTCCCCAACAAATCCGAAAGCAATGTTACGAACCCGGTCCATGCGGGGTTCAGGCGAAGGGGTAACCATAGCATTAATTGTGGGGGATATGGCCGAAGGGGGCGGCTTAGGACTAACGGAAGTCGGACCTGTGGTTGAGGTCCGGCCGGTAAACGCGTTGAATTTAGCCACTTCGATTGTAACCCGCTGATATTTATTGATTTAATCAACTA
>Ga0065721_10004068_pt1 | contig 57183 bp, 50 predicted proteins | sample Mesricmetagenome_FD_59108 | JGI IMG/M metagenome (GOLD analysis project Ga0065721, IMG submission 59108) | Mesophilic microbial community from rice straw/compost enrichment Sample: eDNA_1 v2 (version 2) | ecosystem: Engineered > Solid waste > Grass > Composting > Bioreactor | place: USA: Davis... | reverse complement strand
AGGTGATACAGCAGGCAATTCAAATCGACGGGAATAATATCGGTGGTGTGAATCGTGGGTAATTCACCGTAGGGCGTCAGCCAGCGGCTGCTAAAATCCCAACCGCTTTCTGCGGCGGCGCGCAGGTGGCGAAAAACTTGTGGTTTATTCGCTGTGTTGGACTGGGTAGCAGTGTGACGATCTTCGCGATAACTTTCCGGTCGCGGTGTATCCAGATTGTCGTAATAGCGATTTAGCAGAGAACCATCGGCCATTTTGACCACACGCAGATTTTGGCCGCTGCCAAGCTCATCCGCTCCCGCCATCCAAAACCCATATTCCTTTTCCAGCTGCGGTAAAAAATCCCCGGCTTTTACCAAATTGTGCTCGCGCAGCAGGCTAACCATGGCGGCGAAAAATGGCGGTTGCGAACGGCTTAAATAGTAAGTGCGGTTGCCGTTGGGAATATGGCCGGCGTGATCGATCAACCAGGCAAAATTCTCCACCATTGCCCGCGCCATTTTGGCTTCGCGGCCCTGTAACAATCCCTGCATGGTGAAATAGCTGTCCCAATAATAAATTTCGCGGAAGCGCCCTCCGGGGACTACGTATGGGTGGGGTAGGGGAATCAAGGTGGAATAGTTATTCGCGGGTTTATCCGCAGGGCGGATTAGCGTCGGCCAAAGTGCTTGCAGATGCGCAAACATATCGTCCCTGGACTGGGATAAATAATTTGCCGGCGACGCATCAGGTTGCAGAAAATTCTGCAGGGCAAAGGTTTTCAAATCGAAATCCGCAGCAGATTTATTGTCGGCATATTGCTTGGCAATAGTCTCCGGCGGGAATTTTGCCGGCATATCCACAAAGGTTTTGCCATCGGGGAAAATTCTCGCCATCTGCACATCATGGAAAAGCGGTCCAAGTTCTTCAGCGGGGTGATAGTAGCTGGTATTTTGCGGAGGATTTTCCGTCGGATATTGCGTGCGGCATCCGTTGAGTGCGCCTGTTATTGCAACTGCAAATAAAACCTGCGCGGCAAGGTGTTTTTTTAAGAGGGCGTTAATGGGACACCTCCTGCTCAGGAAAATAGGCAATCCCGCAATAAAACACTTATTCGTAACGGTCGCAAGCGCGGCGCAGCTTGGTGGCGATCTGCTGGCGCAGTTGCTCCGGCGCTAGCACTTCCACTTCATCGCCGTAGCTCAAAATATCCTTGATTAATTCCTGCGGCGTTTGCGGATTGAAGGGTAGGCGCATTTCCAGACTGCCGTCATCGCGCAATTGCAAAATCTGCTGCGGGTGCCATTCCTCATCTTTTACCCGCCGCGCAATGGCGGGGGCGAATAGCAGTGTCGCCTCGGCTTTATGCTCAGCGGAAAAAATGCCGTAGGTTGGCTGAAAATGCGCATCGAGTTCTGCACTGGAGATTTTTTTGAATTTGGCGGTACCTGGGCTGCAGTGGTTGATGCATTCCAGGGCGAAGGTGCGCAAGCCTTTGCGCATATGACACCAGCTGTCCAGATACCAATTGCCGCGATAGTGCACCAGGCGCTGGGGCGAAATATCCCGCTCGGTAACGGTGTCGTCGATGCGGGAGGCGTACACAATACGCAGGGATTGTTCACTGAAAAGCGCGTTGGCGATTTTCACAAATTGATCATGCTGCACCGGCCGGTAAGTCGCGCCCACCATGCGCACTTTATCCGCCAGCGCGCAGGGATCTATGGCGCGTTGCGCGAGCAACTCCTCGAAGCGGCGTTTCACTGGCGCCAGCTGGTTGCGCAGCAGTCCCGAGCCTATATCCTCCAGCAGGCCGTGAATCAGCACCAGCGCGTGCAACTCTTCCTGATTGAGCCAAATGCCCGGCAATTCGTAGTGCCCGTCGCCCTGACTCTCCCCCTCGCCCTTGATTTCATAGTAATAACCGCCGAGTTCCCGGTTGTAGGCGATAGGCGCGCCGAGGAAGTCCGTCATATGGCGTTTGACGCGATTGAAGGTGGCGCGTGAACACTCCATTTGGCTCAAAATGTCCGCCAAAGGAATGGGAGTACTGCGCTTGCTGAGGATCTTATGCAGGTCGTAAATCCGGTCGAAACCGTCCATCGCCAAACTCCACCGCTGGCCCTAAAAGCCGTCTTATTTTTCACTGTCTCGGGATTTGAGACAGCCGCCGACCACAATAGCCATCAAGCCCTCGGGGCCTTTATTTAACGCATCCTGTAACGGAGGCGCGGCGGCAGGTCCGCCAACTGTTGGACTTTATTCTGACTTTGGAGCCTATGTTTATGCAACCAGTAGCCAAATCCTATCTCGGCACTCTCAATACTAAACCTTTGAGCGTTTTGCTGAAGCTGCACCGGTTACCTATGAGTGCGCTGGAGGCAAATCATATTTTGGTGGAACAGGGATATCTGGTGCTTCTGCAGCGCCCGAGTCTGAGTCGTCCGGGACAAATGCGCACCATGCGTGTGTTGACAAAAAAAGGGCTTTTATTCGGCAAAAACTGCGGTAGTCCGGTGCATCCCATCCATACCTCACCGCAATTTTATATCGAGCTTTTTGAAATGCTGTGGAGTCAGGTATTGCAGCACGGCAAGGTTTCCGCAACGGAAACTTTTCCTGTGGCTGTGTGATCGACTGGGAGATTTTTATGCGAAGTGAATATTTTTATTGGTTGTTGGGATTTTTGTTTTTGTTGCTGCCACTTACCGCCAGCGCTTATCAAATCGATCAGGCGCAACTCGTTGCCACTCACAGTTTCAGTGTGCGGACTTTCGCTCCGGTGGGGCAAAGTTTTGTGCCGCGCCAGGACTATCTTCTCGGCGCAACCTTGAAGCTGACGGACGCTGGCGGCGCCGGCATGGGTAACTGGATGAAAATACAGTTGCGCCGGGACGCTATCGATGGCGAAGTGGTGGCGGTATCGGAGGAGCGTTATCTGGAGGATTGTTTCAACTTTATCGCCGGTCCCGGCTGCAACCAGGGCGGTGGCAATCCGGCGGAGATCACCTTTCTGTTTACCGTGCCCCAGCAAGTGACCGTCGGTGCCACCTACGTTATGGAACTGGTGGTGGATCCGCTCGGCGACGGCATCCTCGTCGCCCACTCCAGCGGTGATACCTACAGCGACGGCGGTTATTACCGGCAGGGAATGCCCTATGCGGCGGATCTGTGGTTCCGCACCCTGGCCCCGGGAACGCCGGAGATTCTGGTAACCACGGACCACCAGTTGCGGCGCTTCAACTTACAGGGAGAACTGCTCGGCAGTGACGCCATTCCCGTCAATGCGACGCAGGAGCAAGCCCGCGACTTGGTGCAGCACCCGCTGTACGGCACCTGGGTGTTCAACGGCACCTTCCGGCCCGAGTTGAGCCACTATCAGGATGGTGTGTGGAGCTCGCATACCGTCGCCGGCTGGAGCACGGTCAATAACGAGTCGTATGGCGGCATCGCGCTGCTCGGCGACTACATCTACGTCACGGATAGCAACACCGCCCAGGGAGGGGCGGCCCAAGGCCTAGTGCGCTTCCATGTGAGCGGCGCTGTGGCTCCCGCCCGATTTTTATCGCAGTTCGAATATATCGACTTGACCGCCGGGCTCGACGGCAAGCTTTACGCCTTGCGCAACACCTACGGCGACCTGGACGTGATCGAGCCGCAGAATATGACTCTGCTCGCCAGCCTGGATCTCGGCCATTCCTCCTCCTCCCGCGCGGTCGCCGCCACAGCAGACGGCGACATTTTTATGGCCAGTTGGGACGGCAGTCTCTATCACTACGATGCCACCGGTAGTCTGTTGAACAGCCTCCAGCTCGGCGGCAGCCTCTTCGATATCGACATTCACCCGCAACACGGCCTGCTGATTTCCAATCGCTTGGGGCAGGTGTGGTTGCTCGACTTCCAGCTGCAGATCAAGGCGAACTTTATTGCGGGGCAGTGGGGTGTATTTGTGGCGTTTGGCGAGTCGGCGGCCCTGCCGGATTATTGCGTGTCACAAGGGCAGAGCACTCATTTCGAGTGGCTCGAGAGTTTCTCCATCAACGGCGCGGAAATTTCCAGCGGCGACAATCAGGGCTATCACCAGCACGGCGTGGTGAATTTGACTCTGCAGCGCGACCAGCCCAATACCTTGCTGCTCAACCCAGGTTTTCGCAGTGGGGCTTTCGGGGAGTACTGGGGTGCCTGGGCCGATTTCAACCGCAATGGCGAGTTTGAGGAAACCGAAAAGATCGTCAGCACCCGCAGCAACAGCGCTGTGCTCACCACCTTTGATGTGCCGGAGGGTGTTGCTCCGGGGCCGGTGGCTGTGCGCATCGCCATGCGTTTCGACGCGCCGCCGAGCAATTGTGGGGAATTCTATTACGGGGAGGTGGAGGATTTAGTGGTGACTTTGGAGTAGCAGGTCGTCGTCAAAGAGATGCAAACGAGGCGGCTGGCAATCAGCCGTCCTCGTCGTCCGCCCGTTCCGAATCGGTTGTCACTTGGGATGCCAGCACCTTATCGATGCGCAGGCCATCCATATCGACGATTTCCAGCAGCCAGCCCGCCACGGTCACTTTGTCGCCAGTGCTCGGCACCTTGCCCATCACCTGCATGATCATGCCGTTCAAGGTCTCGTACTCGCCTTCATCCGGCAGAGACTCCATTTGCAGGCAGTCCTTCAGATCCATCACCGGCAGCAGACCGTCGAGCAGATAGGAGCCGTCGTCGCGGGCCACGATAAAGGAGTCGGTGCTGTCCTCGGTGTAGAACTCGCCGGTTAGCGCTTCCAGCAGATCCTGCAATGTGACCAGACCTTCGAGATCGCCGTATTCATCCACCACAAAGGCCATTTGGGTGTTGGAGTTGCGGAAGTAATTCAGCAGCTCCATGCCGGTGAGTGTCTCCAGAACAAAATGCGCCGGCTTGGCCAGGGTCGCGAGATCCACCTGCTTGCCCTCGATGGTCTGGGCGAGCAGTTCCTTGGCGTTGATCACGCCGAGGATGTTGTCCATCTGGCGGTCGCAGATGGGAAAGCGGGAGTGCGGTGCCGCCATCAGGCGTTCGTAGTTGACCTCCAGCGGCTGGGCGATGTCGAGATAGATGATGTCCTTGCGCGGCACCATCAGCGAGGCGATGGAGCGTTCATCCAGACGCAGCACGTTTTTCACCAGGGTGTGCTCGTGCTTCTCGATAACACCGGAAGTCGAGCCCTCCGCCAGAATGGCCTGAATATCCTCTTCCGTGACCGCCTGTTCAGTGGCACGGTCCAGGCGCAGCAGGCGCATTAGCCAATGAGTCGAACTGGACAGCAGGAGGACGAAGGGTTTGGTCAGCCGGGCGAGCACCGTCATCAGCGGCGCCACCGCACAGGCGATGGTTTCGGCGGATACCTGGCCGATGCGTTTGGGCACCAGTTCGCCCACCACAATCGATACGTAGGTCACGACCACAACCACCAGGATGGTCGAGGTAATAGAGCTGGCTTCCGGCGACATGCCGACGCTTTGCAGCCAGATCGCGAAGGGCCCGGCGAGCACCGCCTCACCGAAAATCCCGTTGAGAAGGCCGATGGAGGTGATGCCGATCTGCACGGCGGAGAGAAACTGGGTCGGGTCTTCGGCCAGCTTTAACGCCATTTTGGCGCCGCGATTACCACGGCTGGCCAGAGCTTCGAGACGGGATTTTTTGGCCGTTACGATCGCGATCTCCGACATGGCAAATACACCATTGAGGAGGATCAGGCCGATCAGGACTAAAACTTCCATAGATCAGAATGTGCCTTTGGCTGTGGAGCGGGCCCGCATGGGCCGCGTGATCTTACTCCAATAGGGTTTCACGGCAAGTAAATCAGCTGCGACGCCTGGTTTGCCAAAGGGTGAACGCCACATAGAGCAGGACCAATGGCAGGAGGCCATAGACAATGCCTTTTTGGAGGGTGACCAAATAAGGTTGGGTCAAAGCCACAGCAATCAAGTACCAGACGTAGGCGATGTACAACACCAGAAATAAACCGCCGTCCCAGCGATTCAAGGTCGCGCCGGCAAAAAACAGCGGTACACACAGGAGGGCAACGCCGAGCATGACCGGAATATCGAGCTGGGCCATTTGGTCACCGGCGAGCAAGGGCGTGGGGGACACCAGCCCGGACAAGCCGAGAACACAGAGGATATTGAAGACATTGCTGCCGACCACGTTGCCGACGGCGATATCGCGCTCGCCGCGCACGGTGGCGACGACCGAGGTCACCACTTCCGGCAGCGACGTGCCCGCCGCGACTATGGTGAGACCGATCACCGCTTCATTGACGCCAAACAGCGTGGCGATCTCCACCGCGCTTTGCACCAGCCAGCGGGCGCCGAGCACCAACAGCGCAAGTCCGACAATCACCAGCAGCACGTTCTGCCAGGCCGGAACTTTGGCTTTCAGCATTTCTTCGACTTCACCATCGGAGACATCCATGCCTTGTTTGCGGCCCTGGTAGAACAGGAAGGCGGTATAAGAGATCAGGCCGAGAAACAGAATCAGCGCTTCCCAGCGTTCGATGGCGTTGTTCAGGGTCATCAAAACGAGCACGACGGATACGCCCACCATTAGCGGCACATCCTGGCGAATCAATTGGCGGGAGATAACCAGGGGAAAAATCAGTGCGGACAGGCCGAGGATAAACAGGACGTTGAAGATATTGCTGCCGACGACATTGGCGATCGCCAATTCGGCCTGACCGGAATAGGCGGCTTTAACACTGACCGCCAGTTCCGGGGCGCTGGTACCAAAGGCGACCACGGTAAGGCCGATGACCAGAGCGGGCACTCCAAAATTGCCTGCCAAGCGCGCGGCTCCCTTAACCAACAAATCCGCACCCACCACCAGCAAAACCAACCCCAGGACCAAAAGTGCCCAAGTCATATAGCCATTCCAGGAAAAAAAGTTGCCATAGCCTACAGGGGAACCGCAAAAGGGAAAATATATATTCCGGCCGGTCTTGGGTCGCAAATGGCAAGTGTGCAACCATGCCAGCGGTGCAAAATAGGTGATATGTATGGCGCAAACCATTGAATTGAGCATCTTTTCCAGCCGGCTGGCGGCGCTTTGCGAAGAAATGGGCGCGAGCCTGCAGCGCTCGGCGTTTTCGCCAAATATCAAAGACCGGCTCGATTTTTCCTGCGCGGTTTTTGACGCGAACGGCGATCTCTGCGCCCAGGCTGCCCACATCCCGGTGCATTTGGGTTCTATGGCCTATGCCATGGCGGGGCTGGTGGCGGCCTGTGACTGGCGCCAAGGTGATGTGCTGATCGTCAACGATCCCTACCTCGGTGGCACTCATTTGCCGGACGTCACCGTAGTAGCGCCGGTTTTTGTCGATGATGAACTGCTCGGTTTTGTCGCCAATCGCGCTCATCACGCCAATATTGGTGCGACGTCGCCGGGTTCCATGCCGGTGGCGCGCAGCCTGGAGGAAGAGGGGGTGGTGATCCCGCCGACGCTGTTGTGGCGCGATGGCCAGCGCGATCAAACGGTGTGGGATGCCCTCTGTGGCGGCAATCCGGATATCCGGGTGCAGGGGGACTTTCAGGCGCAGGTCAGTTGCTGCCAGCTGGGAGTGGTGCGCCTGACCGACCTGGTGCAGCGCACCGGAATCCAAATATTCAAAGAATTACTCGGCGCGCTCAACGAATACGCCGAATCCCTGGTGCGGGGCGAGTGGGCGCGGATTCCCAATGGCGTCTACCACTTCACTGATTACATGGAAGACGACGGCCTGGGCACCCGCGATATTCCGATTCAGGTCGCCCTCACGATTCAGAATGGTCGAATCGTCGCGGACTTCACCGGCACTGCAGCCCAGGTACCCGGCAATATCAACTGCCCGCTGTCAGTTGCCGCGGCGGCTGTGTACTACTGCTTTCGCTGTCTGCTGCCGGACTTCGCCCCCGCTTGCGCCGGTATCTTCCGCCCCATCCAGCTGCAGGCGCCGGAGGGCTGTCTGGTCAACGCCAGCCGTCCCGCGGCGGTAGCAGCGGGCAATGTGGAAACCTCCAGCCGAATTGTCGATGTGGTCTTCGGTGCGCTCGCCCAGGCGTTGCCCGAGCGCATTCCCGCCGCGAGCCAGGGCACCATGAACAACATCGCCATGGGCAGCCGGGCCACCGCACAGCACCAAGCGTGGGACTACTATGAAACCATCGGTGGCGGCAGCGGTGCTGCAGCTGCGGGTCCCGGTCTAAGCGCCCGCCAGACCCATATGACCAACACCCTCAATACGCCGGTGGAGAGCATCGAAAGCCACTTCCCCCTGCGCATAACCCGCTATCAGATCCGCCGCGGCTCTGGCGGGCAGGGAGTGCATCGCGGCGGCGACGGGGTGGTGCGGGAATTCGAATTCCTGGCGCCGACGCAGGTCTCTTTACTTACGGAACGGCGGACGCGCGCGCCTTGGGGCATAGGTGGCGCCGACGCCGGAGCGGTGGGAGCCAATCTGCTCAACGGCCAACCGCTGCCGGCAAAAGTCGAGCGACAGCTCCAGACTGGAGATCGTCTCACCATCATGACGCCTGGCGGTGGCGGCTGGAATCCGCCAGGGCAAAGCTAGAATCCGCCAGGGCAAAGAGAGTAGAATGCGCGGCAAATAATATCCGACCAAAACACTCGGTTTTTTATTACTCACAGTTTCGAGGTGAAGCGACCATGGACATCATGGAAACCATCAAACAACAGATCGAACAAAACCCTGTCATTCTCTATATGAAAGGCTCTCCCGACGCGCCTCAGTGCGGTTTCTCCATGCGCGCCTCCCAGGCGGTAATGGCCTGCGGTCGCCGCTTTGCTTATGTGGACGTGCTGTCCAATCCGGACATCCGCGCCAATCTTCCGAAATACGCCAACTGGCCGACCTTCCCGCAATTGTGGGTCAAAGGTGAATTGGTCGGCGGCTGCGACATAGTCACGGAAATGCACGAAAATGGTGAACTGAAAACCCTGATTGAAAGCGCGGTACCGGCGGAATAATTCCGGACATCTTCCCCAACGGGCGCTGCGGCGCCCGTTTTTATTTGGGCATCGATGCTGTGATTATGGAGGTATTTCGCCTGCGCAAATTTGCGTAAGATCCCTTTGTTTTTTTGCATCCTGGAGAGCCCCTGATGGAATTGGAAGCGAGTCAGCTTTATGCCGATAAGGTCACGGTGGAATTCGGCCGTGAAATCACCTCCGTGGAGCGCAAAAATCTTCTGCAGAAAACCCTCAATTACGCACTCTCCCTCGGCATTGAGGGGTTGGATGCGTCCATGGAAAAAACTTCCGGCGGAAGTTTATTCAAGTGGTCCGCCAACAAGACGGTGGTGCTCTCCTGTGAGCTGGGAAAGGTTCCGTTTAAGGGCATCATTACCCTGCAACCGACCAAAGATATGTGTGTTCTCGGTGTCTACAAACTGCTGCAAGGCGAACCTATTTTTGCGGTAAACCAATCGGCGGAAGTGCGCCGTCGCGCAGTGATTGATAAATTGCGCAATGTTGAAATCGTGGACTATTTTTTTCTGGTGGACAGAGCCATGGATTGGGTGGCGGAATATTTGCACATTGGGGTGAAAGAAATCCTTCGACCCTCCGATTCATGATTCGCTGGGAGGTTTTTCATGAAAGGCGTCCTCATCGATCTCGATGGTGTTGTGTACCAAAATGACACTTTGATTCCCGGCGCCGACCGCGCTATCGCTTGGTTGCAGCAACACGATATTCCTCATCTTTTTCTCACCAATACCACTTCTCGGCCGAAATCCGCGCTGCTGGCGAAACTCGCTGGTTTTGGAATCAATATGACACCGGAGGCGCTGCTGACACCGCCTTCCGCGGCGGTGGCCTATCTGCGCGACAAAGCCAAAACGGGAAATGCCGAAATCGCGCTCTTTGTTCCCGAGGCGACGCGGGAGGACTTTGCTGGGCTGCCGGAGGGGGAGCATCCGCTGGCGGTGGTGGTGGGGGATCTCGCTGAGGGCTGGGATTTCCCTACGCTAAATCGCGCTTTCAATCTGCTGATGGCAAACCCGCAAGCGGAACTGATCGCACTCGGCATGACCCGCTATTGGCGCGCCAGCGCGGGACTGCAATTGGATGTCGGTGCGTTCGCCGCCGCCTTGGGCTTTGCGGCGGAGCGCGAACCGGTAGTGATGGGCAAGCCGTCAGCGGCGTTTTTCCAACAAGCGACCTCCCTGTTGGGGTTGCCGCTCACCGAAGTGTGCATGATCGGCGACGATATCAAGGCCGACGTCGGCGGTGCCCAGGCCTGCGGCATCAAAGGCGTACTGGTGAAAACGGGCAAATACCGAGAGGGCGACTTGGCGCTCGGCACGCCGGATTATGTGTTGGAGGAGCTGGCGGATCTGCCGGAGCAATGGCAGACCCTGGGTGGTTAGCCCACGAGAGCGCCTTCTTCGAGACTGATATCAATGCCAAGCGCATCGGCGATTGCATCCAGCTGCCCGGCCAGTTGCTCCAGATCAGTGCTCGCCGGTACGTGCAGTAATCCTTCTGCTTCAAATAAGGGCTCGCCGCTGTAGGGCATGCTCGAGCAGTTGGTGTTGAGATCCGCAATATTGATGTTGTATTGGGTCAGCGCCTGAGTAATTTCCAGAACAATTCCAGGCCGGTCAGGGCCGACCGCGCTGAAGGTCGCTGTACGTCCGCGCTCTGCCGGCGCGCCGGTTTGCAGCTCCTCCACTACCACTCTAATGCCGTGCCCACCAAGTTCTCGCATCGACGTTTGCAGATCGCCGATCTTCTCCTCCGCCAAGCTGATACGAATCACCCCGGCAAATTTTCCCGCCAGTTGCGTCAGGCGGCTTTCGAGCCAATTGCCTTGTTGCTTCGCCACTAAGTCGGCGATCTGACGGATGACGCCCGGGCGGTCGTCGCTGAGAACGGAAAGAATGAAATGTTTGTCCATGGTCGAAAGCCTCAAATCTTGTTGTCTACCGGCTAGGCCGGTTGATTTTGCAGGTCTGAATTCAGACGGCTGTGGCGAGAGTATAGGTGAAGCGCCCGCACGTCTGTGCGCTACGACGAACATTCATCTAGTCCCGACAAGTCATTTTCAAGGGACGAGGAATTCAGTAAGGTCGCCAATTTTTGCGAGGTCTGCATGATCATTCCACCGGAAAGTCTTTCCGCAGAAGCCTTGCAGGGAGTGCTGGAAGAATTTATCAGCCGCGACGGCACCGATTATGGTGAGTCGGAGCTCAGTCTGGAAGCCAAGGTCAATCGCCTGAAGCCGCAGGTGATGCGCGGTGAAGTGCTGATTGTGTTTGATGAGGTGCTGGAAGGTGTCACGCTCATGACCCGGGAGGAATGGCGTGGCCGGCAGTGAGCTTTCCGTTTCCAATGTCCTGTGCGACAAGGCCGGCAAGCCCTGGGCGCGTTATCTCTTTGCGCACGGCGCCGGTGCTCCAATGGACAGTTCATTTATGGCCGAAACTGCCGCTGCTATTGCCCAGCGTGGGGTGGAGGTCGTGCGTTTTGAATTTCCTTATATGGCGGCGCGCCGTAGCGAGGGTAAGCGCCGACCGCCCGATCAGGCGGAAAAGTTGCTGATGTGTTGGGATGAATTAATAGGACGCTACGCTGGCGACCGCCTGCCACTCTTTATCGGCGGCAAATCCATGGGCGGACGTATGGCAACCCTGTGGGCTGCAAAAAATGGGGGCGACAACTGCCGGGGTATTGTGTGCTTTGGTTATCCTTTTCATCCAGCGGGCAAACCGGAAAAGTTGCGTGTTGAACATCTGGCGAATTGCGGGATACCGCTGCTAATCGTACAAGGCGAGCGCGATCCGCTGGGCTCCCGCGAAGAGGTGGGTACCTATGGGTTAACGTCGGGTACGCATTTGCATTGGCTGGCAGCTGCGAACCACGATCTCAAACCTTTACGCAGCTCCGGCATTTCCCATGCGCAACATATGAAAGCAGCCGCGGACGCTGCGGTGGATTTTATGCGCAAAACGCTCAATGTTGCAGCACAATGACGCGCTCGGGCTCTTCGAGAATTGGTGCGATTTGATTGGTAAATTCAGTGCGCAAATCACTGGTGGACCACAACACCCAATCTCTTTCGCTGCGCCATTTGCACAACAGAAAACGTCGGTTCGGCGCGTGCGCGTCAAAAAATGATTCGCCGGAAATAAAGCCTGGAGCTATATAAGAGCGGTGCATCGCCTGGCGTGCAAGTTCTTCATAAGTGGAAATCATGCCCTCAGCTATATAGCGTTCGATGAGTACGTGAACCATGTCTGGCAATTTCCCGTTAATGGTTATGTGAAATAAGGCCGGACTATACAATATTTTCCCGGCGGATGAAGGTGGTGATATGGCAGATGATGATTATCAAATTAAAAAGCAACTCGATGCCACCGGGCTTACCTGTCCGGAGCCGGTGATGCTGCTGCATAAAGTCATGCGGGAAATTGCCAATGGGGACTGCGTTGAAGTAATCGCCACTGATCCGTCAACGCAGCGTGATATTCCAAAGTTTTGTCAATTTTTACAACACGGGTTGTTGCGACAGGAGGTTGCGCAGGACAAATTTATTTTTTTGTTGCGCAAGGGTGGTTGAAGTCGGACGAATTTTGGCGGGAAGAATATTCGCCCGCTGTACAGGAAATGGCTTGTGGAAGATCCGGTATTTTTGATACCGGAGTTAACGCAAATTAATTAGCGAGAAGATTCTTCTACCAGAAGACTGATTGCCGCCAAAGCTTCCGGATCTTTGGATTTGATTTTGTTGGCAATATGGTGCTGGAAAAAATATCGAAAATGATCGTCTGATTGTGCCGCGTAGAGACATTCGTCACCCGGCAACACTGGTGTGCTCTCCACTTTGTCTTCATCGATCAACATGCCGGAGATAGTGCCGTCGTTATGCAGGCGCCAGCTAACCACTTCCTGCAAAATCAGGCTTTTATAATCAGGGCCTGATAAAACCGCATGGGTGCCAATGGTGTCCGGAATTTCCTGCACTATGTCCTGCGGATTTTCGCATTCGTAGTCGTAATATTCTGCGGCAGTTTCCAATTCGACGACTTTGTGAATCGGCGCCTCGAAAAATATTTCGTCAATACCGGCGTCGTAATAACCTTCCCATTGTCCGTTGAGCGGATCCTGTATATCGGTGCAGGGTACTATGTCGTTGAGCCAGGGAACCAGACCCACCACTTCTCCATTTGCGCGCAAACCCCAGGCGAGAATTTTCAGGCTGAAAAGTTTGTCCGAACTGGCTTCGTTCGAATAAAGCATTTCAAGACCGTCAAGTTCTGGGGAAAGTCGAATGAAGCGGGTGTCCTTGAGGGGGATGTAAGGCTTCCCGGTAAAGAGATCGATCACATTGTCGAGCTTGTGACCGGAGTTCGAGGTCTTCATAATACCACCTCCGAGCTAGGGGCTTGTCTGCTCATGGGAGCGGGTTAGCCTAAGCGACATACAGCAAAATTTATGACGCCTACGTATAAACAGTATATGTAGAATGCCAATAACTCAACACCTTGTTGCACAAATTTTTAACCCGCTGCGCTTCCATTCCGTTCTTCTCCAAATAACCATTGTTTTTGGCATAAGCAGTTGTTCATCCAAAATACATACCATGCGATAGCTTTCACCTTTCATGCACAACGCGTTCGATCTCATTCAGCTCTTTGAGCGTTGCTTTTACACGGAATTCCATACCCGCCTGGAAGGCGGAGCGGAGGAGCCGCTCTACCTTCCGGCTGGCGAAAATAGCCCGGCGAGGATCATTTTTACACGGGATTATTTCTCCAGTGCGTTGCATGAGGTGGCGCATTGGTGTGTGGCGGGAGAACACCGGCGCACCTTGCATGATTACGGTTATTGGTACGCGCCCGACGGCCGCAGTTCGGAACAACAGGCGGAGTTTGAACGGGTGGAAGTCAAACCTCAGGCGTTGGAATGGATTTTCAGCGTCGCCTGCGGCATCCGATTTCGGGTTAGCGCCGACAATTTGACTTCTGGTCTCGGCGCCAGCGCCGGATTTAAGAAGGCTATCGCCGACCAAGCACGCACTTACTGCGTCTGTTTACCTGAGCGGCCTGCGCGTTTTGTTGCCGCTCTTGGCGATTTTTATCAGCAAAAAAATATTCTGGATCCGGCTTGGTATAGCGCCGATTGTTTGGTGTGAGCGATGGGCGCGCCAACATCATCGCCTGTTGCGACGGGTATCGCGGCAGTTGTTGAAGCCCTGCCAATGGCTTGGCATTATCCCGCACACTGTGCGCCTTGCGTCGGCACCACCCACTGCCTTCCTTTTACTGATCAAGGTCTATATGAAAATCCTTGCGGATGAAAACATTCCTTACGTGCGCGATTTTTTTTCACCCTTTGGTGAGGTCACCACGGCACCCGGCCGCCATTTGTCTCCTGAGCAAGTGCATAACGCAGACATATTGCTGGTGCGTTCGGTCACCCGCGTCAATGAAGCGCTGCTTGCCGGCAGCAATGTGCGATTTGTCGGCACCTGTACCATCGGCATCGATCATCTGGACACCGAATATCTACGGCGCAATCACATCGCTTATGCCAGCGCCCCCGGCTGCAACGCTGGTGGAGTGGTGCAGTACGTGCTCACCGCTCTGACAGAACTGGCCGCCAACTGGCGGCAGAAGCGCATCGGTGTGATCGGCTGCGGTAATGTGGGTGGTCGTCTGTGTCGCACCTTGGACGCTTTGAGGGTCAATTACTGCGCTTATGACCCATTCCTGGCGAAGGCGGACAATCCGCGCTTGGTCGCGGTTGAGCAGGCCCTCGATTGCGACATCATCTGCGTGCACACCCCCTATACCACGGCGGGGCCTTTCCCCACCCATCATATGATCGGCTTTGAGCAGCTGCGCCGTCTGCGGCCTGGCAGCATTCTGGTGAATGCCGGCCGGGGCGGCGCCATCGACAACCTCGCACTCCTGGCGCATCTGCAGGCCGATGCGGATCTGCGGGTGGTACTGGACGTGTGGGAGCATGAGCCAGACGTCAACTTGGCCCTGTTGGAGATGGTCGCCCTGGGCACCCCGCACATCGCCGGGTACAGCTACGAAGGCAAACTCAACGGCTCCGCCATGATCCATGCGGCGCTGACGGCGTTCCTCGGTCTGGATGAGCTGGAAATGGGCCGCCACCGTCAGCGTTTGATGGAGCGCCTGCTCGGGCCGGTGGAGACTCTGCTGGGTGGTGAGCTGAATCAGGCGATCCGCGCCACTTACGACATCGCTGCAGATGACCGCCGCATGCGCGACGCACTTTTTGCTGCGCCTGCCGATCAAGTGGGTGCCGCCTTCGATCGCCTGCGCAAAACCTACCCAGAGCGGCGCGAGTTCAGCCATTTCCGCATCGCCGCTGATGGCAATGAGCTCTCGGCAGACTTCCAGGCCGCCGGATTTTCCAGCTATGACTGAGCGGCAGCGGCATTTTCGCCTGGGGCTGGTGGTCAATCCCTACGCTGGCGTGGGCGGCCCTGCAGCCAACAAAGGCAGTGATGATCTGCGTATTCAGAGCATGGCGCGCGCCGGCGAACTGCCGCTGACTGCCGCGACGCGGGCGCGAGCGTTTCTCTCTGCCCTGCAAGTGCCGGAGGATTGTGAGTTCACCCTGGTCACCGTGCCCGGACTTATGGGTGGGAATTTGGCAGCTGATCTCGGGCTGACTATGGAACTCACCGGTTTTCATCCCGCTGAGCAGACCTCGGCCCTGGATACCCAAAACGCCACCCAGGTACTGGCGGCGCGCAAGGTGGATTTGCTGGTGTTTGTGGGCGGCGACGGCACTGCCCGTGATGTCTGCAGCGTGATTCCTTCCCACCAGCCGGCGCTGGGGGTGCCTGCCGGTGTCAAAATGCACAGCGGCGTTTATGCCATCAACCCGCAGATGGCGGCGGAGCTGGTGTCGCTTTTGTTGCGTGGGGAGCTGGTCAACCTCGCCCGGCGGGAAGTGCGCGATATCGATGAAGAAGCGTTCCGCCAAGGGATTGTGAAAAGCCGTCATTTCGGCGAAATGTTGACCCCGGAAGAGGGGCGGTTCGTCCAGCATGTGAAGCAGGGCGGACTAGAGGTCGAAGAGCTGGTTCTGCTGGATATAGCGGAACAATTGATGGAAGAAGTGACCGAGGACACGCTGTTGGTTGTGGGGCCGGGCTCCACCACTTTGCAGGTGTTGCGCAATTGGAAATTCAGTGGCGGAACCCTGCTCGGCGTGGATCTGGTCTGCGGAGGGGGCATGTTGGCTCAGGACGTGGATTCTAAGACGCTAGCCGCGCACCTGCGCGATCACCAAGGCCCGGTAATGTTGCTGGTGACCGCCATCGGCGGCCAGGGCCATATTATCGGCCGTGGCAATCAGCAGCTCACTCCCGAAATATTGCGCCGGATCGGCCGCGACAATCTGCGGGTAATTGCCACCAAAACTAAACTCAAAACCTTCGAGGGGCGGCCTTTGTGCATCGACAGCGGTGACGCGCAATTAGATCGTGAGTGGCAAGGGTATATTCCCGTCATTACCGGTTATGCCGACACAGTGCTCTATCCTCTCGGGTTTTTTCCGGAATCGGGGGAACAGCTTTTATGACGACTACACATTTCGGCAGCTGCCACTGTGGCGCCGTGGCCATCGAGGTGCAAGCGCCTGCAGATATCGAAGTTCACGAATGCAATTGTTCCATGTGCGAGCGCACCGGATTTTTGCATTTGATCGTGCCCAAACACCATTTTCAGCTGGTGCGCGGCGAAGATTCGATTACGACTTACACATTTAACACGGGAGTGGCGCAGCATTATTTTTGCAAAGTCTGCGGCTGCAAACCCTTTTATATTCCGCGCTCGAATCCGGATGGTTACAGCATTAACGTTCGTTGTCTCGACAAAAGCACCGTCGGCAAAATGACGGTGATACCTTTTGACGGCCAAAATTGGGAGGCCAACGCCGCCGGCTTGGCTGACCTTACGAATTCCAAAGCGGATTAGTGGTGATCCGGGGCCAAAACCCTCTCCAACCGAACCCTTAGCCTGCCATTCTGTCCATGAGCTCTCAGATAGAGGAAAGAGGTATGACCGAAATAGCCAATGTCGATTTTTCCACGCGCCAGACTCTGCCCGAGGTCGATCCGCAGTTCACCCGCCGGTGGTCGCCCCGCGCTATGCAAAAGGCGCCTATTCCCGAGCGGGATCTCGCAGCCATATTCGAGGCGGCGCGCTGGTCGCCGTCCTGTTTTAACGATCAACCCTGGCGTTTCTATACCTCCACGGACGCCACCTTCGACTCTTTCCTGAATCTCCTCAACCCCGCCAATCAGACCTGGGCCAAAAACGCCGCGGTGTTGGGTTTTGTGGTCAGCCGTCAGCATTTTCGCCACAACGACAAACCCAACGCCCATGCGGATTTCGACAGCGGCTCCGCTTGGATGGCGGTGGCCCTGCAGGCACACCAGTTGGGTTATCACGCCCATGGCATGGCCGGGGTCAACTTCGACGCCGCCTATGAATATCTGGGGCTGGACCGGGATAAATTCCGGGTGATCTGCGGTTTTGCCCTGGGGCGGCGCGGCGATCCGGCGCTGCTGACGCCCGAACAGCAGGCCAAGGAAAGTCCGAGCAGTCGTTTGCCTCTGCAGGAGGTCTGGTTCAGTAGGTCCGAATGATTGCCGGTTGGTATCGCCGCTGCGGCATTTGGCGGAATAGCCGGGCGGCAGGGTGTAGGTCTGGTGTAATATCGCCCGCAGTTTGGGGTGGTGCAGAGCACGTATGACGGTGGAAATACCGGGGTACCGGATCGTTCGAGTATTGGGCAAAGGCGGCATGGCGACGGTATACCTCGCCGTGCAGCAGATATTCGAACGCCAGGTCGCCTTGAAAGTCATGTCCACCGCGCTCGCGGAAGACCCGAGCTTCGGTCAGCGCTTCCTGCGCGAGGCGCGCATCGTCAGCCAACTCGTCCATCCCAATATCATCACCGTTTACGACGTGGGCGTGCATGACAACGCCTACTACCTCTCCATGGAATATGTCGCCGGGCCGGATCTCAAACAGGCCCGCGAAAAGCTCTCCCTGCCCCAGAAAATCCAGATCATTCTGGATATCGCCAGAGCATTGGATTTCGCCGGTAGGAAAGGCTACGTACACCGCGACATCAAGCCCGAAAATATTCTCCTGCGCAGCGACAGTTTCAGCGCGGTGCTGATGGATTTCGGCATTGCCCGCGCGGCGGAGACCGATCTCAGCGTCACCCAGACTGGCATGGCGCTCGGCACCCCCCATTACATGAGCCCCGAACAGGCTAAGGGACAGCCGGTGGATCACCGCTCCGATCTCTACAGCTTGGGGGTGGTGTTCTACTACTTGCTGACCGGCTCGGTGCCGTATCACGCGGATTCCGCAGTCGCCATCGGCATCAAGCATCTCACCGAACCTGTGCCGACATTGCCGGCCTATCTGCGAGGGTTGCAGCGGTTTATCGACAGCTTGATGGCCAAACTGCCGGAAGACCGTTATCAGAGCGCGGCCGAATTGATCGCTGAGCTGCAGCTGGTGGATGTACGTGAGCTGGAAAAACGCGAGCGCGCCTATCTGCAGGAGCTGCAAGACAATTTGGCCGCTCACCCCACGGCAGATCCCAACGCGGAGACACAACTTCACGGCGCGCTGCAGTCGTCTGCACCGATTGCGGGACCAAGCCCTGATACGGCCACCACGTCGACGACCCATATCACCCGCCTCAATCGGGTGACCAGTCTGTTCTGGCAATACAAACTGCTGGCGGCGGGGGCTCTGCTGGTGATCTTTGCGGCCGCCGTGATCGTCAAAAGGCCATTCAGCGACGATGATCCGCCACCCGCCACGGCGCAAAGCACTCCGATACAGCCGGCGCCGGCTGCCCGCGCCGCTTCCGTCAAGGAGGTTCCCGTCGAGGAAGACTGGGCGCAGGATGCGCCTGACGCGCCGGTGTATTCGTCGGGGCCGGTGCAGGACATCCGCCTCGCCGACCTGACCGGGCCGGAATATCGTCGAAGCCAGGAGCGGCCGCCGGCGCAGACGCGACCGGGCGAGTTCCTCCAACGCCTGCAGCGAGGTCTGCAAAAGGCCACCGGCCGCACCTCCATGCGTGAAATTACCCTCGGCGAAAAAGTGGCCGAGTTGCGCGCCCGGCTGCAACGCGACTCGCGCGACCTGGAGGCGCAGAAAAGCTTGGCGATGCTGGCGGCGGAATACTTTAAAAAAGCTAATGAATTTGTCAGCGAGGGCGATTTCGCCTCGGCTCAGAATGCATTGACTACGGGCCGCAGCCTCTTCCCGGAATACCGCGGCCAATACGAGCCGTTGGCGGAGCGCTTAAAATCCCGCGACCGTTTGGAGCGTCTATTGGCCAAGGCGCAGGAACAGATAGCGGCGGGCAAGCTCGTGTCGCCCTGGCGCAATAACGCACTGCATTACTATCGCGGCGCACTTAAAATCGATGGCGATCTGACGGTGGCCCAACGCGGAATCCGCGAGGTGGAGCAGGCGCTAATGGCCCAGGCGCGCCAGCACTACACCAATGGCGAGTGGAAGGATGCGGCAAATGCGGCGGAGGAAGTGCTTAAAATTCGCCCCGACAGCCAGGAGGCGCGCCAGTTTCTGCTCAAGCTGGAGCACAGTCGCAGCGGTGCCAAACCGGTCCGGGAGGTGGAGCAGCCGCGGACCGATCTGCCGGCGTCGCGCTCGGTGAGCCTTAGCGAGGGAACACCGCTCGAACCCGTGGCCACAGACGGTCTGCAAATTCAGCAACTGCGCGTGGACGGCAAGCTGCTGTCCGGCATGAACGCGCGCCAGTTACAGGTGGTGCAGGCGCAGCGCACTTTATTCGTGTCGTTTGAGTACAAGAATTTTCCCCGTGGGAAAACGGTGCTGCAGGCCGAATTGACGGACGGCAAAGGTAAGCGCGTGGCAGAAGTGCCGGTGACGGTGGCGGAGAGCAGCGGGTTACACAGGTTTCGCATCGACCGGCCGCGCGACCCATTTCCGGTGGGGCAGTACCAACTCAACCTTTTGTTCGAGGGCGCGGCGCTGATTCGCGCGGAATTTTTGATCCAATAGCCCGCGACAATCCGCCGCAAACTATTTCAGGGTGTAATAGATGCGGCGGATGGAAATATCCACCTCTTTGAACAGCGGATTGGTCGCCGCCGTGCCGCCGGTGATGCTCTGCACGGTTTTGCGGTTGAACGATTCGGCGGTGATGATCAGATTGGTGTAAGCCCGGCTTCTCTCACTCTCATAACGCTTCGGCGTGCGCGCGTAATTTACTTCGTCGTAATAATTCAGCCGCTCCATCGGAATAGTGATGCGCAGCCATTTATCCGCATATTTGCTCTGATCGATGGTGAGGATTTTATTGGCGCGGGCATTGCCGGAGGACAGCACCAAATCGATATTGGCCGCGCCTTTATCCAGATTTCTCACCTGTGCAGGGGTCATCCAGGGAAAGGCATTGGCGATTTGCTGTCGCGATGGAATTACACTGCCGGCGGAGTTTAATTTCAGTTCGATAACCAGGCTCGCGATATTAGCGACTGGAATTGGCTCAATCTCGGTTTGCAGCCCATTGGCGTGGGTGTTTTCCCAGGTGTGGAATTTTTTTACCAGCACCGCACTATAGGTTTTTTCGTCGTTACAGGTCGGGTCTTCCCGCAGTTTCTCTTTAGTGATGTCGTAGTGGTCATACGGCTGTTGCAGCTCGAGGAAATCGGCGGCTTTTTCTGGATTATTGATATGGCTCCAGCCCGAGGAAAAATTGCGTTCTGCATTGAATATAGGAAGCGCGCGGCCGCGGGTTTCCTCGCCGTTGCAGGTGATGGTTTGGATCACGCTGCCTTCTACCGTTTCCCGAGAGCCTTCGCCCGCGACGGTGCGTTCGCCAAGACTGCTGCAGTTGGCGAAAAGCAGAATGAACGCAATGAGACAAAAAATCTTTTGCAGACTCAGCCCGATTTATCTTTGTTGTTGTATGGCCCTTACCTTGGAGCAGCTGGTAGGACTTTTGTAACCCGGTGTTTGGGGCGCTGTGGCGCGTAATGTATCAGACCTGACGCACTCTGCCAGCCCCCCAAGTGATTCGACTGCTATGCCGGCGGCCGCATGTCAGCGAACTCGCACACTTGAAAGTGCTTGGATAAGACGCGCAGCCGGTCTCATCGCCCACTCCTCATCCTGGATGCCGCAGAAATGATCGTGGTAGGATGCGGCTCAGTTTTTCCGCTCTCAATGGAATGTCAACGCACGCTTTATCGCAGGGACTTATGGACATCATCATTCGTACTCAAGCTGGCAAACAATACCAACTGGTCCGCCAGGACAAGCCTACCCGACATCCCGCCAACACCGCTTACCAATCGCCGGAGCAACTCAAGACCCTGTTTGCCGGTGCCGAGCCGCTGAGTCCTTCAACTTGGCCCGCACTGTGGCAGAAACTCCGCCCTGCCGACGGCGCAGCTCCCGGCAATCCCTCCGCAATACTCGAGGCGTTGCAGGACCTGGCGGGCAAACAACTGCTGCACATAGTGCCATTCGAGCCTTACCGCAAAAAGCGAGGGCCTAATCGCGGTGCGGCGGGCGGTTCTGGGGGTGGTGAGTCCATTAATCTCGGCGCCGCGCCGTCGGCACCTCCCGCTGCGTCAGTTTCTCCACCCGCCGTCGCCAAAGCCTTTTCCGACGATGCCGCCGCCAGCGGCGATGCTCCCGCCAAAGGCAACGATACTGCTGTCGCCGAATGTAAAACCGAGGGCGAGCCCATCAGCATGATCTCCGGAGAAGAGCTGCTGCAGCTGACGGACTGCGTGCTGCCTGGACCGGTGTCTTTTGCCTGGACGCGCACCTACCGCAGCTCCCACATCCGCGATACAGGTCTGGGTTGTGGTTGGACTTATACCGGCAGCGAGCGTCTGGAATTGGACGGGCATGAGGTGCTCTACCACGACAGCGACGGCCGCACAGTGCCGTTCCCGCTGCCGAAGGTACATCAACGCAGCCGTTATATTCCGGAAGGGCTGATCCTCGACCGCATCGCCGAAGACGCGTTTATCCTGCGTCAGGAAGGCCAGCCGCTGCGGGTATTTACACGCTATGGTGCTTTTTCCAGTTATTTGCGTCTGACGCAACTGCGCCATCCCGCCTACGTGCCCGCAAGCAATGTATTGGGGGGAAAGCAGACGGAATCCGGCTTCGCGATCAACCTGCATTACAACGAGCACAACCAGCTCACCCAGTTGCAGGGCAATTGGGGCAAAAGCCTGGTGCTCAGCCGCAACAGCGAAGGGCGCATTATTCGCGTTGAATTAAAAGATCGCGCCAGCGGCGCACGCAAAACTCTGGCCGAGTACGACTACGATTCCTGCGGCGATTTAATCGCTCAGCGCAATGCCAGAGGCGTCGGTGAAAAATACGAGTACCGCAACCATTTAATCCAGAAGCGCACGCTTGTTACCGGCTTTAATTTTTATTTCGAATGGGACGGTGAAGACAGCAACGCGCGCTGTATCCACCAGTGGGGCGACCGGGGAATTTACGATTACCGTTTTGAATGGTTTCCGGATCAGAGTCGCAGCAAGGCTATCGACAGCCTCGGCAAAATCCGCGAATACGAATACAACCAATACGGCCAGATAGTTGCCGAATTGGATTGCGAAGGCGGCCTGCACCAATACGCTTACGAGCGCGGGCGCAAACGCCGCTATACAGATCCCGAAGGCAACACCACCGACTATTTTTTTGATCGCCACAATAACCCTGCCGGTTATCGCGATGCTCTTGGTAATCGTGTGGCACTCAGTTGGTTTCAGGGCCGCCTTACCAGCATCACCGATAAAGACAAAAGCCATTGGCGCCGGGAGTACGACAGCAAAGGTCAACTGGTCGCGCTGATCGATCCGTTTCTGCAAGCCACCCGTTACACCTATAACACCGACGGCATGCTCGCCAGTGTCACCGATCCTATGCAACGCACCACGCGCTATGAGTGGTCGGGGCAGGGCGAACTCCTGGCGATCATCGGCCCGGAAGGTCATCAGCGCCGCCTTAGCTACGATACCTGGGGCCAGCTCGCCACTGCGGAAATTATTTTGGCGGATGGCACCAGTGCCGGGAAAATCCAGTTTTTGTATACGCCCACGGGTCGGGTGGAAAAAGTAGTGGCGCCCAATGGCGACATCACTCATTACACCTATAACGACAACGATCAGTTGGTTCGCCACAGCGACCCGCAAGGCCGCACCACCGAATTTAAATACGACGGGTTGAGTCAAGTTGTTGAGCGTATCGACCCTGAAGGTAATCGTCTTAAATACGAATACGACAGCGAGCGCAATCTCACCGCGCTGATCAATGAAAAAGGCGAGAAATACCAATTCTTTTACGATGGCAACGAGCGCTTAATTAAAGAAATTGGTTTTGACGGCCGTATTCAACATTACAAATACGATAAAGCCGGCCGCCTGATTAAGCATCTGGATGCTGGCGAAGTGATGACAGAATTCGAGCGCAACGCGCTCGGGCAGTTGCTTACGCGCACCAGTCGCTCCATTACCAGGAAAACGCTCGAACCTGAGGTCACGCGGTTTAATTACGATGCCAAAGGGCGTCTGCTGGAAACTTACAACGCTCATCAGTTTGTTTCTTTTACCTATAACGCTTTCGGCAATCTCACCAAGGAACACCATAGCGATTTAAATGGCCAGCGCCAGCGCATCAGCGCGTCCATGGTGGATATCAATTTCAGCAATGTTTGGCCGGGCAAGCGCAGTGGCATTCAATTGCCGGACGGTCAATGCATCGACTACGGCTTTGATCCGCAAAATCGGCTGAGTCAGATTTCTCTCAACGGGGAAATCATTACCCAGATTGAACGCGATTTTCTGGGTAGAGAAGTCAGTCGTACTCAGGGCGATTTAATCACCTTTGCGGAATATGACCCCGCCGGCCGCCTGCAAAAACAAACCAGCTACAATCAAAAACAAAAAATTGCCGGTCCTATCCAGCGCCAGTACGGTTACGACAATTTTGGCAATTTAAATCAGCTCAGCGATGGTCCAGAAGAAACCCGCTACGTTTACGACCTGCTTAACCGTCTGAAAAAAGTGGAAGGCAATCTGCCGGAAACTTTTTCATTCGATCCTGCAGGAAATCTACTTCAGGCGGGCAGTGAAAATGCCAGCAGCAGCGTCAAAGGCAACCGCCTCTACATCCAAGGCGACCGCAAATACACTTACGACACGCGCGGTAATTTGATTCAGGAAAGCCGTGGCAAAGACGGTAAGCTCGTCACCACCTTTGAGTACAATCTCAATAACCAATTGATCAAAACCACCCGCAACGGCCAGATCACTACCTACACCTACGACCCCCTCGGTCGGCGGATCAGCAAAACCGACACCTTCGGCACCACCCGCTATTTATGGGCCGGCGATAAAATGGTGCAGGAACAGCGCAACAGCATCAAAAAAACCTACATCTACGAACCCGAAAGCTTCCGTCCCGTTGCGCAAGTGGTGGACGGCAAAACCTACCATTACCACCTGGACCATCTGGGCACACCGCGGGAATTAACCGACGACAGCGGAAAAGTCGTCTGGAAAGTGCGCTACAAAACCTACGGCAACGTCGCGGTTAAAGAAGTCGAGGAAGTCGAAAACAACCTGCGTTTTCAAGGACAGTATTTCGACGAAGAGACGGGGCTGCATTACAATCGATTTCGCTATTACAACCCGAATACCGGGCAGTTTATTACGCAGGATCCGATTGGGTTGTTGGGGGGAGTTAATAATTACCAGTACGCGCCTAATCCGGTAACGTGGGTAGATCCGTTTGGGTTGAGTTGTAAAGAACCGAAATATAGGCATCTAAAAGAGATGGATTCTGCGTACGGAGGCGAGGAGTTAGGTTTTGCCAAGGCATGGGCAGATTTACCCTTTGTTGTGGAGGTTGAATACCTAATGTCCGAAGCTGATCGGGCAAGGTATGAGGTTTTTGTGAAAGATGGATTGCTTTACAATTCCGCCGGAAGCCTCCTGGATACTGGCGATGCCAGAGATGGAAAATATATATTCGTGATGGATCCTCAAGGAAGAATTTTTGCTGGCGCACCGCGAATTTTCGAATTTCACCATTCTTCATTCTTAGCCGGTTCTTCTGTCGCATCTGCTGGAGAGATGGTAGTAGCATCTGGAATGCTTCTAATGCATGACAATAACAGTGGGCACTATAAGCCCACTGATGATCATAATGATCAATTCGTAAGTGAATTGAAGGATAGAGGTTTGGATGCAGCTAAGACAAGAGAATCTGTAACTCGGACTTAATGTATGCGTGAAATAAGTCAATATAAGATAAAAGGCGCTGAAGTAAAGCGAGCAAAAAATGGGTGTCTGATAGTTGGTTTCTCATCGAAATTTATCCTTGATGAGCAGCTTCTAGAATTGAAAAATATAAATGAGAGATTTTTCCTGGTTTTTTATGGGTCCAATCTATCCAGTTCAAATTTGAATATTTTGCTTAGTCTGGATGTGGCCGAAGTGGGTGTTTTTCACTCCTCTTTTTGCGATGCCGACTTGGTTAAACTTAGTCAATCCATGAGTTTGGAGCTGGTAAAGCTGCATGATACTTTGGTTACTCAGTCTTGTATCGATGAAATAAAGAGACTGAAGCCTGAATTGAAAATATTTGCATGAGCGGGTTGTGGAAAATAGTTGATGGCCGATTATTTCCAAAATTAACTCCAATTGCAGAGGCGCCTATAGATTTGAAAATAAGCTTTCCCAAGAAGAATTAGCTAAAGATATGAAATTAATTGAGGAAGATTGTTATTTGGCTGGCGAAAGAATGTAAAACCATGAAGGAGTACTGTGAGTTTTTGATGATGATGGAGCTATACCGATAGACTCCCTGCTGTTGTTAACGAAATAGAAAGGCGGCCCGACGGCCGCCTTTGACATTCATTCAAAATAGTAGATTGCCCTACCTCAAATAATCCTTAATAGCGTTATACCAAGTCTGCCCAATAAATTTGTAACCCGTATCGTTGGGGTGAAGGTTATCGTTGCCCAGTCCATTCGAGGGAAAACCTTTGTATTGGTCCACCAGGATGACGTTAAAGCCTTGGTTGATACGCTCCTGCACAACGCCAGGGATGATGGCGACATAAGAATCCGCCCACTGTCTGGCGTAGTCGTTGCGTGGGGTGATGACGGCGACGGCGAGCAGTGCATTCGGGTTGGCGTTGATGATTTTATCCATCAAAGCTCCCAGCCGTTGTGCCATCACTTGCGGTCCATTGTTGTTTTCTTCCACCCAGGAGTCGTTGGTTCCGATCATCAGCAGAATAATGTTTGGATCGCTGCTAAGGGCTGGGTTTGGCACAACACCGGCGATCTGGTTGATTGAATATCCGCTGTAGCCTTCGTGATTGCGCGGGAAGGTTTTGCCGTCCACGGAGGTAGGACCGTTGGCCTTGCTGCCGACAAACGTAATATTTTTGTTGTTCGCCACTGCCTGACGGAACAACTCCACCCGGTAACCGCCGCCGCTACTGCCGATACCATCGGTAATGGAGTCGCCGAGCGGCAAAATTTTGCATGGGCCTGTGGCGGGGCAAATGGTTGGTGCCGGTGGCTCTTCAAATTGACCGCCATCGGAGGAGTAAACCGCCAGGCCAGACACAGTGGCGTTGTCCACTTGTGACGTGAATTGAATGGTGAGGGCGCCGTCGCTCACCGGGATGTTAGTGGCTTTCAGGATGTAGGCGGTGTCATGACCGACTTCATCAAAAATATCCAGCCCAGTTACCAGGCTCTTGCCTTCAACACTAATGCTGAAACTGCGATTACCGGCAGCCTGGTGGTACATCTCCACCAAGTGCAGCTCTACGCTGTAAGTTGCTGGAGTGACCGGAATGCTGTAGGTAAAAGTGCCGTAACGCTCAGACTGGTAAAGCGCAGCGTTGCTGGCTCCGGAGATAGGGTCTGTAGTGGTGTTCGGCGTACCGCTGGAGGAGAACCGGTCAGCCTCGAAGCGCACACCATCCAAAGTCACTGCAGTCGATGAGCCGGCATTAATGGCATAAACCAAGCTTCCGGTTATACCGCTCGAGCTCGAGGAGCTGCTGGAGCTGGAAGAACTTGAAGAACTGCTGGAGCTGGACGAGCTGGAAGATGAGCTCGAAGAACTTGTGGACGAACTGGATGAGCTTGACGATGAACTGGAAGAGCTGCTGGAGGATCCAGTAGGCGGAGTTTGAGAACCGCCGCAAGCAGTCAACAGGGTTATAAGCGAGAGAGGAAGCAAATGCCGGATTTTCAAGGTGAAACCCTCCGAAGTGGTCGGCTTTTCTAGTCGTTATTGTGATCCGGGCAGGTTTATTGCCCGACTGTGCACTTCCAATAGATGGAATGTATTGGTGTTATCGTAATATGAATATAATCCATGAACTTGTCATGATTGTCTGAGAGGCCGTGCAAAAATTTGAGAAATGGTGGTCCTTTGGTAGGAAGCTTGCGAGACTGAACATGGACTAGAAGGGATGGCCCAGCGCCCGTAACAACATGTCGATCAGCGCACCATGAATATTTCTCTTACTTTAAATTTCGGCCCAGTCACCGGCTTCCGCATCGGCCACGCTCCTATAGGTAAGCCATTGATGACGGTTATTTGTTATCGGGTGGATGATGTGCTGATCGATACCGGGCCTCGTAATGCGCGTAGGCAGGTGGTGGATTTGGTGGGGCCGGAGTCTTTGCGGGGGATTTATTTAACGCACTATCACGAGGATCATGCGGGCAATGCGGGTTATTTGCAGGAACAGTTTGATATTCCGCTTTATGGCCACGTTTTGACGGCGGAGATGCTCGGGCAAAAAATAAAACTCAAACCTTATGAGCATTACATGTGGGGTGCGCTTGATACTGCGCGGGTGCATCCGCTGGAAAACTATTTCACTACGGAAAATTATCGTTTTGAAATTATCCACACTCCTGGTCACAGTCATGATCACGTGATTTTCTGGGAGAAAAATCAGGGCTGGTTATTTTCCGGCGATATGTATCTGGGTGCGCGCATTAAATATTTCCGCTCGGATGAGGATATTTACCAGACAGTCGCATCCTTAAAAACCATTGCCGCATTGGATTTCGATATTTTGTTTTGCGGCCATAATCCGCAGCTGGTGGAGCCGGTCAAGGCGATTCAGCGGAAGATTGATCATCTGGAAAATATCATCGGCCAAGTTCGCCAATTGCATGAATCAGGTTTGCCACGGCGGGAGATTCTGCAGCGGGCGACGCAGGGGCGGGAGTCCTGGTTAGCGCGGCTGATTACTCTCGGCGATGTGAGTTACCGCCATATGGTTGTCTCTGTGCTGCGAGGGCTGACCTAGCGGCGTTGGTTATTGCCTCTACCAGCAAGAAACGCCTTCTTACCATAGCTATCTTTTATGGCGCCTTTATAGACCGGTTTCTGTGCCTGCCAAATACTGTGCAGTCGTTTTGACTCGATCTACCGGCTTGCCTGCATCTATGAACCGCAACTCCATCACACCTTATTATCAACAACGCCGGCAATTGCTTACGGGGCTCGGCGCCGCTGCGGCCTTGGCTGGGGCCGGTTGTTCAAGCAAAGACCAGCCGGAGGTGTTGCAGGTTGGCGGTCTGCCGGTAACGTGTAATCTGACTTTGCCTATCGCCTGCTCGGCCAAGCTCGCTAATCTCTCCTCCGGCGACGGCCAGCCAATTCCATTTGAATACAGCAAATACAGCGGTTGGCCGGAAATCAAAGAGTCATTGATGACGGGGCGCATTCAGGCGGCTTATATGCTGGCGCCTTTGGTGATGGATCTCACCGATAAAAAAATTCCTCTCAAAATTGTCTCCCTTGGCCACAGGTCCGGAGCGGTCATCATGGTGCGCACGGATTCGCCCTATCAATCCTTCCGCCAATTGCAGGGTAAACGCATTGCCATCCCCAGCCGCTTTGCGGTGGATTTTCTGTTTCTGCGCAAAATGCTCGCGCAGGAGGACATGACCCACACGGAGATCGAAATCGTGGAAATGCCGCCGCCGGACATGCCCGCCGCGCTTTATGCGAATGCGGTGGACGCCTACTGCACGGGCGAGCCGTTTGGCGCGGCGGCGCAGCAGGCGGGGTATGCCAGACCGCTGCGTATGACCCGCGACGAGTGGCGCAATTACATCTGCTGTGTGCTCACCGTGCGCGAGGAATTGATTCAGACCAATCCCGCGCTGGTGCAGGATCTCGTCAATCATGTGATGGGAGCGGGAAATTGGCTCGATCAAAGTGCGGCCAATCGGGAAAAGGCGGTGGCTATTGCCGCGGGGCGGCAGTTTTTCAATCAGGATCCGAAAATCATTCGTTTTGTGATGGAAAATCCCTCCGACCGGGTTACCTATGGCGATATGCGCATGATTCGCGACGAATTTAATGAGTTGATGGAATTGTCTATTGCCGCTGGCACACTGGCCAAACCGGTCGCTTACGAGCAATACGTGAACGAAAGTTTTGTTGCCCGAGCGCAACCCGCGCCTATAACTCTGTGATATTTCTTCATGCGTAATCCATTTAAATTTTTTATTTTGCTTTTAGCTTTTGCGGCATGCATCTCTGTGCGCGCGGCGGAGATGAAATCCGGCGTTTTTGATCCTCCTCGAGCTGCCCCGGATTTTTCCCTGCAGGGCTCGCACGGTAAATTATTCAAACTGAATGACGCTCGCGGCCGTGTGGTGATCTTGGGTTTTGGTTTTAGTCACTGCCCGGAAATTTGCCCTGTCACCCTCGCGAATTTAGCGCGGGTGATGAAAAATCTTGGCGACGCAGCTGATGGCGTGCAGGTGATTTATATCACCGTAGATCCTGAGCGCGACACGGTTGCGCGGCTGCGCGAATATATGCAGGTTTTCCATCCGGGTTTTATTGGCCTCACTGGTGATGCCACCACGCTTGCCGATATTCGTCGTGAATATGGCATTTTGATTGAAAAAGAAGTGAAGCAGAACGGTAATTATGAAGTGCATCACTCGTCGTATCTGTATTTGATCGATCGCCAGGGTTTGCTGCGAGCGTTGGTACCTTACGGCAAAAGTGTCGCCGATATAGTGCATGATGTGAAAATCCTGCTCGCTGAGCCGGTTGCATCCGCACAATGAATAATACGAAAAAGTGGCTATTGGCGTTGCTGTGCATAGTGTTATTGATCGCGGCAGTTGCAGCTTGGTGGCCATTAAATTTCGAGAGCCGCGAGGAATTATTCGAGATCCCACCGGGAACCTGGGAGCGCCGCATGTCTGGCGATTTTATTGCCATTTTGCCGGAGCAAGTCCATCTCGCCCTGGGCGTGCGCGATATTCTGGTATTGCGCAATTCCGATTCCGTGCCGCAAATTTTTGGCCCGACGCTAATCATGCCGGGGCAGAGTTTCAAGTTGCCGTTTGAACAAGCGTCGGATTACCAATTTGTGTGTACCGCACACGCCAGCGGCCAAATGACGGTGATTGTGGATGCCGAGCCCGTAGCCGGTTGGCAGCGGTTGCGCTGGCGCGCAGCTAATGTGGTACGCGCATTGGGCATAGCTGTTATGTCTGTGAATTAAAAAATCGGAGTGAATAAAAACCTATGGGGAAACTAAAAAAAGTCGGCGCACCGGCGGCGTTGCTGGCGCTGCTGATCGCCGTTTGGTGGCTGGTGGTGGTGCAAAGTGGCAGCGTGATCTTTCCCACTCCCTGGCAGGTGGTGACGGGCACGGCAGAATTAATCGCCGATGGCACCTTGTGGGATCACATAGGATCGTCGTTGATGCGGGTGGGAGCGGGATTTTTGGCCGCTGTGGTAGTGGCGGTGCCATTGGGGTTGTGGATGGGGAGGGTTGACGGCGCTTATATGACGCTCAATCCGGTGTTTCAGATTTTGCGTCCCATCTCGCCAATTGCCTGGATTCCGTTGGCGATTCTCTGGTTCGGCGTCGGCAATGCATCGCCTATATTTCTGATCTTTATTGCGTCGGTATTTCCGATGATTGTGCAAACCGCCGCTGCGGTACACACCATCGAAAAACGCTATTTGCGCGCGGCGGAAAATTTTGGAGCGCCGCGCCTGAAATTGCTGCGCCAAGTGATTTTCCCCGCAATATTGCCGGATTTAATTGTCGGTATGCGCATCTCCCTCGGTGTTGCCTGGCTGGTGGTGGTGGCGGCGGAAATGATCGCCCTGCGCTCTGGTCTCGGTTATCTCATTATGGATTCGCGCAACGCCGGCAATCGTTACGACTTGGTGATCGCCGGCATGATTATTATCGGCGTGATCGGTTTATTGTTGGACGGCCTGATGCGGCTGCTCGAAGGTTTGAAATCAGTCAGGTGGCGTTATGGCCGATAAAATCGTCATTCAGAATTTGCAAAAAGGTTTTGCCGGCCAGCCCGTGGTGGATGGCATTGATTTAACGATTGCCGATGGTGAATTTATCGCGTTTGTCGGCCCTTCAGGCTGTGGCAAATCCACCTTGATGAAAATGATTGCCGGTTTTGAACAGCCGGACTCCGGTCATGTCGCCATCGACGGTGTCGTGCGTAAAGGCCCCAATGCCAACGGCATTTTAATTTCCCAGCATGGCTCTGTTTTTCCCTGGCTCACCGTGCAACAAAATTTAATGTTTGGTTTGCACAGCGCTGACGAAGCCAAAAAGCGCGAACTCGCGGATCACTACGCGGCGTTGGTGGGACTCAAAGGTTTTGAAAAACATTATCCCCACGAATTATCCGGCGGCATGCTCAAGCGCGCGGAGATCGCCCGCGCGCTGGTGGTTAAACCGGAAATTTTATATATGGACGAACCTTTTTCCGCGTTGGATGCGTTAATGAATCTGCGCATGCGCACCGAGTTGCTGCGCATTCTGGAGGAGGAGCGGCACACGGTTATCCTGATTACCCACGACGTGGAGGAGGCGGTGCATCTGGCCAATCGCATCGTGGTATTGGCGCCGCGCCCGACGCGGATTCAGGCCATTTTTGACGTGCCTTTCCCACAGCCGCGCAAACCTTCCAGTCCGGAATGCCAAGTATTAAAAGAAGCGGTGTTAAAGGAGCTGGGTCTTTAGATCCAGCTCTTTCCCCTCCGCCCCGCTATAACCGCACCACTTGAATTCCCCTTCCCGCGCTCCCATCCATTAGCCATAACGCCTCTCCCGCTCCTGCTTCCCGAACTTTCGGATGTGCGGCCCGGTCCATGAGGTTTGGCGGTCTGCCGACGGCGAAGCGGGCCTTTTTCCTGACAATACAGGTATTTAGATCATGTCACGACGGCGTATCGATCAGATGGTGACCCGCATGGGCACCATAGTGACGGAGATGCAGACGCTGCATTTTCGCTTTGTGCAGCAGCGGCGCGGCTGGGAGCCGTTGATGAACGTGTACCGCTATCCCGACCATTACGAGATTTGCGTGGAATTGGCCGGCGTGGCACCGGGCGATCTCCAGGTGAGTGCCGGTGGGCGCAGGGTGGCGGTTTCCGGTGTGCGGCGTTGGCCGGATTTGCGCTGTCAGCGCACCGGCAGTGAATGCCATCGCACCACGCTGATGGAAATTGAAGAGGGGGAATTCTGGCGCGAAATTGAATTGCCGGAGGAAATCGATGAACGCACCGCGGAAGTGGTGGCGCAGCAAGGCCTGGTTTGGATCCGTTTACAACTGAAATAGGGGTGGCAGACGTGACGAAAGAATTTTTAACAGCGGAATCCGCACCGGGACAACATCACGAAGGTTCCGGCGCAAAATCCGCGACGTCCAATGTCGCGGTGGATGAAAATGCGGTTTATCTCCTCCTGCCATTGCAGGAGACGGTGATTTTTCCCGGCATGATCGTAACTCTGCCGGTGGAAAACCCTGCGATTGCGTCAGCAATCGAGGAAATGCTGCCCAGCCAGCGCCAGATAGTGCTGACCGCATTAAAAAGCGGTCGCGATGAGGCGAGTGGCCCCGAAGATCTGCATCGTGTTGGCGCCATTGGCAAAGTTATGCAAATGATGCGGCGCAACGACACGCTCGTTCTCGCAGTGGAAGCACAGGATCGTGTGAGCCTGGAGCATTTGCATCAGCGCGAAGGTTTTTGGCAGGTCAATGTGCAGCGTCTGGAATCGTCATCGCCGCCAGCTTCGGATCAATACTGGCAGGCAGCGGTGCGCAATTTGCGCGACTCGGCGCTGCGCCTGGTGCGCAGTTCCGAAGCGATTCCGAAAGATGCCGAGCCGGTGGTGCAAAATTTCTCCATCGCCAATACCGGCTTGTTGACGGATTTTCTCGCGGCCAATTTGTCTTTATCGTTCGAGCAAAAACAGGCGCTTCTGGAAGAAACCCAAGTGGTGCGCCGAGTGGATCGTTTGCAGAAATTTTTGAACGAACAATTGCACATCACCGATCTGCAGGCGAAATTGCGCGAAGACGTCAAAACCGAATTTACGGAAGCACAGCGTCGCGCCTTTTTGCGCGAGCAATTGCGCGCGATTCAAAAAGAATTGGGTGAAGACGACGGCAACGATTCCAAGGTTGCCGATCTAGAAAGCAAAATCACCGAGGCGAAATTGCCGGAAGTTGCGCAAAAACAGGCGGACCGCGAATTGCGCCGTCTACAGCAACTGTCGCCCTCCAGCCCGGAATATTCCGTCATTGTGGACTATCTAGAGACCATCGCTAGTTTGCCCTGGTCGAAAATGAGCGAGGATCAATTGGATCTGAAGCGCGCGCAGGAAGTGCTTGACCGCGATCATTACGGCATCGAAAAAATCAAACGTCGCATCATCGAATATCTGGCGGTGCGCAAATTGAATCCGACCGGGCGCGGACCGATTTTGTGTTTCCTCGGTCCCCCCGGTGTGGGTAAAACCAGCCTCGGGCAATCGATTGCCACGGCATTGGGCCGCGAATTTATTCGCATCGCCTTGGGCGGTGCGCGGGATGAAGCGGAAATTCGCGGGCATAGACGCACTTATATCGGTGCTATGCCCGGCCGTATTATTCAGGAGCTGCGCCGCGCCGGCACGCGCAATCCGGTGATCATGTTGGATGAGCTGGATAAATTGGGTGCGGATTTTCGCGGCGATCCGGCGAGCGCGCTGCTTGAGGTGCTCGATCCGCGCCAAAATAATGCCTTTGTCGATCGCTACCTGGATTTGCCGTTCGATTTATCACAAGTGGTGTTTATCGCCACCGCCAATATGATCGAACCGGTTCCTGCGCCGCTGCGCGATCGTATGGAAGTGATTCGTCTCGCGGGTTATACGCCGGATGAAAAGCGCAATATCGCCGAGCGTTATTTAATTCCGCGGCAATTGCAGGAAAACGGTGTGACGGCGGAGCAGTGCGTGTGGACGCCGGAGGCGTTGCAGTTGGTGATCGACGGTTATACCCGCGAGGCCGGTGTACGCAATCTCGAACGTGAAATTGGTTCAGTAGTGCGCGCCACCGCGGCGAATATCGCGCGGGGTGATATCGACAAAACCACCATCGATGAAAATGCCGTGCAGGATGCTCTTGGCCCGGTGCGTTTTACCAGCGAGAAAAAAATTCGCCAGAGCGCACCCGGCGTGGTCAACGGTTTGGCCTATACCCCGGTGGGCGGCGAAGTGCTGCATATAGAGGCCATCCGTTTTCCCGGCAAAGGCAGTTTTACTTTGACGGGGCAATTGGGTGACGTGATGAAGGAGTCCGTCAAAGCTGCCGAAAGTCTGGTGCGCAGCCGCGCGGAAAAACTCGGCATCAACCCGGAGGACTTCGGTAAATATGATGTCCACCTGCACGTACCCGCCGGCGCTATTCCCAAAGACGGTCCTTCCGCTGGTGTCGCCATGTTCACCGCCTTGGCCTCGCTGTTTTCGGATCGCCCGGTGAATAACGAAGTGGGCATGACCGGTGAAATCACCCTGCGCGGATTGGTGTTGCCCATCGGCGGTTTGAAGGAAAAAACCCTGGCGGCATTAAATGCGGGTGTTAAAACCGTGCTGATTCCGCGGCAGAACGAAAAGGATATTCCGGAGCTCGCCGAGCAGGTAAAAACCGGTTTGACCATTATTCCGGTGGATACCGTGGATGAGGTGTTGGAGCATGCGCTGCTGAGTCCTGAGCTGTCCGATCGGCCGCGCCATCCGCATTGAGGCCAACCGCCCCAACGATTCATGCAGTAAATGAGTCGTTGGGGACCCATCGCTCCAGGTGCGTATATAATGCCCGCGTTATTGCCCTGGAGTGTCCTTTTTGCGCGTGATCAATCTTCGAGCCACGCTCTATCTGCTGGCTTTTCCCGTGGGGTTTATGGGATTGGTGCAGGCGGTGTTTGCCTTGCTCTCCTGGACCGTGTTCCACGATCACGAAAAAACCATGTTTTTCGCTCCGTCAGTGGTGATGCTGGCCTGCGCGCTGTGTTTCTTCCTGCTCTCCCGCTCCGCAGTCACCATGAAGATCGGCTTCAAGGACGCGCTTTTGTTCGCCACCTTTACCTGGGTCATCATGGGTTTTCTCGGCGCTGTGCCGATTCATTATGTTGCCCATGTCTCCCTGACCGATGCGGTATTTGAGTCCGTCAGCGCCATGACCACCACCGGCGCGACGGTTTTGATCGGGCTGGAGCAGATGCCGCGCTCGTTTCTGATGTATCGCCAGTTCTTGCAATGGATGGGCGGTTTGGGGGTGGTGATTTTTGTGGTGGCGGTGCTGCCCATGCTCAACGTCGGCGGCATGAAGTTGTTGAAGGCGGAAACCCCGGGGCCGGTAAAGGATGAAAAACTGTCACCGCGCATCGCCAGCACCGCGCACTATCTGTGGTTTGTCTACGTCGCCATCACCGCCGCCTGCGCCTTCAGCTATTTCGTCGCTGGCATGAGCGCCTATGACGCCATCGCCCATGCCTTTACCACGGTTTCCACCGGCGGCATGTCGCCGTACGACAGCAGCATCGGGCACTTTGACAGCCCGCTGATCATGGCCGTGGCGGACATTTTTATGATCCTCGGAGCCATCAGTTTTGCACTGCACTTCAAGGTGATGAAGAGCCGCGATCTGCGCATCTTTTGGCGCGATGAGGAGACCAGGACTTTCCTGCTGATCGTCGCCGGCCTGTCCCTGATGATCGCCTGGGAGCTCTGGTACAACCGGGTGTATGACAATCCACTGACGGCGCTCCACCAGGGCACCTTTCACCTGATTTCGTTTATCACCAGTACCGGCTTCGGCGCCGGCAATTATGTGGAATGGCCACTCACTGTCGCCCTGACGTTGGTGGTGGCGGGTTACCTTGGCGGCTGCGCCGGCTCCACCGCCGGTGGCAACAAGATCATCCGCAATATTTTGTCGTTCAAATTAATCGGCCTGGAGCTGAAGCGCCTGCTCCACCCCAAAGGCATTTTTAACGTGAAATATCAGGGAATGCCGGTCAGCACATCGATTCTCAGCGCCACTATCGCGTTTATGACCATTGCCGCGTTTTCCAGCGTAGTGGTCAGCCTGTTGTTGATGATGACAGGGTTGGATTTCTGGACTGCTCTGAGCGCAGCGGCCGCCTGTTTAAATGTGCTGGGGCCGGGTTTTGGTGCGGTTGGTAATAACTATATTCCGGTCAGTGACGCCGGTACCTGGGTACTCTCGGGCGCGATGATTCTCGGTCGACTGGAATATTTCACTGTGATCGCGCTGTTTTTGCCGACGTTCTGGCGGCGGTAAACGGGGCTTTTTTTATTGAGTTTTTTTATTGAGTAAAAAGGATCAATATGCCGATTATTCGTATCGAAATGCTGGAGGGCCGCTCCGTCGCCCAGAAACAGGAGCTGGTGGAAGTGCTTAGCCGCGAAACCGCGCGCATCACCGGTTGCAGTCTGGATGTCATCACCGTGGTGATCGAGGATGTAAAACGGGAGAACTGGGGCGTGGCTGGCCGGCTGTTGTCGCAGAATCCTCTTGCTTAAAGACCGGAATTCTCTCCCGCTCCATTTACTTTATTTAAAAGGAAGGAAATACCATGTCGCTATCACTCACGGATTTGTCACTGCTGATTCCCCTGGTCAAACAGGAGTTGGGCGTTCTCCATGGCCTCGCCAACGGCCAGGATGCTCAGCTCGCGGAAGATGCTTCGGAATTGTCGCTGCTCTACCGCCAGACCGCAGCGAAATTGAAAGAGGAATACGAGGCGCAGTGGTGGGAGGGCAGCGATTTCCCCGCCTATGACACCTTGATCCGCGAACTCTGACATTAATCAGCGCAGGCGTATTGTAGAGCCCCTGCGCTGCCTCCGGAAAATTCCCGCCTTCCTTTGCCGATTCCGGCGCGTCTGTAAGCTCTGGCTCTTTCAACGGTTCACATCTAGCCGCGGTAACACATCACATATTTCATATTTGTGACAAAAAAATGACATCCCTCAGTCACTTTTCACATAACCTATGCCCAGATTTGGGGATTAAAATCCCAAATAGATAGAATTATAAACAAAATTTATTAATCAGAAGAAACAGCCAGGTAATGGCAAAAGGGGGACTTTCTAATGAGCCGACTTTCCGTTTCGCTTTTGGCGATGAGTGTGGCCTTGCTTACGGCTTGTGGCGGCGGCAATCAAGATGGCGATGCCAGTAGTTCTTCCAGCAGCTCGTCCAGCTCCAGCAGCTCGTCCAGCTCCAGCAGCAGTTCGTCCGCATCAAGCTCCACATCATCATCCAGTTCGTCTTCATCCAGCTCATCTTCGAGCAGCTCATCCTCTGGTGTTCCCGTCGGCGTCGACGTAAATGTCGATCTGCCTGATGAGATGCGAGTGACTGCAGATGCACAAATATTGGAACGCGGAGGCTTTTATACCTCGAAATTCTTCGATGAGTCTGTGATGGAAACCATTTATCTGGACTTCTCACAGCCCGATTATTCGACTCAGTTATCCAGCAACTACAACAGCAAGACGCCTATCGCCGCCACGCTGCGTTACAAAGATAAAACGTTTGAGCAGGTTGGGGTGCGCTACCGCGGCATGACCAGCTACAGCATGGCCAACGAGAAAAAATCCTTCGATATCGAGCTCGACTGGCAAATCGACGGCCAGGACATCAACGGCTACAACACCTTTAAGCTCAACAACGGTTACGAAGATCACTCCGCCATGCGCGAAGTGCTCTACACGAACCTGGGCCGCAAAAATATTCCCTCCGCCAAAGCGAATTTCGTTAACCTGGTCATCAATGGCAAAAATTATGGTGTTTATTCCAAGGTCCAAAAACTGAATAAGGACCATGCCAAGGAGTGGTTCCTTGATAAAGAAGTCACGCGCTGGCGCGCCGAGTCGCCCGATGGTGGCGTGGGCGGCGGCGGTGGTGGAGGCGGCTTCGGTGGCGGCGGTTTCGATTTCGGCAGTATTTTTGGCGCTGGGACTTCCTCGCTTAATAATTTGGGCGCGCAAGGCAGTGCCTACGAAAATGCTTATTCATTGAAATATTCATCCGTTGACGACCCCTGGCAGGATTTGGCGAACGCTGCGTACACCATGGGGGTGGCATCGCCTGAGTATCTGATAGAAGAGCTCAGCCAATATATGGATATAGATGCGGCGCTCTGGTTTATCGCCACCGAAAATATCTTCACTGACGATGACGGTTACATTAATAAAGGCGGCATGGACTATTACGTTTATTTCGATGTGGCCACCGGACGTATCGTGCCGATTGAGTACGACGGCAACTCCGCAATGTCCGCCCGGGCAGCCACCAGTTGGACGCCGTTTCATAAAAGCAACGATAACAAGTACCCGCTCATCAATGTGCTGTTGAATATTCCGGAATTGCGTCAGCGTTATCTCGCGCACTATCGCACGATTATGGAAGAGGCTCTCGATCCAACTATCGCGCACGAGAAAATTGATCAGTACGCACAATTAATCGATACCTATATCGCGGCTCCCGATGCGGTGCGCCAGTACAGCTATCAGCAATACACGGCAGGCGTGCAAACGCTGAAAAGCTTTTTCACTTCGCGTTATCAATATCTGCAAAACCATGCGGATGTGCGCGCTCCCGTGATCACCATCAGTGGTGTAGAAGATTCGGTTGAAGGCCGCGATTCTGTGCGACCCACCGACGCGCAATCCGTGGATATTCGCGCGCAGGTGAGTGGGGATACCGGTATTCGCACCGTCAATTTGTACTACGGCACCGGCTTGATGGGCGATTTCCAAAAAGTGGCCATGACCGCCAGCGGCAACGGCAACTATCGCGCAACCATTCCGGCGTTCCCCAAAGGCACCTTCGTGCGCTACTACATCGAGGCGATCGCGGACAATTCTGTCGGAACTGCGGCATACAGCCCCAAAGGCGCCGAGCATGACGTGTACATTTATCAGGTGCTGGCAGCGCAGCAAGTGACCAGCCCGGTGGTGATCAACGAACTTATGCCTTCCAACAAAAACACGGTAAGCGATAACAACGGCGAATACAGCGATTGGATCGAGTTGTACAACAACTCTTCCGAGCCGGTGGACTTGTCAGGCTGGTTCCTGACGGATGAAGACACCAATCTGACGCGTTGGGCGTTCCCCGCCGGCACTGTGATTCCCGCAGGCGGCACACTCGTTGTGTGGGCAGATGACGCGGCGTCTCCGGGATTGCACGCCAGCTTTAAACTGAGCGCGTCAGGCGAGACCGTGTTTTTGGTAACGCCGGATAAGGCGTTTGCCGATCAGGTGACCTTTGGTGAAGCGCAAACTGACTACAGTTACGCGCGTTCGCCCAACGGCACCGGCAGCTGGGTTTGGACGGATCAACCGACGTTCGATGCCGCTAACTAATTTTAAAGTTGTTGACTCGGGTCGCCGCTTTTATAGCGGCGACCTTTTCTTTTGTGAACTGAGCCTATTCCAGGCCGATTAAACGTAGGTGCGCCACGATGCCTTTTTCGTCGCTTCATAATATTTTGTGGGATTTCGATTCCCATGGACTCAAGGATCTGGATAAAGCTTCTCTTATGAACCGGGTGGATACCAAATTTGTGGTGCCGGTGCAGTGCCTGCCGGAAATGCTGTCGCGGTTGCGGGATGAATTTTCGATATTGGAAATTGGCGATAAACGTTGTTTCCATTATCACAGCGTTTATTACGACACGCCGGATTATCTGTTTTACAACATGCACCGCACGGGGCGAAAAAATCGCTTCAAAGTGCGCGTGCGCAATTATGTGGACAGCGAAATCAGTTTTCTGGAGGTGAAATTTAAAAATAATAAAGGGCGCACCGATAAAAATCGCATAAAACTGCGCGAAGAAATTAACGGTGGACTCACCGTTCATCAAGAATTCCTGCAAAAGCACCAAGTCCCCAATATCCCAAGTCTGGTGCCAGCGTTGGATAATCAGTATCATCGCATTGCCCTGGCCAGTGAGGAACGCGCCGAGCGTTTGACCATCGACCTGAATATTTCCAATCAGCCTCTGCCGGCGTGGCGTGAGCCATTGCAGCAGAAAGATTTTGCTGTGTTGGAATTAAAACAGGCGCGCATGGATCGCAGCTCACCATTTTTTGCGGTGGCAAAAGATCTGCGTTTGCGCCCTGGCGGCTTTAGTAAATATTGCATGGGGCTGGCGCTGGCCGGTTATCTGGAGAGCGTCAAATGCAATCGGTTTAAACCTATAATTCATCGCCTCAAGCGCACTTGTACCATCAACACTTTTGAGAATGCTTCATGCTGACATATGATTTTTTGCTGCGTTACGCCATTCTGCTGGTTGGCTCCACGATTTTATTGCGCGGAATTTATTTTCGGGTGACGCCTAACCGCGACGCGGTATTCAGCTTTTTTCTCTTCACCAATGGTGTCTTTTTCGTCACCTATTTGTTGTCCGGCATCGAATTATCGATGGGCTTTGCCTTCGGTCTGTTTGCAGTGTTTGCGATGCTGCGTTACAGAACCGAACCTATCACTATCCGTGAGATGACCTATCTCTTTATCACCATCGGCGTATCCTTGATGTGTGCTGTGGCCAAACTGCAATATTGGGAGATGGCAGCGCTGTTGGCGGTGGTGAACGTATTGGCGGCGGTCGGTGAAACCAAATTCCTGGCACCGCGCATCGTCGAGAAAAAAGTCACATACGATAAAGTGGAATTGATCAAACCCGACCGTTATGAAGAGCTGGTGCAGGATCTGCAGAGCCGTACCGGTCTGGATATCATCAAAATTGAAGTGGGCGCTATCGATTATCTGGATGACAGCGCCATGTTGTCGGTGTTCTGCCGCGAAGTGCGTCGATAAATTCTGCAAGCTTCATCCGCCGCGTGCGGATGAAGCTTTTTCAAACAGTTATTCCCGCCCGCGTTATTGCCACACAATATCCGCTTTGATCTGCAAATAATCGCTGCCGTCGACGATAGAGTGAATCGTCAATTCCGGCGTTTTCCCTAAAATCTGCCGCCCGCCATGCACGTCCGCAAAATTCACCAGCGGAAAAGGTCCGCGTTTGGCCAGTTGCCGATTGATCCAACGGCTCACCCCGAATTTGCATTTTAATTGCCACTTCCAAATCGCCAGTCGCATCACTACATCTGTGTCTTCCAGCTCCGGCAGCACCAATAATTGCGAACCTTGCGCCTGCAGCAGCAATTTGGCTTTGCGCCCGGCAAATTCCAGTTGCGTCGAGGTATTTTTCCAATGCCATTTGCCCAGCAGACGGATGCCGACTTTCAATTCCGCCTGCACTTGCAGAGTGACACCGCGCAGCTCCACCGGATTGCCCAAATGCATCTGCGGAGCCTCGGGCAGAGTGACGACCAGGGAACGCACCTGCACCTGATAGCGCTTTTCCGCCGCCTTTGCCGGTTTCGCCTGCTGCGCGTGGGTTTTGTCCAGATGATCCACCAGTGGCTGCACCAGCACGTCTTCGACTATGGCTTCAATGCCGTCCTCGGGCACTTCATCCGGGGTTTCCGGGATATGGGCCTCACTGACTTCCAGCGGCTCTTCGTCCAACTCGTCCTCGGGAAATTCGATGTGCAGGGGGAATTCCAGGGCGGCCAGGAAGGAATTTGCCAGATTGGCATCCAAACGGATCTCCAGGTCGCGGTGTTGCAGTAATGCGGGTTCGGCCATGTTCACGTGTCTCTGCTGGTTTTTGGTTTTCATACCGGTAATGGTGCCCGCGGTTAATTGCAGCCGCTGTGGGCTTCCGCTCAATATTGGGGGTGTACGCGCCAATCAAAGTGCTGGCGATGGTTTTGCCGGCGGGGGATGGCTACAATCGCGCACTTTTCCAATCCTGCCGGGATAGCTGCTGCGGACTTATTGTCCTAAGGGCTCCACCGGCTATGGTTCCCAAGGTTCAAGTCGTATCTATGGCATCCCGCAAAGCGGCCAAGCGCCAACCTCTCATCTCCTTCAAGGGCATTTTTGTTCTATTCCTGCTGGCCGCCGCCGCTCTGGGGGTGTACTGCGTGCATTTGGACAAGATCGTGCGCAGCCAATTCGAGGGCAAACGTTTTGCCCTGCCGGCGCGCGTGTACGCCCGCCCGCTGGAAATTTTCCCCGGCAAAACTCTGACCCTGGCCGAGCTGCGCCGGGAGTTGGATCTGCTCGGTTTTGCCAAGGTCGCGCAGGTGCGCGGGCCGGGGGAATACGTTTCCACACCGGTGTATGTGGTGTTTCAAAGCCGCCCCTTTGAGTTCTGGGACGGCCCGCAGGCGAGCCAGCGGGTGCGCGTCAGTTTCCGCGGCGATCAAGTGGAGGATGTGCGCGAGGAGACCAGCGGCCAGCCCCTCGACCTGTTCCGGCTGGAGCCCATCTCCATCGGCGGTATCTACACCAACAACAACGAAGACCGCCAGCTGGTGCGCTACAACCAGGTGCCGCGCCACTTTATCGATGCGCTCATCGCCATCGAAGACAAACGCTTCTATCACCACAACGGCATAGATCCCAAAGCCCTGTTGCGCGCGGCGGTCTCCACCGCGACCGGCCGGGGAGTGCAGGGCGGAAGCACCATCACTCAGCAGTTGGTGAAAAACTTTTTCCTCACGCCTGAGCGCACCCTCAAGCGCAAGGCCAATGAAATGCTCATGGCGATCTTGCTGGAGCTGCACTACGACAAGAACGACATACTTGAGACCTATCTTAACGAGGTCTATTTTGGCCAGGACGGCACCCGCGGCATTCACGGCGTGGGGCTGGCGAGCCAGTTCTATTTCGGCCGCTCGGTGGAGCAGCTGAAACCCCATCACTCGGCGCTGTTGGTGGCCATGTTGAAAGGGCCCACCTACTACAACCCGCGGCGCAATCCCGAGCGCGCGTTGGAGCGACGCAATCTGGTGCTGGCGGAAACCGGCACCCAGGGTTATCTCACCCCGAAGGAATTCGAGGCCGCCATCGCCCAGCCGTTGGATGTCACCAGCTCCGCCAGCGCCGGCATGTCCAACTATCCCGCCTTTCTGGACCTGGTGTTTCGCCAATTGCGCCGCGACTATCAGGAGGAGGATCTGCGCAGTGAAGGTCTGCGCATCTTCTCCACCCTGGACCCGCTGGTGCAGCAGACTGCGGAAAAAACCTTGGCCGACCAACTCACCCAGTTGGAGAAGGGCTACAAGCTGGCGGAGGGCTGGCTGGATGGCGCGGTGGTGGTGAGTGTGCCGCAGACCGGGGAAGTCTTATCGGTGATCGGCAGTCGCCGCTCGGGGTTTGAAGGCTTCAACCGCGCCCTCGATGCGCGCCGGCCTATCGGGTCGCTGTTCAAACCGGCGATCTTTTTGACCGCCCTGGAACAGCCGGAGCTCTACACCCTTACGACTTTGCTGGACGACAGCCCGCTGCAATATCAGGAGCGCGGCATGAATGAGATGTGGGAGCCGCGCAACTACGACAAACAGTTCCACGGCCAAGTGCCGCTGTGGCAGGCGCTGGCGCAATCCTACAACGTCAGTTCCGCCCGCCTAGGCCTGGAGCTGGGCATCAAACCGGTGCTGAATACTGCCCAACGCTTGGGGGTGGAGGAGCAACTCAAACCCTATGCGGCGACCTTCCTCGGCTCGGCAGAGCTGCCGCCGATCCAGGTGGCGCAGATGTATCAAACCATCGCCGCCGGCGGTTTCCGTGTCCCACTGCGCGCAATTCGCGAAGTGCTGACCATGGAGGGCCGGCCGCTCAAGCGCTACGCCATCGACGTCCAGCAGGTGGCCTCCACGCAATCCGTGCACCTGCTCACCCGCGCCATGCAGCTGGCGGTGGAAGAGGGCACCGCGAAATCCATGAAAGCGACCCTGCCGGAATCCCTGCATATCGCCGGTAAAACCGGCACCACCGACGGCCTGCGCGACAGCTGGTTTGCGGGTTTCAGCGGTGACTATGTCGCCGTGGTGTGGGTCGGCAACGACAAAAATGAACCCACCGGCCTCACCGGTGCCACCGGCGCGCTGCCCATCTGGTCGAAAATCATGGCGCAACTGCACCCCAAACCCGTGCCGCAGATCGAGCCGCCGGGGGTGACCTACCTCGCCACCCATCGCGATATGGGCGCGAGAGTCAGGGGTTCCTGCGCGGAGGCGGTGGAACTGCCGTTTATGCAGGGCTCGGAGCCGGAGCTGGAAGTGAGTTGCGGCGGCAGCTACACCACCACCAGCAAGGCCAAAAAATGGTGGCAGCGGATTTTGCGTTAATCCGCCAGGGCGGTGTTAAGATGCCGCCCCTCTACGACACTCGGGGATTCGCATGAAAGTCATTCAACCTTTGATTCTGTGTGCCCTGCTGGGCATGACCTCCGGCTGCGCCAGCTACACTCCCGGTACATTTGGTAGCGATAGCGACACCAACGAGGCCAGCGACGTCGGCTACTCCGCCAGCCAAGTCTCCGACAACTCCGCCGTACAAACCCTCTACGATCAGGCGATGAACTACGCCTACGCCGGCGACTACGATCAGGCTGAAGCCGCCCTCGAACGCGGCCTGCGCATCGAACCCAACAACGCCTACCTCTGGTTCGAACTCGCCCGCCTCTCCGCCAGCTACGGCAACCTCAACAAAGCCCGCGAACTGGCCTCCAGAGCGCAGTCACTGGCCGGTGGCGATCGATACTTGCAGGGGCATATCCAGAAGTTTGTGAATGGGTTGTAGCCCTTCGACAGGCTCAGGGACCAGTAAAGGGCGGTCCCTGAGCGGAGTCGAAGGGGGAGAAGACTCAAGCCCTTAATTTCCTATCCAACTCCCCCACCTGCAAAAAGGTCGCCTCCGCACTGCCGCTGTTATCAATCACAAAATCCGCTTTTTTTAATTTCTCCGCGCGCGGCATCTGGCTCGCAATAATCCGTTTAATCTGCTCCACATCACTGCCATCCCGCGCACTCGCACGCGCAATCTGCGTCGCTTCATCCACATCCACCACAATAATTTTTTCCACCAACAAATGCTGATCGGTTTCCAATAACAGCGGTGATTCCAAAATCGCGTAAGGACTAATGGCAGCGTGCAATTGGTCGATAATGCGCAGGCGAATAATCGGATGCAGTAAATTCTCCAACCATTTTTTCTGCGCAAGATCATTAAAAATAATGCCGCGCAATTTGCGTCGATCCAACTCGCCGTTGGGCAGAACAATATCCTCCCCAAAATGCGCCCGAATCGCCTCCAGCGCCGGCTCGCCTTTAGCCACCACTTCCCGCGCGACTGTATCCGCATTTACGACTGTAATGCCCAAGTCCGCAAACCGCGCTGCTACAAGACTTTTACCGGAACCAATGCCGCCGGTTAGGCCGATAATGTGGGTCATGATTGGGGGCCTTGTGATTGGAGTGAGTTAGGCGGCGATTCTAAACCATGAGAGTCCTGATGGGGCGGTTGAGCAGATTCGTAGGTTGGAGAAGGCGAAGGCGCCTAACGCCTTTTCCGACCAGCATGTCCAGATGCAAGCAAAAATTTCCCGATCGGGAAATATTGAATAGTGAAGACAGGTGTTTGGCATAAAATTTCCCGATCGGGAAACTGGAGGCATTTAATCCCTCCCCTTTGAAAGAGTAGAGGGCGCCATCAGAAAAGATGGGCTAACCACGATGTTGGGCGGGGAATCGCTAGCGACGATCACCAAGCTCGCCGAAATCGTCATTGCCCCCGCGTGCTTAAGTCCCATGAAATACCAAATAAATCTTTACCTGATCGGCATCGACATTTTGGTAAGCCAAATTCAGGACCATGCCGTTATCGAACATAACCTGTGCGGTTGGTAGATTGCCCACTGATCTCAGATTCCATCCTTCAGCATCCGGACCCAGCAGATAATGTTTTTCCTCGGAAAAATCACTCAGACTCAGCTGATAGGACGAAATCCAATTTTCGAAGATGGTTTTCGGCAACTGGAGTTGGCTGCGAATCAGGAGATCGGAGCCGGAGACTTTTTCGTAATGGGTGACGATTGCTTCCGCAGGGAAAGTCAGCCCAGATTCCTGCTGCAATTGCAATTTGAACTCGTCGTTGTTCGTTTGTACCGCTGAGTTCTTTGACTGAGCAACGGTAATGTCCGATTGCGTATCGCGACTGCAACCGCCGCTACTCAACAGCGCCGCGAATAAAATGCAAGAGAAATGATGCGTTAATTTTTTGTTGTTCATCGCCCAGCGCCCTTTGCATATTGAACTTCTGGGATTGGCTCACCTTGCCGCCACTTGAAATGGCGTTTTACAAGGCCTTTCATATTAAATTCCTGCGCAAGTCCTTGCCTGTGAAATTCGGCCATGAATTCATCGGTAATTGTAACGGGCCCGATGGTCACACTTTTGCCTTTGTCCCAGTTGTAGCGATCAAAAAAGTGATATTCAAATTGGAGGTCATATTCACGCCCGCTCGGTCCTTTTTTTATGTTTGCCACCCCTTTTCCCCAGGATACGTAACCACCAACCGCATAAAACCAGTTCCAAGTTTCTTCTTTGTAGTTGTAGGCACCTTCTACTGTTTTGGAGGTGATTTCATGTCTACCTTCAGGCAATGTTTCCACGAATTTCCGCGCTTGGCCGATCTCGTCCCGGAATCTTGCCTTTGCCGTAGGACCAGCCTCTAGCATGCTCTCTAGGTTGATGGTTAGGTCCATCCCAGTTGCGTTCATGTAATGTTTCATATGAAGACTCGCATCAACACCGATAATGATGGCGGCAGAGGAACCTCTCGGCGGCAGGATTTCGAGGATGGATTGCTTCAAAGCCCACATAGATATTTCTGTGGGCTTTGAATTAAAAACACCGGCACCGGGATCTGGTTTGATTGGTGGATTGATTGTGCCCAAGGTGTAATTTTTGTCGGACGGTGGTAGTGGCACCGGTGGATTAGGTGGTTTTGGTGGTGAAATAGGTTTGGCTGTTTTGGCTGCGAGTCGCTTATCCATTTCCAGAATGGTTTCCTTACCGGCAATACCGTCCTTCTTTGTTAGTTTTGCATCCGTTTGAAATTGAAAAACTCTGTCTTTGGTTTCTTTACCGTAATCCCCATCAGGGAAACCGGTTTTGCGAGTGGATACAGGCAGCTTGTAACCCAAATCCATCAAACCACCTTGTAGTACTGCAACGGCAGCACCTTTATCTCCAAATTTGAGCGGTGGAGAATTTTTCGCGGCATTACGGATGGCTTCGACTGCAGCAAACGGAGGGAAAGTAAGCGACATACTGAGTTCCTTTTCAGTTGGTTGGGGCAGGCATACTAGCAGAACTCAACAAATACTGGTGTGTCGGACTGGTTTTAGCAAAGCCCTTAGATGGCACAGAGCGTAAGAGCTTCACCAAAGTTTTCCGGGACCCTCACCAACAGGACGTTGGTGAGGGAGTCTCCATGGACGGATCCACGACGGTCCCGGAAAACTTTGGTGAAGATCTGTAGCGGTGGCTGACGCAAGGGCAATGGCCGAGTCGCATAAGTCAGCAGTGCTATCATTCCCAACGAACCACCAATTCCAGGCCAAACCGTGCATCTATTCCCCCAATACCACACCCTCTTTTCCCGCATCGACGCCGCCACACTGGTGCTGACGCCCAACCAGCGTTTGGCGCGGTTTCTGGTTAAGCAGTTTGATATCTGGTCCGCCGCCAACGGCCAAACCGCCACTTGGCAAACCTTGCCGTGCAAGTCCTGGGGAATCTGGCTGCAGGGGTTGTGGGATCAGGCGCAGACGGGGGCGGTGCATAAACTTGCGGAGGGGCGGGTGTTGGCTGCCCAGCAGGAGCGGTTGTTGTGGTTGCAGGCGATTGAGCAGGGCGGGGCGCCGGAGTTGTTGTCGCAGGATTCCATGGCCGACCTCGCCGCGCAGGCGTGGCGTTACCTGAAACTTTGGGGCCGGCGCTGGCAGGATCTGCCGGACCATCTGGAGGAAGTGCGCCTCTTTAAAACCTGGGCGGAGGCCTTTCAAAACCTCTGCGATGAACAACAGCAACTGGACAGTGGCTCCATCGTGGAACGAGTTGCCCCCATGGCCGAGCAGAACCTGCTGCTGTTGCCGCAAACCCTGATTCTGGTGGGCTTTGATGAGATGGCCCCCGCCGAACAAGCCTTCTGCCAACTGCTGCGCAGCCAGGGCTGCGCGGTGGACAACTTCGACCCGCCCATGCCCGGCACCGCCATAAGGTTGGAGCTGATCGACCGGCAGACCGAACTGCGCCGCGCCGCCCGCTGGGCTGCCGCCCTGGTGGAGCAGGACAACACCCGCTCCATCGGCATAGTGGTGCCCGATCTCGCCCAGCAGCGCCCATTAGTCGAGCGCATCTTTACCGAAGTCTTTGAGCCGCAAGCCATTCTGCCCGGCCAGGCGCGCCACGCGCCGGGATTCAACATCTCCGCCGCGCAGCCCTTGGCGCAGACGCCGCTGATGTCCACCGCCTTACTCGCCCTGCGCCTGAACGACAACGACATCGAGCGCGACCGCCTGACCCAACTGCTGCACTCGCCGTTTTTATGGAACGAACAGGAATGGACCGCGCGCCTGCAGCTGGATGCCCATCTGCGCCGCACCCACGTGACGATTCCCATTACCGCCCTGCGCGCCGAAGCGGGCAGGGAAGAGATCGGCTGCGCGCAGCTGCACCAACAACTGCACGATATGCAGCAACTGATCTACCCCTATCGCCAGGAAAAACAGCGCTTCGCCACCTGGGCGACGGTGTTCGACCAGCAACTGCGCGCCCTCGGCTGGCCCGGTCCGCGCCCGCTCGACACCTTGGAATACCAGCAATACCAACACTGGCCGGACCTGCTCGACCAACTCGCCGCTCTGGACAGTGTCAGCCCCGATCCGGTCACCTGGCAGCAGGCGCTGGCGGAACTGTCCCGCCTCGCTTATACGCCCTTCCACCCGGAAACCGCCGCGTCGCCCGTGCAAGTGCTCGGTCTGTTGGAAGCCGCAGGCCAGCCCTTTGACTACCTGTGGGCGACCGGCCTGGACGACCGCGTCTGGCCGGAGCCGAGCAAACCCAACCCGCTATTGCCGGTGGACCTGCAGCGCGAGTGGCGCATGCCGCGCGCCTCGGTGGAGCGCGAGTTGGAACTGGCCGCGCGCCTGACCCAGCGCCTCGCCACCAGCGCCAGCACCGTTATCTTCAGCTCTCCCATGCTGGACGGCGACCAGCCCCTGCGGCCAAGTCCGCTGCTCGACGCCATCCCGCAAGGCGACATCGAGCAACTGCCAGACTTCACCCCGCCCAGCTACGCCCGCCAGATGCTGGGCAGCCCGCTGGAAAGCTTGCTCGACGACCGCGCCCCGCCAGTGCTCGAACCCAAACGCCTGCGCGGCGGCAGCCAGATCCTCAAAAATCAGGCGGCTTGCCCGTTTAAAGCCTTCGCATTGCACCGCCTGCACGCCGTTGAAAGTGAAGACTTACAGTTGGGCGTAAGCCCGCCAGTGCGGGGCAACCTGTTGCATATGGCGTTGGAATTGATCTGGAAAGAGCTGCAAACCCAACGGGCACTGCTCGCCTTGGAAGAGCCAGCCCTTAACGATCTGATCGACAACAGCATCCGCCGCTCCTGGCTGCGCATCGAAGGGCAGGCCCACCTCGGCCCGCGCCTGAAGGAGTTGGAAAGCAAACGCGCCGCAACCCTTATCCGCGCCTGGCTGGAGCTGGAAAAACAGCGCCCGCCGTTCCGCGTGGTATTTCAGGAAGCGCAGCAACAAGTGCAAATCGGCGGCATTCCGCTGCGCGTCCGCTACGACCGCATCGATGAGTTGCTCTCTATTGATGACCAAAACAGCGATGACGGTTTGGTCGTGCTCGACTACAAATCCGGCCAGACGGACATCAAAGCCTGGGCTGGCGAGCGCCCGGACGAACCTCAAGTGCCGCTCTACAGCATCCTTCAAGGTGAACGCCTGAAAGCCGCCATGTTCGCGCAACTGCATGTAAAAGAAGTGACCGCCAAAGGCATCAGCGCCGAAGTGGATTTGGTGCCCGGCCTGAAAGCGGCGGAAGCCCTGGGCAAACTGGACCTGCCGGACGACTGGNNCGAGATCCTCAACTACTGGCGCGACACCCTGGAACGNCTCGCCCAGGACTTTATTCGCGGCGAAGCGCGNGTCGACCCCAAACACAGCGTCACCACCTGCCAGTTCTGCGAGCTGCACAGNCTCTGCCGCATTCGCGTCGGCCTGACTGACCTTTTGGCTGATGAGGAGGAGGGCGCATGAGCCAGACCGATATTCGTCACCCCGCCGACCGCCCCCAGCGCCAGCGCGCCCTCGACCCCACCGGCTCCTTTATCTGCGAGGCCCCGGCGGGCAGCGGTAAAACCGAGCTGCTGACCCAGCGCGTGCTCACCCTGCTGGCGCGGGTCACCAAGCCGGAATCCATTCTCGCCATCACCTTTACCCGTAAAGCCGCGGCGGAAATGCGCGCGCGTATCCTCGGCGCCCTGGCGGCGGGGCGCGGCCCCGAGCCGCAGGAAGCCCATGCACTGCAAACCTGGCAGCTCGCCCGCGACGCATTGCAGGCCGATGAGCGATATGGTTGGCAACTGCTTACCAACCCCTCGCGCCTGCAAATCCGCACCTTCGACAGCCTGTGCGCCATGCTCACCCAGGCATTGCCGCTGCAATCCTCCCTCGGCGCGGGCGTGGCCACCACCGAAGATGCCCAGCCCCTGTACAAGGCGGCGGTGAAGGACCTGCTGGATACCCTGGAAAGCGAAATGCCCTGGGCGGACAGCCTCGCCCAACTACTTGGCCACCTGGACAACCGCTACTCCCGCCTGGAAGAACTGCTCTGCAAAATGCTCGGCAGTCGCGATATCTGGCTGCCCGTTCTGTATGGAACACAGGGTATGGCGAGCCCTGAATCCTTGCGCGGCGTGCTGGAATATCACCTGCAGCACGCGCTGATCGACAAAATGACCCGCCTGCGCGAACTGTTGCCGCCGGAGTGCCACCAGACCTTGGCCGAGCTGGGCGATTTCGCCGCCGCCAACCTGCTGCGGGAAAACGTGCTATCGCCAATCAACCCCCAGTCGCCCGTCAACGCGCTCCATCAACTGGGCCGCCTGCCGGACTGCCGCCCGGAAGAAATGCCCCAATGGCGCGGCCTTGCCTGCCTGCTGCTCACCCAAAAAGGCGAGTGGCGCAAAACCGTGGACAAGCGCGCGGGCTTCCCCGCCGGCGAAGGTAAAGACGAAAAAGCCGCTTATAAAAGGAAGAAGGAATGCCTGCTGGAACTGATCGCCCAGCTGCAGGAAGTGCCGGACCTGCTGGAAGCCCTGCAAGGCATCAGCGCCTGGCCCGCACCCACCTACAACGACCAGCAATGGCAAATCCTCCAGGCGCTTACCGCCGTTCTGCCGGTACTGGTGGCCCACCTCAAACTGGTGTTCGCCGCCCGGGGCGAAGTGGACTTTGTGGAAATCAGCAGTCGCGCCCGTCAGGCCCTGGGGGATGATCAAGCGCCGACCCTTTTTGTTCCTACTGACTTGGCTTTGCGCCTGGACCACCGCATCCAACACATACTCGTCGACGAGTTTCAGGACACGTCCTTCAGCCAGGTGGACCTGCTGCAAAGACTTACCGCCGGGTGGCAACCGGGCGATGGCCGAACCTTGTTCTGCGTGGGCGATGCCATGCAGTCCATCTACGGCTTCCGCAACGCCAACGTCGGCCTGTTTCTCCACTGCAAAGAACACGGCCTCGGCGGCCTGCCGCTGGAACCGCTGCAACTCACCGCCAATTTCCGCTCCCAGGCGGGCGTGGTGGAGTGGATCAACCGCGTATTCCAGCGCGCCTTCCCCGCGCGCCACAACATTTCCTCCGGCGCTGTGGCCTTCTCCCCGGCGGAAGCCTTCCGCCCGGAAATTCCCGGCCCCGCCGTGCAAACCCACCTGTACGAAAAAGGCCTGCCCGCGGAATTTGAAGGTCAATTGGTGTGCGACCTGATCCAGCAAGCGCGCGCGCAAAATCCGGACGGCACCATCGCCCTGCTGGTGCGCAACCGCAACCACGCTGCCCATATCATCCCCGCGCTTAAAGCGGCGGGTTTGACCTTCCGCGCCGTGGATTTGGAAACCCTCGCCGAACAGCCGGTGGTGATGGATTTAATGTCCCTCACTCAGGCACTGCTGTTTCCCGCCGACCGCATCCACTGGCTCGCCATACTGCGCGCGCCCTGGTGCGGCCTCACCCTGGCGGATCTGGAAATCATCGCCAACCAAGGCCCGACGGAAACGCCCATCATTCGGCAAATGCAGAGCGCCTTGGCCAACCAAACCCGGCAGGAAGAACTCTTCACCACCGAGCGCGTCCTCTCCGCCGACGGTCGCGCGCGCCTGCAACGCATCACGCCAATCCTGCAAACCGCACTGGCGGAACGGCACCGCAAACCCTTGCGCCAATGGGTGGAAGGAACCTGGATCGCCCTCGGCGGCCCCGCGTGTTTACAGCAAGCGAGCGAACTCGACGACGCCGAGCGCTTTTTGCAATTGCTGGAAAAATTAAATTCAGTTGGAGAAATTCCCACTCTCGAACAATTAAATGAAGGCTTGGAAAAACTCTTCGCCGCGCCGGACCCGCAAGCAGACGAACGCCTGCAAATTATGACCATGCACAAATCCAAAGGATTGGAATTCGACACCGTCATACTCCCCGGCCTGCACCGCCAACCGCGCAATCAGGATTCGGAATTGTTGCTTTGGCAAGAACGCTTGAGTTTGGACGGTCACGAAGAATGGCTGCTCGCACCCATCAGCGCCACTGGGCAGGATAAAGACCCAATCTACAAACACCTGGAATACGAACAGAAAAAACGCACGCAATTGGAAGCCTGCCGTTTGTTGTACGTCGCCTGCACCCGTGCGCGTAAACAATTGCATTTACTCGCACAAATAAAAGCTAAAGAAGGCGAAGTGCGCGAATTCTGCGAACCCGCAGAAAACACCTTGCTAAAACCCATCTGGTCCAGCGTGCATACCACCGCGGTTTTTTACCCCGCGCCCAAAACAGCGGAAGAAAATGCCGACCAAATTCCCCAATATATTCCCCGCCCACTGCAACGCATCACCAGCAACTGGCAAATGCCACAACTGCCGCGCGTGGATTTATTGCAACCGTTTATCGCCAATTACCAATACAACAACCAAAACCTGCAAAACGCACAAAGCAATTCTGAAAAGGAAAATTCAAGCGCCCGTTTGATCGGCACCCTCACGCACGAAATTCTGCAATTGATTGGGCAGCAGGGATTGCACATCTGGAACAATAAAAACCTCGACGAAGTCGAACCCTTCTGGCGCGGCCGCCTATTAAGCCTGGGCGTGAATCCAACAGAGCTCGACGCCGCCGTCCAGAAACTCAAAACCCTAATCACCCAAACCCTGCAACACCCCAAATTCGAGTGGCTGCTCAGCGGCAACTGCCAATTCGAACTACCCATAAGCGTGGTCATCAATGGCGCAGTCGAACACCGCGTAATCGACGTATTAAGAGCCGAAGGCAATAAAGCCTGGGTGGTGGACTATAAAACAAGTGTTCCAATGGAAGGTGAAAGTGTTCAGCAATTTGTAGAGCGGGAAGTTAGCGTCTATAAACAAATAATGCGTGCGTATTGTGAGGCGGTTAAGGGAATGGGGTATGGAGAGGTTGAGGGAGTTTTGGGGTTTTTGGGGGTGGGGGTGTGGGTACCTGCATTCGAAAATCCTAATTGATGCAAGAGCGGAGTCACACAATTCGATCTCCAGAATCTTACATGTTGTGTCGCACCTGAATCGAATGCGCAGACTATCGGTCTTCGGGATCGAGAATCTCTTTTATATTCAATAGTTGAGTCGAGGTGCTTGGCGATATCAAGCAAATGGAAAGGCTATATCACGCAGGCGCGTAGCCATTCCTGGAAATAAGCGCGATATGGTCCAATGCTGTTGGGAATTCGTGTGTTGGTAAAGTTTTGGGAAATTCAGCTGAGCGCGATGTCGCGCATGCGCGGTATTAAAATGTTAGGGCGGGCAAGATTGCAGATCAAAGTCTAGAATATATGGAGCCATCTAAGAGTCGGAGGTGACCATATGAAAAGGCTTATTGCTACATCTGTTCTATTGGCAATGATCAGCGGTTGCGGAAATTCCAAACCCAATGTAGAAATTGAAACATCCGATAAAGTGAACCCGATTTTCGGAATTAAATATGTTCAGGTCAAAGTTAAGGCGATTGAAGATGAAGTCGTAGTAGAGGATATAGTTGTAAACAGAGGGAATTGCAAAATTGAAAACAAGAACGCCTTAACAGGCTAGAAAATTATTCCAAAGAGTTTAAAGTTCGGCGAATCCGTAGTAGTTTCTTTCTCTGGGCCATGTGAGGCATCACAAGTTGATGTTGTTACAAATAATGGCAGCTGGACGGTATCATATTAGAGTATCCAATGCTGCAGGAATAATTTATGCCGAATCTGCGAGAGAAAATTGTCCGTGTCGAAACTGAAATAACCTGCCAAAACTGCGAAAAACTGTCTCTTTGGGCCACTATTCGGAGATAAATCAAGAGGCGGTTGTGAGGGTTGCTTCGCTGCTCAGTATTCGACATGGTTAAGTGCGTTAGTGATATTTGCGAAGAATACGACGAGCCTGCCAATTTTATAGTTGGTATGTGTGAGTCATGCCTTGAGGTTGATACTCCGTCAGACCAAAGTGCCATTCGGGGCAGGTCTTACATTTGACATGGCTTGTCATTGCGAATGTGTAAATTGTAAGACCTGATAAACATAAAGCAGCCTCGCCGCCACAAGTTGGGTGGCGGGGTACAATGATTGTTGACGAAAACACATCATTGGAGGCTGCTATGGCACTTTATTGTTATCAGTCCTAATCCTATCTCTGCTTCCATGTGGAGATGCCTTCCCAAGAGCCGAGTGCGCCCGCAAATTTCTACCCAACCCGGCAGTTGAACCTACCAATTTGATTGCTTTTCGCAATACCGCCTCCACCCATTCGATCTCCATAATCTTTTGAAATAAGAACACCAGATAGTTGAGCGCAATCTATTGCTTTGTCGCGAGGTGAGCTGGAAAGTCCCTTATTTCTGGTGGCCCATATGAGCAGGATGACACATATTGTGATACAGCCTGAATCCTATCGGCTTGCAGGATCTTCAATGTGTTTTATATTAAAAGAGTTGAATTGCTTGGCGATATCAAGCACATGGAAGGGCTATATCAAGCATGCGCATGCCTGTTCCAGGAAATAAGCATGAATATGGCCGATATGCTGTTGGGAATTAGTGTGTTGGTAAAGTTTTGGTAAATTCAGCTGAGCATGATGTCGCGCATGCGCGGTATTAAATGTTATAACTAAATCACGAAAAGGAGATATAAGTGAGAATTAAGGTAATTGCTTTTGTCGTTGTGTTGCTTTCTGGTTGTGCCAACCTTCAAAGCCCACAAGAAACAAATATAGCTGTCAGTACTCTTCTGGACGAAATTCAAATTGCGATAAACGAAATTGATGCAAGAACAGGTAGTGAATCTGGCTTGCCGCCTTTGAAAAATGCTGAAGTGAAGCTAACAACCAAGGCAAAGATTTCTACCGAAAGTAGCGCGTCACTGATTCTTTCAGGTGAGAAAAGTAAGAAATCTACAGATTCAAACGTTTTGACCTTAGAACTCATCCCTAATCCCGCGACTGCGAAGTCACTAACCCAAAGTACGGGCCACAAAATTGCTGAGTATGTGATAGCTGCTGTTACAGCCGTTGATGAGAAGGGATTTCTTAAACTCAATTCATTAACAGTAGAGGCAGGGTTGGAGGTTGTTCGGGTTGCAGGTGGTGGTATTGAGGTAGAGCTAGTTGGGGTTACGGTTGAAGGTAGCCGTAAAGGGGAGTCAACGGAAAGCAATACGCTAAAACTTGTCTTTGCCCACCCTGCAGAGCAAGATAAGGAATAGACATGGCAAATGATCAAAAGGCACTTACAAAAGCACTAGAGTGGGTGGTGGAAATTGATCCTCCAGCAATCGTGGCGTCTGTGAAAGCGGAGCGAGAAAAATATCCCAACATGTCAAACAAAAAGCTTGCTGAGAAGGCATTCTCATCTGCAAGGTGGAAAGCAAGTGCAACGGGGTTTGCTACTGGTCTTCCCGCAAATCCGTGGACCGCCGTTCCTGCTGCAACATTAGATGTTGCTGTAACTTTAAAAACTGAAGTAGCAGCGGTGGCTCGCGCAGCAGTAATTTATGATGAAAATTTCTTTGATGATGAAGATGCAAAATGGGAACTGTTAATACCCGTCTTTGGCCTTAATGTGGCAAGCCAAGCTTTTAGGGAATTGGGAATTCGTGGCGGCATGGGGGTTACACGAGCAGGCATTAAGAAATATCTTTCAAAGGAAACTCTCAAGCAATTTAAAAAAATAATGCTCAAATATTTCGGTATTAAGGTTACACAAAAAGGTGTAATAACAAAAACATTACCTATAGTAGGTGGCATTATCGGAGGTGGCTGGAACTATATTGAAGTTGGCAGGGTGAAAAAAAGAACAATTACGTATTTCGAGAACAGCCTGGCATCGAATAACAAGGACACCGAATAACAAGGACCATAACAAGTGGATGGGGTCAGGTCTGAATGGCACTTCCTTAAGCAAAAGCGTCAGAAATAAAAGCATTTTTTCACGGCTATTTTTGCTTCACGGGATGGCCATTTTTCCGAATCGATTCTCGCGCCTTACCTCTCGTGACAGTGAGAAGACTA
>Ga0065721_10048953_pt1 | contig 57240 bp, 42 predicted proteins | sample Mesricmetagenome_FD_59108 | JGI IMG/M metagenome (GOLD analysis project Ga0065721, IMG submission 59108) | Mesophilic microbial community from rice straw/compost enrichment Sample: eDNA_1 v2 (version 2) | ecosystem: Engineered > Solid waste > Grass > Composting > Bioreactor | place: USA: Davis... | reverse complement strand
GGCGGGAGGTATGGGCGCCTGCCGCATACGTATCGAATCCTTTTTGGGGTTTCTTCTTCTGAAAAGCGGATCGGTGATAGGAATGGTATCTTTAACATTGGTTGTAACGGCAGCCAACTGATGATGAGCCGTTAATGAATTGTCAAAATATGTAGTATGCGAATAATTAGCACTGACGACAGACGTTAATACTAAAATTAAAACGGACACAGATAAAATCAGGGCCGTAATATCTTTTAAATTATTTTTGCGTCCGTTAATCATAATGCAGTAAGGTGGGCAAAAATAGGTATTAATGCATTAAGATTATGTGAAGATTACCGGCTCCTAAATTCTTGAACGATAAATGAATAAAAAATTTTTAGTCAGCGTTGTTGGTAGCTTTTTGACAGCATGTGTTTTATTGAACACAGGCAGTGCATTTGGGCAGGCTATTACAAGGCAGGTATTGAACACCATTATCATCGATCCCGGTCATGGTGGCGCCGACCCCGGTGCACGTGGACAGTTCTCTACCGAGGCTGCCGTATCCCTTTCCATTTCGTTAAAATTAGGGGAGGCGCTCGCCAAAGAGCTGCCCGACACAAAAGTGATCTTCACCCGTACCGCCGATGAATTGCCCGGCGGCGGCACCAATATCAACGAGGCCCTGCGCTACCGCGCTACCCTGGCCAACCAGTCGAAAGGCGACCTGTTTATCAGCATTCACTGCAATGCCGCAGGCGCTCGCGCCGGAGGCTGGTATGCCAAACGGGTAACCGGTTACCGCAACAAGACTGTATACGTGGGCAAGGGATCGAAAAGAAGGAAAAAAACAGTACGGCAACCTATATATGAAACCTATTGGGTAAAAAACCACCAGCATGGCACCGAAACCTTTATCTGGGCTGCCGACCGTTCGGGTTTTAAGGCAGAGGGTATCAGCCAGAGCCAGGAAGACAGCGAGAGCGGTGAAAATGTAACTGACAGCGCCGATGTGCTCGACCTGCATTCGCCCGAGGCCATGATACGCGCCCAGTTGTATGAAAAGAAATATTTCGGCAAGAGCCTGTTGCTGGCCAGTTTTGTGGAGGAAGAATTTGTTAGGGGCGGCCGCACCAGCCGTGGCGTAAAACAAAGGAATGAAAAAGGTATCTGGGTGCTGCAGGCCACCGGCATGCCGAGCATACTGGTAGAAACCGGTTTTATTACCCATACCGAAGAGGAGAAATACATCAATAGCGACAAGGGACAGGAAGAGATCGTAGCAGCCATTATGACGGCCATCAAACGTTACAAGGCGCAGCTGGAAGGTCAGGGTGCTGCTACCAAACAAGCTGAACAAAACCCGGCCACCACCAATTAAGCACCAGGAGGCCTGTAAATAAGGCCTGCCAATTTAACTTATCCTTCCACACATCTGGTAGTATCTTTGTTGTAATCTGTAGCATATGTTGAAGAATTTGACCGCTGGCCTTTTGGGTCTGGCATTGCTCATTGCTGGCACTTCCTTTATTCCTGCACCGGTTGCTCCCGGTAATCCCGCACCTCAACCAGAGAAAGCAAGACGTGTAAGGACCATCATCATCGATGCCGGCCATGGCGGCCGCGATGTAGGCGCCAGGGGCGATTACTCCTACGAAAAGAATATCTGTCTGGCCATCGCACTGAAGCTGGGCAAAAAGATGGAAGAAGAGTTTCCCGATCTGAAAATATTATATACCCGCACCAACGACTCCTACCCTGCCATCAAGGCCAGGGCCGATTTCGCCAACGCCAACAAGGGCGACCTGTTCATTAGTATACATGTAAATGCGGGTATGAAGAAAAAACATTCCAAAATCATTGGTTATAGAACCGTGGTGTATTATACCGGCAAGGGTAAGAACCGGAAAAAACGCACCAAAAAAGTGCCCCGCTACAAGGTGTGGTATACCGATAGCCCCTCAAAAGGTACCGAAACCTATATATGGGCGGCCGACCGCAGCGATGAAAAGGGCGGTTTTGTAGGTGAACGCATGGCCGAAGAGGTGAACGACAGCACCGAATATGCTCCGGATATCAACGACCCCGAGTTCAAGGCCAAATCGCTGTTGTGGACAAAAAGATATTTCAACAACAGCCTGTTGCTGGCTTCCCTGGTAGAACAGGAATTTGTAAAAAGCGGGCGACATAGCCGCGGCGTGCGCCAGCGTAATGAAAAAGGTATCTGGGTGTTGCAGGCTACTGCCATGCCGAGTATACTGGTGGAGACCGGTTTTATCACGCACCGGCCCGATGAGGATTATTTGAATAGTAAGAAAGGGCAGGAAGAAGTAGCCGCGTCTATTGTGAAGGCGGTGAAGAATTATCGTGAAAGTACCGAGGGAACGGGGAAGAATGCGTTTAAGAATACCATTTCGTCTGCGAAATAGGCATAAGGCATAAGGCACAAGGCATAAGTAGGATCCCTGTATTCACTTATGCCTTGTGCCTTATGCCTTATGCCTCATGATTATGCCTTCTCTCATTAATTTACTGATTATAAACCCATAACCATCTAAATTTTTATACTTTTGTTGTCAATGTGCCGATTTATACAGAATTTGGGACCGGCCTTTGAACTAAAAAAGTACGCATGAAAATCAGCAATGAAACTAAAGTGGGTGCACTGACGGCCATCGCCATAACGGTGCTCATACTTGGATTTAATTTTCTGAAAGGAAAAGGGATGAGCACCAGCAACCAGATCTATGCGGTTTTCCCGAATGTTGAAGGATTGGTGGTATCCAATCCTGTTTTTATAAATGGCCTGCAGGTTGGCAAAGTGTCCGAAATGCGGGAAAAAGACAGGAACCTCTCCGGCATCGTGGTCACTATGAACCTTACCAAACCCATCAATATCCCCCGTAACTCCGTCGCCACCCTCAACAGCGCCCTGCTGGGCACCACCAATGTGACCATTCACCTGGGCACTGGCGGCGATTATGTGAAAGCAGGCGATACCCTGCGCAGCGAACGCAGCCTGGCCTTTTCCGACAAACTGCAAAAAAGTATTGACCCCGCTATAGACAATGTAAACAAAACACTGGCTTCACTGGATGAAGTGATCCAGAAGCTGAATATGATACTGGATACCAGCACCCGTGCCAACCTGCAGGGCATTATTGCCAGCCTGGCCCATGGCGCGCGCTCGCTGGAAGTAATGCTGAATACCGAAACCGGTATGCTGGCCAAATCCATCCAAAACGTAAACGCCATTACCAGTAACTTTGCCCGCAACAGCAACCGGCTCGACAGCACCTTTACCAACCTCAACGCCGTTACCGACCACCTGGCCAAGGCAAAAATTGAAGAAGCCATCAACAGCGTGCAAAGAACCATGGCCCGGCTGGAGCAAAGCATTTCCAAGATCGACAGCAAGGAAGGTACCGTGGGACTGCTGTTAAATGATCGCCAATTGTACGACGAGGTCAGACGCACCAACCGCAGTTTGACTATCTTGCTCGACGATTTGAGGTTAAACCCCAAACGCTACATCAATATTTCATTATTCGGTCCAAAGGATAAAAAAGGTCCTTTGAAAGCACCGCTCGATTCACTGAAATAATTTAAGGAATACGATCTAAATGGTACGATTACGATATGTGTTTGGGCTGTTGATAGTACTGTTATCAATGGGCAATTTGCAGGCACAGGTAATCACCAGCCGGCCCGGTGCAGACACTATGAGGGTGGTGAACCTGATCAATGCAGACCGGTTGAGCTACTCAAGGCCCGACTCAACTACCGAGTTGCAGATGCTGGCCGGTAACGTACAACTCAAGCAGGATAACACCATTTTTTATTGCGACAGCGCCGTTTTCAATAAAAAAACCCGTTTTATAGAGGCCTTTGGCAAGGTGCACATCAACGACAACGACAGTGTGCACATTTATTCCAACTATCTGCAGTATTATGTAGATACCAAAATGGCCTACCTCAAAAAAAATGTAAAGCTTACCGACGCCAAAACCACCCTGTTTACCGAAGACCTGCAATATGACCTGAATACCAAAATTGGTGAATACCATAACGGCGGCCGGGTTATCAATGAGCAATCGGTACTCACCAGCCGCGATGGCACCTATTATGCAGAACTGAAGGATGTATATTTCCGGAACAATGTAAACCTGAAAGATCCCAAATACCAGTTAAAAGCCGATTCGCTGCTGTACAATACCACCAGCCAGCTGGCCACCTTTATAGGCCCTACCGATATCATCGACAGCGCCAAAAGGACCATCAAAACCACCGAAGGTTATTACGACCTGAGGAACCGTAAAGCATTTTTCAGCAAAAGACCCACGATCACCGATGGCCCCGTAAAGGTGATCGCCAATACCATCGATACCGACGACAGCACCGGCATCAGCAAACTGCGCGGCAATGTGGTATATGTTGATAGTTCACAGGGATTTTCCATACTGGCCAATTATATCGATGCCAACCGCAGCCAGGGCAGTTTCCTGGCCACCCAGCATCCGCTGATGATCATCAAGCAGGATAAGGATTCGGTATACATCACCGGCGATACCATGTATTCGGGTAGACTGAGCAGCCTGGATTCGATCGTGACAAAGGATACCATCAAAAGCCAGGTGGTGATGAATGCGCCCGAAGTGCAAAACACGGCGTCGGCCAATAATGCCAACGACAGTACCGACCGCTACTTCCAGGTGTATCCGCGTGTAAGGATCTTCTCCGATTCCATGCAGGCTGTATCAGACAGCCTTTGGTATTCGGGTAAAGACAGCATATTCCGCCTGTTTAAAGATCCGGTGATGTGGGCCAGCAACAGCCAGATCACCGGCGATACCATTTACCTGTATACAAAAAATAAAAAACCCGACAGGCTGCGTGTATTTGAGAACGGGCTGGCCATCAATCTCAGCGACAGTAATATGTACAACCAGATCAAAGGGAACATGCTGAACGGGTATTTTAAGGATGGTGAAATAGACTATATGCGTGCGCAGGGCAATGCCGAAAGCATATACTATGTAAAAGATGAAAAGGATGCGTTAGTTGGCATTAACAATGCCACCAGCGATATCATCGACATACGTTTTAAGAATAAGGAGCTGAACAAAGTGGTGTTTATAAGTGAGGTAAGCGGCACTATGTACCCGGTAAACCAGGCGGCGGAAGAGAATAAATACCTGCGCGGGTTCAAGTGGCAGGAAGCCCGGCGGCCCAAAACAAAGTATGAGTTGTTTTTCGATGAAGTGCCGCAGGTGCCGAAGGTGCCTATTGATTCGGTGCTCACCCCGCCCGTTGTAAACCAGCCATAGCCTTCTATTGTTAACGAATATTACACACCCTTTGGCACCATTTTTTCGTTTCCCATACAAACAAGTATGCACATGAAAAAACGCTCTTTAACCCTTGCAGCTCTATTCATAGGTATATTGATATGCCAGCGCGCTACCGCACAGGACTATCGTTTTGCAGTAGGTGTACGCCTCAGCAACTCCACCCCCACCCTCAACAATTCCATTTCCGGCAAATACTTCGCTACCGACCGCACAGCGGTAGAAGGCATCGTGTCGTTTGGAAGCCGTTTTGGCGTTGGCGCCTTACTGGAGATACACAATGATTTTGCCACACCCGGACTGAAATGGTTCTTTGGCGGCGGCGCCTATGCCGGTTTCCAGGATGGCGATGCCTATGTAGGTCCCACCGGTATATTAGGTCTTGATTATACATTCCCTACGGCGCCCGTCAACCTGTCTATCGACTGGAAACCTGAACTGGATATTACGCCCGCCATCAATTTTGTGCCCGACGCATTTGCTTTAACCGTACGTTTTGCCATTGGACGGCCTAAATAATTCCGCATAATAAACAGACAACTTACGCATAAAGCCGCATTACGGCATGTGACTCATGCACTTGCGGCTTTTTTATGCGTCTATTGCGACATTTTTTCAGCTTTATGCATCTTTTTGCGTTTTTAAGATTATATTTGGTGTACCAACCAGAACTAATCAAACCATGCTGAAAAAAGAACGCCAGGCCTATATCCTGCACCAGGTTAATCTGCACAACAAGGTGTTGTCTTCCCTGCTTAGTCACGAGATCAACGTATCGGAAGATACCATCCGGCGCGATCTGCAGGAACTGGCCGATGAAGGCAAACTGATCAAGGTACACGGCGGCGCCCTCTCGCATTCTTTCAACGAGGTGTACTATCCCATCAACAATGTGTATTCACAGGATTATAAGAAGATCATTGCACAGAAGGCTGCCGCACTCATTCAGCCCGGTATGTTTGTGCTCACCAGCGGCGGCACCACCATCATTGAAATGGCCCGCGCGCTGCCGCCCCATTTGAAGGCCACCTTTGTATCGGGCAGCATTCCTGCCATACTGGAATATATGCAGCACCCGAATGTGGATGTGATCATGATCGGGGACCGGGTTTCCAAAAATTCCAAGATCACCATCGGCGGCGAAGCCATTGCCAAGATCAAACACATCAATGCCGACCTGTGTTTCCTGGGCATCAACGCCATCGATATCAAACGCGGTACTACCGACAACGACTGGGATATTGTACAGTTGAAAAAGGCCATGATCGAATCATCTCAAAAAGTAGTGTGTTTGACCATCTCTGAAAAGATCAACACCTGCCAGCCTATACATATTTGCGATGTGCAGGACATAGACATACTCATCACCGAATTGCCGCCCGATGATCCCGTGCTGAAGCCTTATATCGATGCCGGTATAGAGGTATTGTAGCAACCACCCATTTCCATCTTTTTCCGCCCTAGGTTAAAACAGGCCCGCTTTGTTTTTCCATTGCCGCACAAACCAGCAACTTTGCGGTGTTTGAACAGTGTTTTGCGCCAAAAACCCGCATATTTTGCCAAGTTTATTCACGATTATGCGCAAACCTGCACTTTTTAACCGTATATTTGGATGAACCAAAACCTTACTGCCTATGCTCAAAAAAGAAAGACAGACGTACATTCTGCGTCAGGTGAACTTGCATAACAAGGTGCTTTCATCATTGCTGAGCCGCGAGATCAATGTGTCGGAAGATACGATCCGCCGTGACCTGCAGGAATTAGCCGAAGATGGAAAATTGATCAAAGTACATGGCGGCGCTCTCTCACATTCCTTTAATGAAGTGTATTACCCGGTTAACAGTGTGTATTCCCATGATCAGAAAAAGATCATCGCTCAAAAAGCGGCGGCCCTGATACAACAAGGCATGTTTGTGCTCACCAGCGGTGGTACCACAGTAATTGAAATGGCCCGCAGCCTGCACCCCAGTCTCAGGGCGACATTTATTTCAGGCAGCATTCCCGTGATCCTGGAATATATGCAGCATCCGCATGTAGATGTGGTGCTGATCGGCGACCGGGTGTCGAAAAACTCGAAGATCACGGTGGGCGGAGATGCCATCAACAAGATCAGGCAGATCAATGCCGACCTCTGTTTTTTGGGTATCAACGCCATCGATGCGAGACGTGGAATTACTGATACCGACTGGGACATTGTACAATTAAAAAAGGCCATGATCGAATCATCGCAAAAGGTGGTATGTCTGACCATCAGCGAAAAAATCAACACGTTTCAACCAATCCATATAGGCGATATACAACAGGTGGATACATTGATAACCGAACTGCCGCCGGATCATCCCACGCTGCAACCTTATGTAGATGCCGGAATTGAAGTCATCTAACCTCCTCGTATATAAACCAACATTAAATTAACACTTATGAGAAGACATCTTCGCTTTGCCTGGCTGGTATTGTGCTGTAGCTGGTGTAACATCGCCCTTGCACAAACCATCTCCGGAGAAGTGTACGACAAGTCGACCAACACGCCCATTCCCGGCGCAACAGTCATTGCTTCTTCATCCCGGAACGGAACTACCACCGATATGGAGGGCAAATTTACATTAACCCTTAACGGCGACCATCATCTTGAAATTTCCCACGCCGGTTTCAGGGCCATACAGGTACCTGTAACCGCCGCAGCCAATTACCGGATCGAACTGGAGACGAGTGAAATGGACCAGGTGGTGGTAGTGGGTTATGGTACACAGAAAAAAGCCAATTTAACCGGCGCGGTTGCTACGGTTGATGTAAATGCAACGCTGGGCTCGCGCCCTATTTCAGACCTGTCGCGCGGCTTGCAGGGTGCTGTTGCCGGTTTAACCATCACTACTCCCAGCGGCGACCTGGGCACCAATCCCACCATCCGCCTTCGTGGACTCACCGGTTCGCTGAATGCACCCGGCGGAGCAAAACCTTTGATCTTGGTAGATAACGTAGAGTTGCCTGATTTGCGCATGATCAACCCGGGTGACATCGAAAATATCTCCGTATTGAAAGACGCCGCCTCCACTTCTATTTACGGTTCCCGCGGCGCCTGGGGCGTTATATTGATCACCACAAAATCGGGCAAACGGGGTGGTAACCGGAGCAATATTTCGTACAACAATAATTTTTCTATCAGCAAACCTACTACTACGCCCATTATTGCCGATGCGGCCAAAGGGGCAGAAATGGCTTTCCTGGCCCAGCGCCGTACCAACCCCAATTTAACGGTGTTTGGCGTGGTGGGCATGTACTTCGACGAAATAGCCATTCAAAAAATGCGCGATTGGCAACAACAATACGGCAACCAGGACCTTGGACCCGAAATGGTGGAAGGACGGGATTTTGAGATCCGCAGCGGGCGCCTGTTCTTTTACAGGCCATGGGACGCCGGCGAAATGTATATGAGAGACTGGACGCCACAGCAAACGCATAACCTGACATTCAGTGGTAGCAGTGGCAAAACCTCCTACAACCTCAACATAGGCTATCTCAACCAGGAAGGTGTGCTGAAAGTGAACCCGGATAAATTCGACCGGTATAACATCAACCTGGGCGTTACCTCGGCAGTTACCGACTGGCTCGATGCACGCACCAAGATCATATTATCGAAAGGCCTTAAAACAAGACCCTATTATTTTTCCAGCGATACTTATGATCCCTGGTATTACCTGTACCGCTGGCCGAAAACCTATCCTTACGGTACTTTGAACGGGAAACCCTTCCGTAGCGCCGTAACCGAAGTAGAACAGGCCAAAATGAATGAATATGAATCAACGCTGGCCCGCGCTGCCGTTGGAGGTACTTTCAAAATTCTAAAAGGTCTTACTGCAGATGTAGATTATACCTATGCCGAAACCAATGATCACGACCATCAAACCGGTGGTGTGGTATCGGCTTATAATTTCTGGGCCGGCGGAGGCACGCTGGTGTATGAACCCTATACGAGCGCCACATACGACCGCGCCATTTATTATTCCTATTGGGATAAACGCTCTACACTAAAAGCCTATCTCACCTATATTAAAAAGATCAGCGACCATGATATTAAACTGATGGCTGGTTCTGATATAGAGTCGTTAAAGTTCTGGTCGCAAACATCAGAACGCAGGGGCCTGCTCGACCCGAACTTTGGTGAACCGGGGCTGGCTACTGGCGACCAGTTTGTGCGGGGCTCACGTGGCCATTGGGCTACCCTGGGTTATTTCGGACGTGTAAACTATGCCTTCAAAGGCAAGTACCTGCTTGAATTGAACGGCCGATTCGACGGATCGTCCAGCTTTCCGAAAAACGACCAATGGGCTTTCTTCCCATCTATGTCGGCCGGTTATGTTATCTCGCAGGAGCCGTTCATGGCCGGTATAAGCCGTTGGGTGCCCTACCTGAAACTGCGTGGTTCATGGGGCTCCGTGGGCAACCAGGGCGTGGGCAACAATCCTTTTCTCAGCGTATTGAGCTCTCAATCTTCAAACTGGCTGGTGAACAACGTGAACATGCTTACCATGAGCACACCCGGCCTGGTATCACCCACCCTCACCTGGGAAACGGTTACCACGCTTGATTTTGGTGTGGACGCCCGTTTCTTTGACAATTCTTTCGGTGTTAGTTTCGACTGGTATAAACGCACCACCAGCGATATGCTGAGCAGCGGTGTTACCGTGCCCAGCACCTTAGGCACCGGCGCACCCAGAAGAAACTATGGTGAAATGGAAACCACCGGTTGGGAATTGACGTTAGACTGGAATCACCGTTTCGATAATGGGATCAATTTTGGCGTAACCGGCGTATTATCCGACTTCCGCGAAAAGATCACCAAATTTGCCAATACCACCAAACTGCTTAGCAGCAACTTCGAAGGAAAAGTGCTGGGAGATATATGGGGATATGAAACCGACCGCTTCTTCACCAAGGACGATTTTTTACAGGATGCCAATGGCGACCTGATCATTCAAAACGGTAAATATGTAATGCAGCCCAAAACACCTACCCAGGAAAGATGGGAAAGCGGCTGGTTCTTTTATGGCCCCGGTGATATCAAATACCGCGATCTGAACGGTGATGGTAAAGTTGATTTTGGCGCCAATTCACTGGACGACCATGGCGACCTGCGTGTGATTGGTAATTCCACCCCGCGCTACCAGTATGGTGTTCGTTTGAATGCCGATTGGAAAGGATTTGATGTAGCCGTTTATGTACAGGGCGTGGGGAAACGGCAGTTATGGTCCAGCGGACCGATCTTTATTCCCGGGTTCCGTGTAGGTGAAGCCTGGTACGAGCACCAGTTGGATTACTGGACCCCGGAAAATCCAAATGCTTTCTATCCACGCCCCACCGACCATGCCCAATCGAACAACACCAGGAATTTCCTGCCGCAAACAAAATACCTGTTGAACATGGCGTATACCCGTTTGAAGAATGTGACCATCGGGTATACCTTACCGGTAAAAATATCTTCGAGGATCAGGTTGCAAAATGCCCGTATTTACGTAAGCGGTGAGAACCTTGCGGAAATCGACCACCTGGATCTGCCCATCGATCCCGAAGTGGACTACACCACTGCCGGTTTAAATGATGCCAATACATTCGGAAGGGTGTATCCATACCGCAGAACTTATTCCCTGGGTTTACAGGTTACCTTCTAACATAAAAAAAAGCATTATGCGATTAAAAATATATTTAGCCTTGTTTGCTGTTATCGTTTTGACAGCCTGCAAAAAAGACTTTCTTGACAGGTATCCGCAGGATGACCTGACCGATGATACGTATTGGACAAGCGAAAACAACGTAAGAACTTTTGCCTATGGTTTTTATACGCTTTATTTTTCGGGTTATGGCTCCAGTTACACATTCGGCAGGTATTTCTCGGGCCAAAGCCTGAATGATGATTTTGCACCTTCCAACCCACCCCAGTTCACCAAAAACATCCCCGCGTCGGGTGGAGGCTGGTCGTTCAGTGCTGTGCGTAAAGCCAATCTTTTCATTGAAAGAGTACAGCAAGTACCGATGAACGATGAGGCCATCAAACACTGGACGGGTGTAGGCCGCTTTTTCCGTGCGCTGGAATATTACGACCTGGTGAGGACTTTTGGCGATGTACCCTGGTTTGGACGCACCCTCACCGAACAGGACGTTGATATACTGTACAAGCCCCGCGATGCACGTGTGGTGGTGATGGACAGCGTGCTGGAAGATTTCAAATATGCCGCCCAGCATGTACGCGCTTCTGATGGTACCGACGGGTTGTCGGTTAATAAATATGTGGTACTGGCGTATATGTCGCGTGTATTTTTGTTTGAAGGTACTTATTTGAAATACCATAATATCGATGCCGCCAGGTCCACTACCTACCTGGAGCAGGCCAAGTGGGCAGCCAATGAAGTGATTAATTCGGCCAAATACCAGGTAGCGCCCGATTACAGGGGCATGTTCAATTCGTTGAGCCTGGCCGGGAATAAAGAGATCATCATGTATCGCCAGTACGAAACCGGTTTGATCACCCATTCGCTTAACAGTTATGTAAATAAAGAGCCGCAGACCGGCGCTTCGAAGAATGCCATTGAATCGTACCTGGCTGAAGACGGGCTGCCCATCTCCCTGTCACTGCTTTACCAGGGCGATAAAACCATTGCCGATGTGATGACCGATCGCGATCCCCGGATGTATGAAACATTTGTACCGCAATTGCGTTTGAACGGTGTAGCTTCCAATTATTCCACATCGGGTTATGCTGTTCACAAATTCCTGAACGAGGCGATCAAGGATGCACCCGAAGGCAACAGCAACCTGAATCCAACCGATGCACCGGTGATCAGGTATGGCGAGGTGCTGATGAACTATGCCGAAGCGGCTGCAGAGCTGGGCAATATCACCCAGGCCGACCTGGATAAATCCATCAATGCCTTACGGGACAGGGCGGATGTTCAAATGCCGCATTTGCAGGTGATAGGCGGACAACCAGCGATCAATGGCAACGTGTACGACGATCCCGAGCGGGATCCCACAGTACCCTCCTTTATCTGGGAGATCAGAAGGGAACGCCGGGTAGAGTTGATGATGGAAGGTTTCAGACTGGACGATCTTAAAAGATGGAAAAAACTGGAGTACACCGATACACAAAACAATCCCGATATCAACCGGGGCGCCTGGATCAAATTATCGGATTATGCAGGTTTGAAAGATGTGAAGATAGACGGTGTTGATGAAGGTTATATCATTCCTGCTTCCAAACCGGAAACGCAACGTTTATTCGTGGATGAAAAGGTATACCTGGAACCCCTGCCACTGGATCAGATCAAATTGTATTCAGACCAGGGCAAAGTGCTGACACAAAATCCCGGTTGGAATTAACAGATAGTAATTATGTGAAGAAGCCGTCTTTTATTCAGAGACGGCTTCTTTATTTTGGAGGTTATGCTGAACTACCAAAGAAAATATACGCCAGCGTTATAGCCGTAATAATACAAACCAGGTCGGCCAGCAACATAGCCCCGATGGAATAACGGGTATTTTTGATGGCTACCGAACCAAAGTATACCGCCACCACATAAAAGGTAGTATCGGCAGCGCCCTGGAATATGCCGGAGAGGCGGCTGGCAAAGGAATCGGGTCCATTGGCCATCATGGTGCTCACCATCATACCGCGGGCAGCGCCGCCGCTTAATGGACGTATCAAGGCCGTGGGCAGGCCGTCTACAAAACGGGTATCGGCGCCCAGCATGGCAAAAAAGCTGCGAATACCATCCATCACCACATCGAAGGTGCCGCTGGTGCGCAACATACTTACGGCCACCAGTATGCCCACCAGGTAGGGAATAATGCGGATGGCGGTATCGAAGCCGTTTTTGGCGCCATCGATAAAGGCATCAAACACGTCGATCTTTTTGTATACCGCACCAAATACGATGAGTAAAAATATCAGCAGGATCAATCCATTGCTCAGTAAGCTGGAGAAAGACTGCAAACCCGCCGCATCCAGCGAGCTGATATACCATACCAGCAGGGTTACCAGCGCCGAAATAGCGGCCAGCCAGACCAGGATCACCGGTTGCAGCAGGTTGATCTTTTGTTTGAATGAAACGATAAACATCGCCGCCATGGTACCCACAAAGGTCACGATCATACAGGGTATAAATACATCTGTAGGGTCGCTGGCATGCTGGGCAGCCCTGATAGCGATGACGCTTACGGGTATCAGGTTAAAACCAGCGGCATGCAAACACAGGAACATGATCTGTGCATTGGAAGCAACTTCTTTACTGGGATTGAGCTCCTGCAAGCTTTGCATGGCTTTGAGTCCAAAAGGCGTGGCGGCATTATCGAGCCCCAGTAAATTGGCCGAATAATTCATGATCATATGCCCCATGGCCGGGTGGCCCTTGGGTACATCGGGAAATAATTTGGAGAAGAAGGGGCCGATGATACGGGCCAGCAGGTTGATGCCCCCTGCCCTTTCGGCAATGCTCATAAAACCGATGAATAAGGCGAGGATGCCTATCAGTTTGAGACAGAGCTCCACCGCATCCCAGCAGGTATCTATAATGCCGTTGGCTTCCTGCACTTTTACCGCTACCAGTTGATCGCCTGTGCGGTGGTATATGAGGTCGCCCTGTTTTACCCGGGCGCTGGTATCGAGGGCAGCCATCAGCAAGGGATCGGCCTGGGCCACAGGCAGGGTTTTCACCTGTACAGAATCGCCGCGTTTTCCCACCACCATCGAACTGAAGACCTGCTTTTCACCACCGGCAATGAACTTAATAAGGGCTACGAGAATGGAAACTATAATAAAGGCACTCCAAATACGACTTAATGCCATAAGGGAATTAGATTAAGTGCTGAAGATAAAGGAATCCGGTCATATTTTAGTACCTTCGCGCCGCCTACGCTGAAGCTTCGGCGGCCAAAGGCCGCGAGTAGATTGGTTTAGCGTGGGGAAATTAAATATATTTTTTGAGATGGCTTTACAAGCAGGCATTGTAGGATTACCGAACGTAGGCAAATCGACTTTATTTAATGCGGTGAGCAACAGCGCCAAAGCGCAGGCAAGCAATTACCGCTTTTGTACCATAGAACCCAATGTGGGGCTGGTAGATGTACCCGATGAAAGGCTGAACAAACTGGCCGAACTGGTACACCCCAACCGCATTGTGCCCACCCAGATAGAAATCGTGGACATTGCCGGGCTGGTACGTGGCGCCAGCAAAGGCGAAGGGTTGGGTAACAAGTTCCTGGCCAATATTCGCGAAGTGGATGCCATCATTCATGTGATTCGCTGTTTTGAAGACGAGAACATCCTGCGCGAAGAAGGCGCCATCAATCCCGTAGGCGATAAAGAGATCATCGATATAGAATTGCAGTTGAAAGACCTGGAGAGCGTGGAAAAAAAGGCCAGCCGCATTGAAAAGCAGGCCCGCCTGGATCCCAAGCTGAAGGTGGAATATGAAGTGCTGCTGCGCTGCAAAGAACACCTGGAAAAAGGCAGAAGCATCCGGGAACTGAACCTCACCAAAGAAGAAAGACCGGCCATTGCCGACCTCTTCCTGCTCACTGAAAAACCCGTATTGTATGTAGCCAATGTAGACGAGGCCAGCATGCATACCGGTAATCAATTCTCAGCCGCCCTGCAGGAAGCCGTTAAAAACGAAAACGCCCAGGTGATCGTGATGAATAATTCCATTGAAGCGCAGATTGCCGAAATGGAAGACCCTGCCGACCGGCAGTTGTTCATGGACGAATATAAAATGGAAGAGCCCGCGCTGAACCGCCTCATCCGCTCTACCTATAAACTGCTGAACCTGCTTACCTATTTTACCGCCGGTGTAGAGGAAGTACGCGCCTGGACCATTCATGAAGGCTGGAAAGCGCCCAAAGCCGCCAGCGTGATCCATACCGATTTTGAAAAAGGATTTATCAAGGCCAACGTGATCGGGTACGACGACTTTGTTCAGTATGGTTCTGAAGCCGCCTGCCGCGAGGCCGGTAAATTAAGGATAGAAGGAAAGGAATACGTGGTAAAGGACGGGGATGTGATGCATTTTATGTTTAATGTATAAACTAATTCCAGGCTTATACGTTAATATAGCAGTATGAATACCAACTACCAGGAACTGATACCAGCTGATTTTGCCCCTGATTCGAGGGTGTGGGTATATCAGTGCAGCCGTACGTTTACACTTTCGGAGGCTTTGCATGTAGAAGACCTGTTGAATAATTTCGTGGCTAACTGGAACTCGCATGGTTCGCCGGTGAAAGGATATGGCAACCTGTTCTTTGGTCAGTTTGTTGTGCTGATGGCCGATGAAAGCGCCACAGGCGTCAGCGGCTGCAGCACCGACAGTTCGGTACGGCTTATCAAACAAATTGAAGAGCTGTTCAAGGTACATATGTTCGACCGTACCACCCTGGCATTCCTGGTGAAAGATAAAATACAAATGCTGCCCCTGGCGCAATTACAATACGCCATCGACAACAAGTTTATAGAACCGGATACCATCTATTTCAATAACCTGGTTCAAACCAAAGAAGAGCTGGAAAACAACTGGCTGATCCCTGTTAAAAACAGCTGGCTTGCCCGGAAGATCAATTCCCCTGCATAAACTCTGCCACCTCTAAAAAGGGCGCTACCCAAATTTTCGATTCGTTTTGTTTTATAAATCGCATCAGGTTACGATGCGCCTCCAGTGATATATTAATGGAGTGTTCCCCTCCTACTCCATGGAATACGATCACCAGCAATGCTTTATCGGCAATTGCTTTTTTCATGGCATCTACCAGTTGGTTTTCTGTGCTGGCATCGGCGCCGATCCATTGTACGTTTGCCGGTTTGAACTTATTTACGGTTACCGCATCGGGCGTGCCATCGCGGGTGGCTACAAAATATTCCTTTGCCTTATATAAAAAAGAAGAATCGGCTATGCTGCTCTCGCCACAGGGGCAGGCCAGCGTGCGTTTCTTTTTGCCGTCGGTGGCTTCCAGCAGCGCCTGGTTCATCATGATCTCGTCGGAAGCACGTTGTACGGTGTATTTGGCCAGGTCGCGATCGGGCTTTACCCAACCGCGGTCGGGTTTGTTGCCGGCACAGGGATGAAACAGCGTGTGGTTGCCCAGCTCATGCCCTTTGGCAGCTGCTTTGCGCCAGTCGGCTATACGCGTGGTAAAAGCAGGTGAAGCCCCAATAAGGTAAAAGGTGGCTTTAAAACCAAAGGAGTCCAGTTGGGGAATTACTTTATCGAGATGCACATGCAATGCATCGTCGTACGTGAGAGCTACAGCAGCCTGTTTATTTTTCCAGGGATTGTTTTGCGCATGCATACAACCGGCATGCAGCAGCAGCAGGCCTATGGCAAGTATTGTTTTCATGTTGTATTGTAATTTTCTTTTATGAAGGTATTACAATATAACACTTAATTTCCTACTTCACTTCAATGGTGCGTTCTATGGCTTCCAGGGCAGCCTCTTCACCGATATTCAAAATGGCCAGTGCAGAATATTTACCGGGCGGCACCGTGGCGGGAATAGTCATTCTAACCTTCCTTTTTCCATCGGGGAAAACGGGAAACTCTATCCTGTCGAGTTTAAACTCTTTACCGGTTTCGATGTTGGTGAGTTCCAGGTGCGCCTTGCACTGCAGCATCAGCGCACCGGTATTTTCCATATAAAAATCCCAGGCATTTTTTTCGCCGGCCACGGGTTGCAGCGTAACGGCTTTCACACTCATGCTGGTTACCGAAGGAGGTGTTTGGTAAATATGAATACCTACCCGCAGCAGTTCTTTGATTTGTGTGTTGAACTGTTTGTTGTTGCGGTCAGCGCTGTCCTGTTCGTCGGCACTTTGCAGAAACAGCATGGCCCATTTCATTTGTTCAAATGCTTTGGGATCGGCAGGGCCCTGCAGGCGTACCAGGAACCCGGCGCTTTTACCGGGCTCCACTTCTATAAAGTTTTTCTCCAGCTTTACCCACGAGGCGCATGAGCGTGCCAGGGTATCGGGTTTAAAATATTGATGTGCCCCCGTTGAATCACGCAGCCAATCGGCCAGGTAGGCTTCAAACCCGATCTTTTTATCAGAATGGTTGCTGATTGTGATCACCTGCGACTCTGTTGCGCCCGGCTGCACATGAAATTCGAGAATAGATGGTTGTATACCTACCTTCTGAGCAAAAACACCTAGCGATGTAAAAAAACAAAATATACCGGTTATGATCGACGCTTTCATTCCTTTGGTTTGTGGGATGCTGGTAAAATAATTAGTTGTTATTATTCGTTTCCTTTTCATAATCTATGGCTAACAAAACAAAAAATATCATATTCTTTACCGTTACTAACGTAATATTCATGGTAAATGGTATGTGGGCCTGCGCGCAGAACAGAACAAATTTCCTGGAAGCGAACAGCTATAACACTTCCTTTAGTTTGGTAACGGCTGCCGACCTGGAAACACAGAAGGTAAAGTCGAATGCATTCCAGGTAGAGGTGATGTCGAGGAGCAACGACCGGTTTAATATTTATGCCCGTGTGTCGTCGTCCAGCAGCAGCACCGGCGTTAATATGCCGGCCAGCATGCTGTCGGTCAAATTGAATTCGATCACCCCTTTGCTAAATGTCAATTACAACACCATTACATTAAGCAATACCGACCAGCTTTTACAGCAGGTCACCACCCCCTTCCTTTTCTGGTTATTATGGTTTTCCACCATCAATTTCAGTTATGATCTGCAGTTGGGTCCGGTGGGTTACGACTACCCGCCCGGCAACTACAATTTCACTGTACTGTTCACCATGACACAACCCTAGACCATGCCGCGTATACTATTATATATGATCCTGTTGCTGCCGGTGCATACGCTGGCCCAGTCGTTTAATGGCAATATTACCGTGCCGGTAAACATCGGTACGGTGATGGTTTTGTCGGTCACCAACAATGCTTCTTCCGTTATCACCTTGGATAATACCCAGTACGCCAACGGGTATACACGCGCCGGTTTTAACAGCTTTGCTATAAAAAGCAATGTGCCCTGGCGGTTGTCTGTAGCTTCGGCTACTCCCTTTTTTGCAGCATCGGGCACCTATGCCTCTTCCAATATGCCGGCTTCGGTTATTGGCGTGGCCAAAACCGGTCAGCCATTTGTGCAATTGACCACCACACCCCAGCTATTGGCAAGCGGTAACCGGGGCAATAGTACCAAAACGGGAAACTCGTTTAACATGGATTTCCGCGCCACCCCGGGTTATGATTATGGTCCGGGCATTTACACACTTACTTTGTTATATACCCTCACTGCACAGTAAGTAGTAGTACCTACTGAACAAGCCATCGCGTGTGCAAGTCTGGCACAGCTAACTGTTATTGATAGTCGTATTTCTCTACTGCAACCACTTCCCAAATCAATATTTGTTCCTTTTCCGGAATCACTTTCCTTGTTTTGGAATAATTTTCGGTTATGCCAACATGATGCATGTTGAATTCCAACTCTTTACCAAATGGCACGCCGATTGAAAATATAGGACAACAACAAAATCACAAAAAAACAAACAGAACTCTTAAACAAAAAAATCATGAAAAAGCTTACTCTGATCACCGTTGCCCTTTTTGCAGGTTTCTTTACAGTTAATGCCCAGTCTTCAGCTACTGCCAGCCAGGTAGTAACCTTAACACTGAAAAACTCAATCGACATAGAGATAACTGCTGCTCCCGGTACCGATTTTACTTTCACCAGTACCGATGACTATAAAAATGGCCTTACCAACACCAATGCCTCTACCCTGCGTGTAAAATCTAACCGTCCCTGGGCCGTAACAGTAGCCTCGGCCACTGCCAACTTCAACGGTCCCGCCGTTCCTTCTCCCGTGATGCCTTCTACCGTATTGGGTGTACGTTTGAATGGAGGCTCTTCTTTCAAACCCGTTTCAACAACGGCTACATCATTGAACAGCGGCACAAGAGGTGAAAACGACTTCAACATCGACTACAATGCCAACCCCGGTTTTATTTATGACGCCGGCACCTATACGATATCTGTTGTATATACTGCTACGCAACAATAAGCCACCGCAGCCAACGTTTTAAACAAAGCCCTCACGGGCTTTCTTTTTATCCGCTAAGCCCGGAAAACCCTGATAAGTGAAAACTGTTTACGAATACCGGTCCATCCGAACGCTTCTTTTAATGGCCTTGCTGGCTGGCAGTATCACTGCCTTTCCGCAACCCGGCAACGGACGCCTTCCTGAACAAATCAGGTACACATTCCTAAAGGATTCTTTACTGGTAGAGGAGAATACGTATGCTTTTAATAACGTAACCCTTACCAATAACAGCAACCGTAGTTTGCATGTACAACTGGTTTTTACGGCGCCGGAGATGGCCGATATCGTGAGCGGACAGGTAACTGAAGCGGACATATTACCCGGCGCCACTCATACCATTCCCATCAGGATCATACCTGTACAAAAAACGGCCGCTGTTGCCTGGTACGCTGTAGGTGTGGAGATGCGTTTTAAGGAACTGGGCCAGGTGATCAGGTCGGCCTTCTACATCATGCCCAAAGAAACGGTGAAGTGGAAGGCCGCTGTTAAACAACCTTCGGTGATCTTTCTGCAAACCGACCGGCAGGTACCCTTCGAGATACTGCTGCAAAATACCGGGAACAGTACCGACCAGTACAGTTTCGATTTTCAGACCGGTCTTTCGCTAAACCTGCCGAAAAAGAACCACACGGTAAGTTTGGAACCCGGCGAATCGCAAACCGTGCGTGTGCAGGTGCAACTATCACCCCGGGATATTCAGCAAACGAATAAAGAAGAGATTCTCATTTTTATCAGGAACCGGCTGGGTGAACAAAAAATGCTGGTACAGCAAATTGCCCGGCTGGGTACTGTATACAGTGGCGAACCATCGGCCTGGCAGCGAATGCCCCTCACCCTGGAGCTGGGTTTGCAAAACCTGGCCGGCGACCAACCTTTTGCCTTTGTAAATGCGCGGGGCTTTTTAAAACTGGGAGACCATGAACAGGTGAACCTGTTTTTGCAAACCAATAATTTCTATCGAAATTTTACCGCCAACACCCAAAGAGCAACCGTTGAATATGTGCACGGCCCCTGGCAGATCACGGGCGGCAGCATCATGGACTTTAATAACTTCCTGGTAGATGGTTTTGGCGGCCGGGTGCAGTATAGCGCCGGCCAGCGCAGCTACGAGGTGATGGGTGTAAAAAGCCGCTTTGGCAATACCAACCAGTTGAATATAAAGATCAGCCAGCCTGTTTTAAATATGTTCAACTGGCAGGCCAATGCATTTATCAACGATGATAAAGACCGGCAGCTCACCAGTTCGTTGTTGTTGAATACATTTGATTTCCGGATCAACCAGTCGACCCGTTTTTCGGTGGAAGCCGGCACCGGCCGCGAAAAACTACACGGCTTTAAACCCGATACCGCTTTAGCAGGCTGGCAGGCGGGTTATGCCTTTGAAACAAAAAAACAACACTGGCAGCTGAATTCGGTTATTCATTGGTATTCCAACAACTTTCCCGGTTTGAACAAAGGCTATCATTACCAGCTTCATGAAACACGGGCCTTGTTCAACCGCTTTTTTGTGGGTCCCTATTTTGAGCTGAACAAAAGAGGGTTTAACAATATCCAGGATTCGGTGATCAGCTACCTGTTCAATATCAACAGCCGGGAATATGGTTTACGCTGGGGCTGGCAGGGCAAAAAATTTTCGTTAACTGCATCACCCGGTGTATTTACCCAGGTGCAGGACAGCGCCAACGCCATGCAGGCAAAAATGTATAAGGTGTCTGTAAACGCCAACTGGCAATGGAACAGCCGCTGGTGGCTGTCGTTGTTTTCCAATGCCGGGAAGATTGCCCTGCCCGGTAAACCCTTGCTGAACAGTTTTACCAGCTTTGTAAACCTGCAATCCGGTAAATATGGTATGCAAATACGGTACGATCATGGTCCTTATTACTATTACGAGATCAAAGACTATGTACAGACACCGCGAAGCTATGGCCGCTTTCAGCTTTCGCCTTACTACGAATTATCGCCCGCCAATAAGCGTTTTTTTTACCGCGTGCAAATGAATTATCTCGAAGAAAGGCACACCCGCAACAGTTTTTTACTGGTGCATAACCAGGTGCAATATTCCATGCCCAAAGCAGGATTGGACCTGGGTGTTACCGCGCAGGTAAATGTGTTGAAAAAAGAAGATCCCCTGGTGAACCTGGTGATCAGGAAAAAACTGCAGATGCCGGTATACAGGAACAACAAACTGCGTACATTCAAAATGGTGCTGTTCCTGGATAAAAACAACAATCATCAACCCGATGCCGGGGAAGAAAGAGTGGCCAATGTGCATTTGCTGATCAACAACGAACTGGTGACCACCAACGAAAAAGGCGAAGTGGAATGTAGAAACACCGATGAGCCGGCATTTACGGTCGATTTCAGCAAAGTGGCCTTCATCAAAGGATGGATGCCCCAGCAGGGCTTTTTACAGGTGTTTAAACCCGGCAAAGACCAGAAGATAATTCCCGTTCCCTTTACACCCGGCAGGGTGTTGAATGGGAAACTTTTGTTGGTGCGGGACGAACAAAGCAGTACCACCATGCCCCTGAACAGCATCAGGGTTACGGCCGTGGGCGCCAATGGCGAAGTATACAATACCTTAACCAATGCCCAAGGTGCGTTTTATTTTAACCTGCCGGCGGGTAATTATATCATAAGCATCAACCAGGCTGTCTTCAATGATAATTTCCGGCCCGATGAGATCAGCAAAACCGCCGATCTGTTGAGCAATACCGAGTTGCCGCTGCAGTTTGTGATCAAACAAAAAAAGCGGGTGATGAATATCAGGAGAGAATAACTTAAAACTGCATCATAAAAGCAGTGCCCTGCCCTTCTATGGATTGTACATGAATATTTCCCTTGTGCAGCATCATGATCTGTTTGCAGAGACTCAACCCGATACCACTGCCGCTTTTTTTGGTACTGAAAAAAGGTATGAAGATCTTGTCGAGCAGTTCTTCGGGCATGCCGGTGCCATTGTCGGCTACTTTGATAACTGTTTTCCGGTTGGACGCATAATAAGCCGATAAAATAATACGCGGCTCTTCCCGGTCTTTTACCGCCTCCATGGCATTCACCACCAGGTTGATCAATACCTGTTCCACCAGGTTGGTGTCGGCCTCCAGCATCAGGTCGGGATCTTTTAAAACGATCTCCAACTCGATGTTCTTTTGTTCCAGCGTGGGCTGCATCAGGTGGTGCAGGTTTTCGAAGAGATCGCGCACATACACCCGGCGCAGGTTCAGCGTGGTGATCTTGTTCAGGTTGCGGTAGGTTTCTGCAAATTTCAACAGACCTTCACTTCTTCTTTTGATGGTATCGATACCCAGTTCCAGGTCGTCCATAGATCCCGGTTCGGTATCGCTGCGGCCGGCAAATTGTTGCAATCTGTATTTGAGGGTTTCGGCCAGCGATGAAATAGGCGCAATGGAGTTCATGATCTCATGCGTCATTACGCTCAGCAGTTTTTGCCAGGCCTTCGATTCGGTTTCATCCAGGGCTTCGCTCACATTCTGAAAAGCAATCAGCTTGTACTTGACCCCTTCGGTTTGAAAGGCAGTGGCCGATAACAACACCTTAAACGATGTTTTTTCAAGATGGGCGGTGGCTATATGAGAATCGCCGGGTTTCAGCAAAGTGATCTGCCGGTACAATTCATTGTCGCGGCGCGCCAGTGAATGTACGGTTTTCAGGTATGGGAGTTGCAGCATGCGCTTCAGCGATTCGTTCATCCACACCACTTCCCCGTTGTGTTCGCGATAGGATAAAATACCGGTATCTACCAGTTCGAGAATTTTTTGCAGGTACTGGTACTGTGTTTCTTTTTCCTTGCTGATGACCTTGAAGGTGGAATTGATCTCGTTAAAACCTTTGCGCAGCGGCTGCAGTTCTATGGGCGCGTGTTTTACATCGAAGTAACGCGAGAAATCGCGGTAATGCACCGATTCTACAAACTGGTCCAGTTCGGCATGGGCTTTTCGTTGAAAACGATAGAGTTCATATAAGGCATAAGCGATCAGCGGAACAATCACCACCTGGTATATGTACATTCCTTTTACCAGCAGCCAGGCCGCCACCACCAGTGTTGCAAATAAAAACAACACATGCCAGAGTATTCGCCATTCAAATTTTTTAAACAAGGTAGTAGGTATGAAGGCTAATGTTATTAAATATCATATTTACTCAATCTCCTGTACAACGCCGTGCGGGTAAGTCCCAACTCTTTGGCCGCACGGGTAATATTCCCATTGTGCTTTTCTATCACCAGCAAAATGGTATTTTTCTCCACCGCGCTCAAATTCAGTTCATCGGGTTCTTTCTCCTGCACGGTATTGCTTTCAATAGGCGAAAAGATCAGGTCTTTGGCCTCCAGCACATTTCCATCCGACATGATTACAGCGCGCTCGATGGTATACTGCAGCTCGCGGATATTTCCCGGGTAATGATAGTTCAGCAATTTTTCCATGGCCTTTTCATCAAACTCCAAACCCGGCTTCAGGTATTTGTTGCTGTACAAACGGCTGAAATGTTTGGCCAGCAAAATAATGTCTTCGCCGCGTTTGCGTAAGGGCGGCACCATGATCTCTACTGTATTGATGCGGTAGATAAGGTCTTTGCGAAAACGGCTTTCATTGGCCAGTTCGCTCAGCGGTACATTGGTGGCGCAAATAAGCCGTATATCCACCGAAGTGGGGTCGTTGGTGCCCAGGCGTATCACCTGCCGGTTTTGTAACACGCTTAACAATTTGGCCTGCTGGTGCAGGGATATATTACCAATCTCATCCAGGAAAAGCGTGCCTCCATTGGCGGCCTCAAACCGGCCCACACGGTCTTCACGCGCATCGGTAAATGCGCCTTTTTTATGCCCGAACAATTCGCTTTCAAAAAGCGATTCGGTAAGGGCGCCTACATCTACTTTTACATAAGCCTTGCTGGCGCGCAGCGATTGCTGGTGAATGGCCTTGGCGATGAGGTCCTTGCCCGTACCATTTTCGCCCAGTATGAGAATGTTGGCATCGGTGGGTGCAATCTTTTCTATCTTATAAAAAATATCCTGCATGATCTCCGACTCGCCCAGCAGTTCGGTACCAATGATGGAGTCGCTGCTGCGCACCGGCGGTGTATTGCTTTTGCTTTCTTTTCTTTTTAAAGCATCTTTTATGGTGATAATGAGCTTTTCGTTGTGCCAGGGTTTTACCACAAAATCGGCCGCCCCTTCTTTCAGTGAGCGAACGGCCAGGTCGATATCGCCATAAGCGGTTATCATGATCACTGCCGCCTCGGATTTAAATTCCTTGATCTTTTTCAGCCAGAACAAACCTTCGTTGCCTGTATTGATGCTGCTGTTGAAATTCATATCCAGCAGTATCACGTCGAAGCTTTGTTTCGACAACAGCCAGCGCAGGTTTTCGGGGTTCTTTTCCGTAACCACTTCCTTTGCCTCGGTTTTTAGCAGCAGCCGCACGGCAGTCAGTACATCGGGATCATCGTCAATGGCCAGTATACAGGCGTTCTTAAGCAACATAGAATGAATTAATAATGATGTGTTTGGATGTTCAAAACCGCAACTACAATTATACCATATTTACAATGCCATGGCAAACAATTTTTTAGGAAAGGTAGGCTGTACGGGCCAACTGTATCGAAACCGAACACCAATTGTACTGGTAACGAACAGCTTCGTACAAATTACGGGGCTAATGGACTGGAAATCACTTATCTTATATTCTGGCATATTGTTATTGGTAAGGGTCACAGCCAGTTTTCTCATGATTGTTATTCAAAGTCGCCTGGCCTGAACCGGGCCGGGTGACTTTCAAAAAATTTAAACAGTGGACAGAGTAATTGCCAAAAGGAAATGGACCTCTAAAAGGATATTGACCATCGCAGGTGTGGCGGGTATTGCGCTGCTGATCTCCGCCAGTTTTTATTTCACCTCGGGTAAAAGCCGCTTGAATGTAGATACCGAACGCATCACCATCAGCGAGGTGAAGAAGGGCCCATTCCAGGTAACCATACCCATCAATGGCATCGTATTACCGCAAACAACCATCTATCTCGACGCCCAGGAAGGCGGCCGTGTGGAAGAAAAATTTGTAGAGGACGGCGCCATCATGCAGGAAGGCCAGCCCATCATGCGTCTCTCTAACCCCGACCTCGAACTGAGCCTGGCCAACCAGGAAACCAGCGTGTTCAATGTGTTGACGCAAATGCAGATTGCGCGTAACAACGCCCAGCAAAATACCGTAAGCCGCCTGAACCAGATGGCCGAGGTAGACAATGCCCTGAAAGAAGCAGAACGGCTGTACAAGCTGAACAAAAAACTGTTTGAACAAAAAGCCATTGGCGAACAGGAGTACCAGCAAAGTGTAAACACCTACAATTACCAGGTACGCCGTAAAAAACTGACCGAAGATATCATGCGGCAGGATTCCGCCACCAACAAAATACAACTGGCCCAACAGGAGCAATCATACGTGAACATGAAAAAAGCGCTGGACCTGATGAAGAAAAAAGTGGGCGACCTGGTAGTGAGAGCGCCTATCAGCGGGCAGTTAACCTCCTTCGATGCCGAGATAGGCCAAAACATCAGCGCCGGCACCCGCCTGGGTCAACTGGATGTAACTACCGGTTTTAAGGTGCGCGCCGATATCGACGAACATTATATTTCGAATGTGATCACCGGTCTCACGGCCAAATACACTGCAGGTAGTAAAGATTACAAACTCAAGATAAAAAAAGTATATACCCAGGTGGTGAATGGCCGCTTCCAGGTAGATATGGAATTTACAGGTGAAGTGCCGCAGGGCATCCGCCGTGGACAAACCCTGCAGATACTACTGGCGCTGAGCGATGAAACCGAAGCCATACTGGTGGCCAAGGGTGGTTTTTACCAGCAAACCGGCGGCAACTGGATCTTTAAAGTGAGCGAGAACGGCAAGACCGCCTACAAGGCCGATATCCAGCTGGGACGACAAAACCCGGATTATTACGAGGTGCTGGAAGGGTTGCAACCCGGTGAAAAAGTGGTTACCAGCAGTTATGAAAACTATGACAATATGCAGGAATTGGTGTTGAAGAAAGAATAACTTTAAATCAGCCATCATGAAACTGAAATTAACCTGTATGATCGTTGCCATGATAGCCTTTTGCCAGGCTGCATCGCCGAATAAGGCATTTAAATGTGCAGGCATTCCAGCGCCAACGGCTTCGGTGCTGATCACTGATGAAGCCGATTTTGTACCCTCTCATTACCTGAACAAAATTTAAATCATCCATACAAATACATCTATATGATCAAGATCAGGGACATGGAAAAAATTTACCGCACGGAAGAGGTGGAAACAGTAGCGTTGAATAAAATTTCACTCGATGTGAAAGAAGGCGAGTTTGTGGCCATCATGGGCCCTTCGGGCTGTGGCAAATCTACCCTGCTGAATATACTGGGGCTACTGGATGATCCCGACAACGGCAGCTTTTTGTTCAATAACATCGAAGTGGCCCATTTTAATGAGCGCAAACGCGCCGAACTGCGCAAACACAATATCGGCTTCGTGTTCCAAAGTTTTAACCTGATAGATGAGCTCACCGTTTTTGAGAACGTGGAGCTGCCCTTGATCTATACCGGTGTAAAATCGGGCGATCGCAAAAAACGCGTGGAGGAAGTGCTGGATAAGATGCAGATCATGCATCGCCGCAACCACTACCCCCAGCAATTAAGCGGGGGCCAGCAACAGCGCGTGGCCGTAGCCCGAGCCGTGGTAAACAATCCCAAACTGATACTGGCGGATGAGCCCACCGGTAACCTCGACTCTTCCAATGGCAATGAGGTGATGGCCCTGCTCACCGATCTGAACGAACAAGGCACCACCATTGTGATGGTGACGCACAGCGAGCACGATGCCCGTTACAGCCACCGCATCATTCGCATGCTCGATGGACAGACCGTTTTGGAAAATATCATGGTGTAAAGCAGACCGGCATTATTAAATCTTACTGTTATGCTATTTAACTATTTCAAAATTGCGTTCAGGAACCTGCGCAAATACCGTTTTATATCTTTTATCAACCTGTTTGGCCTAACAGTAGGGTTAACCTGCTGCCTGCTCATTACCACTTATATCATCAATGAGCTGAGCTACGATAAATACAACAGCAAGGCCGACCGTGTGTATCGTGTAAGCCGCATCTTCCGTAACGATGAAACAGGTGCGGTGAGCCTGCACCTGGGATCGGTGGCGCCGCCCTTTGGCCCTTTGCTGAAAAACGATTTTAAAGAAATAGAAACGGTGACCCGTATGCTGGATGCCAGCCCCCAGCCTGTGAACTATGGAGATAAAAAATTCAATGAACGCGGGTTGTATTTTGCCGATGAGTATTTGTTCAAATTGTTTGACGTAAAAGTGCTCAAAGGCAATGCTGCCACTGCCTTAAAAGACCCCTATTCGGTGATGATGACCGAAGAGGTGGCCAAAAGATATTTCGGGAATGAGGATCCCATCAACAAAACGATCAAACTCAATAACCAGTTGCCGTTGAAGGTGACCGGTATTTACAAGGCATTTCCAACCAATGCGCATATGCACCCGGCCATGATGGTATCGTTCAATACCCTGAAAGATTCATCGGTGTATGGCGAAGAGCGGCTGCGCACCGCCTGGGGTAACAATTCATTTTTTACCTACCTGCTTTTAGAGCCCGGCGCCCAACCCCGCAAACTGGAAGCCCAGTTCCCTGCCTTCCTCGACAGGCATATGAAAGGCGAAGGCGAGAACCCATCGTCGTGGACATCGCTTGAACTGCAAAAGCTCACCGATATCCATTTGTATTCCCATCTTGATTACGAGGCCGAAGAAAACGGCGATATCAAAAGAGTGTACGTGTTTTCGGCCATTGCCCTGTTTATTTTGCTGATAGCCTGTATCAACTATATGAATTTGTCTACCGCACGCTCGGCATTACGTGCCCGCGAGATCGGCATACGCAAAGTGGTGGGCGCCATGCGGCGGGAGATCATCGTACAGTTTTTGAGCGAATCGATCCTGATCACCTTCATATCATTGATACTGGCCATCGGATTGACGCTTTTGACGCTGCCCTGGCTCAACGATCTGTCCAGCCAGCAACTAACTATAAAGACCCTTTTACAATGGCCCATTTTGTTAACGCTGCTTGTGGTGCCGGTGATCGTTGGTTTATTATCGGGCATCTACCCTGCCCTGTTTATGTCGTCTTTTCAACCAGTGCGGGTACTAAAGGGTTTGTTCAAGGTGGGCGGCGGCAATATATCGTTCAGGAAAGTACTGGTGACCGTTCAGTTCACCATTTCCATCATACTCATCATCAGTACCGCCGTTGTGTTCAGGCAGTTGCAATACATGCAGCAAAAATCACTGGGTTTCGACCGAACGCATATTGTAACCATGAACTACAACAATGCGCTGGACGACCGCTTTGAATCGTTCCGCAATGACCTGCTCAGGAACAGCCAGGTGAAGGAAATCACCCGTTCGTCGCGCATACCCACCGGGCGTCTGCTCGACGCTTCCGGCACCTCAATAGACCGGGGTGATAGCACCATACCCGTGAGCGCCGATATCAAAAATGTAGCGGCCGACCAGGATTTCATCACCACCTATGGCGTCAAGGTAGTGGCAGGCAGGAATTTTTCACGCGAGTACAGCACCGATACCAGCAATTATTTGTTGAACGAAGCCGCGGTAAGGGCGCTGGGTTTTAAACGTAATGAAGATGCCCTTGGAAAAAATATCGTGTATGGCGGCCGCAAAGGCCAACTGGTTGGCGTGATCAACGATTTTCATTTTGAATCGATGCATCAAAAGATCATCCCGCTTTTATTGTTTATGCCCACCAATCCCGCCAACTATGGCCGTATTTCGGTGAAGATTGCCGGGAACAATTTACCGGCGGGTTTAGCCGCCATTGAAAAAACCTGGAACCGCTTTTTACCCGATGCGCCTTTTGAATACACCTTCCTCGACGAAAACTTCGACAAGCTGTATAAATCCGAGCAAAGACAGGGTAAGTTGTTTACCGCCTTTGCCACCATTGCCATCTTTATTGCCTGCCTTGGTTTATTTGGTTTATCGGCCTTTGCCATTACACAACGCATCAAGGAAATAGGCATCCGCAAGGTGTTGGGCGCCAGTACCGGCAGTATTGTGGGTTTGTTATCGAAAGACTTTTTGAAACTGGTGATCATTGCCGCTGTAATTGCCTTTCCCGTGGCCTGGTATGCCATGAACAACTGGCTGCAGGACTTTGCCTACCGTACCAGCATACAGTGGTGGATATTTTTGGTAGCCCTGGTGATCGCAGGTTTTGTAGCGCTGGCCACCATCAGCATACAGGCAGTGAAGGCCGCGCTGAGCAATCCCGTAAAGAATTTACGTACTGAATAGACATAACAACTCTTGTATATGCTGAAAAGTTATTTCAGGATCGCCTGGAGAAATCTGAAAAAGAACAAGGCCTATGCTTTGATCAATATATTGGGCTTATCGTTGGGCCTGGCCTGCAGCATCATCATCTTTGTATTGATCACCTATCACCTAAGCTTTGACAGTTTTCATAAAAACAGCGACCGTATTTACCGGATCGTTACCGAATGGCATGACGAGGAAGTAGGACATTCGGGCGCTGTACCGCAACCACTGGGTAAAACATTCCGCACCGAATACACCTATGCAGAAAAAACAGCGCGTTTAGTAGACTACCGCGGTACACTGATCACCATCGAAGGTGCGGGCGAAAAAAAGAAATTCGAGGAAGAAACCGGGGTGGTATTTGCCGAACCGGAAATTTTCGACATCCTGGATTTTCCATTGGTGCAGGGCAATGCAAAAGCCGCATTGTCCAACCCCGATGCAGCCATTGTAACAGAAAAGATCGCCAAAAAATATTTCGGCACGACCAACGCCGTTGGCAAAACCATCCGGTTAAGGAACAGGAGCAATTTTGTAATTACCGGCATTATGAAAGACCTGCCGCCCAATACCGACCGCAGGCAGGAGATCTGGTTATCGTACGCCAACCTGAAAGATGAAAGCGCCTGGCTGGCCAGCGACAGCAGCTGGCCCGGTGTGTACAGCGGCAGCCAATGTTATGTTTTGTTAAAACCCGGAGTAACCGCCACGCAGGCCAACAAGGCATTCCCGCAGATCGTCAACAAATACTACAGCGGCCGCGACACAAACGTATGGCTGTTTAAACTACAGCCTATATCCGATATTCATTTCAATCCCGATTTTGGGGGCTACGCAGATATGAAGTACCTGTGGGCGCTGGGTTTTATTGGTCTGTTCCTGGTAATCACGGCCTGTGTGAACTTCATTAACCTGGCTACCGCGCAGGCGCTTAACCGCTCGAAGGAAGTGGGTATACGCAAAGTGCTGGGCGGACTACGAAAACAATTGTTCTGGCAGTTTATTGCCGAAACCACCCTCATCACCTTTTTTGCCACCGTATTGGCATTGGGCATAGCCAGGCTGGCCTTACCCTGGCTGAACCAGTTGTTGCAGTCGGAGATGTCGCTGCCATTATTCAGCAGTTGGCAACTGCCGCTGTTCCTGGTGCTGAGCATAATATTGGTAATCTTTTTATCGGGTTCCTACCCCGGCCTGGTGCTGGCGCGTTTTCAACCGGTGCTGGCTTTAAAAAGTAAATTATCGCAAAAACATATCGGCGGTTTTTCTTTGCGCCGGGTGCTGGTGGTTACGCAGTTTGCCATATCTCAAATGCTAATCATTGGCACAATTGTTATCGCCGGCCAAATGCATTATTCCCAAACCACCGACCTGGGTTTTAAAAAAGATGCCATCGTGATGCTGCCCGTGCCGGTACCGGATAAAACAAAGATGAGCACCATCCGTAACCAACTGGCATCGGTGCCGGGTGTTGAAAAAATTTCATTTTGCTGGCAGGCGCCTGCATCAGCCACCAACAACGCTACCGGGGTACGTTTCGATAACCGGCCCGAAGATGAACATTGGGGCATCAACCTGAAAAATGCCGATGATCAGTACCTGAGTACCTTCAACCTGCAACTGGTGGCCGGCCGTAACTTTTATCCTTCCGATACACTGCGTGAATACCTGGTGAACGAAACCTTTGTGAAAAAACTCAACCTGAAACCAGCCGATGTGATCGGGAAAAGGCTCAGCACCAATGGCGGCACCCAGAGTGCACCTATTGTAGGTGTAGTGAAGGATTTTTATAACTATTCATTTCATACCGCCATCTCTCCCATTTGTATTATGCCGGGCACAGATTCATATGCTAATTGCGCTGTGCGGCTGAACACCGGCAATATGTCATCTACCCTGGCGGCCTTTGAAAAGATATGGAACCAAACCTATCCCGAATACATGTATTCGTACCGGTTCCTGGATGAAAGTATTGCCGAGTTTTATGACCTGGACAATATTATGCTGAACCTGGTACAATCCTTTGCCCTGATAGCCATTTTTATCGGTTGCCTGGGTTTATACGGCCTGGTATCGTTTATGGCCATACGCAAAACCAAAGAGATTGGTGTGCGTAAGGTGCTGGGCGCCTCGGTGCAGCACATATTGTGGATGTTTGGTAAAGAATTCAGCCGCCTGTTGCTGATGGCTTTTGTCATTGCAGCGCCGTTTGCGTGGTGGGTGATGCATTTGTATTTGCAGGACTTCCAGTATCGCATCCAGATTGGTATGGGCGTATTTGTGCTGGCCCTTTCCGCTACCTTTTTGATTGCTGCTATTACCGTGGGTTACCGCTCCATGCGATCGGCCGTGGCCAGCCCGGTAAAAAGTTTACGTATCGAGTAAACGCATATATGATACAACATTATATAAAAATTGCCATCCGTAGCATAGCCCGGCAAAAAGTGCTGGCCGGTATCAATATTATCGGTTTGTCGGTGGGTATCACCTGCTTTAGCCTGATACTGTTGTATGCCGTGCATGAATTCAGCTACGACCGTTTTCATACAAATAAGGACCGCATTTTCCGGGTAATTGAATGGAGCCAGGGTGGCGACCGCGACCCGGGTGGTACAGCATCCATGTATACCCCGGTTGGTCCTGCCCTGAAACGCGATTTTGCGGATGTGGAATATGCTGTTCGTATGAAAGACCATGGCAACCTGGTAAAAGTGAACAACGAAGTATTCCGCATTGGCGTACAACTGGCCGACCCGGATTTCTTTAATATGTTCAGCTTTCCGCTGATCTATGGCAATGCCGCCACAGCCCTCAGCGATCCGCATAATGTAGTGATCACAAAAGACCGGGCATTGCAGTTATTTGGCACTACCCAGGCCACCGGCAAACAACTCCTGATAAAAATCGACAGCGCCTTTGTGCCGTTTACCGTAAGCGCCGTTGCCGGCAATATTCCCACCAATTCATCGATTCAATTCGACATCATGGGCAGTTTTGAGCTGATTGCCAACGATCCCATGGTGGTAAGCAGCATGAGCAACTGGCATATGACCATCGGCATCAGCACATTTGTACAATTAAAGGCTGGCAGCCGCCTGCATAAGGAAGCCAACCGGCTGGCGCTGTTCCGCGAAAAATATTATCCCAAAGAAGATGCGCCTAAAAAAAGAAATGGTAAAAAAAGTACGGAGAACAGGCCGCGTGTTGAAACGAGTTTCCGCTTACAACCCATCACCGATGTACATACCAATGCAGCCATAGAAGACAATCCCGTTGATCCCAAAAATATCTGGATATTGTTAAGCATTGCAGCCGGTGTATTGCTGATTGCCTGTATCAACTTCACTACCCTGGCCATCGGCCGCTCGGCCGGCCGCGCCAAAGAAGTAGGCGTTCGTAAAGTGATAGGCGGGCAAAAAAAACAACTGGTATTCCAGTTCCTGTCTGAGTCGTTGTTGTTAAGCCTGGTATCTACCGGTATTGGTCTGCTGCTTGCCTTTTTATTATTGCCCATGATGAACCGGTTGGCCGACCGGCAGTTGAGTTTCTCCTTCACCCAACTGCCCGAGCTGGGCTGGCTGCTGGCCGCACTCATCTTGCTGGTGGGTATATTGGCAGGTAGTTACCCGGCGCTGATATTATCGAATTTCAAACCCATTGAAGTATTAAAAAGCAAAATACAGGTGGGCGGCTCCAACCTGTTTACCCGTTCGCTGGTGACCCTGCAGTTTGTAGTAAGCGCCGGTTTGATCATTGCCACCATCACCATCCTGCAACAGGTTTCATTTATGCGATCAAAAAATATTGGTCTTAACAAGGAAAACGTGGTGGCCTTAAGTGTATCGGGTGCGGATGCCCAAAAGATCTACCCTCTGTTTAAACAAACCATGCAAACACAAAAAGGCATCCTGGGTGTCACCGCCTCAGAGATTGGCCTGGGCGCCCATGAAGGCCAGATGGGTGGCAGGCTTCGTATGGAAGGTAAAGAACTGTTTGCGCTTTGGTTCCCGGTAGATGATGACTATGTGCACATCATGGGGCTGCAACTGGCGGCAGGCAGCCATTTACAGGATGCCGCGGCCTCTGGCAACCGGCATGCAGTGATTATCAATGAAGCCTTTTTACAGGAGCATTTGAATATCCCCGCAGAGCAGGCCATCGGCAAACAAATTACCGGATTTTTTAAGGATTCAACGGTTAAGACCATCGTTGGCGTGGTAAAGAACATGCATTTTGAAGATCTCACCCGCCAGGTGCGGCCGCAGGTGATCTACCTGTCGAATACCCTGGCGCCTGCGCGGATATTTGTTCGGTTAGAACCAGGTGATCCGGCGCCGGCACTGGCTACCATGCAACGTGTATTGAAAAAACTGGCGCCCGATCTTCCCTTCCAATACAATTTCCTGGATGAAAAATTCGACAACTTTTATAAGGCCGAACAACGCTGGAGCGTAATGGTGGGCTGGGCCGGCGGTATTTCGATATTCCTGGCCTGCCTGGGATTATTTGGCCTGGCTTCGCTGGCGGTGGTGAACCGCACCAAAGAAATTGGCATCAGGAAAGTATTGGGCGCATCTGTAACCCATGTGGTAGGATTGTTGTCAAAAGATTTTATACGGCTCATCATCATAGCGCTGGTGATTGCCACGCCCCTTGCCTGGTACTTCATGCACAACTGGCTGCAGTCGTATGCCTACCGCATCGAGCTGCACTGGCTGGTATTTGCTGTTACCGGTGCTTTTGCCATTATCATTGCCATCGCCACGGTAAGCATACAGGCAGTGAAAGCCGCTATGGGCAATCCCGCGGACAGTTTACAAACCGAATAAAATGTATAGTCATGAAAATTATCATCACCTCTTTATTGATCGGCAGCGCTGCTTTAACAGCCGCTGCACAAAACAATGAACCGTTTCTTACTCGCAGCTTTAACCAACCGGTAAAAAATGTAGAGGTAAAAACATCCGGTGGTAATATATCGGTTACCGGCGGTAGCAGCGAAGTTAAAGTGGAGATGTATGTGTGGGCAAAAAACCTGTCGAAACAGGAGATACAAAAAAAACTGGATGAAGATTATGAGATCAATATATCGGTAACCAACAACCAGTTGAGCGCTATAGCCAAACGTAAACCGAGCCTCAAGTTCTGGAACAATGGACTGAGCATTTCTTTTAAGGTGTTTGTGCCCCGGGAAGTATCTACCAACCTGGGCACCAGCGGCGGCAATATCAATATGGCCAACCTCAGCGGTGAGCAAATATTCAAAACCAGTGGCGGCAACCTTTCGGTGGACCAGCTCAGCGGCCGTATCGATGGAAAAACCAGTGGTGGCAATATATCCGTTAAAAACACCAGCAACAGCATCGACCTGTCTACCAGCGGCGGCAATATCACGGCCATAAATTGTTCCGGCAATGTAAAGATGAAAACCTCCGGCGGATCGCTGACTCTCGATAACATGGAAGGCGCCATATCGGCACGCACCAGCGGCGGCAACATCCAGGGCAAAAGTATCAAAGGTGAATTAATGGCCCATACCTCGGGCGGCAATGTACAACTGGACAATTTTTCCGGCAGCCTGGAGACCTCTACCAGCGGTGGCAACATACATGCCGATGTAAAAGAACTGGGCAAATATGTAACCATCAGCAATTCGGGCGGCAGCATCGACCTGGCCTTACCGGCCGACAAAGGGCTTGACCTGAAACTGCATGCCAGCAAGATCAACATGGCCTCCGTTAAAAATTTCAGTGGTTCAAAAGACGACAACGACATGAAAGGCACCATCAATGGCGGCGGAGTGCCGGTTACCGTAAAAGCTTCGAGCGGCCGGCTGAACCTGGCGCTCAGGTAAAACAACAGGTAAATAAATTGGCGGTGGCCAACCATGTGAAGACTTTGAGAACAGAATAAAAAATTTACCTATGTTCAAAACGTATTTAAAGACCGCGTGGAGAAGCATTGTGCGCAACAAATCTTTTTCGTTTATCAATATTACGGGTCTGGCCATTGGCATTGCCGCCAGCCTGTTGTTATACATCGTGGTGCGGTATGAATTAAGTTACGATACCTTCCAGAAAAATTATCATCGCATTTACCGGGTGGTCTCCAACGATAAATTTGGTGATGGAGAAACCTTTAATTCCGGCATTCCTGTACCTGCCCTGGAAGCATTAAAAGCAGAAATGCCGCAGCTGCAATTTGCGCCTTTGTTTGGGGCCTATGGTACGCAGATAACCGTACCCTCGGCCAACAACCCCACCGGCGATAAGTATATTGAAGAAACGGGCGTATTTTTTAGTGAACCCGGTTTCTTCAACATATTCGACTATAAATGGCTGGCAGGTGATGCAAATGTGCTGAACGAACCCAATTCGATCGTACTGGCTAAAAAAACCGCCATCAAATATTTTGGCAACTGGCAAAAAGCTATGGGGCGAACCATCGTGATGGCCAATGCCGTTCCCATGAAAGTAAATGGTATCCTGGACGATGTGCCGGCCAATACCGATTTCCCGCTGTACCTGGTAGGCTCGTTTAAAACCGCCCGCAGCAATGATGAAGTGTTTTACCTGTACGATTCATGGCGAAGCACCTCCAGCAATTTCCATATTTATGCCTTACTGCCCGAAAAGGTAAGCGCCAAAGAAATCGACAAAGCCCTGTTGCAATTCAGTAATACGCATTACAATTCCAGGAAACTTTCCAAAAAGATCAACTTCCTGCAGCCGCTGTCGACGCTGCATTTCGATAATCGTTTTGAATCGCTGGGCGATCACATCGTTTCAAAAAACACCCTGATGACCCTTACGCTCATTGGCATTTTTATTTTGCTGATGGCCTGTGTAAATTTTATCAACCTGTCTACGGCCCTATCTGTTACCCGTTCCAAAGAAGTGGGTATACGCAAGGTACTGGGTGGCAGCCGCAGCCTCCTGTTCTGGCAGGTGATGGGCGAAACGGCGGTGATCGTAGGCATTGCCATCGTAGTGGCCTTTGCGCTGGTGTACCTCACCCTGCCCTATATCAAACTCATTGCATCCATACCCGAAACCATTTCACCATTCCAGTTCAGCATCATTGGTCCCTTGCTGTTATTGGGATGCCTGGTAACCTGGCTGGCAGGCGTGTATCCTTCCTTGGTATTATCCAAATACAATCCCATCGCCGCCTTAAAAAACAAATTCGCTTCTGCCAGCGTACAGGGTATTTCGCTGCGAAGAAGCCTGGTGGTGATGCAGTTTGCCATTTCGCAGGTGCTGATCGTGGCCACCGCAGTGGCGGTAAGCCAAATGAATTTTGTTCGCCAGGCCGACCTGGGATTCAAAAAAGATGCGGTACTGTTATTGAGCGGTACGGTGGATAGCTCCACGGTAGCCCGGCAACATTCTTTTAAACAACAATTGCTGCAGGTACCGGGCGTACAATCGGTTAACTTCTGCTCCGATGCGCCATCGTCGTACAATTCATGGACCACCAACTTTGCCTACGATCACCGGCCCGATGAAAAATACCAGGTGAGCATGAAATTTGCCGATGCAGACTACGTGAAAACCTTTGGATTGCATTTGATAGCCGGTCACGATATGGCGCCAAGCGATACCACCAAAGACCTGTTGATCAACGAAACGCTGGTAAAAAAACTGGGGGTAAAAAATGCCAACGAGGTGATTGGCAAAACCATTCGCGTCAATGAACAATGGTATCCTATTGCAGGTGTGGTAAAAGACTTCAAAACCAGTTCGCTGAAAGAAGAGATAAAACCCATCGTCATTTTATCCAGCAACCTCATATATGGTATTACCGCCGTCAAAATACGGTCGGCCAACCTGGCTACAACAAAAGCTGCCATTCAAAAAGTATGGGACGGTCTTTTTCCCGACTATGCCTTCTCTCCTGCCTGGTTCGATGAAAACATCAGGGAATTTTACGACCAGGAAAACCAGTTGGCCCTGTTGTACAAAATATTTGCCGGTTTGGCCATTTTCATTTCCTGCCTGGGTTTATATGGATTGGTGTCATTCATGACCGTTCAAAAAACCAAGGAAGTTGGCATTCGCAAGGTGTTGGGAGCTTCGGTGGGAAGCCTGGTAAAACTGTTCTCGAAAGAATTTACCATACTCATCATCATATCATTTTTTATTGCTGTGCCGGTGGCCTGGTGGATGATGAGCAGTTGGCTGAACAATTTTGTATACCGGATATCCATGGGCATTGGCTTTTTTGCCATTGCCATTTTCAGTTCCGTACTCATTGCATGGATCTCTGTGGGCTATAAGGCTATTCGAGCGGCGCTGGCCAACCCGGTAAAAAGTTTAAGAACCGAATAAACCCTTATCATGCTTAGAAACTATTTTATTACCGCCTGGCGGAATATCTGGAAAAACAGCTTTTATTCGGGGTTGAACATACTGGGGCTGGCCATTGGCATGGCCGCCTGCATAGTGATCATGCTGTTTGTTTTTTATGAACAAAGTTTCGATGGCCAGCATACAAAAGCTGTTTACCGGTTAAACGAGGTACAAAAATTTGAAGGCATGGTGGCGCCGCAAAAAGTGGCGTTATCGATGTATCCCATGGCGCCTGCGCTGAAAGCAGAATTTCCCGAGGTAAAAAATTTCACGAGGATACGCGAGAACGGGAATATGCAATTGGGCATTGGCGAGAAAAAGATCGTTGTGCCTATAGTAAAATATGTTGATTCCACTTTCCTGCAAATGTTCGATTTTAAATTGCTGGAAGGCAACAGGAATATCGTGCTGCAAAAGCCCAACAGCATACTGCTCACGAAAGAAACAGCTTTTAAACTGTTCGGCACCCAAACTGCTGTTGGCAAAACCATCAGCCGTTATTCCAACGACACCACGCAGCTCACTGTTACGGGTATACTGGAAAATATCCCCGGCAATTCGCACCTGCAGTTCGATGCCTTGATTTCCTTTAGCACCATTTACCGGCCCCACATGATGGAAAACTGGGGCGGCAACTGGCTGGTCACCTACCTGGAACTGGCGCCCAATACAAACGTAGCGGCGATGGAGAAAAAATTTCCCGCCTTTTTAAAAAGGCATATGGCGCAGGATGAGAACTGGAAAAACTACGAGTTGTTTCTGCAACCAATAAAAGACATCCATGGCGGTTCTACCAGCATCACCCACGATTACCAGAATCATCAAAAATTCGATGTTACCTATACCTATGTTTTCTCCGTCATTGCACTTATCGTTCTGGTTATTGCCTGTATCAATTTTATGAACCTGTCAACGGCCCGTTCGGCAGGACGAGCCCGTGAGGTGGGTATTCGCAAATCTATTGGAGCTGCGCGTTTTCAACTGGCCGGGCAGTTTATTGGTGAATCGGTGCTGGTTTGCCTGATTGCGATGTTGTTGGGTGTGGGACTGGTTCAATTATTATTGCCGTTTGTAGTGGAATTGAGCCAGCGCCCATTGCGCCTGCCCCTGTTCACAGATCCCTGGTTGTTACTGGTCATCCTTGGCGGCGCTGTATTCATCGGCGTTTTGGCAGGCTTGTATCCCGCGGCCTACCTCTCGTCGTTTAAACCCGTAAAAGTGTTAAAGGGTAGTATACAGGTAGGCAAAAACAAAGGCATGCTGCGAAACATATTGGTGGTAGGCCAGTTTACCGGCGCCATCTGCCTCATCATTGCCACTGTGTTTGTGTTGCAGCAGTTGCGTTTTATGCAAAAAAAGGATCCCGGTTTTACCCGCGAACAGATCGTATTGATACCGCTCAATTTTGCCAGCAATCCCAAATATCATTCCATCAAACAGGAATTACAGGGCAGCACATTGATTGCCGGTGTTACAGGATCGGGGCAACGCCTGGGCAATAACCTGCACCAAAACGGTATGGTATTTCGGGGCAATGGCCCTGAACGACGCGTCACTTCATCGCTGGTGATTGTTGACCCTGATTTTCTGACATTGTATAATATCAGAATGATAGCCGGGCGTAATTTCTCCAACGATTATTCCGACAATGGCAAATCGTATATCATCAACGAAAGTATGGCCAGGGAACTATTAAAAGACCATCCCAAAGCGCCCATATCATCCCTGCTTGGAAAGCAGTACGGTTTTATGGGCATGGATTCGCTGGGCCAGATTGTAGGCATCACGGCCGACTTTAACTTTAATTCCCTGCATCATAAGGTGGAAACACTCACTCTTTATAATCAACGCAACTGGGGTTTCAATGAAATATCCGTACGCATCGATGGCCGCAGGGCTAAAGAAGCGCTTGCCTTTATTGAAGCTACCTGGAAAAAACAGGTGCCCGGTCACGCCTTCGAATACAGTTTACTGGACGAACATTTTGAACAGCTGTACAAAGCCGATGCACAGGTAAGTAAAATAGTAAGCGCCCTGGCTACCCTGGCCATTATCATTGCCTGCCTGGGTTTGTTTGGGCTGGCCGCTTATGCCGCTGAAAAAAGAGTAAAAGAAATTGGTATACGCAAGGTACTGGGCGCCTCCGTTCAAAACATTGTGGGTTTGTTATCGCGCGATTTTGTAAAGCTGGTGTTGATAGCCAATCTTATTGCCTGGCCACTGGCCTGGTTTGCGTTGAACGGGTGGCTGCAGAATTTTGCCTACCGTATTGATATCACATGGTGGGTATTTGCGGCAGCGGGATTGGCAGCCCTGCTGATTGCTTTGTTTACGGTGAGCTTCCAGGCCATTAAAGCCGCGGTTACCAATCCCGTGCAAAGTTTGAGAACGGAATAGTGATCATGGAACACAAAAAATTCGATACGATTGAAGACCTGCTTGCCAGTGACAGTTTTATGGCCTGGTATCATCGTACCGATATAGAGGATATACGAATATGGAACAAATGGATAACCGCCAGCCCTGAGAACCAGCAATTGGCCGGAGAGGCTGTACGCTTTTTAAAAAGCATATCCATCCATGAAAAAACAATTGCAGAAGAACAGATCGACACCGCAATAAACGATATTATACAACATATTCATAACGATCCATATCCTGAACACCATACCACCAACCATCCGGCTATGTTTAAAAATTATCTGACAGTTGCCGTGCGCAACCTTTGGAAAAACAAAACCTTTTCAGGCATCAACCTGCTGGGGCTTGCGCTGGGCCTGGCCTGCAGCCTGCTGATCCTGTTATGGGTGAAGGATGAAAAAAATATGGACGCCTTTCATGCCAACAAAGAAAGGATCTATACCATATACGAACGCCAGTATTACGATGGTAAAGTGGTAGCGGCCTATCATACGCCTGGTTTGCTGGCCGCGGAACTCAAAAGAGTGATCCCTGAAATTGAAAAAGCCACCGGTTTTAATTACGAGGATACCTATACTTTTTCGGTTGGTGATAAGATCATGAAACAGAACGGCAATTTTGCGGATGCCGATTTTTTCTCCATGTTCAGTTACCCGCTATTGCATGGCAATGCCCAAACTGCGCTGCAATCACCTGTAAGCATAGCCATCAGCCGAAAAATGGCCCATGATTTTTTTGGCAGCCCGGAGGCGGCCATGGGCAAAACGATACGTTATAACAACAGTACCGATTTTACCGTAACGGCAGTTTTTGAAAATGTGCCCACATCATCGTCGGAAAAATTCGATTTCCTGATCAACTGGAAAGCCCTGATCGAACAGGAGCAATGGTTGAAAGATTGGGACAACAACAGCCCGCGCTCCATCATTATGCTGCGCCCCGATGCCGACCCCGCGAAGGTAGAAGCAAAGATCACGCACTTCCTGGATAAACTAAATCCCGAACAAAGCACCAGTTTTCGCGTAGAACTGGGTATGCAGCGTTATGATCAAATGTACCTGCACTCCAATTTTACCGAAGGCCGGATTGAAGGTGGCAGAATTGAATATGTACGGCTGTTCAGTATCGTAGCCATCTTTATTTTGCTGATTGCCTGTATTAACTTTATGAACCTCACCACAGCCCGATCGATAAAAAGAGCGCGTGAAATTGGTGTACGCAAAGTGGTGGGCGCCGCCAGGCCGGCATTGATAGGCCAGTTTATTGGTGAAGCGGTACTGCTCACCTTTATAGCATTATCGATGTCCCTGTTGCTGGTATCGCTGTTATTACCGGTGTTTAATAATGTCACTACCAAAAGCCTGCAAATGCCGTTTGGCTCGTGGATATTCTGGCTCAACCTGGTGGGGCTGGGATTGGTGACGGGTTGTATTGCGGGCAGTTATCCTGCGCTCTTCCTGTCTTCTTTTAAACCTGCGTCGGTATTAAAGGGCGTGGCAAAGATCAGCACAGGCGCCAGCTGGTTCAGGAGAGGGTTGGTGGTTTTCCAGTTCTCATTGTCGATATTACTGATCATAGGCACCATCGTTGTTTCTCAACAGGTACAATACATACAAAATAAAAACCTGGGATACGACCGGCAGCATTTTGTGTATGTTCCCATGGAAGGTGATATGCCCAAACAGTATCCTCTTTTTAAAGAACGCGCCCTTCGTTTACCGGGTGTACAAAACATCACCCGCGCTACCATTTCACCCACCAAAATAGATAATGGCACCCACAGCGTGTTATGGGATGGTAAAGACCCGAATATAAAACCCATGTTCGCACAGGTTGCTGTAGGCTATGATTTTGTAAAAACCATGAAGCTGAAGCTGGCGGCAGGCCGCGATTTCTCTAAAGACTTTGCCACCGATTCGACGGGTTATATCATCAATGAATCTGCCCTGAAAAAGATCGGCTATAAAGACCCTATCGGAAAAAACCTGACGTTCTGGGGAGAAAAAGGCACCATCATTGGCGTGTTGAAAGATTTTCATTTCAACTCACTGCACGTACCTATTCGTCCATTGATACTTCGCCTGAACGAGGAGGAATATTGGGGAGCCGCCCTGGTACGCATAGAGCCGGGAAGAACAGAGGCGGTACTGGATGGATTACAAAAATTGTATACAGACATGAACCCGGCCTTTCCCTTTACCTTCCAGTTTTCCGATGAAGAGTATACCAAACTGTACAGGAGCGAAGCAGTGATACAAACATTGTCGCGGTATTTTGCCTTCCTGGGTATTTTTATTTCCTGCCTGGGTTTGCTGGGGCTGGCCATTTTTACCGCTGAACAAAAAACCAAAGAATTTGGTATCCGCAAAGTGCTGGGCGCGCCCGTACTCTCGTTGTTCACTTTGTTGTCGAAAGATTTTGTAATACTGGTAGGCATCGCCTTTGTGGTTGCCTCTCCCCTCGCCTGGTGGGCCCTGAATAACTGGTTGCAGCATTTTCAATACCGCATATCCATCGGCGTTTGGGTGTTTGTAGCAGCAGGCCTGATGGCCTTGTTGATTGCCTTACTCACCGTGAGTTTCCAGGCCATAAGATCTGCCTTTGCCAGTCCTGTAAAAGCATTACGCAGCGAATAAATTATAAGCCATGATCAAAAACTATATTAAAGTAGCGCTCAGAAACCTTTGGAAAAGCAAGGGTTTTTCTGCTATCAATATCATTGGGCTGGCCATTGGACTGGCCACCTGTTTACTGATCATTTTATTTGTGCTGGATGAGTTGAGTTATGACCGTTTTCATAAAAAAGCCGACCGTATTTACCGGGTTGATGGCGACATCCAGTTTGGCGGCAATCATTTTGTACTGGCCGTAGCGCCCGATGCCATGGGGCCCACTTTGAAAAAAGATTTTCCGCAGGTGGAACAATATGTACGTTTCCGCGAGCTCGGTGGTCTCATGATAAAAAAGGGTAATGAAAATGTTAGAGAGAACAAGGTGATATATACCGACAGCACCCTGTTTGATGTGTTTACGCTGCCAGTAGTAGACGGCGATGCGGCCACGGCATTAAAAGAACCAAAAAGCATGGTGATCACCGAAACCCTGGCCCGCAAATATTTTAACCAAACAAAGGTAGTGGGTAAAACCCTTCAGCTCGATGACAAGGATCACTACAAGATCACAGCCGTGATCAAAGACATACCGGCGCAATCCCATTTCCGCTTCGATGTATTTTTGCCGCTGGCGGGGGTTAACGAAAGCCGTGAGAACAACTGGATCAGCAATAATTTCAACACCTATATCGTATTAAAAGAAGGCGCCGATCCCAAAGCGCTGGAATTGCAATTCGATGCCCTGGTGAAGAAATACATCGGCCCGCAGGTAAAAGCCTTTCTGAATATAGACATGGCTGAATTTGAAAGAATCGGCAACTTCGATCGTTATTCACTCACTCCACTTACACAAATCCATCTGCACAGCAATAAAACAACTGAGTTGGGTGTGAACAGCAACATCCAATATGTATATATTTTTTCGGCTATTGCCCTGTTCATTTTGCTGATTGCCTGCGTAAACTTTATGAACCTGTCTACCGCCCGTTCCAGCAACAGGGCTAAGGAAGTAGGCATTCGCAAGGTGATGGGTTCGCTGCAGGTGAATTTGATCAAACAGTTCCTCACCGAGTCTGTTTTGATCAGCGCCATTGCTTCGGTGCTGGCCCTGTTGATAGCCTGGTTGCTGTTGCCCTATTTCAACCAACTGGCTGCCAAAGAAATTTCAATGAGCTTTTGGGCCCAGCCCTGGTTATTGCCGGCCATGATAGGCATGGTGCTGGTGACGGGTTTGCTGGCGGGCAGTTACCCGGCGTTTTATTTGTCGGCCTTTCAACCCATACAGGTGATCAAAGGCAAGTTGAGTACTGGTTTTAAATCGAGCTGGCTGCGCAGCAGCCTGGTGGTTTTCCAGTTTGCCATTTCCATCATCCTCATCATTGGCACCATCGTTATATTTAACCAGTTGCATTATATTCAATCACGCGATACGGGTTTTGATCGTGAACAGGTGCTGATATTGCATGATACCTATCCACCGGGTAATTCAATCAAAGCCTTCAGGGAAGAAATAAGCAGGCTGCCTGGAGTTGTAAGTCTTACCATGACCGGTTTTCTGCCCACCAGCGAATGGCGTAATGATAGTCCCATTTTCGCCGACCCTACGCTGGACCAGAAAAAAGCCGTGAGCATGCAAAACTGGTATGTAGATGACCAGTATATACCCACCCTGAATATGAAAATGGTAAAGGGCAGGAATTTTTCAAAGGATTTTCTTACCGATTCTGCCGCCGTAATCATCAATGAAGCTGCGGCCAGGCTCTATGGCTTCACCGATCCTATCAATAAGAATCTGTATCGCATCGATAATTTCACCAACAAAGCCGAGGTGAGCACCCTGCATATCATAGGCGTGGTAAAGGATTTTAATTTCAACAGTCTTCGCGAGCAGGTTACGCCCATGGCCCTGTTCCTGGGCAATAACCATGGTAAAACGGCCATTCGTGTCAACACAACCAATATATCTTCATTGATATCGCAAATAGAAAATAAATACAAGGCGATTGCGCCCAGCCAGCCCTTCAATTATAGTTTTATGGATGAAGATTTCAATAACCAGTACAGGGCCGAACAACGGATGGGCCGTATTTCGCTTACCTTTTCTTTGCTGGCTATATTGATAGCCTGCCTGGGTTTATTTGGGCTGGCGGCTTATGCGGCTGAGCAACGCACCAAAGAGATCGGTATTCGCAAGGTATTGGGCGCTACGGTAACTAATATCACTACCATGTTATCGGCCGATTTTTTGAAGCTGGTATTGATATCCGCGGTAATTGCATTTCCGGTGGCCTGGTGGGCAATGAATAGCTGGTTGAATGATTTTGCTTACCGAATTGGTATCAGTTGGTGGATCTTTGCGGCGGCGGGTTTGCTGGCTTTGCTGATTGCTATAGCTACGGTTTGTTTTCAGGCTATTAAAGCGGCACTCACCAATCCGATAAAAAGTTTGAGAACGGAATAAAGCTTCGGCGGACACTGTATCAAAACCGGACAGTTTCTGTATCATAAACGAACTGGTTCGTAAGCCAATCCTTTCTATTGTACTGCAAATCATGGTAATATATTCTGGCATGTATTGGGCGTATACCCGTCGGTAATCGTTGCGTTTGAGTACATTTATGGCATTCTTCGCAAACATTCCAAAAAACTATAACCATGATCGAACTAAAGCACATTTCCAAATGGTACCAGATTGGCGGCAAACCTGCATTCATTCTAAAAGACATCAACCTGACGATCAATGAAGGAGAATTTATTTCCATCATGGGCCCATCCGGCTCGGGCAAATCTACCCTGCTGAATATACTGGGCATGCTCGACGATGCCTCGGAGGGTGAATATTATTTCATGGACCAGCCGGTGCATACGCTGAAAGAAAAGCAACGCTCGCAGTTGTACAAACAGTACATCGGTTTTGTATTCCAGGCATACCATCTCATAGACGAGCTGACAATTTATGAGAATATCGAAACGCCCCTGATCTACCAAAACATCAAATCATCGGAAAGAAAGGCTATGGTGGCCGATATGCTCGACCGTTTCCAGATCGTTGGGAAAAAAGACCTCTTCCCTACCCAGCTATCCGGCGGTCAGCAACAACTGGTAGGTATTGCCCGCGCATTAATAGCCAAACCCAAATTATTACTGGCCGATGAACCCACGGGTAACCTGAACTCGAAACAGGGCGAAGAGATCATGAACCTGTTCAAACAATTGAATAATGAAGGCGTAACCATCATACAGGTAACACACTCCGAAAAAAATGCAGCCTACGGCACACATATCATCAACCTGCTGGATGGACGCGTGGAAAAAGACTGAGGTATGAACACAAGTATCAAAAATATTTTCATGGGATTTTGCAAAAACATTTTCATTTTTAGTATAGCCATGAACGTTTATATGGTCGGCCGCGCACAGGTAATTGCCGGCCGTCCATTAACGCTGCAGGAAGCCGTACAAACTGCTATCACCAACAACCTGGATGTACAGCAAAGCGATCTGCAGATGCAGCGCGCCGGCGTAAACCTGTTTCAATCGAAGGCCAACCTGCTGCCCAATATCAGCGGCAGCATCGATCACACGGCCAACCAGGGTCGTAATATCGATCGTACCACCAATAGTTATATCAACCAGCAATATACCAACGCTTATTACAGCCTGCAGGCCAACCTTACCCTGTTTAACGGGCTGCGTTTGATGAACACCATCAAAAGCAACCAGTATGCCTATGATGCCAGCAAAATGGAATTGCAGTGGAATAAAGACCAGTTGATGCTGCAGGTGATACTGGCCTACTTACAAATACTCAGTTCCACCGATCTGCTGGAACAGGCCAAACAGCAGGCAGCCGTTACACAAAAGCAGGTGGAGCGTTTGCAGATCATGAACGAAGAGGGCGCCATCAAACCCTCGGACCTTACCGATGTACAGGGTTTGCTGGCCGACAACAAACTGACTGTGATCAACAACCTGAACAGCCTGAATGCCGCCCGCTTATCGTTGTCGCAATTGATAAACATCCCCTACAATCAAAACCTGCAGGTAGAGCGGCTGGATATCGAACAGTTTGATATGAATTATACGGCAACGCCGGATAGTATCGCCGCGGTGGCATTGGAACAATTATCATTGGTAAAAGGGGCCGATCTGCGTAAAAAAAGCGCCGAGAAAGCCGTACAGGCCGCTAAGGGTAACTTTTTTCCTTCCATTAGCCTGGGTTCGGGTTTAAATTCACCTTTTTCGAGCAGGCTGCTGGATTCATCAGATAAGAAGATTTCTTATTACGATCAGCTTCGCAACAATTATGGTACCTATGTAGGTGTGGGTATCACTATTCCTATCCTGAATAATTTCCGTTTTCGCAACCAGGTAAAACTTGCGAAGATCGATTTGAAAGAAGCCGAAATTGTTGCCCATACCCGCGAGGTACAATTGCGGCAGGCCATCGAGCAGGATTATTTTAATATGACGGCCGCCCTGAATAAATACAAGGCGCTGCAGGAACAGGTAAAGGCCTATACCGAATCGTTTCATGCGGCAGAAGCAAGATTCAATGCCGGTGCATCTACCTCGGTGGATTATCTGATTGCCAAGAATAATATGGACCGGGCGAATATCAACCTGATCATTGCGCGCTATGATTTTTTGCTGAGAACAAAGATCCTGGACTTTTACCAGGGTAAGCCTTTGTGGTAAACCGGCACTGATGATGGGAAAAGAGCGGAAGACGGGACTCGAACCCGCTACCTACAGCTTGGGAAGCTGTCGCTCTACCAGGTGAGCTACTTCCGCTTATGCGCCTAAGTTATATAAAATTTACAAACAAAAAAACCGCCGCACGCCTTCCCTGCCATTCTCCTGTAAGGCCAATATCGTTTCTTTCGGCAATTTCCTTACCCGCCCGCTCATATTCATGTTGTCGATGGTAATGGTCCTGCGTCTTCCATTGGGATGTGTTGCTTCGGGGTTGGCCTTGTCGATGAGGGTATGATACAAAGCCTTTACATAATCTCCCACATCATCGATAGGATAAGGATAATTGCCGGGCTGTGCTGCATTATAGGCAATCTGCTGTGGCATTTCCATCAGTAGTCCCAGCGTCTCGGGATTTTCAATAAAGGCATTCCCGGTACCGCCCTGCATATATTTGGTGGAATCGAATATAAATACAGGGTAGTTGCTCAGCACTCCGCCATCTACCATTACATGCAATTGCCGCCCATTGGGCTTGTCGTATATCTTTCCATCGTCATCCATCAGCACCGCTTTATAGTAAAGTGGTATAGATAAAGAAATACGCACGGCATCTTTTACACGCATCTGCGGATAGTTTTCGTGCGAAAAAATACGCAGGCATTGATAGGTTAAATCGGTGCCGGTAATATACAGGTCTTTATAACCGCGGGCATGCAGTTCTCCAAAACTGATATCGCCATTGCCCGTTTTGGCGGCGATCAGGTCTTCTATCCATTTCCCGATACGCTCGCCCTTATACCATCCATATTGTTTTTTCAACCGGTGAATACCACCGGCCAGCATCCACCCGCCATCGTTAAAACGCCGCAATGGGATATCCGCCGTCAGTTCGATGATCTCCTGCGGTGTATACCCTACCGCCAGCAGCGAGGCCTGGATGGCGCCTACGGAGGTGCCCGCCACCCGTTGCAGGTCCTTTACAATACCCAGGCTGTCCAGCACCTGCAGGGCGCCTGCATAGGCAAAACCTTTTACACCAGCGCCTTCCATAACGAGGTTCCTGTATCGAAGGGATTGTCCGGCGGCTGAACCGGCCAGGAAGATCCATAAAAAAGCCCAAAATGCCTGTTTCATATGATGGTAATTACCGGCCATATAACGCTCAATTATTCATAAGGTTACATCGGTTCCAACAAAAGCGCCCTGCCAACCTGTCATTTAAGTTTTTTGGCTATCTTTGCCCCTTCAAAAAATGCTGATTGTTGATGTTAGAGAGGACGCCCCATACTATGCATGAGGAAAGCCGCCAGGGCGAGGCCTATGCCCCCTTTGCCAATGACCCTAATGAGTATGATAAAAAATTTTATATAGAGAGCTATGGCTGCCAGATGAATTTTTCTGACAGCGAGATCGTGGCTTCTATATTACAGGAGAACGGTTTTGGCGCCACCCGCAATTTCGAGGAGGCCGACCTGATCCTGATCAATACCTGTTCCATACGCGAAAAGGCCGAACAAACCGTGCGCAAACGCCTGAGCGATCTGCGACTGGTTAAAAAGAACAATCCCGGCGCCCTCATTGGCGTACTGGGCTGTATGGCCGAACGCCTGAAAGCAAAATTCCTGGAAGAAGAACAACTGGTGGATATGGTGGTAGGTCCCGATGCCTACCGCACCCTGCCCGGTTTGATTGCCGAAGCAGAGACCGGTCAGAAATCGGTGAACGTATTGCTGAGCCGCGAGGAAACCTATGCCGATATTGCGCCCGTTCGCCTCGACAGCAACGGCGTAACGGCCTTCGTAAGCATTATGCGCGGTTGCAACAATATGTGCGCCTTTTGCGTGGTGCCCTTTACCAGGGGCCGCGAACGCAGCCGCGATCCACATTCGATCATAAAAGAATGTACCGATCTGTATAACAAGGGTTATAAAGAAGTAACGCTGCTGGGTCAAAACGTGGATAGCTATTACTGGACAGGCGAAGCAGACGCAACGCCGGTCACCTTTGCCCGCCTGCTCGAAATGGTGGCGCTGATCCATCCCAGCCTGCGTGTGCGTTTCTCCACATCGCATCCCAAAGACATTACCGACGATGTGCTGCACACCATGGCCCAATACGAAAACATCTGCAATTACATACACCTGCCCGTACAAAGCGGCTCAACCCGCATACTGCAATTGATGAACAGGACCTATACCCGTGAATGGTATATGGCCAAAGTAGACCGCATCAGGCAGATCATACCCGACTGCGGCATCAGCTCCGATATCATTGCAGGCTTCTGTACCGAAACGGAAGAAGACCACCAGGACACCCTGAGCATCATGGAGCACAGCCGCTATGATATGAGCTATATGTTCTTTTACAGTGAGCGACCCGGCACCCTGGCCGCCAGGAGGTACCAGGACGATGTGCCGGAAGAAGTGAAGAAAAGAAGACTGGACGAGATCGTGAAATTGCAGAACAGGCTCAGCCGTGAAAGCAACCAGCAGGACGTAGGTAAAGTCTTTAAGGTGCTGATTGAGGGCGACAGCAAACGCAGTAATCTCGACTGGATGGGAAGAAACAGCCAGAATAAGGTGATTGTTTTTCCCAAAGAACATTATACACTGAACAAAGGCAACTATGTAATGGTTAAAGTGAGTGATTGCACAGGCGCTACTTTAATCGGTAAAATAACAGAAATAATTACTGCGTAATTTTTTTCCGTGGTCCCTCATCAAAGCGAGCCGAAGCGTAAGCAGGCTTCATAAGAAATTTAACCGGGCAACAGCCCCTATTATAAAATAATTACAGATGAAAATCACCGGCTGCATTCATGGCGGCCGGTGATGCCATCTACAAAAATTGGAGCACAGTGGATATTCAAAGTATTAAAAACAGGTTTGGCATTATCGGTAATGCATCGTCGCTGAATTACGCCCTGCAGGTGGCAGCGCAGGTGGCCAATACCGATCTCACCGTGTTGATCACGGGTGAAAGCGGTGTGGGTAAAGAGGCATTTTCCATGATCATTCACTCGCTGTCGGCCAGGAAACACAATCCTTTTATTGCCGTGAACTGCGGCGCCATTCCCGAAGGCACCATCGATTCGGAATTGTTTGGTCACGAAAAAGGTTCTTTCACCGGCGCCGTGGATGCCCGTAAAGGTTATTTCGAAACCGTAAACGGCGGCACCATCTTTCTCGATGAAATTGGTGAAATGCCCCTGGGTACACAGGCCCGCCTGCTGCGTGTGCTGGAAACAGGCGAGTTCATCCGCGTAGGTTCGTCGAAAGTGCAGAAAACCGATGTGCGTGTGATTGCAGCTACCAACAAAGACCTGCTCACCTTTACACAAAACGGCCGGTTTAGAGAAGACCTGTATTACAGGCTCAGCACCGTGCCCATCAGGGTGCCCGCCCTGCGCGACAGGCCCGAGGACATACCCCTGCTGTTCAGAAGATTTTGTGTTGATTTTGCCGAGCGGTATAAAACCTCTCCCATACAACTGGACGAGGAGGCAAAAGATGTGTTAATTCATTATCCCTGGCCCGGTAATGTGCGTGAATTAAAGAATATTGCAGAACAGATCTCTGTGCTGTCGACCGACCGGCAAATTTCAGCCAGTGAGCTGCGGCGCTTCCTGCCCGAAAGGGCCGATATGAACCGCCTGCCCATTTTGGCCAGCCATGCCGGCGGAGCCACCAATGGTCACGAATTTGCCAACGAACGCGAGATCCTGTATAAGCTCTTTTTCGATATGAAAAAGGATGTGACCGAGTTGAAGAAGATGTTTGTGGAGATCTTGCAGAACCCCGGTATGGTGGGGCAAAACCAGTCGCTGTTGAACGAGCTGAAGAACAAGGACCTGTTGCCAGCCTCGCTGGCCGGAGGTTTACCGCAGGCCATCCCCTACAATCCGCAACCCCAGCCTGTGATGATCCATCATGAAAACGAAGACATCCATCATCACGAAGAGGTGGACGAATCGCTGAACATTATGGACAAGGAAAAAGAACTGATCGTAAAAGCGCTCAAAAAACATAAAGGCAAACGCAAGGATGCCGCCCTTGACCTGGGCATCAGCGAACGCACCTTATACCGAAAACTCAAGGAGTATGACATTAAAGAATGACCTTATTAAACGGCCATTTTTGATAGCCGGCCTGGTTATAGCATTTTTTGCCTTCAGCGGTTGCTATTCGTTTAAAGATGTGAGCATTCCGCCGGAAGTAAAAACTTTCAGGGTAAATTATATCGAGAACCGGGCGCGGTATGTAAACCCGCAGCTGGCGCCGCAGCTTACCGATAAACTGCGGCAAAAGATCATCGGGCAAACCCGTTTAACCGGCATTTCGGGCGAAGATGCACACTATGATATCTCCGGGCAGGTTACCAGCTATAATGTAAGCACATCAGGTATATCTTCGGGGGGCGTCAATGGCCAGCAACAGGCCGCTATCAACCGTCTTACCGTAACGGTGCATTTAAATTTAAAAAACAACCTGGACCCTTCCAAAAGTTTTGAAGCCGATGTTTCCCGTAACTTCGACTTTTCGGCCAGCCTTACCCTGCCCCAGGCAGAGGCGCAGTTGACCGAGAACATCATCAAGAACATGGTGGATGAGATATTCAACCGTATTTTTTCAAACTGGTAACCTGTTGCATGCAAAGTCATATTCAAACCCTGGTGAAACACCTTTTTAACAAGGATTCATTCGACCAGGTAACGGTTCAGGAATTGAAACAGTTTACAGAGGCGTATCCCTATGCCGCTGCCGGGCATTTTTTATATGCAAAAAAATTATACGATGCCCGTTCCTGGAACTATTATGAACAAACCGAGCAGGCATCGTTATATTTTCATAATCCTTTATGGTATAGCTGGCTGATGGAGCAAAAGTACGATGCGCCTGTGGTGGCGCCCGTACCAGCCAGGCAGGAAGAAACCCTGGCACAGCCCTCGGCTTATCGTGTGGTGGTGCAAATGCCCAAAGGCGTTGCGCCGCTGACCACCTCCCCACCCGAGTCGGAAAAAGAGTTTTCAAATCTGCATGAGTTTGATGCAAAACCGGATGCTGAGCCCATCGAGGCCGGCACAGAAACCTTTGGTGATATACAGGCGCCGGCAGAAGAATATACAGAAGCCGTGACCGATAATACCGGTGAAGAACCACAGCCCTTAACGCAGGAAGAACCCACATCGGGTGTGGAAACCGTTGCCGATATCACGGCAGCCAAAGAAGAGATAGAAACCACACCGGAGTTTTTTGCCGAGGCGGCACAGCCGGTGGAGGAACTGCCCGTGAATACCGTTGCACTCGCCGAAAACAGGCTGGGTGTAGAAGAAAACCTGGGTGTAAGCACGCCTATCGGGTTTGAGATAGATGAAACACCACAGGAAAATATTCCGGTAGAATTATTGGACGAAACACCGGACCCCGATGGCCTGCATGCCGCCAGCGACCTGACGCCTTCCGGTTTCATCGACGAAACCGCAACAGCCGAACCGGTGGCATACCTGCCTTTGCAGGAAGACCTGACTGCGGAACACACCATTGATGAACCGGTGAAGGAAGAACAACCCATCGAACCGCAACCGGTAACAGAGGAAGAACCGGAAAAAACAACCGAACCACCGGCAGAAACCAGTCCGGCCCAGGAATCCGAACCGGTAACAGCAGTTGAACCACAACCCATTACCGAAACGGAACCAGCCACCACCACAGAAGAGCAACCGGAACAGCCTGCTGAAACCAGCCCCGAACAGGAACAAGAGGAGGTTACAGCAGTTGAGCCGCAACCTATCATAGAAACAGAACCGGAAACCGCTACTGAACCACCAGAGGCGCCGGCCGAAGAAGAACCCGTTACAGAGGAGGAGCCGCAAATTGTGGAGGAACCCACCGGCCCCGCAGCCGACCTGGAGCCCGAACTGCAGGCCCCGCCCGAACCGGTGGCCGAAGAACAGGCGCCGCAACCTGTTGCCGAACAGCAGGAAGAATCCATTGCCCTGCCCGGCCTCGCCGACCTGCCACCCGTATCGGCCTTTACCCCCGCCAGCACGGAACCCAAAACGGCCATCGACACCGAAGAACCCATTTTCGAATCCTATCATACCATCGATTATTTTGCCTCGCAGGGCATTAAGCTGCAACAGGAAGATTATAAAGACCGCCTGGGCAAACAGCTTAAAACCTTCAGCGAATGGCTGCGCAGCATGAAACGCCTGGCGCCTGTTACCGAATCCTCCGCCTCGCTCGACGATGTCACCAACCAATCCATACAACGCATCGCCGACCATTCGGTAGAAGAAAAAGAGATCATTACCGAGGCCATGGCCGAAGTGTGGGCCAAACAGGGACATAGGGAAAAAGCCATTTCGGTATACGAGAAATTAAAATTGCAGAATCCCGCCAAAAGCGCTTATTTTGCGGGCAGAATTGATCAGTTAAAAGCATAGTGAAATGACCATTTTGTTCATAGTATTGATAGTTATTTGTTGTGTCGCCATCGGCCTTTTTATCCTGGTGCAAAACCCCAAAGGCGGCGGTCTGGCCGGCACCATTGCCGGTTTCAACAGCCAGTTTATGGGCGTTAAACAAACCACCGATGTGCTGGAAAAAGGAACATGGATCATGGCCGTTGCCATTGGCCTGTTGTGCCTGTTCTCGGCTTTCTTTATTCCTTCGGGCAGCGCCCCCACCCGCGAACCGGTAAATGCAAGGCCGCAACAAACTGCTCCATTACCGAGCAGTGCACCATTGCCGCAACAAACACCGCCTCCCGCCGGACAATAAAATATTTGTTTATAATTTGCCAACCCTGCCTTTTTATGGCAGGGTTTTTTATTTATTTTCACCCGTGTATAAAAGGATATGAAGACAGGCATTTACCATATGGATCTATAGAAAAAACCTAATCTAAAACCTATGTTCAAAAAACTGGTCATCACCCTTTTGATTGTAGCAGTACTGGCGGCCACCTATGTTGGCTGGCAGTTTTTTACCGACAATACCGCCTTTTCCGGCAAATCGAAATTCCTTTATATAAGAACCGGTCATGCTACCTGGCCCGAAGTATTAAAAACCCTGCGCGACAGCAATTTTATAAAAAGTCCCCAGGCCTTCGACCTGGCAGCCGAGCGCCTTGAACTGCCGCAAAGAATACAGGCCGGCCGCTACGAGATCAAAAAAGGCATGAGCCTGATAGACATTGCCCGCCTGCTGCGCAATGGCAAACAAACACCGGTGAACCTGGTCATCACCAAATTGCGCACCAAGGAAAACCTGGCCGCCCTCATCGGCCGTAAACTCGAAGCCGATTCGGCTACGGTGATCGCCTGGCTCAATAATCCCGATTCACTGCAACCCTATGGCTTCGATACCTCAACGGTAATGGCCATGATCTATCCTAATACCTATACCTATTTCTGGAACGCCCCACTGCCCAGGATCTTTGATAAATTTCATGCAGAATATAAAAAAATATGGACCGATGAGCGCCGCGAACAGGCCCGCCAGCGTGGGCTTACACCTATAACGGCCTATACCCTCGCATCGATCGTGGAAGAAGAATCCAATGCCAAAGAAGACAGGGATACCATTGCCAGCGTATACCTGAACCGCCTGCAAAAAAACATGAAACTGCAGGCCGATCCCACCGTGAAATTCGCCATGCGCGATTTCAGCATCAAACGCATTTACCTGAAATACCTCACCGTGGAATCGCCTTATAACACCTATATGAATGTGGGATTGCCGCCGGGGCCCATTTGCACCCCCAGTATTTCGGCTATTGATGCAGTTTTGCAATCGCCGCAAACAAATTATCTTTATTTTGTAGCCAAAAGCGATTTTTCGGGCCGCCATGTATTCAGCGCTACCTACAAAGAACATCTGGCAAAGGCCAAAGATTTTCAAAAAGCCCTGGACCTGGAGATGCAACGAAGAGCCAATGCAGTAGATGATATAGAAGTAAAATGAATGTTGAACGCATCATATTGAATTCACCCCCGGTTAAACTCCTGACTGAGAAGAGTAAGAAAATTGTTTTGCCACGATTTGAAGGCGTGCCGCTGTATGATGTGCTCACCTTTTTTCGCGACCAGGTAAAACGGGTAGGTTTAACAGAAAGGGCATCGGCCGTGTCGTATAATTTCATCATGTCTATCCCTCCCACCTGCCTCTTTTTATTTACTTTAATTCCAAACCTGCCTTTTGTACGCACACGCGCTGTACAATGGCAAATACGCGGCATTATCCGCGACATTATACCGGCCAGCGAATACAACAAGGGCATCATCAGTTTTGTAGACAGTTTTTTCAGCAACAACAATATCGGTTTGCTTTCTTTTGGTTTTGTATTGCTGATCTTTTTTGCTTCGAATGGCATGATGGGTTTGATGCGCTCATTCAACAAGAACTATATTGGTTTTGAAAAACGAACCGGTTTGCATTCACGCTGGGTGGCCATTAAACTCACCTTTATCATCATGGGGCTGGTACTGGCCTGCCTGTTGTTATTGATCATGCAGGGCGCCGTGTTGAAATGGATGGGTATTAAGAGTGATTTTGTACGTACATCTATCCGCGTTATTCGCTGGGTATTTATCGTGATGCTTATATTTTATGCCATCGGTTTTATTTACAAGTATGCGCCTGCCATACAAAAACGATGGTCCCTGATTTCGCCGGGCAGCATACTGGCCACTTCCTTAAGTATACTCACTACATTAGGTTTTTCGATATTCGTAGAAAATTTTGGCAGCTATAATGCCCTTTATGGCTCCATTGGCACCATCATCGTATTGATGATTATTATATACATCAACTCCCTGGTGTTATTGATTGGCTATGAACTGAACGTGAGCATTCACTCACTGAAAGCCATGGCCCTGGAACGGGAAAAGGCCGTACACAACACCACCGACGACCTCATTTTCCACGACCGCGTATAGCTCATATTAAAAACGAATTGCATTTCTTTAATAAATTTTAACATCCGCCAGACACAAAGTGGTAGGCTGTATGCGCATTTTTTAGTAAACTTTGTATTGCCATTTCAACTCAAATACCTATCATCATGAAAAAAGCTATCATCACTTTAATGATGTTGCCGGCGTTGGCTTTACTCGCTGCTACCAGTTATGCGCCGCTTCCTATAGGTGCTACCCTGCCCAAAGCAGAAGATAAGCTGAAAGATTTTTCCGGTAAGGAAATAACGCTTAAAAGTGCAATGAAGGAAAATGGATTGCTGGTTATGTTTAGCTGCAATACATGTCCGGTGGTGATCAACAATCAATCGCGTACAAATGAAATTTGTCAATATGCCT
>Ga0065721_10004074_pt1 | contig 57278 bp, 44 predicted proteins | sample Mesricmetagenome_FD_59108 | JGI IMG/M metagenome (GOLD analysis project Ga0065721, IMG submission 59108) | Mesophilic microbial community from rice straw/compost enrichment Sample: eDNA_1 v2 (version 2) | ecosystem: Engineered > Solid waste > Grass > Composting > Bioreactor | place: USA: Davis... | reverse complement strand
CGCAGAGGCGCAGAGGGGGGAGGGGGAGGTTTTTACCGCCAAGACGCCAAGGGCGCCAAGAGGGAGAGAGCGTCTTTCTCTTCTTGGCGCTCTTGGCGTCTTGGCGGTAAATCTATCGAGCAGGCGGGGGGGCGCAGGAGCCGTGTTCTTCGAGGATGGGGGACAGGAAGGTCTGCCGCGCCTCGATGTTCTCGCCGCGCAGTATCCGCGCCAGGGTGCGGCCGGCCTCCGCCGCCACCTCGTCCTGCCGGACGTTGATGACCGAGAGATTGGGCTGGATGCGGCGCATGAACCGCGCGTTCAAGCACGTCAGCACAGAGACTCGGTCCGGCACGGCAATACCCATGTCCGACAGCGCCCGCAGGACGCCAAAGGCCGCGAATTCGTCCGCCGCGAAGATCGCGGTGGGCGGGTCCGCCTCAGAGAAGAGGCGCCGCGTCAGGGCGTACATCTCGTCCTCTTTGTAGAACATGTCCTCGTAGCGCACCGAGTCCGTCAGGCCAAACTCCTCGCACGCCTTCTGGAACCCCTCCCAGCGGCGCTGACCTGCCATAAACGAGCGCCCGATGTTCTGGAACAGGATGCGCCGGTGCCCGAGGCGCTTCAGGAACTCAATGGCCTTGTAGCCCACGGCGGCGTTGTCCATACCCACGGCAGTGAGGCCGGGGCGCGGCGCCGACCCGCGGATCATGAAGGGGAGATCCATCCGCTCCAGAAGGTCCGGGCGGGGGTCGTCCACCTGCATGTCGGTGAGGATGACGGCATCGCAGGGACGGGCCCGCGCTAGGCGCTCCAGAGTGGGGGTCTGGTCGTCGTCGCTCTGAACGAGCATCAGGTTCAGGCCCCACTCGTTCAGGGTGTACGTCAATGCGCCGACGATCTCGTGGTAGTGGGGGAAGAGTTCGCGCCGGGAGTCGAGCTTCAGCAAAAGGGCCACCGAGTCGGTCTTGCCGCGCGCCAGCGACTGCGCCGCCCGGTTCGGCTGGTAGTTCATCTCGCGAGCGACCTGCCAGATCATCTCCTGCTTGGCGCGGCCCACACTGCGCCCTTCGCGGATGCGCCCGTTGAGGACGCGCGACACCTCGGAGCGGGAGACGCCCACACGCAGGGCGATGTCCTCCAGGCGCGTCGAGCGCTTGCGCAGGGCGGGCGTGCCGCCGGTTCCGTCCTCGGCGCCGGGGGACGGCGATACATCGGTGCTGGTGTCGGGGTCTTTCACGGGCGGTTTATCTCTCGGGCGTCCCTGCGCAGCGGGGATACCGCCGCAATTACCCACGCGGTTGGGTAAGGGTATCGTATTGTAACGGTGGTTTTCGGGGCTGTCAACCGGCAGAATCGGGTGGAATACGCGGTCGACAGGAGGCGTTTAACTTTTCGTCGGGGATGCCTTGACAGTTTTCCGGAAATCGTGATAGAGTTTGGCATCAATACCCCAACCGATTGGGTAAATTCGCAGTACGGGGATTTGCGCGACGGCGCGCACCGTTTGTCCGACCAACGAAGGGAAGCGAAACTGTGTCACCTGCTACCACCCGGCTCCGCCGCCAGAACGCCTTCACCCTCATCGAATTGCTTGTCGTGATCGCGATTATCGCGATTCTGGCCGCCATCCTGTTCCCGGTGTTCGCTCAGGCGCGGGAGAAGGCACGGCAGGCGTCCTGCCTCTCCAATATGAAACAGTTGGGGCTCGCCTTCCTCATGTACTCCGAGGACTACGACAACACGCTCCCTCAGTTCCCGGACAATGAGCCCTACGTCTTCGTGGCCCGCCTCAATCCGTACGTCAAGAACCGCCAGATCAGTAAGTGTCCGTCGTCGCAGTACGACGAGGGCGCCATCCAGCGCAAGCAGGGCGGGAACCCCTACGGCAACTTTGTGACCGACCCGTCTTCAAGCTGTGTCGGCCTGGGCACCTCCGCCAGGACGCAGGCGGAGTTCTACAACGACATCTACCAGCCGCTGGATTACGACATCAACCCGTCGTTTTGCGACGGGTACGTCTCCTGCACCAGCAACGTCGCCGGTTCGTATCGGACCATGCGGGGGCTGGACAACGGCGACATCACCAGCGTTGCCAAGGCCGTCCTGATGATCGACTTTCCATCCGCGGGCTTCCTGTGGCCGACCGGTCAGTATTCGGGCAATGCCAACCCGGACTTCTGGGGCGGCCTGACCTGGAAGGGGCGCCACAACGAAGGCTCGGTGGTGCTTCACGCCGATGGCCACGCCAAGTGGTACAAGTACACCGTCCTGTATCCCGGCGAGACCGAGGACGACGGCACGGCGCGCAAGTGGAACTACTGGGGCTTCTGGTGGGGCAACCAGTCGGTTCAGCAGTAGGATGGGGCGGGCTATGACTTCGAGGATTGTGGTCGCCGTCCTCACCCTCACCCTCACCGCCGCTGCCGCCCTGCTCGCAGGTGGGTGTGGCAAGAGCGAAGAAGAGGAGGCGTCCGCGCCCGCCGCCCGCGTGGTGCCGTCTCCCGCCGCGCCGCCTACCGGGGCGCCGGAGGTGCAGCGGGACCCACGCTCCGAGGTGCCGCCGCCGAACATGCCCCGGCCGGTGCCGCCCGGGCGCTGACCACCGCAAAAACGAGGGAGCCCCGCGACCGATCCGGTTGCGGGGCTCCCTGCGTTTTGCCGCTACCGGCTTGCCGGGGCGGGGACCGGCGAGGCCGGGGTGGCGCGCGCCGGATCGAGCACCGTGATGGCGATGTCGATGCGGTTTGGCGCCGCGAAGAAGCGCGGGTCCGCGTCGAACTTCTTGTCGTCCTTCAGGGCGTCGCTTTCGCGCACCGTCACCAGCATCGGGTCCTGGGTCTTGCTCTCCTTCAGGCTCACATCCACCGGGTCCGCGCGCACCGCCACGATGCTGATAGCGCTGTCCCCGATCGGGGCCTTCGCGTCCAGCACCAGGTAGGCAGCGTAGATGCCGTCGTCGCCCTGCGTGCGCATCTCCACCGTCGTGCCCGTCTTCCGCTCGCGGGCGAAGACCCGCACCGGCAGCTTCTGTTCCCCGGGCATCCGCACACGCACCCCGATCAGCGCCGGGCTGCCCGCCGGAACGAGCGTCGAGTCGATCACCGGGTCGGTCAGCAGGACGTTCATATCGTCGATTGCGCTCTTGAACTTCTTGGGGTCCGCGCCCTGCCGGGCGAGCCGCGCTGTTTCCAGCCACGCCTGTGGCCCGGCTGTAGTCTTTCCGTCCTTGGTCTCGCGCGGCTCCAGCCAGTACGCCCCGGCCTTGCCGCGCACATCCTGGTAGCCCGGAGCGCTTACCGCCACGAATATTTCGCCCGGCAATAGATCCAGTCGGGCGTCCTTGGGGGGGGCTGCGTCCTTACCGCTCACGATGCTGCGCGCGATGCCGTCCTTCGAGGTGCCCTTTGCCCCCTCCAACGCCGCCCGCCCCTCGGTGAGCCGCTTCTGGGCGTCCTCCTCCACGGCCCGCTTTGCGGAATCGCCCACTGCGTCCGCTGTCGGCACCGTGCTGGCGGTCACCGCCAGTGCCAGCGCCGCCCTCACGGCGCCCACCGGGTCTATGCTCGTCACCACGTCCACCGCAGAGTTCGCCGCTCTCCCCATGACCTGCACAGGGATGCTGACCGCTTTGCCCAGCCCGCCCGCGATCTGCGAGAGCAGACCGCGGCGGCGCTTCGGCTCAAGCTGCAGGACCTTGAGGGTCTCCGCGGCCAGAGCGTATGCCCCCTCGGCGTCGGTACGGGTCCAGCTGATGGTCTTGCCGTTCCGGTCCTGGATTGCCACCATGGCGTTCGCGATCGGCTTGTTGGTCTCCGCGTCCACCACCTTCCCGTAGATCGCGCCACGCGTAAAGTCGGCCGCGGCGCCGGGGGCTCGCAGCGCGGCCCCGGCCGCAGCAGCGGGTCGCGCTGTGGGGAGCACCACGGCGATGGCACCCGGCAGCAGCGCCGCGGCGGTAACAGCGGCGCCGGCAGAGACGGCGGCTTTCTTTCGATACACGATGGTACAACCTCCTTCGGGTGGGGACGACCGGCGGACCGTGCGGCGCAGGCGTCCCCCTCTATCGGGTAGTTACCCAAACCACTCCAACGACGGGTGCGCCCGGGCGACGCCGGGCGCTATCCTTAATATACGTAAGTACGGTTTCCGCGGCGGTCTCGTTTATATGGGAGCCTCCGCACGGGAAGGGGTTTCGTAAATGTCGCAGGAAGCAAGCACCGGACCCGGGTTTCTGGCCCGCTTGTCGGATGAACTGGCGGCGGCGGTGGCGTTGGTGGCGCCATCCGTGGTCCGCGTGGACGACGGCTCCCGCCTGACTGCCACCGGGGTGGTGTGGGAGGCGGACGGCGTGATCGTGACCACGTCCCACGGAACGGAGCGGGATGAGGAGCTTTTTGTGGTAACGCGCGACGGCGCGCGCCATGCCGCGCAGCTCCTCGGGCGGGACCTGGAAACCGATCTGGCGGTCCTCCAGGTAGCCGCCGCGGGCCTGACGCCTGTGCCGCGGGCGTCCGCGGAGGACGTCCGCGTGGGGCAGTTGGCGGTGGCGGTGGGTGAGCCGGGCGAGGGCGGCCTGACCGCAACGCTGGGGCTGGTGAGCAGCCGTCAGGATACGGAGACGGCGGGCCAGCCGGAGTATATCCTCACCACGGACGCGGTACTGTATCCGGGCTTTTCGGGTGGCCCCCTGGTGGGCGCCGACGGCCGAATGCTGGGCCTGTTGAACCGGCTGTACGGTCGGGGGATTGGGGTGGCGCTGGGCGTGCCGCTGGTGGCGCGGGTGGCGGAGGCGATTCGGAAGCACGGCACGCTCCGGCGCGGCTACCTGGGGGTGCGGACGCAGCTCGTAAATCTGCCGGACGGTCTGCGCGTGACGCACGGCCTGGCGCAGTCGCGCGGCCTCCTGGTGGTGCAGGTGGAGCCCGGGAGCCCGGCGGAGGCGGGCGGGTTGATGCTGGGCGATACGCTGCTGAGTCTGAACAACAAGGCGGTGGAGGACGTGGATGCCCTGCGCGGGCACCTGATCGCCGGGCAGCCGGTGGCTGTGGGTCTGGTGCGCGGCGGCGAGCGCCGCGAGCTTACGGTGACGGTGGGCGAGGGGCGGTAGCGTTCTCTGCGCCCTATTGCCGCCGTGGACTGAAGTCCCGGCTACGGTTAAGAAGCCCGCCTCCGCGAGCGAAGCTTCGCTTCGTCGGTGCGGGTTGCATGGGGCGAAGGGCGGCTACGGGAAATCCGTACCTGCCTGTATTTACCGGAGCCCGCGGAGGCGGGCTTGAATCACGGAAGCCGGGACTTCAGTCCACGGCACCCCCCGGCCCGCGTCGACCCGTCGACCACGTATTTCACGCGGTCGCGCTTGCGGCGCTGTCATCTCGGTAGGGGGCGGGGTCTCGGAGCAGGGGCTTGGGGGCGGCGACACGGTTCTTACCGGCGTGCTTGGCCCGGTAGAGCAGGTCGTCGGCGTGCGAGAGCAGCCGCTCGTGGTTGGGATCGCGCAGATCATCGCTGAGGCCCATGCTGATGGTCACGGACAGGCCGTTGGCGAGGCGCGACCATGGGTAGGTCGCCACCTGAAGGCGGATCGCCTCGCATAGCGGCAGGGCTTCGGCCAGGGACAGACCCGGCAGCGCGATGGCGAACTCCTCGCCCCCGTAGCGCGCTGCCGTGTCTCGGGGGCGGACGCCCTGACGCAGCAAACCGCCGACGATGCGCAGTACCTCGTCGCCCACCTGATGGCCGAACCCGTCGTTAATCGCCTTGAAGTCGTCGATGTCGGCCAGCGCCACCGTGAGCGGCGTCCCGGCGAGGCGGCTGCGCAGGTACAGGTCGGAGAGCGTCGCCTCCAGATGGCGGCGGTTAAAGAGGCCCGTCAGGGCGTCCTCGGTCGCCTGTCGCTCCAACTCGGCCGCCTGCGCCCGGAGCTGGTCCAGCAGACGCGACTTTTCGGCGTCCGCCGCCCGTAGCGCTGCGTTTGCGTCCGCTAGCTCCACGAGCCGAAGCCGCTCGATCTCCGCCTCTTTTTGCGACTTCTCCACCTCCAGCTTGATGACCACGGCGGCCATCTGGCTGTGCGCCTGCTGGTTGTTCAACTCCCGCTCCACCCGGTGCGATTCGCGCAGGTGCCGGAGCGCCCCGGCGAGGTCTCCGGCCTGCTCGCACAGTCGCGACAGCGAATCCAGCGCCTTGTAGAGGGCGCGGCTCGCCTTCAAAGGGGCGCATAGGCGCACCACCTCATTCAGGCAGCGGCGCGCATTGGTCAGGTCACCGGAGGCGAGGTAGCTCAAACCGACCTTGTGCAGTACGGTGATCTGGCTATGCCGGTAGTCGTTGGACTTGGCAAGGTCCAGCGCCTGCCAGTAGTGGCCCAGCGCTTCCGCCGTCCGCCCCATGTAATCGTATGTCTCGGCCAGCCCCGTGAGGGCGTCCCCCTCTGCCTGCCGGTCTCCGATCTCCCGCGCCAGGGCGAGGGAGCGCGCATAGGCTCGCTCCGCCTCTTCGGGCTGGTTTAGCGCAAGGTGCTGGCGGCCCAGCGTGTGGAGAATGGCCGCCTGGAGCGGCTTGCGCTCGGTCTCGCGTGCCAGGGCGAGCGCTTCGTGAGAGTAGGGCATCGCCTCGGCCGCCTCGCCCAGTTCCGTGCGGATGCGGGCGATGTTGTGGAGGCTGAGGCCTTCGGAGGTGAGGTCGCCCGCGTCGCGGGCCACCTCCAGTGCCTCCAGAAAGTAGGTCAGGCTGGAGCGGTAGTCCCCGAGGGCGTAGTAGACGGCTCCGGTGTTGTTGAGCGTGACGCCCAGGCCGTCCGCGTCGCCTGCGGCCCGCTGAACCTCGCGCGCCCGCAGGTTGTACTCCAGGGCAAGCGTCGGCTCGCGGAGGCGGTCGTGGACGATGGCAAGGTCGCTCAGGCACCTGCCCTCCAGCGTCCTCTCCTCGTTGGCGCGAGCCAACTCCAGCGCCTGATGCAGCAGGCGCAGCGCATCCGGGTACTCTCCGGCGGCGGTGCGCAGACGGGCTTGAAGGCGCAGCGCGCGGACGATACCCACTCCGGACCCGTCGGCGACGGCATGGCGCTCTGCCTCCTCGCTCAGGAGGCGGGCCTGGGCCGGGTCAATCTCCGCGGCGCGCTGCGCCTTGCGGAGAAGACGCTTGGTGGTCTCCGACAGGGGGTGGTCTTTGTCGCCGGACGTTGCGGTGCGCGAGAAAACGAACGTTGGTCCGTCACCGCTGAAGGGGTCTTGACTGTCCGCCTCTGCCGGAGTCTCCGCGTTCATCTGCACCTCAACAGTAATCGCCGCGCAGTTTCGGGACGAACCGTGATCTTCCGTTCGTTACGGGGGACCTGCTGAGGGATTCTCCGTAGGCCCCTGCTCCCTTACACGTTATTTTAGCAAGATTCGTTCCAGAGTTTCAGAAGACGCGATTTGATCTTTGCTTCGACTCCGTGTTCGGTTGGCTCGTAGTACGGCCGACCGTCGGTGGGAAGCCCCTCGGGCAGGTAGCGCTGGCGGACAAACCCGCCGGGGAAGTCGTGGGGGTACTGGTAGCCGACGCCGTGTCCGAGCGCCTTCGCGCCCTTGTAGTGAGCGTCGCGCAGGGGAGCGGGGACGCCGGGGAAGGGGGCGTTCTTAACATCTCCCTGCGCCCGACCAAGCGCGATCGTGCAGGCGTTGCTCTTGGGTGCGCTCGCCAGGTAGAGGGTCGCCTGTGATAGGTTCAGTGCGCACTCCGGCAGCCCGATCACCTCGGTCGCCTGGAACGCCGCCACAGCGAGCGGCAGCGCGGACGGGTCAGCATTGCCGATGTCTTCGGATGCCAGAATCACCAGGCGCCGCGCGATGAAGCGAGGATCCTCGCCCGCCTCCAGCATCCGGGCCAGGTAGTACACCGCGGCGTTTGGGTCGCTCCCGCGGATGCTCTTGATGAACGCCGACACCACATCGTAGTGCATGTCGCCGCTCTTGTCGTAGGCGATGCGCCGCTTGCCCAGCGCCTCCTCGGCGTTCGCCAGCGTAATTGCAGTGCCCTCGGCCAGGTCCGCTGCCACCTCCAGGGCGTTCAGCGCGGCGCGGGCATCGCCGCCCGCGGCAGCCGCCAGAAACGTCCGCGCGTCCGGCTCCAGCGTCAGGCCGCGGTCGCCAATACCCCGCTCGGCGTCCGTCAGCGCCCGGTCCAGCAGCGCCCCGATATCCTCCCCGTTCAGCGCCTGGAACGGGAACACGCGGGCACGGGAGAGCAGGGGAGCGTTCACGCTGAAGTAGGGGTTCTCGGTGGTCGCGCCGATCAGGACCACCGTGCCATCCTCCACATGCGGCAGGAAGGCGTCCTGCTGCGCGCGGTTGAAGCGGTGTATCTCGTCTACGAAGAGGAGCGTCCGCTTCCCCATCGCCTTGCGCCGCTCCTTCGCCGCCTCGATCAGCTTGCGGACATCCGCCACCCCCCCGGTGACGGCGGAGAAGTTAGCGAAGTGGGCCTTCGTGGTCTGGGCGATCACGGCGGCGACAGTGGACTTGCCGCAGCCCGGCGGTCCGTAGAAGATGGCGGAGCGCAGGTTGTCCTGCTCAATGGCGCGGCGCAGCGGTTTGCCCGGGTCGAGCAGGTGCCGCTGCCCGGCGATCTCGTCCAGCGTCCGCGGGCGCATCCGGGCCGCAAGCGGCGCCCCGGCGTTTGGCACGTCAGGCGCGGCGGCTGCGGAGGCCGGGGCAGCGTCTTCGTCGGCGAATAGATCCATAGTAAGGATTGTAGCCCATAAGCCGGGGTTGACGTTGCCTTCTGGATGAGCCCTCACCCCCGTCCCCTCTCCCGCCGCGGTAGAGGGGCGGGGGGTGAGGGCTCCGGACGTGAGGACACTCCCCCTACTGCGAACGGCAGGTGTCGGCGCCTGTCTAACGGAAACTAAGCGCGAAAGCCTGGCCGCTCCCGCGAGGGCGGACCGGAGAGGACGGAGAGATGAGGATGGTCACCACAACACAGCGGGCCGCCGTTGGCGCAGCCACGGCGCTGCTGCTTCTGCTCGGGATGAACGCCGCGCCGCGACAGGCGCGCGCGCAGGACGTGCGCCACAGCAACAGCGGCTGGGGCCTGACCATGCGGGCGGGGGACAACGCCGCCGAGGAGGCGGGGCGCGGCGACTGGCCGCGCATCCGCGACGGGGTGCCGGGGACGCAGGTTCACGTCGCGTTTGATCTGAACAACGCGGATGTGACGCTGGTGACGGGCCGCGCGTTCGGGGAGGAACCGCTCCTGGCGGAGGCGCGGCGCGTGGCCGACGCCCTGGAGATGCCCGAGGCGGACTACATCACCCACACGGGCAAGAAGGGCGTCTACGCCGACATCGAGTTCAACGACTACCTGAAGAAAACGGGGCGGACACAGACCACGTTCGACCTCGATCTGGCGGCCCTCGGCGCGGCGCTCCGGGCCTCACGCCTGCCGCGGCCCGTCGTGCTGATCGTCAAGGTGGACCGGGACGAGGCGGAGACGGCGACGCTTGCGGTGCCGGGCGCCGCCGAACGTGCGCTCGGCGAAACGACCTTCTTCGGCCTGGATGAGATTCCCGAAGGCGCCCGCCTGCGCTGGAGCGCCACGGTTCCGTGGTACGGCTACGCCGTCGCCCTGCTGCTGATGGGCATGGCGCTCATGCCCGGGACGATGCCGTGGAAACTGGCGCGCATGCAGCGGAAGGCGCGCCAGGAGCAGGCGGAGAAGGAGCGCGCGGGGCTCGCCGCGGAGACCGTGCCCGACCCGACGGAGGTGCAGGCGCAGTACAACAAGGGGCCCGCGCAGTGGGTCTTCCTGGTGGGAATTCCGCTCCTGATGGTTCCCCTCTTCCTCACCGGCCTGTTCATGCGCGTCCTGTCCGCCGGTTTCCTCGCGCTCGAGAGCCTCAACATCCCCATGGTGCTGCTGCCGGTGGGGATGATGGCGGCGTGGGGCGGGTCGTCGCTGGCGTGCTGGCTGGCGGAGAGAGCGCGCGACCGGCGCGAACGGCGGGAGGGGACCGCCGCGCCCGCCCCCGCCGCCGACCCGGACGCCCCGCCGCAGTGGACGCAGACCGGGTCGCTCTACCCGATGATCGCCGTTATTCTTCTGGTGCTGCTCATCGGGCCGTTCGGCCTGCTCGACCTGCCGGCACAGGTCCGGCTTTACCTCCTGTTCGGCGGTGTGGCGGCGGCGCTGGTAGGCACGGCGGTGATGGTCGTACTGGCGCGGCGGGCAACGTATACCCGGCTGAAGCCGGGCGACGTGTGGCACGACCGGGTCCAGGAGAGGGCGGCGCAGGCGGGGGTGCGGGTCCGCAAGGTCGAACTGCAGCGCAGCTCGATGCTGAACGCCTACGTCACCCCGTTCGGGACGGTCGGGCTGACCAGCGCCCTCCTGCGCCGTCTGGAGCCGGAGGAGGTGGAGGTGGTTGTGGCGCACGAACTGGGGCACCACAAGTCCGAGCATGCCGGCCGCAGCGTCCTGCTGTCTCTCGCCGTCTCCGGAGTGCTGCTGGCTGCGTGGTGGTTTGCGCGCGACTACCTGCGCGACCACTACAAGCTGTCGAAGGAGGCACAGGCGCTTCTGAGCAGCCCGATGTTCGTGATCTTCGTGCTGCCCCTGCTGCGCTCGTTCCTGACGGGGAGGGCGAGCCGGAAGCACGAGGAGGCCGCGGACCGGTTCGCCGTGGACGCGACGGGAGACGCCGAGCGGGTCATCCACACGCTGCGGAAGCTGCATACGCTGAACGGCACGCCGCACTACCTGAGGCCCGCGGACGAGGCGATCAGCACCCACCCGTCGCTCGCCAACCGGATCGAGGCGATACGGCGCTATGCGGAGGGGCGTCCCGCCGCGGGGTGACCCTCGGTTGACCCGCGGCGAACGCGCGTGCTACACTGACAGGGGAAGGAACCTTTCCCGATCGTGTTGCTCGACCCCCGACACTACCGCCTCGACGACATCCTGCGCCGACCGTACACGCCGACCACGCCCTTCGGGTCTACCGGGAACTGCCTCTGGGCAACCTCGCCACAAGGGTGGGGCTTCCGCGGAGGTGTCCACTGGGTCCACCGGACCGGCGACGGAGGGCTCGCGCCCTTTGCGCTCACCATCACCGCAGATGGAGAGGTGGTGGAGCCCGGCGATGCGGTCTACCGCCCGTCCTACGTCACGCTGCACGGCCGGCATGAGGCCACGGGGCTCCAGGTGACGGAGGACAAGTTCATTACCCGCGACGATGTGGTCGTGTCGGTGCTCTCGCTGCGCAACCCCGGCCCCTACACCGTGGATGTGGTCGTGGAGTGCACGTCGGGGGTGGCTGCAGGGGAGCAGGAGTTCCGGGCCGGTATTCCCGTTTATGTCCACCGGCACCTGCCTCCCGGCGATGATCTGCGGCAGAAGCTGCCTGCCGAGGGGCGGGTGAGCGTCGTCTTCGCCGTGGCCTTCTCTACCGAATCGGTGGACGACGCCCGGCGCCGGGCGCGCTACTGGGCCTCGGACGTCAGCGCGGCGCGCCATCACGCCGAGACCTATCAGGAGTGGTTCGACGAGAACGTTCCGCGTTTCGACTGCCCCGACCCGTGGCTCACAAAACTCTGGTACCACCGTTGGTACGTGGTGAAGAAGAACCACGGGCGCCCCGGCGTCGGGTGGATGCGCGAAGACACCTTCGCCGAAGGGCGCTGGGACAGCGAGTGGTACACCGCCACCATCACCTACGGTGCCGGGCACGTGCTGCGCGAAGCGCGCTGGCTGCGCAACCCCGAGATCGCGCGCAACTACTTCCGCGGCTTCCAGCGCGCCCAGCGGGAGGACGGCCTGTTCCGCTCATTCTATGTGGACGGTATCGCCCGGCCGGACGGCGACGAGGGCAAGTACACCGACTGGATCACCGCCGCGGTGGGCGACCTGCTGGCCGTTCACCCCGACCCGGTGTTCCTGGCGGAGGCGCTGCCCGCGCTGGAGCGGAACCTTGCGTACTGGCAGAGCCATGCGTGGGACGGTGACAACCTGCTGGTGGTAGACGACCACTGGTGGACCGGCATGGAGTGGCAGCCGTCGTTCTTCTATCGGGCGGGCTACGAACTCGGCGAGCGGCGGGACGGCCGCGACGTGCAGAACCCCGTGAAGCGGCTCGACCTGACGAGCTACCAGTACGCCAACGCCCGCGCCGTCGCTGCGCTTCAGCGCCTCCGTGGCGACGATGCGGCGGCAGCGCGCTGGGATACCCTCGCCGACCAGATACGAGACGCCGTGCGGGGGAAGATGTGGGACGCCGAAACAGGGTTCTTCTACGACCTCCTCCCGGGCACGGACGAGAAGATCCGGTCGGCGAAGACCGTGGCGGCGTTCTATCCGTTCTACGCGGGGCTGGCGGAGGCGGATCAGGCGCAGGCCTGCTGGGGGCATCTGACCGACCCTGCCGAGTTTTGGGCCCCGTTCCCGCCCGCCTCCACCGCCGCTGATTCGCCGGCGTACAGTCAGGAGAGGGCGATGAAGGGGCGGCCCGTGACCGGCTGCTACTGGAACGGCCCGACGTGGCCGCACGCCAACTCGCTTGTGATCTCCGGACTGGCGCGCTCGCTGCGCGAGCACGGCGAGTGGGAAGGGGGGCGCCGGGCGCTCTTTGACCTGGTGGCGTCGTTCGGCCGGGCGCAGTTCGAGGAGGGGGACTTCCTGAGGCCGCACACCGGCGAGTTCTATCGGGGGGACACGGGAGAGTGGCTCACGCCGGAGCGGGACTACCACCACTCGACCTGGGCCGATCTGGTGATTACGGCGCTTGTCGGCCTGGTGCCCCGTCACGACGACACGCTGGAGGTCCATCCGCTCCTGCCGCCTCCGTCCGAAGGGGGCTGGACCCACTTCTGTCTGGATGACCTGCCGTACCGGGGACGGCGGCTCACCCTGGTCTGGGATGACCCCGCGCACCCGGAAGATGCTTACAACGATGGGGACAAAGGGTTTACCCTTTACGTGGACGGCAAGCGACTATACCATCAGGAGGGGCTGGACCCTTTCACGGTTCCGTTGCCCCTGCCTGACGATGTCGGGCGCGTCGCGTGACGGGCGCTTGACTTACGCGGGGCAAAGGCCGTACAATCGCTGGAAGTGCCTGCCGAGAAGTCGGTAGGGCGAACGCGCTTGTCGGAGGATTCAAACGTTGGTACGTTCCTGAGGCCGCGGCCCCCATGGCAGGGTGGGAACGGAGACGGGAGGCTGTATGGCGACGACCATGAAAGACGTGGCGCGGCAGGCCGGGGTAGACGTCTCGACCGTGTCGCTGGCCATCAATAACGATCCGCGCATCCGCAAGGAGACGCGCGAGCGCATCCTCACCATCGCCTCCGAACTCGGGTATCGGAAGAATCACCTGGCCCGGGGCCTGCGCTCCGGTAAGTCGTTCACCATCGGGGCGGTCGTCGGCTACCAGTCCGCGTTCTGGGATGAGGTGCTGGCCGGCACCCAGTCGGTCCTCGCGGAGCGCGACTACCATCTGCTCCTCGACTACTCCCCCAGCGATGCCCGCCGCGAGGAGATGCAGATCGAGGCGCTTAAGGCCAAGCGCGTGGACGGGTTTGTGATCGCACCGGCGGACAGCGACCCTGCTACCGGCGAAGGTGCTGCGGTCGCCTACTACCGCGCCCTCCAGGACGAGAACATACCGTTTGTGTTTGTGGACCGGTTCGTGCCGGGGCTGAACTGCGACTATGTCGCCGCCGACTGCTTCGCCGCCGCGCGCACCGCCGCCCGTCATCTGCTGCGTCTGGGCCACCGCAAGATCGCCTTCCTGTATTCGCCCCACCGCATGAACTCGGTGCAGCGTGAGCTTTTGGAGGGTTACCAGAGCGTGCTGCGCGAGGCGGGGCTGAAGCCGCTGCCGTGGGAGGCGGTGCGTGTGCGCTCCGACCGCAGCGAGGAGGGGAAGGACGCCCTGCGCGACCTGCTGAACGACGCGGCGGGGCGGGGTGTGACCGCCGTGATCGCCAGCACCGATGCCGCCGCGATGGGCGTGTTGCGCGCCCTGCACGACACGGGAACGGCGGTGCCCGAGCAGATGGCGCTCGTTAGCATGGGGGGAGCCTCCATCACCGAGTACCTGCACCCGCCGCTCACCACCATGACGTTCCCCCTGCGCCAGATCGGCGAGCAGGCCGCGCGTGTCCTGCTGGACCGCATCGAAGGGGATGATACGCCGCCGCGTCACATCCTCCTGCCCGCCCATCTCACCGTTCGTGCCTCCTGCGGCGCCTCCTCCAAGACCTGACGCGCCCGCCACTTTACCCAGGTGAAAATCCGGAGGGAAGGAGGCGGGCAGACCGGCGGCGAACGATAGGGGCAGGAACATGCTGCCGAGACGCCGCCGTCCGAAAGGAAACCGTACCCATCGCCGCCAGTGAATCGCTCTACATCGCCGACCCACAGGCCCTGTCCGCCCTCGGCGCCCGCCTGAGCGCCGCCCTGGAGCGCGACCCGCGCCTCGCGCTGGATACCGAGTTCATCCGCGAGCGCACCTACGCCCCCGTGCTCGAGATCGTTCAGGTCGCTGCGGACGAGGGGCGGCTGATCGCGCTGCTCGATGTCACCGCTCTGCGCGGAGATCTCGGCCCCGTTGCGGAGATCTTGCTGGACGACAGTGTCCTCAAAATCCTGCACGCCGCGACCCAGGACATTGAGATCCTGACCGCGCGCCTCGGGCGCATGCCCGGCCCGATCTACGATACCCAGGTCGCCGCGGCGTTCGCCGGCTACAGCCTGCAGACCGGATACGGGGCGCTGGTGCAGGCACAACTCGGGGTGCGCCTATCCAAGGATGAGGGCTTCGCCGACTGGTCCCGTCGCCCGCTCACCCCGGCAATGCGTGACTACGCCGAGAACGATGTCCGCTACCTCCACGCCCTGCACGACAAGCTTTCGCGCCTGCTGGAGAAGCGAGGGCGCGCCGCCTGGGCGGACGAGCAGATGAAGCGCCTGATGGCGGCGGCCACCGAGGAGACCGCTCCGGACGATTTGTGGCGCAAGGTCGGCGGACGCTCCGGGCTCGACGGCAAGCAGCTTTCGGTGTTGCGGGAGCTGGCGAAGTGGCGCGACGAGGAGGCGCGCCGCCGCGACAAGCCCCGGCGCACGGTGCTGAAGGACGAAGTGTTGTCTGAGGTCGCCCGGCGCTCCCTCACCGACCCGGCTGCCATCCTGGCACTACGCAGCGCCCCGCAGAACCTGGGAGAGCGGGCCGCTACTGCGATGGGGGAGGCGGTGCGGCGCGGGCTCGACACGCCGAAGCAGGATTGGCCAAAGATCGAGCACGCCGCGCCAATGGACGAGCAGGGGGCGATTCTGGTGGAACTGCTGTCCGCGGCGGTGCGCCTGCGCGCCCTGGAGGAGAGCCTGCCGCCGTCGCTGCTTGCCACGGGGGACGACCTGCGGGCACTCGCGGTGTCGCGCTCCCGGCCCGACCCGGACTCTCCGCTATTTACCGGCTGGCGGGGAGAGATCGTCGGGGGCATCCTGCGCGACATCCTGGAGGGGCGAGCGGCCATCGCCTACGACCCCACCCGCCGCCGCGTCCGCGTGGAGCAGCGCGGCGGCTGACCGGCTTCGGAGGGCACAACGACGTGACGCTTTGTTTCGAGATGACGCAGGCGGATGCTCGGGCAGCGCTCCTATATCAGTACACCATGACTCCGCTCGGACGCTCGGCCGTGCGCCGTCAGCGCGTGACAGGGGCGGCGCTGGAAGGAGCCTTCACCCTCCTCGGGGCGTGGGTCGCTCTCAATGTGATGGGCAAGCCCGTGGGGCCCTACCAGTGGGCCGTGATTTTCACGGGAGTCTGCGCCGCCATGGTCCTGTTCCTCTGGGTGATGCAGTTGACGTTCCCCTGGCAGGTCGCCCAGTCCGCGCGAAAGTTCGGAAAACTCGGAGTGTTCGACCGGTTCCTGGGAGAACACAGCGTGACGCTCACCCCCGAAGGGCTGGATATGGACTGGAAATCCGGCTCCGCGTCCGTCAAGTGGTCCGGCATCGTCCGCGTCGAAGAAACGGATGCACACCTGCTCCTGTACATGACCCCGAACGAGATCGCTCTGGTCCCGCGCCACGCCTTCGCCGACGATGCGCATTACCGCGCCTTCCGCTGAGCGCCACCGCTCCCGCTGGGAACTGGTATCGGGATCGGCAGAGAGTCGACACCGGCGAGGCGACGCGGACGCGGCTCACCCGGTAGGGCGACAGGGGAATCCGGCTATGGCGGACGGCGGACTCCCGCGGCTTTACCGGTACGCGTAGCCGCGCGGGACTGCGTATCAGGGGCGGCGGCGGTACAATGAGGGCATGGAAACGCTGACCGTTCTGCGCGACAAGCGCGGCCCCTCCGACAGCTGGCAGGAAGACCTTTCCCGCCGCGCGGACGCCATCGACCCCACGCTCGACCTGGAGGCCGAGATACGGCGGCTGAAGGCCGAGAAGAACGCCGTGATCCTGGCGCACTACTACCAGGACGGCGAACTGCAGGACCTCGCTGACTACGTTGGGGATTCGCTGGCGCTGGCGCAGGCGGCGGCGAAGACCGACGCCTCGGTGATCGTGTTCTGCGGCGTCCACTTCATGGCCGAAACGGCCAAGATCCTGAACCCGGACAAGCCGGTCCTCCTGCCGGACCTAGACGCCGGCTGCTCACTGGCCGACCGTTGCCCGATCGATGTGTACTCCGAGTGGCTGAAGCAGTACCCCGGCCACACAGTCATCAACTACATCAACTCCTCGGCTGCGGTGAAGGCGGTCTCCGATATCATCTGCACCAGCAGCAATGCCGTGGACATCGTGGCGCAGCTGCCGAAGGACGAGCCCATCGTCTTCGGGCCGGACCGGCACCTGGGCCGCTGGGTGGAGAAGCAGACCGGGCGCAAGATGGTGCTGTGGCCGGGCTTCTGCATCGTTCACGAGCAGTTCAACGCCCGCCGCCTGCAGAAGCTGATCGACGCCCACCCGGACGCGACGATCATCGCGCACCCGGAGTGCGAGGAGGCCGTGCTGGACCGGGCCGACCACATCGGCTCGACCCTCTCGCTGCTGAAGTTTGTGCAGTCGCACCCGGAGATCAAGAAGTTCATCGTCGCTACCGAGCACGGCATCTTCCATCAGATGAAGCGCTCGCGGCCCGACGCCGAGTTCATCTGCTCGCCGCCGAACTCGGGCTGCGACTGCGCCATGTGCCCCTACATGCGCCTGAACACGCTGGAGAAGCTCTATCTCTGCCTGCGCGACGGCTACCCGCAGATCGAGATGGATGAGGACCTGCGGGTCCGCGCCGAGCGCTCCGTGGTGCGGATGCTGGAGATGTCCAAGCACCTGGCCCCGGTGCAGCAGAAGGGCGATTAGTCTGCCGCTCTCCTCAGGGGCGGCGCCGGCTGGCCCTCGTGACCGCAGCGCCCTTCCTATTCAGCGCCGCGCTGCTCCTTGGCGGGAGCGCGCGGCGCTGCTCCTCCTAGGGGTGGCAGCGCGGGACAACTGTGTTATAATCCGCTTATAAACCGGTTGATGGTAGCGGTTCGAACGCGGAGAACCCATGTCACAGACGATACGAAAGCCGCCCACCCTGCAGGACGTCGCAGGGGCGCTGGGGATGCACAAATCCACGGTTTCGCTCGCCCTTTCCGGCAAGGGGACTATCTCCGCCGAAACGCGCAAGCGCGTCCTGTCGGTCGCCCGGGAGCTTGGCTACGAGCCCAATGTTCTGGCGCAGCGCCTCGCGCACGGCCAGGGCAGCACGATGGTCTGCATCTTCAGCGGGGTGCTGGATGTGGGCCTCGCCACCGAGAAGATTCTTCTGGTCCAGAAGGCGCTCAGCGCCCGCGCGCTCGAAGTTCCCATCTACACGTGCTATGACGGCGGCGTTCCGGCGTCCGGGGAAGGCGGGGAGCCGGCTGCGCCGGGGGAGGACGCCCCCAGTGCGGCCGACGCCGGCGAGTCGCAGGCAGCCCAGGTGCGCCAGCTCTGCCGCCAGCGACCCCGGGCTGTGATCTGCGCCGCCCAGAAGGTCCACCCGGCTGTGTTCCGCGAACTGGAGCAGTATCGGGAGCGGGGCGGCATCGTCGTGAGCTACGACACTCCCATCCCGCTGGCGTGCGATCAGGTGATCTTCGACCGGGAAGACAACGCCTACCGCGCTGCCCGTCACCTGCTGGAGCATGGGCACCGGCGCGTCGGCCTGGCCATGTCGCAGGTGAGCGTCCCGGCCGATTCGCTGGAGGCGGCGCAGGATCCGCAGGGCTACCGGATGCGGGGCTTCCGCAAGGCTCTGCGCGAGTTCGGCGCCCCATTCCGCGACGAGTGGTTCTTCCGCAACGTTCCCTACGAGATGGGGGGCGCGGCGATGGCCCGGGAGTTCCTCCAGATGCCGGAGGGGGACCGCCCGACGGCGATTGCGATCGTGAACGACTACGTCGCGCTCGCGTTCATGGTCGAGGTCATGCGCGCGGGGGTTCGCATTCCACAGGACCTGAGTCTGGTCGGGCACGACAACCAGCCTATCGCTGCCTACTGCCCGGTTCCGCTCACCTCTATGACGCAGCCGGCCGAGCAGATCGCCTACAAGGTGGTGGATCTGCTGATGGAGCGCGTCAACGGGGACGTTCCCCCCGAAGAGCCGGCGCGCACGGTCCGTATTCAGGGCGAACTGGTGCCGCGTGGAAGTGTCGCGCCCGCGCCGGAGTGACCGAACTTCGCAAAGGAGAAGCGAAGGGGCACGAACGTCTCTGTTCCTGTGCCCCGCTCCGGTCGCCGCGCCCGCAGCGGTTTCACTCTCATCGAGCGATTGGTTGTTTTTGAAATTATTGCGATTCTGGGAGTGATTCTGTTCCCAGTATTTGCACAGGCGACGGATGGGGGCGCCCCAACCGCCGTTCCCGATGCCGCTGAACGCTCCGACGATGGAAACGAGACGCATGTCACGCCGAGAGTTTGTAGAGACCGCGGCCGCCCTCGCGGGCGCGACCGCCGCGCTCCCCCGGGACCCCGTCCCCGCTGCAACCGCCGTGCCGTCCGGCGATCCTCCCCCGGTGACCGAACTGCGCTGGCTCGTCGGCGCGCCGCCCGCGCACTTCGCCGGCGTCACCCTGGGAGTCCCCTGGCCCCGGGGCGCGGTCCGGCCGAGCACGCCGTTCGCGCTCCGGAGGCCCGACGATGCCCCGGTGCCCGTGCAGACGTGGCCGCTGGCGTACTGGCCGGATGGCTCGCTCAAGTGGACGGCGCATGCCGTTGGGCCGTTGGAGCCCGCGCCCAAAGCGTCGCTGCGCCTCGTTCCGGGGGAGCCGCCCGCCGCCCCGGAACGCCCGCTGGTGGTACGCGAAACGGCGGACGCCTTCGAGGTGGACACGGGCGTGGTGCGCTGCCGCGTGCCGCGCCGGGGTGCGGCGTTGATTGAGTGGATGGAGCGGGACGGCCGGGAGATGGTGCGCAGTGCCCGCCTGATCTGCCTGCGCGAGGACAGCCCCGACCCGGGCGACGCCGGGATGGTGCGCCGGGAGGCGTTCACCGGCCGGACGATCGCGGCCCGCCTGGAGCAGAGCGGCCCCGTGCGCGCTGTGGTGCGCCTGGACGGGAAGCACCGGGCGGAGGGGGGCGGTGACCGCGAGTGGCTGCCGTTTACCGTGCGTCTCTACTTTTACGCCGGGGGCGACGCCGTCCGGGTCATCCACACCTTCGTCTTCGACGGCGACGAGAACCGCGACTTCCTTCGCGGGCTGGGGCTGCGCTTCACGGTCCCGATGCGGGACCTCCTGCACGACCGGCACGTCCGGTTCTCGGGCGAGGGCGACGGGCTGTGGGCGGAGGCGGTGCGCGGGCTGACCGGTCTGCGGCGCGACCCCGGCCCCACCGCGCGTGCGGCGCAGGTTACGGGCCGGCCCGTTTCCACGGCGGGGGACCTGCCGGAGGCGGTTCGCTCCCGCCTGGAGTATGTCCCTGCCTGGGGCGACTACACTCTGGCGCAGCACTCGGCCGACTCCTTCACCCTCCGTAAGCGCACCGGGCCGGGCTGCGGCTGGGTCCGGGCGGCGAGCGGCGGCCGGGCTTCCGGCTTCGGGAGTCTGACAGGCGCCGCGGGCGGGGGAGCGGCGTTCGGTATCCGCGACTTCTGGCAGCGGTACCCGACCCGGCTCGATATCCGGGGGGCGAACTCGGACGTCGCCGAGGTGACGCTCTGGCTGTGGTCGCCGGACGCCCCGGCGATGGACCTGCGCTTCTACCACGATGGCATGGGCATGGACTCCCACGCGGAGGAGCTGCGGGGGCTGGAGATCACCTACGAGGACTACGAGAAGGGCTGGGGGACCCCGCATGGTGTGGCGCGCACGAGCGAGATGACGCTCCAGGCGCTCGCCGCCACGCCCGACCGGGCGCAGACCGTAGCACGGGCGGAGGCGCTTCGGAACCCGCCCCTTCTGGTCTGCTCGCCGGGGCGCCTTTATGCGGCGGGCGTCTTCGGTATCTGGAGTCTGCCGGACCGCTCTCACCCGGTGAAGGCGCGCATCGAGGACCAGTTAGACTACCTGGTCGCGCTCTACCGGGGCCAGATCGAGCAGCGGCGCTGGTACGGCTTCTGGGATTACGGCGACGTGATGCACTCCTACGACGCCGACCGGCACGAGTGGAAGTACGACATCGGCGGGTTCGCCTGGGCAAACTCGGAACTGTCGCCGGATCTCTGGCTCTGGTACACCTTCCTGCGGACCGGGCGGGCGGATGTCTTCCGCATGGCAGAGGCGATGACGCGGCACACCGGGGAGGTGGATGTCCACCACCTCGGGCGCTTCAAGGGGTTCGGGTCGCGGCACAACGTCCTGCACTGGGGCGACAGCTCCAAGCAGCCGCGCGTCAGCACCGCAGCCTATCGCCGCATCTACTACTATCTCACCGCGGACGAGCGGACGGGCGACCTGATGCGCGAACTGCTGGAGAGCGACCGGCAGCTCGCCCACATCCATATCGGGCGCAAGGTGGGCGGACGCAGCACCGCCTCACCGGGTGATGCCGACCCCGCCCCGGCGGAGGGGGCGCCGCCCGCCTACGCGAGCTTTGGCACGGACTGGTGTTCATTCGCCGCCGCATGGCTGACCGAGTGGGAGCGCACCGGGGATGCGAAGTGGCGCGATCGTCTCCTGGCCGGGATGCAGGACATCGGGGCGATGGAGCGGGGGTGGCTTGCGGGGGGCGCGGGCTACGACCCGGAGACGGGGCGCTTTCCGCGCGGCGCTGGCGGCGATCGGATTAGCGTGTCGCACCTGAACGCGGTGTTCGGCGCGGTCGAGGTGAACGCCGAACTGCTGGACCTGCTGGACGTGCCAGAGTACGAACGGGCGTGGCTGCTCTACTGTGAAGCGTACAACGCGTCCCCGGAGGAGCAGGAGCGCCTGCTAGGCCAGCGGCTGCGCCGCCTGAACCTGGGCGAAGCGCACTCCCGCCTGACCGCATACGCCGCGGCGCGGCGCGGGGGCGACCCGGTCCTGGCCGCGCGGGCGTGGGCCGAATTCTTCGGCGGCGCGGCGGGCCTCGGCGTGCGCTCGGGCGACCTCGCGACCCGACGCATCGCGGGGCCTGCGGTCCTGAACTCCGTGGACGAGGGGTTCGGGATGTCCACGAACGCCGCGTCGCAGTGGGGGCTCGCCGCCATCCAGAACCTGGCGCTAATCGGGGACCGCGTGCCCGCGGAACTGCCCGCGCCGCCGCGGCCGGGGGGAGGAGACCGATGACGCGCCGGGAACCGGACCCGACAAAAATCACGCAACCGGTTTATGTATGTTGCGGGTTGTGTTATAATAGGCCAATAAACCGGTTGATGAAGTGTCGTCGTCCCGGTCCCACTCGCGACGAAGTGAGAAAGTAGGCAACGTTGATGGTTTATAGCCCCGCCTCGAACACGCGGCGTCCGCGTCCGCACTCCGCCTTCACTCTGATCGAACTGCTTGTCGTCATCGCCATTATCGCCATACTTGCGGCCATACTGTTCCCGGTGTTTGCCCAGGCGCGGGAGAAGGCCCGGCAGGCGTCGTGCCTCTCCAACCAGAAGCAGATCGGCCTCGCGGCGATGCAGTACGCGCAGGACTACGACGAGACCATGCCGATCCTGTACTACGTCAAGAACAGCCCCTCCAGCCCGCACTGGATGGATCTGCTCTACCCGTACATCAAGTCGGAGGCGATCTTCAGCTGCCCGAGCCGCACGGGCGACCCGAACGACCCCGACGAGTGGGGCAAGTACATCTGGGTCGGCAACGCCTCTGGCATCGCGGCGGCGGGCGGCAAGCGCAACTACCACTACGGCAACTACGCCATCAATGGGACCTACAACGCCACTACCGGAATCGGCAGCGTGGTTGGCGCGGCGCTCAGCGATATCACCCATCCGGCGACCACGGTCTTTGCCTGTGAGGGAGCGATTCCCCTGTACCCCACCAACAACAATGTGGACGCCTCCACGAACTTCGACTGGGGGCAGGGCAACTCCACCACCTACTACCAGGCGTGGGTGGACGAGACGACCAACCCGCCCAAGGTCTCCGCTAACAACGCGGACCGTGTCTTCGCGCCGCACTTCAAGCGTACCAACATCTCCTGGTGCGACGGCCACTCGTCCACCCTGGACCTGAAGTCGCTCATGGCCGCACGCCAGATTCCCGGGACCTCGCGCTACGGCGCCTACCTCTGGGCGATGCCCGAGTTTTAGTCCACCCGCCGTTTGTAAAAGGCCCGCGGCAGCAGGTACCCTGCTGCCGCGGGCGTTCGCTTTCATGTACGATAAAGAGCTTAAAGAACTCGAAGAAGAGGAGGGAAGAACGTGAACATTGTTCGCTGCGCTGGTTTTCTCACTACCCTGCTGCTGCTCTGCCTGGGCGGAGCCGGGGGGGAGGCGCACGCCGCCGCTGATAAGCCGACGGTCTACCTGATCGGGGACTCCACGGTGCGCAACGGCACCGAGGGCCAGCAGGGGTGGGGTGAGCCCTTCGCCGCCCTGTTCGACCCCGAGAAGGCCGTGGTCAACAACCGGGCGCTCGGCGGGCGCAGCAGCCGCACCTACTACACCGAGGGACTGTGGGAGAAGGTGCGCGCGCAACTCAAGCCCGGCGACTACGTGCTGATGCAGTTTGGCCACAACGACGGCGGCGAACTGAACACCGGCCCGCGCCCGCGCGCCTCGCTCAAGGGGAACGGCGACGACGAGCGCGAAGTCGTGATGGAGGCCACGGGCGCGAAGGAGATCGTCCGCTCCTACGGCTGGTACCTGCGCCGGTACATCGCGGACACGAAGGCGGCGGGCGCGATCCCGATTGTCCTCTCGCCGGTGCCGCGCAAGATCTGGAACGAGGGCAGGGTCGCCCGGGCCTCCGGGGACTACGGCAAATGGGCCAAGGAGGCGGCGGCACAGGGCGGGGCGCTTTTTGTGGACCTCAATGAGATCGTGGCGCGGCGCTATGAGGCGATGGGGCCGGAGAAGGTGGAGGCGCTGTTTGCGGACGCCCGGACGCACACAAACGAGGCGGGCGCGAAGATCAACGCCGAAGCGGTGGCGGAAGGCATCCGCGGCCTCAAGGACTGTCCGCTGGCCGGTCTGCTGAAGCCCGCGACGGCTGCGCCGGCGGATACGACTACCCCGTGAGGAGGCGCGGCCGTTCGCGACGCCGAAATCTGACGCCGCCATGAGTACGCAGCCGCAGAGCCGTCCGTCGGCGAACTCCTCCTTACACCCCGCTTGGCCCGCCCCCGCCGCCGCGCACCGACCCTGGACGCGGTGGTGGTGGATGGGCAGCGCCCTGACCGAGCGGGATATCACCCTTTCCCTGGAGCGGTTCCGCGAGGCGGGTATCGGCGGGGTGGAGGTGAGCCCGATCTACGGGCCGAAGGGGCAGGAGGCGCGCTCCGTCCCCTTCCTTTCCGAGCGCTGGGTGGACCTCTTCGCTCACACCCTGCAGGAGGCGAAGCGTCTGAACATGGGCGTGGACCTCATTACCGGCACGGGCTGGCCCTTCGGCGGCCCGTGGGTGGGGGCCGCCGACGCTCCCTGTCGGGTGTGGGTGGAGGCTCTGCCGGACGGCGAACCGCTCCGGAGCCTGAAGAAGCCGGACGCGGAGCTTCTGGCGGCGATGCCAGCGGGCGGTAAGCACTACGCGCTGTTCCTCGCGCCCACGGGACAACAGGTCAAGCGCGCCGCCCCCGGGGGCGAGGGGAACGTACTCGATCACTTCGACGCGGGCGCCGTGCGGCGCTACCTGGCGCCGTTCGACCGGGCGTTCGCGCGCCTGCCCGAAGGGCTCTCGCCCCGCTGCTTCTTCAACGACTCCTGGGAGGTCTTCGGCGCGAACGCGACGCCGGACATCCTGGAGGCGTTCGCGCGGCGCCGCGGCTACGACCTGCGCGACCACCTGCCGCACCTGGCCGGGGACGGCGACCCCGACACCGTCCGCCGGGTCCGCGCCGACTATCGCCTTACTATCGAAGACCTGACACGCGAGGCGTTCCTGGACGTCTGGGCGGGCTGGGCGCGCGGGCGGGGCGTGAAGGCGCGCAACCAGGCGCACGGCTCCCCCGGCAACCTGCTGGACCTGTACGCCGCGGTGGATATCCCGGAGACCGAGGTCTTCGGCCCGCCCCGGCTGCGCCTGGCGGGCTTGACGCCGCTGGCGGACGCTCCCCCGGACTTCGGCGCGCAGGAGGAGGCGCTGGTCTGCCGCATGGCCTCGTCTGCCGCGCATGTCGCGGGGCGGCCCCTCTGCTCCAGCGAGTCGTTCACCTGGGCGGGAGAGCACGCGCACGTCCCTCTGGAGCACCTGAAGGCGGAGGTGGACACGCTCTTTACGCTCGGCATCAACCACATCTTCTTCCACGGCACCCCCTTTTCGCCGGAGGACGCCGAGTGGCCCGGCTGGATGTTCTACGCGTCCACCCACTGCGCGCCGACGAACCCCTGGTGGAGCCACCTGCCCGCGCTCAATGCCTACATCGCTCGGTGTCAGTCGCTGCTCCAGGCGGGCGAGCCGGACTCCGATGTGCTGCTCTACTTCCCATACTCCGACCTTTTGGCGAAGGAGGCGGGGGCGCACGACCTGCTGCACTTCCTGACCGTTGGCCGTACGGCGACCTGGCTGGGCGAGAACCTGCCCGAGTTTGTGAAGACGGCGCACGAACTGGCGGAAGGCGGCCGGGCGTTCGACCTGGTCTCCGACCGGCAGCTTTCCGAGAACGTGACCGTGGGCGAGGGCGGGCGGCTTGCGACCACCGGCGGGCTGCGCTGCCGGGCGCTGCTGGTCGCCGGGTGCCGCCTCGCGCCGCCGGAGACGGTGGCACGCTGGGCGGAACTCGCCCGCGCGGGCGCGACGGTGCTGGTGCTGGGCGAACTCCCGGAGGACGTTCCGGGCCTTTCGGATCTGGAGACGCGGCGGGCGAAACTGCGCGCTGCCGTCGCGGCGCTTGGGGCGGCCGAGGGGGGAGCGGGAGGTGTCCGGCGGCACGCCGTCGGCCGGGGGCAGGTACTCGTGGGCCCGGACCTTGCTGCGCTGCTGGAGCGCGCGGGCGTACCCGCGGAGCCCGTCGCCCGGGCAGGTGTCGAGTTCACGCGCCGTCGGGACGGTGACACGCTCACGTACTTCCTGGCGAACCCGGGCCAGGAGGATATCCGCGGCTGGTTCGCCTTCGGCGCCAAAGGCGGCGGGGCGCTCCTGATGGACCCGATGACGGGGGCGGTAGGGCGGGCGGCCCTGTCTGCGGAGAACGACGGGGGGGCATGCCGCGTGTACCTGGACCTGCCCGCCGGGGCGTCCCTGCTTCTGCGGATAGGGGCGGGGCTGCCGGATGCCGACCCGTGGCCGTATCGTGTGCCGTCGGACGCGGGAGAGGTTCCGCTCGCCGGCCCGTGGGAGGTAACATTCGTGGAGGGCGGGCCGGAGCCGCTGCCCGCGCCGCGCCGCGTGGAAGCGCTGTCGGACTGGACGGCCTGGGAAGGGGACGGCGGCGCCCCCGGCAACTTCTCCGGCACCGCGCGCTACCGGACGACGTTCGATGCTCCGAGCACCGCGACCGCGGACGGCTGGCGGCTCGAGCTGGGAACGGTCTGCCACAGCGCCCGCGTCCGGCTGAACGGCGCGGACATCGGGACGGTCTTCGCGCGCCCGTGGCGCCTCGACCTGCCTCCCGGCGCGCTGAAGCCCGGTCGCAACGAACTGGAGGTCGAGGTGACGAATCTCATGGCAAATCGCCTCGCGGACCTGGAGCGACGTCAGGGCGCCCGGTGGCGCCCGTTCCTGATGGTCAATATTCATTACAAGCCGTTCGACGCCGCCAAATGGAAGCCGGTCCCTTCCGGCCTGCTCGGCCCCGTGCGGCTCCTGCCCCTGCGGACCCGCCGGACGGAAATATAAGGGGAGCGCATGCGCTCCCCGCGCCACCGTGGCACGAAGGGTGCGTACCCGTCCTGGTGAAGCATTTCACCGGGGGCTATCCTCATGCCGTTCCATCGCCGCCGCCGCCGACTACTGACCCGGGTCCTCCAATCCGGGCTGTGCCTCTGCTGCCTCGCCGCGCTGCCGGTTGCGTGTCGGAGGGGCGGCGCCGCGGCGGGGCCAGCCGCACCCGCAGGCGTGACGGTGCGTGTGGACGCGCACCGGGAGCGGCAGCGGCTGGAGGGTTTCGGCGCCTCCGTCGCCTTCTACCAGAACTGGCTCGTGTCGCACCCGAACAAGGAGCAGATCTACCAGGCACTGTTCGGGGGCCTCAAGCTGGATATTCTGCGGCTGCAGAACGCGTACCGGCCCGGCTCCGGGCCGAATTTCGCGCGGGACGAGGCGGACATCACCCGCGGCGCAGCGCAGTCGCTGGGCCGTCCCGTCACCATCCTCATGTCCTCCTGGTCCCCGCCCGCGGCGCTCAAGAGCAACCGGAGTGAGAAGGAGGGCGGCACCCTCGCGCGGGAGAACGGCGATTTCGCCTACAGCAAATTCGCCCGGCACTGGCGCGACTCCCTGATCGCTTACGAAGCGGCCGGTATCCGGCCCACGTATATCAGCATCCAGAACGAGCCCGATTTCAAGGCGGAGTGGGAGTCCTGCCTGTTCGGGCCGTCCGAAACGGGGGGGCAGGCCGGGTACGGGCGGGCGCTGGACGCGGTGTACAATGCGGTGCAGACGCTTCCGCAGCCGCCGCGGCTGGTCGGACCCGAGACCCTTGGCATAGATGGCGGAAACCCCCAGCGCTACCTCCCTCCCTCCAATGCCGTGCGCCTGGGCAAAGTCCATGCGGTCGCTCACCACCTCTACAGTGGCGGGACTCACCAGGACCCGGACACGTTTGTGCCGAAACTACAGGCAATCCGCGACGCCTACCCCGAAAAGTCGCGGTGGATGACAGAGTTTGGACGCAGTGACGGCTTCCAGACCGCGTGGCTCATCCACAACTCTCTGGTGGAGGAGGAGGCCAGCGCCTACATCTACTGGGCGGGTGTTTGGCCAGGCGACGATGCCCTCATCACGATCGACAACCCATGGAAGCGCGACGCGTGGGCAAACGCGGACGGCTTTCGCCTGAATGACCGCTACTGGGCGCTCAAGCACTACGCCTACTTCACCGCCCCCGGCTACCGCCGGGTGGCGGTGGAGGGCGGGCCGGAGGAGGTCAAGGTGTCGGCATTCCTCAGCCCGGACCGCGCGTGGCTTGTGGTGGTCGCGCTCAATACGTCGGAGAGTCATCCCGCTGACGTGACACTCGACCTGAAGGGCTTCCCGCGCGGCCCCGCCTCCGCGGTCCACCAGACCGTTTTCCCGCCCAGCGGCGGCGGGGTGGAAGCGCCCTTCCAGGAGTTGGGGCCGCTCGGCACGGACAACCGAATAGTCCTGCCGCCCCGTGCGGCGGTCACCATCGCGGTCGGCAGCCCCGGAGCGCTGCCAACTGCTACGCCCGACGGAACGATTCGACGCTGACAACGCAGACAAGGAGAGGTCTGATGCGAGTCATCCTGAAGCCGGTCATCCTGAAACCAGCGGGGCTGCTGGTTATCCTGGGCGCCTTCTGCGTCCTCACCGTGATCGCGTTCTGGCGGTACAAGCCGGGGGACAACGGCGCCGGGGCCGCGCCGGGGGCCTCCGCCGCAGCGGCTGCGGCCGCCCGGACGGCCGCGGCGAGCGCCACCGCGCCGCCACCGCCGTCCGGTAGCACTGCCTCCCCGTTTGCTGTGTCTCCGTCGGCGGCTCCCCGCCCCGCGGGCGTGCTTCTCGCGCCCGACATCGCCTCCGAGGCATGGAAACTCCTGGTGTCCAACCCACCCACGGAGAACATGACAACGAGCGTTGTGGATGCCAGCGTCCCCGGCCACCCCCGGGCGCGGCGGTTTACCATCACCGCCGTTGGGGAGAACTTCTGGGGCCTTCAGGTTGCGCACACGCTCGATGCTCCCTTTCAGAAGGGCAAGCGCTACCGGCTGACCTACTGGGCGCGCAGCAAGGACTCCTGCCCCATGCTCACGGTGGTGGAGCAGTCCGAAGAGCCGTACGCGAAGATTGTGACGAAGGAAGAGCGGCTGACGCCCGAGTGGAAGCAGTATTCGGAGGAGTGGGTCCAGGAGTCGGATACCCCTCCGGGCTGGGCTAAGGTGGACTTCCAGGTAGGATACAAAGTCGGGCAGATCGAAGTGACGGGCGTGATCCTCCGCGTGGTGAACTGACCGAACCCGCGCGCTCTAGCGGAGGCAGTGTGGAAGGCAATAGCAGCAACAATGGCGGCGGCGCTGGCAGCCGCCGGTACCGCAAATCGACCATCAAGGATGTGGCGCGCCGCGCGGGTGTGTCCACCACGACCGTTTCCGTCTTCGTAAGCGGGCGCGAGAGCGTCTGCTCCCCGCAGACCGCGGAGCGTATCCGCGCCGCGGTCGCGGCTCTGCACTACACGCCGTCCTCGCTCATCAGCGCCGCGCAGACCAAGGTGACGCGAACGGTGGGGGTGTGCGTGCGCAGTCCGCTGGACCCGCTAATCCTGGACGGCAACGGCTTCTTCGAGCGACTGTGGCGAGGCATCACGGCGGCGGCCGATGCCGAGGACTACTCGCTGCTCCACTACCCCCGGTCCGTGCGCGATGCGGACCCGGGGCGCGTGGAGCCGTTTCTGGACGGGCGCGTGGACGGGGTACTGTTCCATGCGCACGAGAGCGAGAACACGCGACCGGGGCGGGTGGCTCGGGCCGGAATGCCCACCGTATTGCTGACACGGTCACAGGACCTGCCGGAGCACTGCGGCGCCGCCTGGGCGGACGAGGCGCAGGCCGTGGACCTCGCCCTGTCGCACCTGTGGGAGCTGGGGCACCGGCGGATTGCGCATGTCGCCGGCCCGGTCGGGCGTGAAGATGACGCGCCGGAGGCGGGAGACCTGCGGGTGGACGACGTTGCCCTGCTGCGCCTGCACGCCTACGAGGCGTGGGTGCGGCGCCGGGGGGCGTTTCGCCCCGAGTGGCTGGCCTATGCGGGTGCGTGGCACGCCGACGAAGTGCGCGCGGCACAGATCGTGGCCACCTGGCGTGCTCTGCCCTGGCCGCCCACCGCCGTCCTCTGTGCTAATGACGCCATCGCGGCGGCCGTGGTCCGGGCCACGCTCGGCGCGGGGTGGTCCGTGCCCGGAGACCTTTCGGTCGTGGGGGTGGACAACGCGGGGGCGGCCCGCGAGAGTGCGCCGCCCCTGACCACGGTGGACGTCGCCCTGGAGAGCGTTGCGAGCGAAGGGTTCCGGTGTCTGCTGCGGCTGCTTGGAGGGGCGCCGCTGGAGGCGTGTCGGGTTGCGCTCCCCGTTTCGAAACTCGTGGTGCGCGCCAGCACAGCGCCGCCGCGGCTTTCGTCGCCCTCTTCCTGAAGGAGGCCGTATGTCCGACTACGAAGCGCGGCAGCGGCAGTACCTCGAAGCCGTGGCCGAAACCCCGTTCCATCGCCCCGCCGAGCGCACCGGGTCTGTGTTCGATCTGATTCCGATGGAGCCGTTCTACCTCCTTCCGCGCGCCGAGGCGGGACGCGGCCCGGCGACAGACGCCCACTCCGCGCTGCTCCTCTCCGCCACGCTGGACTGGATCAATGCCCGGCGCGACTGCGCGGACTTTGCCCTGGCCGCGCTGCTGCGCCTCCTGTACCGCCCGGCCAGCCGGGGCGGTGACGCCCCGGCGATAACCTCGGAACAGCGCGACGCGGTGGAGCGGGCGGCGCGCGGCTTCTGCTACTGGTACGACCAGAAGGGCGTGGACGGGCGCGGCATCCGGGGGATGTGCTTCCACACCGAAAACCACCAGATCCTGTTCCACGCCTGCGAGGTGCTGGCGGGGCAGCTTTTCCCGGGGCGTGTCTTCGAAGGAACGGGGCAGACGGGCGCCTGGCACGCGAAGCACGGCGCGGCTCGCACCCGGCAGTGGATGGACCAGCGCGCCCGGTTCGGCTTCTCGGAGTGGCTGTCCTGCTACATCGAGGAGGACCTGCTGGCGCTGCTCTGCCTGTACGACTTCGCGGAGGATGCCGACCTGCGGCGCCGGGCCAGGATGCTGGTGGACGTGCTGCTGTTCGAGATTGCCCTGCACTCCCACCGGGGCGTCCTCGGGGGGACACACGGGCGCACCTATGTCGAGTTCCTGCGAACCGGGCGGGCGGACCCGGCCACCGCGGTCTCCTGGTTGGTGTTCGGGGTGGGGAAGTTTCCCGGGCACGCCACGCTCGCCCTGACGGCGCTCGCCACCAGCGCCTACCGTTGCCCTGAACTGGTCGCGGCGGTGGCGGCAGAGGAACCGGCGCCCTCGCTCCTGTGCCGGGAGCGGCATGGGCTGGATGTGGCGGACGCGCCCCGCTATGGCCTGGCACACGACTCCCTGGACGACGCGATGTTCTTCTGGGCATGCCAGACCGCGCGTCACCCGGCGCTGCGCCCTACGGCGTTCCGCGTGGCCGATATCGCGGACGACCCGTGGCTGAAGGCGTTTATCGAGCAGGCGGATGTGCCGCTCAATGCCTGCCGCGCTCTGATTGAGTCGGGCGGCGCGGTGTTCGATGGAGACGTCCTGAACACCGCGCTCAGTGAGGTCAATCTGGTGACCTACCGGACCCCCGATTACCTGCTGTCCTGCGCTCAAGACTTCCGGCCCGGGAAGCCCGGCTACCAGCAGCATGTGTGGCAGGCCACGCTGGATGCGGACGCGGCGGTCTACACCAACCACCCGGGCACGCGCGACGAGAGCGGCGAGCACACGCACCGGCCGAACTTCTGGGCGGGTAACCGCTGGCTGCCGCGCGCCGCACAGCACGAGAACGTCCTCGTGTGCCTCCATCACCTGCCGCCGGACGACCCATTGCCCTTCTCCCACGCCCGGTTTCCCCGGGCCGCCTTCGACGAGGTGGAGCAGTGCGGACACTGGACCTTCGGGCGTCTGAGCGACGGCTACCTGGCCCTGTACTCACAGCGTCCTGTCCACTGGGAGAGTGAGGTGGAACTGCGCGCGGAGCCCGGCGACAATGTCTGGCTCTGCGAGATGGGCGCGAAGTCGGATTATGGCGGCTTCGCCGCATTTGTGGATACCGTGACCGCCGCCCCGGTCGTGTGCGACGGGCTGTCGGTGGTGTACACGTCACCGTCGCAGGGTGAGGTGCGCTTCGGCTGGACCGGCCCGCTGACGGTTCGGGGGACGTCCATTCCCCTGCGCGGCTACCCCCGCTTCGATAATCCCTACTGCCAGGCGGCTCTGGGGGAGCGCGTATACACGCTGCGGCGCGGCGCCTCTCACCTTACCTGGGACTTTTCGTAGGACGTCATCACGGTTCGGTCGATTTTCCCGCGAAGGCTTGAATTAGCGATAATCTATGGTAGGATGGGCCTAAGCGATGCGAAGAAGCAATGCGCCTACTCTTCAGGATGTGGCCCGCGAAGTAGGGGTCTCCGCGATGACTGTGTCGGTCGTCCTCAACGGGGCGCACTCCGCAACCCGCGTCTCCGAGGCGACTCGCACCCGGATTGTAGAAGCTGCCGCGCGCCTCCGGTATCGCCCCAATGCCGCCGCACGTGGCCTCCAGCGCCGCCGAATGGACACGCTCGGCGTGGTGGCTGCTATCGACGGGGGCGTTCCGAATCTGTACTTCCTCGGTATCCTGAACGGCATTCTGGAAGCCGCGTCCGCCCGGGGGCAGAATACGACCATCTTCTCCGTGTCGCATCACTGGGCCGCGGACGAAAAGAAGATTCTGAGCTTCTGCGACGGCCGCGTGGACGGCATGATCCTGATCGCCCCGGTGCTCTCGGCGTCGTTCGTGGAGCAGCTTGCGCTGCACATGACCTATGTCACGGTCCAGGCGAACGAGCCCCCGAAGGGGATCGTCAATCTGAACGTGGACGACGAGGGCGGCGCGTACCTGGCCGTGCGCCATCTGATCGAGCATGGACACCGGCGCATCGTGTTCTTCAGCGGCCCGGCCGAGTTCGCGGGCGTGCGGGAGCGCATCGCAGGGTACCGGCGCGCGCTCCGTGAGGCGGCGATTCCGGTAGAGGAGGCGTGGATCGTCCCGGGGGGCTACCATCTGGCCTCAGGGCGTGAGCGGATGGCGCACCTGCTGGACACGACCGGCCCCTCGGAACTTCCCACTGCCATCTTCTGCGGCAACGACGCGGTCGCGATGGGGTGCCTGGAGGCGATGGCGGAGCGGAACCTGCGCGTCCCCGAGGACTTTTCGATCATCGGCTTCGACGACACCCTGGACGCCTGCCTGACGTCGCCGCGGCTCACCACGGTCGCCCAACCTCTCCGCACGCTCGGGGCGCGGGCGGTGGAGCGTGTACTCGCCTTAATCGACCAGGAAGCGGCGGGCGACCATGAGGAGGGGGAGGCGGGCGAGTCCCCCGCCGAGGTCGCTGCCGACGTACTTTCGGTTCAACTCGTCGTCCGTGGGTCTGTCGGCCCACCGCCTGCTCGTTTCTCAGTCATCAAGTGAACGGGTTCATCGGTACCCAGAAGAAAGGTCTCTGACACAATGAGACGTAGTCGTCAATCAGCGCGCGGGAGCGCACGCAAACTGTCAGGGTTCACCCTGATCGAACTCCTCGTGGTCATCGCCATTATCGCTATCCTGGCGGCGATTCTGTTCCCTGTCTTCGCCTCAGCCCGGGAGAAGGCGCGGGCTGCCTCCTGTCTCTCCAACATGAAGCAGATGGGCCTGGCAATCCTCCAGTACAACCAGGATTACGACGAGACCTTCCCGCTTGCCTTCGACGGTAGCCAGTGGGTTAACGGCCAGTGGCAGCAGTTCGTTCAGCCCTACATCAAGAATGTGGCCGTGTTCGTCTGCCCCAGCGACCCGGAAGGGGCGGTCCCGATGCCGAGTAACGACGAGTATGCGGGCTGGGCGGGCATCGGCATGTCCTACGCCAGCAACGGCGTGTACAGCACTCAATACAACTGGGCTGGCGACGGCAATCCCGACAACGGCTTCGTGCTACTGGGAGTCATGGCCACCGGCAATTTCCCTGGCTGGCTGAGCGGGGCTTCCAAGTCCAACGGCGAGATCGAGCGCCCGGCGGATACCATCCTGATCGCCGAGAAGTGGAACGGCGATTCTAAGGGCTGGCAGGGCGGCGGTGCCGGCTACGCGGGCAACTCGTCGGGCTTCGGGCCCAACTCGGTCTTCGGCGGCCCCTACGGCGACGCCGGGGGATGGGGCGACCACCTGATCCCGGACGGCACGCGCACGGAAGCGGCCTACCCCAATGGCAAGAACGGCGCGGTCTCGGTGCACCGCACGGAGTTTGCCAACTTCTGCTTCGTGGATGGGCACGTTAAGGCCATGAGGCCTGTCGCCACCAACCCCGACCCGATCAACCGCCCGCAGGACAACATGTGGGACGCGACCCGGCGCTAACCCAACGATGGACGGTGCCGCGCTGGTCGGGTGCTAACACCGAGACCGCTAACACCGAGACCGGAAGCATGAAGCGCCAAGCGCGAGTCTCCCCGTCTGCCCGGATGGCCGGCGGGGAGGCACCATTACGAACCTCGGAGGAGACAGACGTGAAGATACGGATAACATGGGCCGCCCTGGTGGTCGCCGCTGCGGCCGCCGTCAGCACCACTGCGGGGTGCAGCAGTGCCGAGAGCCGTGCCAAGAACGTGACCCCGCAGTCCTTCGCCGCGGACCCCTCGAAGGTCCCACCGGAGATGCAGCTGCGCATCCAGTCTATGCAGCAGAAGGGGGCCGCTCAGGCCGCACAGAAGGCGCAGACGCGGTAACGCGGCGCGTCGAACGTCGGACCGGCTTTCATAAATAGCTCGTAGATAGGCCCTACCGGAGAGTCGGATAACGTGATCCAACGATTCAGCCCGATGCGCGCGGCGGCACTTTTCGCCGCCGCGCGTCTTTGCTTGCCGGACGGGACTACGGGCGGGTAGCAGAATCGGCGGCGGCAGGGGGCTTGCAAGTAACCATGAAATTCACCGACGGCAACTGGCTCATGCGTGAGGGCGTCCGCGCCCATTACCCGGCCGAGGCGTACGAGATCGACGCGGGCGACGGCATGCTCACCGTGTTCGCGCCCACCCGGCCCATTCGGCACCGCGGCGACACCCTGCAGGGGCCGGTGCTCACCCTGCGGTTCTGGTCACCGCTCCCGGGCGTCATCGGGGTGCGAATCTCGCACTACGAGGGCGGACGCGAGCGCGGCCCGCGCTTCCCGCTGGAGAGTGCGGCGGACATCCCGGCCACCGTGGCCGTGACGGACGAGGCGGCCACCCTCACCAACGGCGACCTCACGGTTCGCGTGTCCCGCAAAGGCTGGGGTGTCGAGTTCATGGGGGCGGACGGACGGGTGGTCACCCGTAGCGCCGGCCGCGCCATGGGCTATGCGGAGGTGGCGGGTCAGGGCGCCTACGTCCACGAGCAACTCTCCCTCGGCGTCGGCGAGTGTGTCTACGGCCTCGGGGAGCGCTTTACCGCGTTCGCCAAGAACGGCCAGGTCGTGGACATGTGGAACAAGGACGGCGGCACCGGCAGCGAGCAGGCGTACAAGAACGTCCCGTTCTACCTCACCAACCGCGGCTACGGCGTCTTCGTCAACCACCCGGAGCAGGTCTCCTTTGAGGTCGCCTCAGAGAAAGTCTCGCGCGTCCAGTTCAGCGTCCCCGGCGAGTCGCTGGAGTACTTCGTGATCTACGGCCCCACGCCCAAAGAGGTGCTGGACCGCTACACCGCGCTCACGGGCCGCCCCGCGCTGCCGCCCGCGTGGTCGTTCGGCCTGTGGCTCACCACGTCGTTCACCACGAGCTACGACGAGGGGACCGTCACCAGCTACGTCGAGGAGATGGCGCGGCGCGACCTGCCGCTGCATGTCTTCCACTTCGACTGCTTCTGGATGCGCGGCTTCCACTGGTGCGACTTCGAGTGGGACCCCGAGACCTTCCCCGACCCCGTGGGGATGCTGGCCCGGCTCAAGCAGCGCGGCCTGCGCATCTGCGTCTGGATCAACCCCTACATCGCCCAGCGCTCGGCGCTCTTCGCCGAGGGGCGAGAGAAGGGCTACCTGCTGAAGCGCGCCAATGGGGACGTCTGGCAGTGGGACCTGTGGCAGCCGGGCATGGGCATCGTGGACTTCACGCACCCTGAAGCCCGGGCGTGGTTCGCCGACAAACTGCGCGCCCTGTGCGCCATGGGCGTGGACTCGTTCAAGACCGACTTCGGCGAGCGCATCCCGGTGGACGATGTGGTCTGGCACGACGGCTCGGACCCGCAGAAGATGCACAACTACTACGCATACCTCTACAACGAGGTCGTGTTCAACGTGCTGAAGGAGGCGCGCGGCGCGGGCGAGGCGGCGGTCTTCGCCCGGTCGGCCACAGCGGGCTGCCAGAAGTTCCCGGTCCACTGGGGCGGCGACTGCTACTCGTCGTTCGAGTCGATGGCGGAGACCCTGCGCGGCGGCCTGTCGCTTGGCCTCTCCGGGTTCGGGTTCTGGAGCCACGACATCGGCGGGTTCGAGGGAACGCCGCCATCCGACGTCTACAAGCGGTGGATCGCGTTCGGCCTGCTCTCCTCGCACAGCCGCCTGCACGGCTCGTCCTCGTACCGCGTCCCGTGGCTCTTCGACGAGGAGGCGGTGGACGTTCTGCGGCACTTCACAAAGCTCAAGTGTCGCCTGATGCCCTATCTGTTCGGTCAGGCGGTTGAGGCGCACCGTACGGGCGTTCCTGTGCTGCGCGCGATGCTGCTGGAGTACCCGGACGACCCCGCCTGCGATACGCTGGACCGCCAGTTTATGCTGGGCGAGTCGCTGCTCGTGGCCCCGGTTTTCACCCCGGAGGGGCGCGTGGACTACTACGTCCCGGAAGGCCGCTGGACGCACTTCCTGACCGGCGAAACCGTGGAGGGGCCGCGCTGGGTGCGCGAAACGCACGACGCCCTGAGCCTGCCGCTCCTCGTGCGCCCGAATACCGTCCTGCCCGTCGGCGCGACCGACACCCGTCCGGACTACGACTACGCCGACGGCGTCACCTTCCGCGCCTACGCCCTGTCCGACGGCGCGGACATCACTTCTACCGTCCCGACTCTGACCGGAGAAACCGCCCTCACCCTCCGCGTCCGCCGGGAAGGCGATCAGGTCCGCGCCGAGGCCACCCCCGGCGGCGGCAACTGGTCCCTGCTCCTCGTCGGCGAGTCGGCTGGCACCCCGAGCGGCGGCGCGACCGCCGAACCCGCGGAGGGCGGCCTGCTCGTCCGCCCTGCCGCCGGTGCGGCGGCCGTGGAGGTGACTGTTTGAGCGCGGTCGGATCGGGCGTGGTTTCCGCCGTGGACTGAAGTCCCGGCTTCGTTGATTCAAGCCCGCCTCCGCGAGCGAAGCTCCGCTTCGTCGGTGCGGGCTGCATGGTACGGGTAGCGGCTACCGGAACGCGGTAACGGCATCGTTTATAGGAGCCCGCGGAGGCGGGCTTGAATCAACGAAGCCGGGACTTCAGTCCACGGCGGAAACGGCCCACGGTGGCCATCGGGCGGCCGTCATCCGACGGCAACCACTCGCCCGCGGGGGCGCATGAATTCCCCGTGCCGGTAGCGAATTTACCAGCATGAGCGAGACAAGCAACCCTGTGACGCCGGACGCGGTGATCGCCCGTCTGCCGGGCATCCTGCACGGCGGCGACTATAACCCGGAGCAGTGGCCGGAAGAGATTCGGATCGAGGACGTGCGCCTGATGAAGGAGGCGAACGTCAACGTGGCGACCCTGCCCGTGTTCGGGTGGGTGAACCTGCAGCCGGACGAGGACACGTTCACCTTCGAGTGGCTCGACGCCGTGATGGACCGGCTGGCCGAGAACGGTATCTACGCCTGCATGGCGACGGCGACCGCCTCCGTGCCCGCCTGGGTGGACCAGAAGTATCCGGACGTTCTCACGGCCGACGAGAGCGGCGTCAAGCGGCGTCATGGGAACCGGCACACGTTCTGCCCGAACTCCCCGAACTTCCGGCGTCTTTCCACGAACCTGGCGCGCAAGATCGCCGAGCGCTTCAAGGACCACCCGGCGCTCCTGCTCTGGCATGTGAGCAACGAGTACGGCACCTACTGCTACTGTGACCTGTGCGCCGCCGCCTTCCGCGACTGGCTGAAGGCGCGCTACGGCTCGCTGGAGGAGCTGAACGAGCGGTGGTACACGGCGTTCTGGGGCCACAACTTCACAGACTGGTCGCAGGTCGAGCCGCCGTATCGCAACGGCGAGCACGCGATCCAGGCGCTGCGCATCGACTATCACCGGTTCCAGAGCGAGGGCCTCCTGAACTGCTTCCGGGCAGAGGCAGCCGTTCTGCGCGAGGTGACCCCGAATGTGCCGATTACGACGAACCTGATGGGTACCTTCTTCCCGCTGAACTACCACGAGTGGGCGAAGGAGTTGGATGTCGTCTCCTGGGACAACTACCCGCGCCCGGACGACCCGCCAGCGAATGTTTCGTTCAACCACGCGCTCATGCGCGGCCTGAAGGGCGGGCAGCCGTTCCTGCTCATGGAGCAGTCGCCGTCGCAGCAGAACTGGCAGCCCTACAACTGGCTGAAGCCGCCGGGACTGCTGCGCCTGCAGTCGTTCCAGGCGGTGGCGCAGGGCGCGGACTCGGTGATGTACTTCCAGTGGCGGCGCGGCCGCGCGGGCATCGAGAAGTTGCACGGGGCGATCGTGGAGCACCACGGGCGCTCGGACGCCCGGGTGTTCCGCGAGGTGGCGGCACTGGGCGCGGACCTGAAGCGGCTGGGGAAGCGGACGCTGGGCGGGCGCGTGGCGGCGCGGACGGCGCTGCTGTTCGACTGGGAGAACTGGTGGGGGCTGCGCTACTCCAGCGGGCCGAGCAAGGACCTGGACTACGTCAAGGAGTGCCGGGCGTTCTTCGCCGCGCTCTACGCGCTGGGGATTCAGGTGGATGTCCTGTCGCCGGAGGCGGACCTGTCCGGATATGACCTGATCCTCGCGCCGGTGCTGACGATGCTCCGCGCGGAGACGGGGGAGCGCATCGCCCGGCACGTGGCGGACGGTGCAACGCTCCTGACGACGTTCTTCAGCGGGCTGTCGGACGAGAACGACCGGGTGCACCCGGGCGGCGCGCCGGGGCCGTGGCGTGAGGCGCTGGGCCTCTGGGTGGAGGAGACCGACGCGCTGCCGCCGGGCAAGACGAACGGGCTGACCCTCACCACGGCGTTCGGCGGTCTGGCAGAGGGGGAGACGCTTCCCGCGGGCCTGCTCTGCGACCGCGTACGGACCGACGGCAGCACGGCGGAGACGATCGCGACCTACGCAGATGATTTCTATGCGGGCGAGCCGGCGCTGACCCGGAACGCGTATGGGCAAGGGCATGCCTACTACCTGGCGACCCGGCCGGACGACGCGGGCCTGCGGCGACTCCTCGCGGCGCTGTGCGCAGAGGAGAAGATCGGGTCGCCGCTGGCGGGCGGGGCGCCGCCCCCGGACGGGGTGGAGGTGACGGAGCGCGTCGTGCCCGGAAGTGAGCCGGGGCGATCACAGCTCTACCTGCTCAACCACAATACGTCCGAGGTGACGGTGGCGCTGGAACCGCACACCTATACCGACCTGCTGACCGGGGAGACATTTACCGACTCCGTCACCCTGGAGGGGCGTGGCGTCCGCATCCTGGAAGTGGCCTGACCCTCGGAATCGGCGCTTTCGGCGCGGAGGCGGGTGGTTCCCGCCTTCGCGCCTGTGCTATACTGTCCCCACGATGCCAGGAGTCGCCCCTGCCGCCCCCGCGGTCGGTACGCAGCAGAACGACAGCGGGATGCCGGAGCGGGACTGCCGCCTGCCCGCAGGCGCTACCCGGGTGCGCCGCTGCGAGATGCGGGCGTTGCACCTGTCCGACTACCGCTACGAGAGGCCCCCGCGCGACATCGTGACCTACCTGCGCCTGATTCCGCCCGCGATGCGGGGGTGTCAGCGCCTGCTTGCCCACAGCGTCACGGTCGCGCCGCTGCCGCACGCCGATCCACGCTACACCGATGACTTCGGCAATTCGGTGGTGGAGATCCACCTGGAGCGGGTGGACCAGCACCTGACCATCGCGGTCTCGGTTACGGTCGCCACGGCCAGCGCCCTGGGGCCGGACAATGCACCGCTGCCGACACCGATCCCCGCGGATACGCACCTGCCGCGCCTGGAGGGAGGGACGGCCGCCTACGTGGCTCCGACCCCCATGACCGCACCCGACGACGCTCTGCGCCGGGTGGCGGACGAGGTGGCACGCGAGGTGGGGCGGGAGGTGGGGCGGGACGACCCGTTCGCACTGGTCGCGCGGCTGGCGGACCGGGTGCACGACCGGATGACGTTCCAGTCCGGCGCCACCATCATCGGCACCACGGCGGCGGAGGCCTGGGCGGGCGGGAAGGGCGTCTGCCAGGACTATACACATGTCCTGTGCGCCCTGTGCCGGCACCTGGGTATCCCCGCTCGCTATGTCTCGGGCTGTGTGCCGGGCGAGGGCGTGATGCACGCCTGGGCCGAGGCGTTGCTGACCGACCCCGCTACCGGCGAGTCCGCCTGGTATGCCATCGACCCGACGTACAACCAGTGGGTCCACGCCCGCTACGTCTCGATCGCATCCGGCAGGGACTACCACGATATCACGCCGACGTCCGGCAGGTACTTTGGCGGCCCGAACGTCCTGAAGCATGGCACGAACACGGTTCTGCTGTCGGATCGGGTGGAGGAGGTGTCCCCGACGTGATGACGCTCGCGCTGTCCGCCTCAGCGGATGTCGAACTCGACGAGGAGGTGTTCCTGACGCTGATGGTGGAGCCGCGCCTGACCAGCGACTACCACCGGGTCACCGCGGAGTCGCTGCGGACCACGCCCATCCGCTTCGCCCAACTGGACAACGACCTGCTCGGCAACCCCCTGCGCCGGTTTGTCGCGCCGCGCGGGCTCTTCTCCTACTACTTCCAGGCGACAGTGGACGCAGAGGCGCCGCGAGGCGTCACCGCCGATCTCCCGGCCGCCCCGCTATGCGACCTGTCCCCGGACCTGCTCCATTTCACCCTACCGTCGCGCTACTGTGAGTCCGATATGCTGCGGCGCATGGCGCTGAGCGACTTCGGCGCGCTGCCCCCCGGAGGGGAGCAGGTGCTGGCGGTCGCGCGCTGGATTCGTGAGCACACACAACGACTGCCCCTGGAGGGGCACCCGCGCGCCGCGGCGGCGTCGGCGGGCGAAACGGCACTGCGGCGGATCGGCGGGGACCGGGACCGGGTGCACCTGCTCATCGCGTTCTGCCGGGCGCTCCGGATTCCGGCGCGGTACGTCTCGGGCTACTATTTTGGGTACGATAAGGAAGATTTCCACTGCTGGGCAGAAGTCTGGCTCGGGGGGCGGTGGCACGCGGTCGATCCTGGCCGGGAGCGGACGCCCGCGGCGATGGTACCGATCGCCGTGGGGCGCGACGCCGCCGACGTGTTCCCCGTCCGTCTCTACGGGAGCGGGCGTGTGCGGGAACAGTCCATCGAGGTGACGACTGTCACGAACGACGACGAACCGGGCGTTTCCTAGGGGGAGACAACGATGCCCCTGATCCGCACCCGGATCGGACCATAACGAGGAGCGACACGACATGCTCGACGAACGACGATTCCCGCACCTGACGCGCCGCGGCTTCCTGATGGGCGCGACCGGCGTCGGATTGGGCGCGCTGGTAGCAGGTTGCGGTGGCGGCGGTGATAATGGGGACGGCTTCGACGATATCTTCGAGGGCACCTACCGCTATTTCCGTGACAACGTTGACGGCCGAGGCGGGGATGTAGCCGCCTCGTTCACCGTGGATGACTTCGGACTGGTGACGTTCTGGACCCTGTATGCGTCCGACTCCCCCCTGCTGGACTTCGGGCAGGTCTTTATCGACAACGGCGGCTTCTTCGAGCAGCAGTTCGACGGCGTACGCACCCGAGGCCGCCTGCGCGGGAACAATCGCATCGAGGGGCGCACCGAGCTGATAGGCAGCGGCAACGGCTTCGACTTCAACGCCACCTTCACCAACCGCTTTGTATCTAACCCGCCGCCCGCCTTCCTGACCGGCACCTACAACGGCTTCCAGCGGCTGCGAGGCATCGACATCTTCACCCTGCTGGGCGTGTCCCGCGACGGCAACGCGACGGTCTTCGTTTCTCTGGACAATCCGGCCACGGGGGACACCGACTACTTTATCTTCGAAGGACCTGCCTTCAACCGTGACGGCAACGCCGAGGGGTACTTCCTGGACCTCTACGGTGACCGTATGGCGATCCGCGACGACGGCAGCGACGACGATGTCCGCATGGAGTTCCAGTTCGGGCGCTCGGCGCCGGACGTGGGCTTCGCCGCGGGCGAGGTGATCGAACTGCGTCTGGACCTGGACGCGGACACCCGTACGCGCTCGCTCTCGCTGCCCGCGCGGGCGAACGTTTCGCGCACCGGCCCCGGCGTCCGCCGTGCCGTGGAGGCGCTGCGCGCACGCAAGGGGCAGATCTCCCGGTAACCGTAGACAGCCTCCACCGTCCGGTGGAGCATCGCCCAATTCAGAAGCGCCGGGCGCAATTTGCGCCCGGCGCTTCTGGTGTTTCCGCTATCTGCGACTACCTGCCGCTGCCGCCCTCGGGAGGCGGCGTCCCCGGTGGGGGAGTTCCCGGCGGTGGCGTCTCCGGCGGCGGTGTTCCTGGAGGTGGAGTACCCGGCTGCCCCGGCGGGGGGGCGCCCGGTAAGCCCGGTGGCGGGGGCGGAGTGTTCGGCTTGTTCGGCTGTCCGGGTTGGGCGGGGGGCGGCGGCTGTTGCCGTCGGGCCGCTGCGGCGTCCGCCGGGTCGCCGCGCAGGATGATCGCGGGAGTCGCCGCGTTCGTGCCCGGGGCCGCGCTGTTGTCGTTGCTCGTCTGTCCCAGAAGCGCCTCACGAATTTGCGCCGTAACGTACTCTTTCATGCCCGTGGCGTAGAAGGACGCCGCCTTACGCAGAGCCTCCGCCCGGGCCGGGTTCGCCTGGCGCTCGGCTGCCAGTCTGAGCGTCCGGATATCCGCCTGGGCCTGCTGGATATCCACCACGGCCGGGGCTTGAATCGCCGCCTCGGACGTGCCCTCCGTGGGCGCGGCGGCTCCGTCAGTGGGGGGCGTCGTACCGGCCGGCGCAGTGGCCGGCGTGGCGACGTCCCCGGCCACGTTCAGCACCTGCAAAAGCGCCCGCTGCGCTGCCTGGTACGACTCCTGCGCGCCCTGAGGAGCGCTCGCCTCGCGAATCTCCGCGGTGCGCAGGAGCAACTCCGCCCGCGTCAGCACCGGGAGTATCTGGTTTGCGCTGGAGGTGAGGGCAGTCGGGGCCGTCCCGCCGCGCTCACCTCCCCGCTGCTGCTGCTGCGCCCACGCCGCAGTCAGGCCGGTGAGGGCGGTCGCCCCGACCGTCACCAGCGCGGCGGCGCTGAGGCGCCGTCGGCTGGCAATCCGCGCCCCGCCTTGCGGCGGAGGATATTTTCTTTCGTCCATCTTGTGTCTGCCTTTCGTTTCTGCCTTTCGTCGGTCTGTCTCTGGCTCTTCTGGACCTGGCCGCTTCCGGCGCGGCATGCCTTCGGTTACCCGTTCCCTCGGGCTCCCCTAACCGAGGGGGCGGAAACAAAATCGCCGGAGGCGCACGAAGCGCCTCCGGCGAGAGTGGGTTGTTTGGCTATTGGGGGCGGTTAAAAACCGTACCCAATGGGGCCCGCTACGGGCGTCCCGAACCCGATAACGGGCGCCGGGAAGCCAGGATAGCCGAAGTACCCGCCGTAGGGCAGGCCCAGCGGCGGCTGCGTGATGATGAGCGGCTGGGTGAACGTCTGCGCAGGGGACGTCAGGAACCGAATGTTGGTATTCGGAATGTACGTCGGCTGCGGCGTGAACCACCAAGCCGGGTCATTCGCCGGGTTGTACTCCGGCACGGACGGCGTCTCCTGGGCCAGACGCTCGGCCTCAGCCGCTGCCTGTTCCTGCTGTGCCTGCGCCTGCTGCGCGGCCTGCTCCTGGGCATAAAGCTCGGCATAGTAATCGCGGAGCCCCTGCTGGCGCGCCAGCGCCGCCGGTACCGGGTCGCCGTGCAGAGTGACCTTCACCACGTTCCGCGACGACGTCTGGGTCTGGGCGTCTGCCGGGGACGCCGTCAGGAGGAAGCCTCCGGTTATTAGTGCTGCTGTTAGGGCGGTCAGGCCCGCCGATTTAGTCGCTTTCATGAGTTGGGTGACCTCTCTTCTAATCGCCTTTTCGCTTTGCGCGTTTCTCACGCTTTNNGCGTTTCTCACGCTTTTTATAAAGTACGCATATCCACCCTATTCGTTCCCTCCCCACTCCGCCTCCGAAACCGAGCGGACTTCGCGCGCCAGCAGCGCGTCCAACTCCCCACGCAGCACTGCAAGGCTGGCGTCGGTCTGCGGGGAGCGGGGGCGTGGGGCACGGACGGGGAAGTCACCGATAACGCGGCCCGGGCGCGCGGACAGCAGCACCACGCGGTCCGATAGGCGCAGCGCCTCATCCAGCGAGTGCGTCACGAACACCACCGTCTGCTCCGATCCCTCCCATAGCGAGAGCAACTCCGCCTGGAGCAGGGCGCGCGTCTGGGCGTCCAGCGCCCCGAACGGCTCATCCATCAGGAGGATATCCGGCTCCGTGGCCAGCGCCCGCGCGATGGCGGCCCGCTGCCGCATGCCCCCGGAAAGCTCGTGCGGGAACGCGCCTGCGAACCGCGACAGGTGGACCCGGCGCAGGAGCGCTTCCGCCCGCGCGCGCCGCTCGGCCTTCGCGACCCCCTGCATCTCCAGACCAAAGGCGACGTTGTCGCGGACCGTGCGCCAGGGGAACAGGGCGGCCTCCTGAAACACCACGCCTACGCGTCCCCCCACAACCACCCGCCCCTCTGAGGGCGCGTCCAACCCGGCCAGCAGGGAAAGGAGCGTGGACTTGCCGCACCCGCTCGGTCCCAGGAGTGACACAAAAGAGCCGGGCGCGATGTCCAGCGAGACATCTTCCAGCGCCTCCACGCCGTTGGGGTACCGCCGGGTAACGCCCTCCAGGCGCACAGCGGCGGCGGAAGATGCGACGGGCGCCGATGGCAGCGTACTCATGCGCCCTCCGTGCCCCAGCGATGCGCAATCCACCCCTCTAGCGGGGCGAAGAGGGCTCGATCCACGGTCAGGCCAATTGCCAGAACGACTCCGATCATGCCCAGCACCATCGCCATATCGTTCAGGTCGCGTCCGGTGGAGAGCAGGTGCCCGACTCCGGTGCGCAGCGACTGCGACAGAAGCTCTGCGGCCATGAGCGAGCGCCAGGCGAACGCCCACCCCTGTCGCATCCCCCCCAGGTAGGCGGGAAGGATGCCCGGCAGCAGGACGTGCCGCCACAACTGCGGGCCACGGGCGCCGAACACCCGCGCTGCGCGCGTCCACAGTGGCGGCAGCGAGCGAACGCCCGCGCGCACCGCCAGGGTGACCGCGAAGACGGAGCCCATGACCACCACGAACAGGACCGCGTTCTCGTTCAGGCCGAACCACAGCAGCGCCAGGGGGAACCAGCAGATAGAGGGCAAAGACTGGAGCCCTACTACCGCGCTGCCCACCGTTTCGTCCAGCACGCGGACGCGGGCCAGGACAAGGCCCAGCGCCGTGCCCGCCGCCAGAGCGATGGCGTACCCCGCGAGCACGCGTGCGGCAGAGGTGAGCACGGCGGGCAGGAGCGTGCCGTCGCGGGCGGCATCCCGCAGGAACGTCCCGACATCCGCGGGAGAAGGGAGCAGGTACGGCGGCCAGACCTCGCGCGCCGCAACCGCCCACCAGAGGGCGAGGAGCGCCGCGTAGAAGAGCGCCTGTCGCACCCCGGCCGCGCCGCCCTTGAGGAGGCGCGGCCGGGCGAACGCCCGGCCGGCAGGAGAGGGGGCTTCCCGGGCGTTCGCCGCGAACGAACTCGTGGTCACGGGTGGTGTCATAGTTCCTTACGGCTGCGGGTTCCGCCGCCAATCGTTGTCGGTGAAGGAGCGCCAGGTCTGCTCGGGGCGCGTCCACTTGGCGTGACCATCGGCGAAAACGATGTTGCCGCCGCCATTGTGACGGGCCAGGAAGCGGGCCTGCTGCTGGTTATCGGGCGCCTGGGCGTCATCGAATGCCCAGGGCTGAGGGTACATGCCGCCGCGGGACGGCAGACCGCTGGCGCGTCCCGCCTCGCCCACGAGGATGAAGCGCGCCGGGAACAGGATCGAGGCCAGCGGCGTGTCCTCGTTAAACCCGAAGTCGGGATTGGCCAGGTAGAACGCCCTCTGTGAGGCCGTCGGCAGGTTCGATTCGTTGTGGTTGTTGCCGTAGTCGGTGGTGTACCAGCGGCCGGTGGCCGGCTCCGGCCACTCTGGCGCAGAGGGGCAGCGGTAGATTCCCTGGTTCTTCACGTACGGGTCGAGCTTGGTCTTGTAGGAGAAGGGCGCCCGCGCCTCCGGCGTGTCCGGTGTCCCGATGGGAGCCGTGCGCTCGGTGACGTGCGGCGGGAACGTCTCGTCGTAGTCCTGCAGGTACATCAGGTACGCCTTACCCAACTGGCTCGTGTTCGAAAGGCAGGCGGCCTGCCGAGCCTTCTCACGGGCACGCGCAAACACCGGGAAAAGTATCGCGGCAAGAATTGCGATAATTGCAATAACAACGAGAAGCTCTATCAGGGTAAAAGCGGAGTGGCGAACGGCGGGGTAGCGCATGGCGGCATCTCTCCCAGAGAATTGGAAACATCGGGATCGGTGACGAGAAACAGGCCCGGGCGGCGTGTCAGCAACGGCGCCCACCATCTCACGGCTCCCGGCTGAGCCTGCACGACCGGGAGCCGCGCGAACAGCAGCCGGTTCGCGGCGTCCGCAGCGGGAGGGACGTCACGGTTTCCCTTCCTTCTCCCGTGCGGCAGCGGCGCCCGCTGCCGCTGCCGCCGTAACCGCCTTTCCGGGCGGGGCTGCACCCCGCGCCGCGAGGGCTCTTTCCCGTGGGGTGTCTGTGAAAAGGCCCGCGAGCGCGGTCCGGTCTTCGCGCTGGTAGCCCAGCGCCGCGCTCCAGTCGGCGAACGTGAGCACGGACTCGTTCAGTGCGTCATGGGTAATGTCCGTGCGGGACAGCGCGGTCTTCAGAATCGCTTCGGGCAGCTTTTTGCCCTGGTTGAGGGCGGCGAGCCGTTCGCCAATCACCCTGCGCGCCTCCTCCGGCCGGGCGCCGATGGCGTCCACCGCGGCGATGTGGGCGCCCAGGAACTTCTCCACCAGATCCGGGTGCTTCTCCAGAAACTCCGAGCGCGCGATCACGACGGTCGTGGCGAACTTCCCGCCGGGCCACAGGTCGCGCTCGTCCACCACTACCCGGGCGCCCGCCTCTGCCTCCAGGCGTGCGACCCACGGCTCCGGTAGCCAGGCAGCGTCGATCTGCTTCTCCTTGAAAAGGTTCAGCGTGTCCGCGGGGGCGTACTGTACCACGTCCACCGTGCCGCCCTTCTCCCGGGGCTTGAGGCCCGCCTCCGCGAGGGCGTGGCGCAGCGAAATATCCTGCGTGCCGCCCGTCTGCGGCACGGCCACGCGCTTCCCGCCCAGGTCCGCGACGCCCTTCAGGGGGATATCCTGCCGTGCGACCAGGGCCGCGCCGCCCGATGACGCCCCGGCGACGATGCGTAGCGCCTTGCCGCGGCTCTTGAGGTAGCCGTTCAGGGCGGGACCGGGGCCGATGTAGCCAATGTCCACCTCGCCCGCGAAGAGCGCCTCGATCTCCGACGGCCCTGCGGTGAATACGCGCTCCTCGACCCGGATGGAGTCGCCCAGAGCCTCCTCAAACGCGCCGGTCCCGCTGGCGTATAGCGCGGCAGCGTGCGTCACGTTCGGGAAGAACGCCACCCGTACCGCCGCAGGAGGGGCCGTCGCGCCGTCCGCTCCTCCTGCGGTGGCCTTTTGTGCCTCGCCGCGCGGCCCGCAGCCCGCCAGGAAGGTCAGGAGGGCGAAGACCGAAAGGGCGGCTGCTTCGTTTGTAATTTTGGGCGAAAAAGTCAACTTTAATATCCGAAAAAAGCCTGTGCCCGCGAAAGGCGTTGTCTGTCCCCCGTCCGTCGCCTCACCCGTGAGGGTGACCTTGATTTTACATATAACCGCCTGTTTTTGTCAACTTTATTTTTGTCCGGCGGGAGCGCTGCGGAAACCACGCTCTCCTGCTCACAGTGGGAGGCGAATGTGGCACCGCCCTTGAACTTATGCGCGCAGAGCGCGGCTTCGGTCTGTATGCAGGCAGCGATATCTCGTGCCGCAACGGCGGCATGTGGAGGATGAACCTTTGGGACAGAGGCGAATCGGCGTGGTGATAAGGGCGGTGGCGGCGGTCCTGGCGCTGGGGGCGGTCTCCCTGACGCTGACGTCTTGCGGCGGGTCAGGCGGGAACGACGATAGCAACCCGACGTTCCAGGCCTACCGCCGTCTCTGGGAGCGGGCGCGTCCCCAGAACTACCGCTACACGTTCGAGCGCTCTGCGTTTGCCCCCGATACCGCCATTCGCAAGGTGGTGATCGAGGTGCGGGGCAGGACTACTGTCAGCGTCACCCCCGTCGAGGCCGGGGCGCCGATCGACCGCGCTGCCTACGCGAAGTACGACACCATCGACGAACTGTTCGACCTTCTGGACGATGCCCACCGGCGCGGCGCCCAGGAGCTGCTCACGGAGTTCGACCTGGTATACGGGTACCCGTTCCAGGCGTTCATCGATTACAGCGCCCAGACGACGGACGAAGAGGACTTTTTCCGGGTCTCGGACTTTAAAGCACTGCCGTAGGCTGGCGGTGATACGAAGCCCGCTGCCGCCGTGGACTGAAGTCCCGGCTACGGTTAAGAAGCCCGCCTCCGCGAGCGAAGCTCCGCTTCGTCGGTGCGGGCTCCTACGATCGAAGGGCGGCTACGAATAACCCGTAGCCGCCCCTTGTCCTATGGAGTCGGCGTAGGCCGACTTCTTAACCGTAGCCGGGACTTCAGTCCACGGCGCGCATTCGACGGCGACCAACGACCCCGGGGGCGGTTCCTGCCGCCGCGGTCAGGACAGGTTTTCGGGGTTCAAGCCCTGAAGGTCGGCGGGGACAAACAGGCCGTCCTTGCGGATGAGCTCGTCGTCAAACCACACCTCGCCACCGCCGTAGTCGGGGCGCTGGATCAGCACCATGTCCCAGTGGACCGCCGACTTGTTCCCGTTGCCCACCGTCTCGTAGGCGTTGCCCGGCGTGAAGTGGAGCGAACCCGCGATCTTCTCATCGAAGAGCGTGTCCCGCATCGGATGGAGGATCTTCGGGTTGAACCCGAGCGAGAACTCCCCGATGTAGCGCGCGCCCTCGTCCGTGTCCAGAATCGCGTTCAGGCCCGCGGTGTCGCTCGCGGTCGCCTCCACGATCTTGCCGTCCTTCAGCACCAGGCGCACATCATCGAAGGGCTTGCCCTGGTAGAGCGTCGGCGTGTTGTAGTGCATCACGCCGTTCACGCTGTCCTTGACGGGGCAGGTGAAGCACTCGCCGTCCGGGATGTTGCGCAGGCCCGCGCACGGCTGTGCGCCGATGCCCTTGATGGAGAACGTCAGGTCGGTATCGCGGCCGGTGATGCGTACCCGGTCGGCGCGGCGCATCCGCTCCGCTAGCGGCTCCTGCGCGGCGGCCATCTTCGCGTAGTCCAGGGTGCAGACGTCGAAGTAGAAGTCGGTGAACTGCTCGGTGCTCATGCCCGCAGCCTGCGCGAAGGCGGGGGAGGGGTAGCGTAGCACCACCCACTTGGTGTGGTTGACGCGGCGCCCGGAGTGGACGGGGTGCCACCAGTGCTTCTGATAGAGTGCCATCTTCTCCGCGGGCACGTCGGCCATCTCCAGTGCGTTCTGCGAACCACGGATGCCGATGTAAGCGTCCATCTTCTCCATGCGTGCCAGCTCTAGCTCACCGATGGCGGTCATCTGCTCGGCGGTGGCGTTCCGGTAGAGGGCGCGCAGGACGCGGTTGGAGCGGGTCTCAACGAACGGCATGGCGCCGGCCTGCGTGGCGCGGTCTACCAGGGCGGCGATAATCTCGTCCGGGGCGTCGAAGGACTCTATGAAGACCTTCTCGCCGGGTTCGAGGCGGGTCGAGTGGGAGATGAGGACATCGGCCAGTCGGGCCACGCGGGGGTCGGGCATGGGGGCTCCTTCAGGGGTTTGTCGTATTTTACCGTGTGAACGTCCCCCCAGGCGTCCGTGTGACGCCCGATGTCCAGACCGGCCACGGGGCAAGGGCCAGGTTGCCCTTGCCCCGTGGCCCGGTTCGCTTGATCCAGAGTCAGGTTACGCGGTGCCGGGGTAGAGCACTACCTTGGTGCAGTTGTCGCGCTTCTCCTTGAACATGGCGTAGCCCTCGGCCGCCTGCTCCAGCGGGAGACGGTGCGAGATCAGGAACGTGGTGTCGAGCCGCCCGTTGACGATGTGGTCCATCAGGGTCGGCAGGTAGCGGTGGACGTGGGTCTGGCCCATCTTGAAGGTCAGGCCCTTGGAGTGCGCGGCGCCCATCGGGATCTTGTCCACGAAGCCGCCGTAGACGCCGGGCAGCGAGACGGTACCGCCCTTGCGGCAGGCGAAGATGCACTCACGGAGCACATGAGGCCGGTCGGTGCCCAGGCGCGCGAGCTGCATGGCCTTGTCGTAGAACTGGTCCACGGTGATGCCGTGCGCCTCCAGACCCACGGCGTCGATGCAGGCATCCGGGCCCATGCCGGAGGTGCGGGCGCGCAGCTCGTCCAGCACGTCCACCTCCATATAGTCGATCACCTCCGCACCCGCCTCCTGCGCCAGCTTCAGGCGCTCCGGGAAGCGGTCAATGGCGATCACCCGCTCGGCGCCAAGCAGCAGCGCGCTCTTAATGGTGAACAGACCGACCGGGCCGCAGCCCCAGACCGCCACGGTATCGCCCGGCTGGATGTTGCAGTTCTCGGCGGCCATGTACCCGGTGGGCAGGATGTCGGTCAGGAAGAGCACCTGGTCGTCCGTGACCCCCTCCGGCACCTTGAACGCGCCGACGTCCGCGAACGGCACCCGCACGTACTCGGCCTGCCCGCCTGCATAGCCGCCGAAGATGTGCGAGTAGCCGAACAGGCCCGCCGCAGAGTAGCCGTACATCTTCTCCGCGATCGTGGCGTTCGGGTTCGAGTTGTCGCACAGGCTCCACAGGTCGCGCCGGCAGAAGAAGCAGTTCCCGCAGGAGATGGTAAAGGGGATGACGACCTTATCGCCCGGTTTCAGGTTGGTCACGCCCTTGCCAACCTCGACCACCTCGCCCATAAACTCATGCCCGAGAATGTCTCCATCCTGCATCATGGGGATGAAGCCGTTGTAGATGTGCAGGTCAGACCCGCAGATTGCGGTGGCCGTAATGCGCAGAATCGCGTCGCGGTCGTTGACGATCTGCGGATCGGGGACGTTCGTCACGCGGATATCGTTCTTGCCAAACCAGCAGGCTGCTTTCATGCGTTCATTCGCCTCTCTTTTACGACAGTGTTTGTGTGTTTTGGCGGCGCGTCGCTCGTCCGCGCTTCTCCGTAGGGTGGTTTCCCGGTCGCCAGCAGTGGCTAACCAGGACACGGCGCAAAGCCTGCCCCACTGCGGCGGGGGCAGGCTTCGCCGGGACGGACGGAACCGTTAGAGTACGGGCTGGACAACCTCGGGCGCCGCGGTATGCACAGGGACGGGCGTGGCGACGCCCATGTCCTCACCGCTTGCCCGCTTCTGCGGGGCATCGGACGGGCTGCGGCCCTTGGTGCCGTGCGGCTGTCCGTCGATGGTCGGAACCTCTCCGGCCTCCATCAGGTTTTTGAAGTGCCGCAGGGCGTCGCGCACCTGCACGCCCGGCTCCTCGCCCAGGAGCTTTGCTACAGCGGCGCCGAGGCGGCCGGCGGGCGGGTCATACTCCAGGACGACGCGCACCTCGGTGCCCCGGTCGGCCGGGAGCGCCTTGAACCACACGGAGCCGGCGTTGGGGATATCCGCGCCCTCCACCGACTTCCAGGCGATCATCTCGCCCGGCACTTCGTTGATGATCTCGGCGTCCCACTCCACCGTCTTGCCGAGGGGAGCCTTCGCGACCCAGTGCGAGCGCTTGTTGTCGAGGACCTGGACGGATTCCAGGTGAGGCATGAACCGGGGCAGGTTCTCGAAGTCGTGCCAGAAGGCGAACAACTCCGATGCCGGACGGTTGACCGTCACGACCTTCTCTATCTTGATCCCCTGGTTATGCGGGATCACGGCATTCTCGCTGTCGGTCGCGTCGGATGTCCCGGTCTGCAGCAGGGTATAGCCGGCGCAGCGGCCGGTCACGCCCCGGAATAACAGGTAACCTCCCGCCAGCGCCATCGCTGCGCCGCCGACATCGCGCCGCTTCGCCACGGCGTACGTCGTCAGGGCGACCCCGGCCAGGCCCGAAGCGATACGCTCCGGCATCGCTACGTTCGGCTGGCCGTCGCTCCCGCTAACATGTTCCGGGCGGTTTCCTATAGTGTCATATGACATATGTGGCATCCTCCAACGCTTCTCGTTCAGGTTGTCCGTTCTTTACCCCCCGGGTTCGCGTTCCATACCATCCGGGCTTTCCCCGTCTACTCCTCAGCGCCTCCGTCTTCTTCCGGCGCGTCCGAGGCTGTCACAGGGCGCGCCTCGCGCGGCTCCGGCGTCGCGCCCCTGTCGCTCGACTTCTGCCCGTTATGGCTCTCCCCGCCTAACTGCTTGCGCGCCGCATCGGCGTCGGTGGCAGCGGAATCCTGCGCTTGTTGCGCGTCCGGGTGGCGGTCGCCGATCGTCTGGGTCGGCTCGTCGTCCGCGCCCTGCCCCGTTGCCATTGCGTTCTCCGGCACCACCGTGGTGGTCGCGCTCCTGTCGTCGCTCATGAAAATACCTTTCTGGTTCGCAGCTTTGCCTGTGTCTCGTCCCGTTCGTTCCCGGCAAAAAGTCGGGGGAAACGGGCCGGGCACGCAGAAATGCCCAACCTGTCAACCCGAGGGGTGAAGTGTCGTGTTATCGGTGGGAGACTCGGTGCGCTTGTTTCTGGTCGCGTTTCGCAAGGGGAGGAGAAGCGTGGAATCCATCAGCCTGTCGGCGGAGCTAGCCGCAAGAATTCGGGAGCGGATTGACGCGCTGGGGCCGCCGCCCGACTCGGGGTGGGCGCCGGGAGACTGGGTTGTGCGCGAGTGCCGGGAGACGCTGGGCGCCCTCCCGTTGCACGCCAACTCGATCTATGTCTGGGCGCTGCGGCCGGACGGTACTCTCCTGCGACTGGACCATGAGTCGTTTCGTCAGGAGGTGGAGCCGGAAACCGATGCCCGGCGGCGCTATGGGGCCGTGGCACAGGGGGCACGCCGCTACCCTGAACTTCGAGAGCTCGTACCGGTGTTCCGCGCCGCGTTCCTGGCGGAGCAGGGGCGTACCTACCGGACGTCCGAAGTCAGCCCGGAACTGTTGGAACAGGCGGTACGCGCCCGTCGGGTGCTTCTGGTGCGCGGCGCCGATTCCCGGGCGTTCGGCTCGGGAGGCGTGTGGTTCCGCGTTGCCGCGCCCGAAGACCTGCGCTCAGGGAACGAACTCGATGGCGTAATCTACGGCGCGCCGGTTTCCGACGGGAAGCCGGTGCCGATGATCGGCGCCTTCGACGGCATGCCGGAGTTCTGGCGGCATCACGACGAGACCGAGATCACGCGCCCCTGTGGCCGGATGCTGCCTCCGCAGCGCGTCCGGTTCAAGAAGGCGGTCGCGCGCCTCACGATGACCCTGCTCGGCATGATGCCGCTCACCGTCTCCGTCGCCGCCGCGCCGTACCGCGAACTCCTGCGCGCCTACGCCGAAGAGGACGCCGCGGATGGGCACAGCGAACGGTTTGAACGCGTTGCCGGATGCGGGTGGGCGACCGGGTTTGGGCCGGTCATCTTCGACCCTGCGGGGGAGTGGGAGGCGGAGGGAAAGGTCGCGCCCGTGCTCGAATTCGTTGGGGGGCTGCCGCGCGCCCTGGGGGAGTGGCTCCGCGCGGACGCTACCGAGGGGGCAGCGGAGGCCCGCCTCTGGTACGGCGCCGTGTCCGCGGCGGACTGGCTTTCAACGGCCGTGCGGCGCTGGGTCACCGATGCTGCCTGGGAGGTCCAGGCGGGCGAGGGCATCCCCGACGTTTGGGATGTCGAGGAGGCGGCGGCCGGCGTCGCGTTCTTTCAGGAAAGCCGTTTGCCCCCGCGCTCGGAACAGGAACAGCGCCTGCGTGGACTGCTGGCCGGCAGGGACGGGACGCAAGCAGACCAGTTCCGGCGGGAGTGCGTGGCGGCGCTGGCCCGGAATCTGCAGCGCCTTCCCGGGCTCACCCGGGAGTTGTCATCGGCTCTGGAACTTGCGTCGGCGTGGGCGGATAGCAGAGCAAAGCTCCGTACCGACGCGGAGGCCGCCACGCTTGCTGCCGACGCGGACTGGTGGGGCGAGAGAAGCGGTGACGCCGTCCGCGGCGCCCCGTTCGGCCTGCCGTTCCGTCTGATGCATACCGAAGACCCTGCGGAGGTCGCTGCCCGCATGGTGGAGGCGGCCGGCGCCACGGCGCGCGCCGGTTTCCGGGCGTGGACACAGGGCCTGGTGGTGGTTCGGGAGGGAGCGGAGCAGGAGGCGGGGGATGAGGCGGAGGAGGCCGAAGTCGAGAGGCTTCTGCGTCGTGCCCGCGCCCTGCCCTGGCGCCGTTAGAGCGGGGAGACTACGGCTTGAGGAAGCGCAAGACGAGGGCGAGAGGGACGCCGATCTTGTCCCGCAGGCTGGCGTGGGTGTTGGCGAGGCGGCGGTCTGCCTCCGGCTCCGCGATGGTGTCCAGAGTCAGGCCCGCCGCGCGGCCCGCGGCGAACAGGGTCGAGATACGGTGGACGTGCTGGGCGATGCGGCACTCCTCGCCGTCCACCGACGTAAAGCGCACGTAGGGCGCGCGGTCCTTGCCGCCGTCCGCCTCGGAGGCCGCGCGCAGATTCGCCAGGACGTGCGGGTGCGCGTCGCTGACCACGAGGACGCCGCCGGGGCGCAGGACGCGCGCCATCTCGGCGAACGCCGGCCCGACATCCGGAAGGAACGAGAGCGTGAGCGCGCACACGACCACGTCTGCGGACGCCTCCGGGAAGGGCAGCGTCCGCGTCAGGTCCGCCTCCTGCCAGTCCACGGCCCCCTCCAGGCCGGCGCGGCGCGCTTTGCGCCGCGCCACCGCCAGCATCTCTGCCACGGCGTCCGCGCCGATCACCGGGTGGGCGCCCATGCGCGCTGCCTGGAGAGCGTAGCGCCCGGTCCCGCAGCCCAGGTCCAGCACGGAGGCCCCGGTCAGGTCCGGGAGCGCAGCCAGCGTCTCCGTGCTCTCCAGGAGGTAGAGGGGGCTGCCCGCCGTCCGCTGGTCGTACGTGTCCGCCATCTCCTGGAAGCCGTGGAGCGGCGACAGGTAGAGCGCGTCGAGCGCCCCGTAGAGGCCGGGGGCATCGCGCTTAGCCACCTTCGCCTCGGCGTTGCGCTGCGGGTCGTCGGGCGTCCACATCGCGGTTCGGCCGTGGCTCCCGGCTACGCCCGCATACGCTGGATCACAGCATTGACGAACTCCTGGGTGGTGGCCCGGCCGCCCAGGTCGCCGGTCAGGTGCTTGCCCTCCTTGAACACCGCGAACACGGCGTCCTCGACCCGCTTCGCCGCATCGAACTCGCCAAAGGCGCGCAGCATCATGACGCCGGACATGAGTACGGCGGTCGGGTTCGCCAGCCCCTTGCCCGCGATGTCCGGTGCGGAGCCGTGGACCGCCTCGTACACCACCGCGTCCGGGCCAATGTTAGCGGAGCCGGTCACGCCGAGGCCGCCGACCAAGCCGGACGCCAGGTCAGAGACGATGTCGCCGTACAGGTTCTCCATGACCATGACGTCAAACTGGTGGGGCTTGGTCACAAGCTGCATGCACGTGTTGTCGACGATCATCTCCTGGTACTCGATGTCCGGGAACTCGCGGGCGACGCGCTTGCAGCAGTCGATGAACAGGCCATCCGAGAGCTTCATGATGTTGGCTTTGTGGACGGCGGTGACCTTCTTGCGCTTGTGGGAGACCGCGTACTCGAAGGCGAAGCGGGCGATGCGCAGCGATGCAGCCTCGGTAACGATCTTGATGGACTGGGCAACACCCGGCACGACCACGTGCTCGATGCCTGAGTACAACCCTTCGGAGTTCTCCCGGATCACGACCAGGTCGATATCCTTGAACGGGGTATTGATGCCGGGCAGAGTGCGGGCCGGCCGGACGTTGGCGAACAGGCCGAGCCGCTTGCGCAGGGTGACGTTCACCGACGAGAAGCCGGTGCCAACGGGCGTCGCGATCGGACCCTTCAGCGCGACCTTGTTTTTGATAACGGCGTTGACGACTTCGTCGGGTAGGGGCGTGCCGTAGCGCGGAATCACATCCGCCCCGGCGTCCTGGCGGTCCCAGACAAACGAAAGACCGGTCGCCTCCAGTATCTGCACCGTGGCGTCCACGACCTCCGGGCCGATGCCGTCCCCCGGAATCAGCGTCACGGTGTACGGGGGGGAGGGAAGCGCGGCGGACGCGCCGTCCTGCGCGGCAGTCTGGGGCGTTGCGGTGGTCGCTTCGGCGGTCTCGGTGGCGGCGGCGGGCGAAGTGCTGCTCACGGGTCGTGGCTCCTTGATGGCGATTGTGCGGCCTGCGGCTGCTGGGGCGGCGGCAGCGCGCGTGTCCGTGGTGATTGTAGCCGAACCTGGCGGGACAAGGCAACCGGGCGCCCTGGCAACCGCCTTCGGCGCAGAGTGCGCCCCCTACGAAGGCGTCAGCAGCACCCCCCGCTGCGGGTCCAGCGCCGCCCAGCCTGTCGCTCGTCCCAGCGCTACCAGACGCTCCCGCGCGGCTGCCGCCGCCCGCGGCTCCGCGGATAGAAGGACAGTCACGTGGTCTCTCGCGGTGTCGCCGGGGCCGAGGGCGAAGTCCAGCGCAAAGCCGTCGCCCGAGGTGGTCAGCCACGTGGGGTGTGTGGCGTCCACCTCCGGAAGCGCGGCGACTATCGCGTCCCGAAGCGTGTCCGGCGTGCCGAGGGGATTGCCCATCGGCTCCCCGCGCGTACCGGTAGCGTCCCCGTACAGCCACTCCAGAAGGTCTTCCGTGTCCACGTCTGACAGTGGACGAACCAGATCAAATCGCAGCAGCGCGAGCGGCGGGACGGGCCGCAAGAGCGTCATTTCGCCCACGGGGGGCGTTCCCGGCGCCGCCGTATGCCCGTGGTCGAGGGCGCGGAAGCCGGTAGCGTAGTCCAGCAGCGGAAGCCCGAGGGCGTCCGCAATCTCGGCGTGCCGCTCGCCACCGTGCAGGAAACCGAAGTCTTCGTCCAGGGGGGCGGCGCGCAGCATCGGGGCGACCTCCGCGGCGGCGTCTTCCGGGGCCCTCAGCGCCCGGCAGAGACGCTGTGCATCGCCCCCGGCGGGCGGCAGCTCCTCTCCGGTGCGGACGCCGGGGGCGGCGTCGTAGGTGTCCGTCCAGTCGCCCGCCTCGAAGAGCGCCCAGGTCAGTGTTTCTTCACTTGCTGTCACCTGCCATGCTGCGCAGCCGAGTTTTCGGGACAGGCGCGCCGCCAGCCACAGTGCCGCGCCCTCCGGCGTTTCGTCCTCGGGATAGACCACAGTGACGCCGTCGCGGGTGGGGGAGACAAAGGCCGCCTGCCGCAGTTCCCGGACTGCGGTCAGGACCGCCTCCTGCGCCGGGCCGCGCAGGGTGATGCTGCTGTACTCGCCGTTTTGCATACGGCG
>Ga0065721_10003906_pt1 | contig 57278 bp, 59 predicted proteins | sample Mesricmetagenome_FD_59108 | JGI IMG/M metagenome (GOLD analysis project Ga0065721, IMG submission 59108) | Mesophilic microbial community from rice straw/compost enrichment Sample: eDNA_1 v2 (version 2) | ecosystem: Engineered > Solid waste > Grass > Composting > Bioreactor | place: USA: Davis... | reverse complement strand
CTGAACACCGGGATGTGGCGCAGCTTGGTAGCGCACTTGACTGGGGGTCAAGGGGTCGCAGGTTCAAATCCTGTCATCCCGACGGTGGGGTCGTCCCGACTACTGTCCTGAAAACAGTGGTCGGGACGGCCCATTTCTCGTTGAAGGCCGAGTGGATGGGCCGCGTGGTCGCGCGGGCCCGTGCTGAGAGGCCGAATCGGCCGTGCTCGGCGCCGGCGATGCCACTCGGGTGGCCGCGCCCGCAACACTTCTAGCCCCGGAGCCGAGGGCTCGGGGCTTGAAGTTGAGCTGTGAAGTTCGGAGGGTTCGGCCGGCTATGTCCGGCTTGGCCGCGTTCCTCGTGAGCTCTCGCGCTTAGTCCTTGCACTTGCGGCGGCTGCTTGCCGCCGTTCGATGTACTCCGGGAGCCCAAGTCCGTGGGGACGGGTCTTCGTGTACGGGTTGTAGAAGCGAGCGTCGCGGGGTCGCGCAACCCTCGTGTCACGGGTCTTGGCGCCGTAGACAGCTCGAACTCGCTGGTCGTGCAGGAAGGCCGCGATCTTGTTGATGTTGTACTGCACGAGCTGCATCGTGACGAAGAAGGCGGCGGCCGCAAACCCGCGTGCTGGGCGGCGCGCGAACTTGTCGAGTTGCAACGTCGTGTCGCTCTTCAACTGGGCGTTGACAGACTCGATGCTCTGACGAGCATGAGTGTGGAACTTCTTCCACTCCGGGCTCATGTATTCGAACGCCTGCTGATCGCGGATGTTCTCGCGGGCGTCCATCGTGATCGCGTGCTGCCGGCAGATGTCCGGAAGGATGTCGGGCGCAGCTTCGACCTCCGGACGATCACGGTTTCGCGATGCTTTCGCGCTCAGCTCCCGGATCGGGCACGTGACGGTCGGGGCGGCCCCCAGAGCCGGGCACGAGACCCGCATCTTGCCGTTCGCGTTGGGCTGCTCCTTGACGTGGACTCGGAAGTGGCGTCGCTCGATTCGGCGTGCCTGGAAGGTCGCCTCGTCGATCCGCTCCTTCCGGAAATCGCTGACCGCAGACTTGAGGTGCTCCGGCGTCGAGGGGCAGTACATGTCGCCGTCGATCATCAGGACGCCCTTGACTTGCTTGCGCGGCTGACCGATGCGGGGCTCGCGGTACGCGGTGGAGGGCATGAAGCCAAGGTCGCGCGTCGGAACGTGGAGCCGATCGGGGTCGGCGTTCGCGAAGTAGGCCATGTCGGCGTCGATCACGCCTGGCTCGTTGCCGTCGATCAGTGACGAGCGCATGAGTTCCACGGCTTCTTCGGAGGTGCCGACCCCCGGAAGGCTGAGCGTTGCCGCGGAGATGATGCGCGGGAACCGGCTCTCCGCCGGAACTGTCGCGTCGATTCGCTCCGCGATGTTGACCCCCCACCCCCACCGGTAGTCGGTGGCCTGGCCGGGGTTGTCGGGAGAGGAGTAGTCGTCCGACCCGGGAGCAACGTCGGCGCGGATGCCTTCCTTCGCGTGCCATCCGGCGAACGGGTCGACAGGGCCGCGCGTCAGCGCACGCCCTTCGCGGAGAGCCCTCTGCTCTTCTGCGACCCGCTTCGGCAGCTCGCGTCGAGAGAACCCGAGCTTGGTGGGCGGAGGGATGTAGGTCTGGTCGATCGTCAGGTCCACGCGACGCGACGCGCGGCGCAGAGCGCGCGGCTGTTCCATGTAGGTCATGTGGAAGAACCGGCGCATGAACTCATCGAGTCGGGCCTTCTTGGCGGCGGAGTTGACCTTGTCGTGAGCCTCGAGAGCGCGCTGGACTTCGACCATCGTCATCGACTCGTACCGCCGTGCTGGGAAAGGGTCCATGAGGTCGAGGATCTGGCGGCGGAAGGTGCTGCGTACGTTCTCTTCCCAGCGCAGCGCGGCGTGGTGCTTCGTCGCGAGCCAGGGGGCGGGCTTGGGGATTCCAAGCTCAGCGCGCATCGCGTCGCTCAGTCCGTGGTGCAGCAGTTTCGCAAGGTCGCGGATCAGTAGCGGACTTCTCGTGCCAGCGAGCAGGAGGAATCCCACGATGACGGCCTCGGCGCTGAACATCGGGGGGCGGCCGCCGTTTGCGTGGAGGTAGCCATCTTCCTTGCGCCACTGGTCGAGAAGCTCGAGCACGCCGCTTGCACGGACACGCCGGATCGCGGTTCGCACGACGTCGTCGGTGAGACCGGACTTGTCGTTCCCGCGGGTGTCGACCTCGTCTTCAGTGATGCCGCCGCGCTCGTCATCCGAGTTCGAGGCAGTCACCCACCGACCGTCGACGAAGGCTCGAGGGGACAGTTCCCCGACGGGTGCCTGGCCGTATGAGATCGTCATCGCGCAACTCCGCGCATCGCGATGGTCTCGTAGAACGATTCGGCAGCGGGCGTCTGAGGCAGATACCCGAGGTACGACTCGATTGCAGTCACCGAGTTGAACCCGCAGATGTGCAGCAGCACCCTCTGCGGGAGCCCACGTTCGATCTGCGAGAGCACCCACGACCGGCGAAGGTCACGGATGCTCGGACGGACCGGGGCAGGGTTGGCACTCAGGAAGCTCTGGACTGAGCGAGGTGGGTACTCGTCGATGCGATACGCGTCGAACAACAGCCCGGTTCGGCGGTCGCCGATCGCGAGCTTGAGCATGCGAGCCCATTGGGCCATCACCGGAACTGTCCGAGCGCGCTTGCCCTGGACATCGACCAGGAGCAGCTCTCCGTGAGAACGGACGTGTTCGATGCGTGCGGCGGCGACCTCAGCAGCGGTCATTCCGGCGCCGGCGCTCAGCGCCAGGATGGCGCACGCGTTTCGCCGACGGCGAGGCGTCGACAACGACGTGGCCCACGCGTACATCGTCGCTAGTTCGCTTTCGGTGACGACCCTGCCGCTGAACTTGGATGCGACCGGCTTGGTGCGTGGAATCTCGAGGCCGACGAGGACGCGGGCGATCTTCGAGAGTTGGCGCGAGACATCCCATCGACGGACGTCGCTCGCCCTGCGCATGCGCTCGGTGGCGAGGTAACGGTTCACGTTCGTTGACGTGAAGATCGCTTCGATCGTGAGTTCGGTGCCCAGCGTTGACCAACAGAACGCGACAAACCCGGCGACGATGTTGTTCACCCGTCGCGCGGCGTCCGGCGTGTGGGGTCGGATCCGGACGACCACTTCGGCGACGAGGGCGCGCACTGCCGTCCACTGCGCTTTCGAGATCGACCAGGGGGTGAAGTTCGCGGTGATGCGCCAGGCGTACTCGGGGATCTCGGGATCGAGCTCGCGGGCGCGCTCGAGCGTGATGTTCGGGTTGTCGATGAGTCGGTGTTTTGGGTTCACGACTCGGTTGAGTGCGGCGCAGAAACACCCCCACCAGGCGTTCCGTCGGGTCAAGCAGCACCCTCCGGGCCGTCAAATACCTGGTCAGAGCCGGTTTCATGGCCGATGCGCCTGTCGGTGTCCTCGTCGAAAATCAGCCCCGAAGTGGGGGCAAAACCCCTCAATCGGTCCAGCGAAGCGAGCGTGGAGAGGCCGGAGATGCGCATCAATCGGGTCGGATGCGTTCCGAGTGCGAGGTGGCGAACCAAGAACGTGGTGCGCATTCGCGCTGGGCGGATGTCGAGAGTGGTTCGCGCGCGGAGGACGAAATCGGTCACCTGACCCGCCGAAGAAGCCTCGCGGAGTGGTCGGAAAATAAAGCCCTCGAACCGTGTCGCTGTGACGCGAGCGAGGCTGCGCTGCCACTCGGGGAGCAATGGCACTTCGCGGGCTCGAACGCCACCGACCTGCACTGCGAGCTGGCCTCGGACATCGAGGATGTCAGCAGTCGTGACTGCGAGGAGTTCCTGCGTCGACAGCCCCGCTCCGCACCCGAGCGAGAGAAGCGCCAGCGCATCCAGCCGTCGATGGGGCGTGGACTGGCCGATCGCCCATGCGTACATGCGGCCGAGCTCCCCCTCGGAGTAGGGCGGTGTGGGGGCCGAGCGGCTGATCTTCCTCCCGGTCCCTGCCGCTTCGTGAGGGGCGAGATGCTCGAGCACGCGGCGCAAGGTGCTGCGGATGGTCGTGCGACTCGAGGGTAGGTACTCGCGCATGCCGCGCTGCACGAACTCATCGACCGTGCGACTGCGGAAGACGCGCTCGATTGTGAGGGCGTCGCCTCGCACCTGCCAGGCCCACATCGCGAGAGGCGTGACTGCCGCATAGAGCGCTTCCGGCGTGCGCTCGACGTCGTTCTCACAGGCTTCGACGACTTCGCGGACGAAAGGGCCGAGATGGTCCCAGTAGGGGAGCGCGTGGACAGGAACGTACGAACGCGGGTCCCACCCTGCGCTGCGTCGTCCTGGCATCTGCGTCTCCTCGTTCCTGCGAAGTCCGACGGTACGAACCGCTTGAGGTGCTGATCCACCGACTCAGCGACATGCCGCGCATAGCCATTCCGGGCGGAGAGACCGTTCCGGAGAGGCGACCGTGTTCAACCACGTCTACGACGCGCGTCGGACCATGCAGGATGCGTTCGACATCTGTCCGGGCCTGCCCCGCGACGACGCGCACTACCGCGCGGAGCTCCACGCGCTCGGACTGACGGCAAACAGTGCTCCGAAGCGAGCCGCGAACTGGATCACTCGCCTCCACGCCTACGAGCACTTCTGGGCGCGGAGCGGACGGACGCCGCGCGAGAACACCCGCGACCGGTCGGCGCTTCCCGCGAGCGAGCGTCGGCTGGGAGAGTGGGCTCGCTACCAGCGCCGCTTCGAGTTCGACCTCTCGCAGTACCAGAGAGCACGACTCGACGTGTCGCCGGCCTTCGACTGGGACCCCTGGGCCGCCAACTGGGAGCGTCAGCTCTCCGCGTGCCGCGATCACCTCACTCGAAGTGGACGACTGCCCCTGCACGACGACGGAGATGTTGACGAGTTCCGCCTCGCGCGATGGCTGGGACGTGCGCTCAAGCAGATGCGCTCGGGTCGCCTTCCAAGCGATCGCGAAGACTCGCTTGCCGCCCTCCTCGACGGAGTCACGACGACCTCGCCTCGGCCCTGCGGGCGGTGCCTGGCGCCCGCACACGAGATTCGCCGAGTCATCGACGAAGGCGGCTCGAACCCTCACCTAAGACCTGGGTCCCGCGTAGGTTCGTGCCGCACTAGAAGGCACAGGAAGTGGGGCGATCCATCGTGGCCGTGCTCAGGATGCAGGGTGGCGAACTCGAGTTGCTCGAGAGGTCCCTTGCGGGCCCCGATGCGGTCCGCTACTTCTGGTCGAACGCGGTGGACGACCACGGTGTCTTCTTCTCTACCCTCGAACTCGAACTCCTGCTCGGTCGGATCGGGTCATCCCCGAGGTGGGACTTCGTCCGGGTGCACAAGGAGGCCGACGAAGGCCGCTGGGGACAGTCCTGCGGGACAGCGTCCCGGGGCCTGGTCGTCGAGATCAATGGTCCGCACCTCCTCGCGCCGCGTGACGCGCGTCACACCCCGCGGGTGGACATCGGAACGCCGACGTGGCGATACCGCGCGGCGCTCGAGGAGCTTCACCCTGTCGAAACGGCGGCGGAAGTGCTCATCGCCTGGATCACAACGGGTCACTTCATCGACGGTCTTGAGCTTCGCGTCCCGGACCCCTCGGCTGCACGCCACTTCTAGCCAGGACGCAACTCTCTCCGATGGCCCGATCGCGCCGACCGGCGAGGCTCTCAAGGTGCGGCCTTGACACAGTCACGACGTGAAGTGGGGCGCGCCTCAGTTGGTGGTGTTTATCCGTGGCTCAGGCCGCGACCGGCACCAGGCCATGGACCAGTGACCCAAGATCGTGCGCTGAAACGGCCAACTCAGTGGCGACCGTGCCAAGCGAGATCCCCGTCGGGCCGAACATCACCTTCCGCAGCAGTTGGGACGTTTCGGGCACCATGCCCCCGGGCTCACTGCTGCGGTAGCCAGCCTTCGAGAGCGCCACGACGGTGGAACGATACTGCCAGTCGTTCAGCAGTCCTAGCTCATGGAGGCGGTGACTCATCGCCATCGCGGAGACCTTCCAGTGGCGCTTGGCGGCCGTGATCTTCTGCAGGCTTGCGCCCCAAAGCGCTTGCGCATGCAGCCCGCTCGCGGGCATGAGGAACGCAGCCGCGAATGCGTTGGCTTCCGCTTCTCGGTCTCGGGAGTCGCTCGGGGTCATGTCGCGTTCGTCGTGCATCACCAGATGCCCCAACTCGTGGGCGATATCGAATCGCTGACGCTCGCCCGACTTCATCGTGTTTACGAATACGTATGGGACAGCGTCGCGGTAGAAGCAGAAAGCGTCAATGTCGGAGTGGTGTGGGCCGAGTGAAACGACACGCACCCCTTTCGATTCGAGCAGGTGGACCATGTTCGTGATTGGCCTGTCGCCCAGCCCCCACCGCTGGCGAACGAGTTCAGCGCCCTGATCCGGCGCGAGCTTGTCGAAGGTCGGGATGGATGGCTCAGGCAGTCTGAAATGCCTGTCCACGATGCCGAAGAACTCGAGCGCGAGTGTTGCGGAGGCGAGCGCCGCATCCCGCTTAGACGCCGAGGTCTTGGAGAGCTTACGGAAGCTGACCGCCTCAACCGCGACAGGGTCGACCTCGTCGCGGTAGAAGTAGTCAGGGCGGACGCCCAGTGTCTCCGCGAGCTTCCGCAGAGACTCTTCCGTGGGCTGCTCGATGGCGTTGTTCTCGTAGTTCGAGAGCGATCGAAGTGACACCCCGCTTAGGTCTGCGAGCTTCGTGAGTGTGAGCGCTCTGCGCTGTCGGGCGAGCCTGAGTCGAACTGGACTGAACATTGCGTGGGGTGGGGTAGAGGCGGATAGCGGTGCGACTAGCGCGGCTCGACCGGGACGTCGAAGCCCCCGTCGTCCGTGCTGTTGAAGACGCTGAAGTCGTCGTCGCCGTCGAGACGGGCGATGCTTATCGCGTCGCTCCATGCAACCACGTGGCCGGAGGCGTTCATCTCCGCGGGGCGCCCGAGCGCCAGATTCAGAGAGTTGCCCTGGCGTTCGTAGAGAGCGAGCCACAGTGGTGCGCCATTGAGCTTCGGAGGCAGGGTGTCGTTGATAACCCATTCCGGCAAGGGCAGGGGCTGCAATCCCTTCGGGGCCTCGTTGTCGAGCGAGCGCTGCGTCGCGGGCCCCTTGCGCCGGGTCTTCGGCTTCACGCGGTGGTCGGGGTCGGCGACGTCGATCGCCGACGACAGTGCGAGCTGGATGAGCCCGTCCGGGTGAACCAACCGTGGCTGGCCCATCGTCACAACCTTCCGCCATCCCCGCGTGACGAGGATTTGTGCCAGGAACTCGAAGCTGTCGTTGTAGAGGTCTGTGCCGGCGGCGTTAGCCGGTGCAAGTTCGGTGCGGTCGACGGCCCGGCTCAAGCCAGGCCGAAACGCGTCATGGAAGTCGGCTGATGACAGGCCGTACTCGGCGAGCCGCGCCTCGTCGTCGGGGGAGCCGGGAAGGAAGAGCTGCGTGATCGCCATGAGAAACCTCCGGGGGTAGGTTGCGCGAAACGCTACCACAGGTGTGGTTGAAAATCACGCAACACCTCGTGTTACTGAATCCCTCAGTCCGGTGGCCTCGCCCCGGTGAGATTCGCGCCGGACCATTCAGTTGAGACAGCGGACCGCGAAGTTTCCGTAGACGGTGGGGGTGCTCCCGCGCGTCCGGTAGACGGTCCCCCGTTGAAGCTGCCTGCAGACCTGTGCGACCGCCGGCTGGTGCCTAGAAGCTCACAACGATCGCTGTGGAGCGACTCGCCACTTGGGTGGAGTCGGTAGTCAACGGTACGTTCAGCCGCCCGGGAGGCAATCGCGGGAACATACCGAGTGTGGGAGGGATGATGCGCCATAATGCGTCCATGACGTCCCTACAGTTCGTCGAGAGGCGACAGGGCGACGGTGCCGTGATCGACACGGTCGATGGTCGCGGCCAAGGCGGCATCCGCGCTGCCGTCGCAGCCGGTGCGGAACCGCTCCTCTGGAGTTCGTGGGACCTTGCAGAGATTGCGTCGCGCCTCGTACACCGTGGTGCACGGGCGATTGAAGCGAAGCTGGCTACGCGCGCCTTGAAGTATGCAGGCTCGGAAGCAGAACCTACCGCCGCAGAGATCGTGGACGCTCTAAACGACAACGACCTCGATTTCGTAGAGCAGGACCTGAGCGATCACGGGCTTCAGATCGCAGCAATCACGGTGCGTCTTCCCCAGCTCGGGCTCGTGCGGCTTGCGCAGAACGGGCAGGCGGATGTTCTTGGTGAGATGGACCGCTCAGCGTTGATCAACGCGATCCGCCCGGCGATCAGTGTTTCGGGCGAATGAGGACGCGGCAGCCCGGCTGGGGTTGCTGTTTGACTTCGCTGTATTCGTCGCCGTTTATCTATTCGTGCGGTGGCTCTCGGCTCAAATGACGCTGCCGGCCGAAGCGGCATTCTGGGTCGAATGGATCGCTCCGTTGATCCCGGCAGGGATTGTGTTCGTGTTCGGCGTGCCGCGTCCCACGTTCGAAGTTCGCTGGCACGTCGACGAGGTTGCGCCCGCGGATCGTCGATACGTCGATTTCAACCTCGCGATCCGCAAGCAGGCGACTGGGGCAGCGGAAGTGCCGATCGCTGCAACACTGGTTCCTCATTACCACTCGCTGGCTGGCTGGCTGCTGGCCCTACGCGCGGAGCGCAAGGGCTACCGAGTCGTGGTAGTAGTGAAGCCCAACGGGCTGCTGGGGGTGAAGCCCGAGAATCGTGCCGTAAGCGGCTGGGTGCTTCCGGGCAAAGAGAGCTTCTTCCTCCCAATCGACACCCCGGCCAACGGCGTACAGGGAGCCCGGTTCTCGGGATACCTAGTCGCGAAACGGCTTCAGTTGCATGATCGGGTCGAGTTCACCACTAGTCTGCGTCGCAGTGACGATAAGCCGGTTCGCTTCCTTGGAAGCGCATTTTCGTCCGCGAAAGGAATCGAGGTTAGGAGTTAGGTGGCGGTACTTAGTAGCGCACAGGTAGCGGTATATCCGTTCAATCTCGCGACGACCGCTGATCTGACGCAGGTGGCACACGGGATGCAAGTCGAGAAGTTCCGGCCCGTGAAGGCGACCGATGTCGGGTGGGGGAGCGTCGACGACGATGGCGATGTCGTTCGGCAACCGCCCACGCGATCCTTCGATGTCGGAGACCCTCTTGTATTGAAAGGGGGAGCGGGCTCGGTCGTGCGGCTGCGCGCTCGCTACTACTGGCTGAAACCAGACGCCACTGCAAGGCGCCGACTCGGACCTCAGGCGGACTGGAGAGCCACGACCGTCCTTGAGGCGGCGGACGTCTTGCTGTGGGGTACTGGGCCAGGCACATACTCCGGTCTTGTAACCGATAGGCCGACTCACATGAAGGCGATATCCGCGTTCCGTGACGCGGTCCAGGCGGTCGATCCCCGCGCAAGCGTGCGGTTGGACCACATCCCCGAGCGCTTCGATCCTGACTTCTTCCTATGGCTCATGTCTCGGTCTCGCACCGAGAGCGCGCGCCGGCTGACGCCAGCCATCAGGCTGGACGGCATCACGACCATTTCCTCGACGGACGGTCGGGACCGCAGCGTGGATGTCAAGGACGGCGTGACCTTCGACCGCATCGAACTGGCCGCTGCGGTGGCGCTAGGAGCGACGGAGTTCGGACCCGCGAAGTTTGCGCTTCGGACCGACGCTCAAGGCGCGGACTTCTACCTTGAACTCCATCCGGACGGGGGGTTCCAGCCGTTCAAGACCTCGTCCTATGACGACGAAGCTCGCATGGCGAACGACTTCATGCTCAACATGATCGAGGACCTCTGGACCCTGACTCTTCCCGAGTTGCGCGCCGCCTACGACGGCGACAGAGGATGGAAGTCGGGAAGGCGAAGGATCAGTTTCGAGCGGACGCGCGCGCTGAGGTGGCCTCGTTCCTCGGCTTCTAGTCGCCGCCGGGGTGACAAAGTGACAAGCGCGAGCGACCACTTCGACTACCTAAGCGACCTCGGGCGGCCGAGTGCGCATGCCTACGTAGCACGCATGCGCGACCGCGCCACGGGTCGCGAGTACGCCGTGAAGATGGCTCGGCCGGGGGCGAGCACACGGAGGTTCCAGCGGGAGATCGAGGCAATGATCTCGGCTGCCGGCTACCACGTAATGCCCGTTGCGATGAGCGATGCCGACCACGAGTGGTATGCGATGCCGATCGCTCAGCGGGAACTCACCGATGAGCTGGCGCGCATAGGCATAGGAGGAGCAGATCGCCATTCTCTCGCGCTCGATGTCGCTCAGTCGGTGGCGGACGCACTGCGCGACTTCCACGCCTCGGGCCAGGCTCACCGCGACTTGAAGCCGCAGAACATTCTCTGGCTGGAAGACGCTGGCGGAGCTCGGTGGGTGGTGTCCGACTTCGGGGTCGCTCGCAACAAGCCAGGGGCCACAACCAGCCCACTAACGTTCGACGGCTCGTTGGTAGGTACCGAAGGCTGGGCGGCACCCGAACAGTACCGCGCGGCGCATTCCGTGCGCGCCACCTGCGACGTTTACAGCCTCGGGGCCATAGTCGCCTGGATCTTGACGGGTGAGGTGCCCAGCATCGCAGAGGTCCCGCTACCGGAGGGGCCGCTTCGAGCTTGTATTGCTCGTGCAACGCGGCATCTGGCAGATCGTCGATACCCAGATTTGGACGAGTTCCTGCGCGCACTCGCCGGTGCAGTTCGGTCCGGAGGCGCTGGCCCGATGTGGCGACAGCTCGAGGCAGTCCTCGGTCCACCCATCGACTACGAGAGATTGAGCGATCTCGCCATGGCCTGGCGAGAAGACGAAGACCTGATGCTGGGCGGCATGCCCCAGCTACAACAGAAGGAGTTGCATGGGTGGGCTCGTGCCGATCCTGATGCGCTGCGGGCGGTTGCTAGCGCGGTCTCAGAGATGCTTCGCAATGGTCGGCGCGCCGGGCTCAGCCAAAGCGAGTTGTGCGCCCCGTTACGTCTGGTCGTCGGAAGCCTGCGCGCGCTCCTCGTTTCGGGCAACGATGACTTCGCTGAGCAAGTAGCGCCTGCGTGCTTCGAGGCTCTCGAAGTCTGTGATCAGTGGGACGTGAGCCGCGAGGCCGCGCGGTGGTTGAAAGAGCTTGGTGACCGGGATGCGCAATCCATGATCTCCGCGTTGGACGCCTCGACGGCGACCTCCTACATCCGCGGCTTCTTGGAAGACGACTGGTCAACTCCGAAGAGCACAGTCCTGCGCCGCTGGTTGACCTGAACATGTGAGGTCTGTTGCCATCCAATCGACTTGCCGCTCGACCCGAACACCGCTCCGGGAAAATGCGCTCTGACTGGTGGGAAACCCGCCAAGTGACGGGCGCGCGGCGCGCCGTCTCTACGGGTTTCCTGGACGACCCACGGTGTCGCGAAGCCCTCGGACCGTCAGGTCCGGGGGCTTCGTGCGTCACGGCTGCGCGACCGCTTCGAGCTCCGCGGGCGTGCCCGCCATGATCGTCGCGGCGTGCTCGGTGATCCACTCGACCGGCCGGTCCCATCACCGCACGCGCAGGAACGTCTCCACGTCCTCCGGCGAGAAGCGAGAGCGCACCGGGTTGCCCGCGACGGTCTCGTAGGGGGCGACATCCTTCGTGACGACGCTCTGCGCCCCCATCCTGAGCCGCTGCGGACCGTAGAGGTAGCGCACATTGGTCTGCTCGAACGGCGTCGGGTCGCCCTCCGTGTCGCGGTACGTGAACTCGCCCACCTCGATGAGGGGCGAGTCCACGACCGCGGCGAGGAACTCGACGTTGGTGAGGTCGGCGCGGGTGGTGGGACGCGGCATCCGCGGGTCGGGCACTCCGGCGGTCGCGGGGTCGTCGGTCATCGCCACCACGCTAGGGGCGGATGCTCCGAGCCGCCTCCGAAGCAGTGCCTAGGCTGATGGCATGGCGGCCGGAGCGACGATGCACACGTTCGAGGTGCAGCTGGCCGACATGGACCGCGGCGTCTACGAGCAGTTCACGGTGCGGGCGGCTCGCCATCCCTCGGAGACCGAGGCCTATCTCGTCACGCGCGTGCTCGCCTACTGCCTCGAGTACGAGGAGGGCATCGTCTTCAGCGAGGGCATCTCGGCGACGGATGAGCCGGCCGTGCTCGTGCGCGACCTCAGCGGCAAGCTCGTCGCCTGGATCGAGATCGGCGCTCCGGATGCCGCGCGCCTGCACACGGGCAGCAAAGCGGCAGAGCGCACTGTCGTGTACACCCACCGCGACCCCGCCAAGGTCGCGGCGCCGTGGGCGGGGGCGAGGATCCATCGCGCCGACGAGATCGCGCTGCACAGCTTCGACGACGGGTTCGTCGACGCCGCCGTCGACGCGCTCGAGCGTCGGAACGACGTCACGCTCACCGTCACCGAGCGGCAGCTCTACCTCGAGCTCAACGGGGTGCACCTCTCGACCGCGATTCACACGCGGTCGGCGGCGGGCTAGCGCGAGCTGTTCGCCGTGCGCCCCCGCACGATCCCGATGAACACGTCGCACAGCTCGTGGGCGTTCTCGCGCGGCCAGACGAGCGAGACACCCGTGTCGGGCGCGTCCCGCAGGGGCCGGGCGACGACGTCCTTCCGCGCGTGCGCCCGCGCGACCGACTGCGGGAGGATCGCGACCCCCACGTTCGCCGCGACGAGCTCCACCGCATCCGCCCCCGACCCCGCGAGGAGGTCGACGGGCAGCACGTTCTCGTCGGCGAGGTCTGCGAGGTCGAGCTCGTCGAAGGCGGCGACGAGGGAGTCGCGGGGTGCGACGACGACGGGGCGCTCCCGGTAGAGCGGGATGGCGTGCCACGCGTCGTCGGCGGCCGTGTCGCGCAGCAGCGCCATGTGGGCGGACCCGTCGCGCAGGCCCGCGGTCGCGGCGGATTGCGTGAGCGGGACGAGGTCGAGGATGCCGGGGCGACGCTCGCGCCAGATGCGCTCCCACTTGCCGGGCGTCACCCCCGGCACGAAGGCGACGACGAGGGGCTCCGGCATGCGCCCACCCTAACCGCGGTCGGGGGCGGCGCCCGGCGCGCGTACGCTCGAGTCATGACCGATGCGCCGAGCGAGGACCGCCGCCAGCAGCCGAAGCCGCCGAAGCAGCAGCTGCTCAGTCCGAAGACGGCGGCCGCGAAGCTCGGCGTCTACCTCCCGGCGACGCCGGAGGAGTTCCGCGCCGCCCCGATCTCGCGGGAGGCGCTCCAGGAGATTCAGCAGAACCCGCCGGAGTGGCTCAGCACCCTCCGCCGCGAGGGTCCGCACCCGCGCAGCGAGGTGTCGCGGCGGCTCGGGGTGAGCAACTCGGCGCTCGCCCGCGCCGGGGTGAGCGACTCGATGACGACGGCCGAGATCCGCGCCCTCCTCGACGAGCGGCCGGAGTGGCTCGTCGAGGAGCGGGAGAAGTTCGCCCCGGGTACCGGTCGCGTGCCGGGCACCGCGATCGGGGAGCGCCCGGTCCGCGATGCGCCCATCGCGGAACCGGACGCCTGATCCCGTCGATCAGCGCGCGCTGAAGCGCCTCACGACGACCACGGCCGCGGCGATCGCGGCCACCACGAGGACGCCCGCGACGAGCCACGGCCACCACGGGGCGTCGGGTTCCGTGGACGTCGCGGGCGCGGCCTGGGGCTCGTCGTCGACGGCGGCAGCGGGCTCCGCGACGACGATGGGCATCCTCAGGTCGAGAGGTTCGGTGTCCGGCTGCTCGTCGAGGGTGAGCCGGAGCGCGACCCCGTGCTCGCCCGCCGCGACATCCGCGGGGATGGTGCCGCTGAGCGTCATCGGCTCGCCCGTGAAGGGCTCCGAGGCGAGCAGGATCAGGTCGTCGTCCGCGGCGACGCGGGTCACCCCGCGCGGGGGTGCGAGGGCGCGGACGGTGGGGCTGGGCCACGGTCCCACGTGGAAGAGCACTGAGATGTGCATCCGCGGGAACAGGTCGGCGGGGTCCGGCGGCGCGAACGTGTTGACGATCAACTGCGCCTGCACCGCGCCGATCTCGATGGCGACGTCTTCACCGCCCGTGAACTCGACGGAGCCCGAGTCGCAGCCGACCACCGCGAGGCGCGACCCGGTGTCCTGGTGCAGATCCTGCTCCTTGAACCCCTGCTCGCCGCAGAGCGACGTCCCGAGGCTGACGGCGAGGGCCCCGACGGCGGGGTCGACCTTCACCGTCGGCGTGGTGCCGGTGTTCAGTGCCGAGAGGTCGAGCGTCATGCCCGACGTGGGGATGCGCGGCGGCGGTGGCGGCGCGGCCGGGTCCGGGATGTTGATGACGGGGAGCGGGATGACCACCGGCGGGGCGAGGAGCGTGTAGGTCGTCGAGGTCGCGGAGGAGTCGAGGAGGAGCGCGCCGTCGAACTCCTTGGTCTGGGTGACCTCGATCACGTAGACGTGGTTGAGCGTCGCCATGACGCCGTCGGGGATGTCGCACGGACCAGGGGGCCGCCGGGAGCGGACGGTGGTGGTGCAGCCCACCGCGCCGTCGACGGTGACGGTGACGGTGGAGGTGACGCCTCCCTCGGGGACCGTGCCGGTGAAGGTGGGGGTCGGGTTCTCGGATGTGAGGCCCGCGGAGGCGGGGTCGAGGGTGGGTGCGGTGATGCCCTGGTAGGGGTACTCGGCGGTGTGCTCGCCGATCTCGGCGACGGCGACCAGGAAGCCGATGTGGTCGGGGAGGGGGTCGGTGGTGCAGCTCCAAGTCCCGTCGGGTTCGGGGGCGACGGGTCCGCAGGCGGGGCTGAAGGAGTTCTTCGCGCCGTCCATGAGGAGCACGACGACGTTGTCGGCGAGGTCGTCGAGCGTGCCGACGAGGTCGAGGGTGTTCGCGCCGACCGCGAACTCGAGCGGCATCGCGCCCGGGTCGTCGAGCGTGATCGGGTCCGCGGCGTGGGCGGGGAGCGGTGCCGCCGCGAACGTGAGGAGCAGGGTCGCCACCGCGAGGGCGGCAGCGTGTCGGGGCTTCGTCGTGGGCACGGGGGATACCTCGTTCGAATCGGCTAAACGGATAGCAGTATCCGTTTTCCAGGGAGGATAGTGGCGCCCTCGCGAGTAGGTCAACGCCCAGGTGCTCCGCGGGCCGGGACTGCCTACGCTGGGAACCGACGACCGGAGGGAGTTGCCGTGCGAGTCGACGCCGCGGCGAACCGCGAGAAGCTGCTCGATGCCGCGGGCGCCGTGTTCGCGGAGCAGGGGCTCGGGGCGCCGCTCATCGCCGTCGCGAAGCTCGCCGGGGTGGGCAACGCGACGCTCTACCGGCACTTCCCCGACAAGCACGCGCTCATCATGGCGCTCGCCGCGCGCGTCGCCGGCCGCTTCGAGGCCATCCAGGCCGAGGGAGCGGCGGCCGAGAGCGGCTGGCGCGGCATCGAGATCGCTATCGACGGCACCGTCGCGATGTACCTCGACTTCCCCTGGCTGCCCGCGGTGCTCGAGTACGCGCGGCAGCACCGCGACGACGACCCCGGATTCGAGCAGACCGGACTTGAGGGTATCGAGCGCGCGTGGGCGGAGGGATCGCTGCGCCGCGACATCGAGGCGACCGACGTCGCGTTCATCCCGCTGCTGCTCTCCGGCCTCCTGCGGCTGCCCGAGCCCATGCGTTCGATCGTCATCGCCCGGCAGCGCGACATCGTCCTCGACGGGTTCCGCGCACACGACGTGCCCCGGCAGCCGCCCGGGGGCGCGCCCCTGCACATCCAGACCCTGCGGGACCTCGTGCGCCCCTCCGAGTCCGGGATGTCGGCGTCCGGCGGATCCTGACCCTGCGGGATCCGGCGGAACCTGGCACGATACCGGGCATGGCGCGTCGCCCCCGGAAGCCGCAGCAGGAGCCGCGCGCCGTCCGCACGCCGCTGACCGTCATCCAGCACTCGCCGGACCCCGATCACGCCCACGAGCACACCGCCGACGACCGCCGGAGCCTCGCCGAGCGCATCCGGGCACTGGGTCAGAACCGGATCGGCGCGCTGCTGCTCCTTCTCGCGACCCTCGTCGCGATCATCTGGGCGAACGCCTCGCACGGCACCGTACGACGGGCTTCTGGGAGACCCACTTCGTCATCGGGGTCGCCGACTTCCAACTCGACTTCACNCTGCACGCGCTCGTCAACGACGCNCTCATGGCGATCTTCTTCTTCACCGTCGGNCTCGAGGTGCGNCGNAGAGTTCGCGATCGGNGAGCTCNCGAGCTGGTCGCGCGCACTCGTGCCGGTCGGTGCCGCCGTGCTCGGGCTCGCCATCCCGGCGCTCCTCTACGTGCTCATCGTTCAGGGCACCGGCCAGGAGCATGCGTGGGGCATCGTCATCTCCACCGACACGGCGTTCCTCGTCGGCGCGCTCGCGATCATCGGACCGCGTGCCCCCGGGCGGTTGCGCATCTTCCTGCTCGCCCTCGCGGTCGTCGACGACATCGGGGCGCTCAGCATCATCGCGCTCGTCTACACCGAGGACTTCAACTGGCTCCCGCTCGTCGTCGCGGCCGTCGGGCTCGCGGGCGTGTACTTCACGCGGTACCTGCGCGGCGGCCGCGGACCCGTCTACGGCACCCTCGCCATCGTCGTCTGGCTCGCGTTCTACGCGTCAGGCGTGCATCCGACCCTCGCGGGCGTCGCGATCGCGCTCCTGGTGCCGGTGTACCGCCCCAACCGGCGCGACGTCGAGCACGCGCTCGACCTCGCCCGCACGTTCCGGCAGTCGCCCAACACCGAGTACGCCCGCGCCGCCGCGAACTCGCTGCGGGAGTCGATCTCGATCAACGAGCGGCTCCAGTCGGCGTACGCGCCCTACGTCGCCTACGTCGTGCTGCCGCTCTTCGCGCTCGCGAACGCCGGGGTGCTCGTGACACCCGAGATCCTCGCGGCCGCCGTCGTGTCGCCGATCACGTGGGGCGTCGTCGTCGGCCTCGTCGTCGGCAAGCTCGTCGGCATCTGGGGCACGACGGCGCTCATGAAGCTCCTGAGGATCGGCGAGTTCGGTCCGGGACTCACGGTCGACCGGCTGCTCGGCGGCGCCGCCCTGTGCGGCGATCCGGGTTCACCGATCTCGCTCTTCATCGTCGACCTCGCCATCGCCGACCCCGAGGCGCAGAACGAGGCCCGCGTCGGCGTGCTCGGCGCCTCCGTGCTCGCATTCGGGCTCGCGGCGCTCGTGTTCCGGCTCTCCGACGCGTTCCGGCCCACGCAGGAGTCGGGCAAGGTGCTCGTGCGCCCCGTCGATCCGCGGCGCGACCACGTGTGGGGCGACCCGGACGCGCCGCTCACGATCGTCGAGTACGGCGACTTCCAGTGCGAGTTCTGCCTCAAGGCGTCGGGCTCCGTGCAGCAGGTCCTCGAGGAGCTCGGCGACCAGGCGTTCCGCTACGTCTGGCGCCACGCGCCGCTCACCCGATTCCACCCGAACGCCCTCGCCGCGGCAGAGGCGTCGGAGGCGGCGGCGCTGCAGGGGAAGTTCTTCGAGTTCGAGCGCGCCCTGTTCACCGACCAGGACAACCAGTTGCCGTCGCACATCATCCGCCGCGCGCAGGAGCTCGGGCTCGACATCGAGCAGTTCGAGCGCGACCTCGCGTCGGCGGAGGTCGCCGCGCGCGTGCGCGACGACATGCTGGATGCCGAAGCGATGGACATCACGGCCGTCCCGACCTTCTTCATCAACGGCCGCCGGCACGTCGGACCGTACGACGCGCGGTCGCTCATCGCGGCGCTGCAGGACCCCACGCCCGACCCGACCCGACGGCCGAAGCCTGCGCCGACGCCCGAGGTCGAGGACCGGTGAGCGACGAGTACCCGACCGCGGAGTCGCTCATGCGCTCGCGGTTCGAGGCGTTCGCGCGCGGCGACGTCGCCCACCTGCTCGCGTCGTGGCATCCGTCGACCCGGCCGGCGCAGCTCGACCTCGACGACGACGTCCAGTGGCGACGGCTGCAGATCGTCGACACCGTCGCGGGAGGACCCGACGACACCGAGGGGGTCGTCGAGTTCCGGGCGTCGTACCGCTCGCCGGATGGCGCGGGCCTGTTGCACGAGCGCAGCCGGTTCACCCGGGTCGACGGCCGCTGGGTCTACGTCGACGGCGAGCTGTTCGACGACCGAGCCCCGCGCGCCCGGCGTCCCGGGCCGTCCCCTGCCACGATGGGGGCATGAGAGCCATCGTGCACGAGCAGGGCGGCGGCTCCGACGTCCTGCGCCTCGTCGACCGCGAGCCCGAGACGCCCGGACCGGGCGAGGTGCGCGTGCGCATCGCCGTGTCGGGGGTCAACCCGACCGACTGGAAGCGACGGTCGGCCCCGGGACCCGTCGGGCTCGCGGTGCCGAACCAGGACGGTGCCGGCGTCGTCGACGCCGTCGGCCCCGGCGTCGAGAGGTTCGCCGTCGGGGACCGGGTGTGGACGATGATCGCGGCGCACGAGCGACCGCTTGGCGGCACGGCGCAGGAGCTCACCGTGCTGCCCGTGGAGCGCGTGCACCCGCTGCCCGACGGCGCGTCGTTCGACGTGGGGGCGAGTCTCGGCGTGCCCGCGGTGACGGCGCACCGCGCGCTCACGACGCTCGAGGGGTGGCCGAGTCGCCTCGCGCCCGGCTCCCTGGCGGGCGCGACGGTGCTCGTGGCCGGGGGTGCGGGCGCCGTCGGCCACGCAGCCATCCAGCTCGCCCGCTGGGCCGGTGCGACGGTGCTCGCGACGACGAGCACGTCGCGCAAGGCGGAGCTCGCGACAGCGGCCGGCGCGCACGCGACGATCGACTACCGCGCCGCGGACGCCGCCGACCGCATCCGCGGGTTCACGCCCGACGGGGTGGACCTCGTCGTCGAGCTCGCCGCGGGTGCGAACGCCGCACTCGACCGCGCCGTGCTCAAGCCCGGCGGCGCGATCGCCATCTACGCGAACGACGGGAACGCGCCGTTCGAGCTGCCCGTGCGGGAGTACATGATGCTCAACGCGCGCCTGCAGTTCGTGCTCCTGTACACCGTGCCACCCGCCGCTCTCGCCGCCGCGGCCGAGGACGTCGTCGCGGCGATCGGCGCGCTGCCGGTGGGGGAGGAGGCCGGCCTCCCGCTGCATCGCTTCCCGCTCGAGCGCACCGCCGACGCGCACGACGCCGTCGAGGGCGGCGTCACGGGCAAGGTGCTCATCGACGTCGGCTGACAGGTGGCACGAAGCCCCGGGGACGCCGACCCCGTACCCTGGAGGGATGAGCAGCGACATCCGCGAGACCCGGCCGCGCCAGGGCTCTGCGGGTCGGCAGGTCAGGCCGGCGACCGAGGGATGGTCGCAGAAGCTCGACTCCGAGGGCCGCCCCCTCCTGCAGTTCGCGAGTCCGAAGCGCGGCAAGCCGCCAGAGCACCTCGCCGACTGGACCCCCGAGCAGCGCGTCGAGAAGCTCACGGAGCTCGGGATGCCCGGGTTCCGTGCGAAGCAGCTCGCGACCCACTACTTCACGCACTACACCTCCGACCCGGCGACGATGACCGACCTCCCCGCCGCGGGCCGCGAGGAACTCGTCGCCGGCATCCTGCCGCCGCTCCTCACCGAGCTGCGCCGGCTCGAGACCGACCGCGGCGACACNATCAAGTTCCTCTGGAAGCTNCACGACGGCGCCCTCGTCGAGTCGGTGCTCATGCGCTACCCGGGCCGCATCACGCTGTGCATCTCGTCGCAGGCNGGNTGCGGCATGAACTGCCCGTTCTGCGCGACCGGTCAGGCGGGGCTCACCCGCAACCTNTCGACNGCNGAGATCGTCGACCAGGTCGTGCGCGCCAACCGCGTCATCGTCGACGGTCAGCTCGGCGGCAAGCGCAAGGGCGACCACTCCGCCGAGCGTGTCTCCAACATCGTCTTCATGGGGATGGGGGAGCCGCTCGCGAACTACGCCCGCGTGATGCAGGCGATCCGCACGATGGTCGCGCCGCAGCCGGAGGGGCTCGGGATGTCCGCCCGTGGCATCACCGTCTCGACCGTCGGGCTCGCCCCGGCGATCGGGAAGCTCGCGGCGGAGGACATCCCGGTGACGTTCGCGCTCTCGCTGCACGCGCCCGACGACGAGCTCCGCGACGAGCTCATTCCGGTGAACTCGCGCTGGAAGGTCGACGAGGTGCTGGATGCCGCGCGTGCCTACTTCGACGCGACGAAGCGCCGCGTGTCGATCGAGTACGCGCTCATCAAGGACATGAACGACCACGGGTGGCGCGCCGACCTGCTCGGCGACAAGCTGAACGAGCGCGGCCGCGGCTGGGTGCACGTCAACCCGATCCCGCTCAACCCGACGCCCGGCTCGATCTGGACCGCGAGCGAGCCGGAGGTGCAGGACGAGTTCGTGCGCCGGCTCGAGGCGAAGGGCATCCCGACGACCCTCCGCGACACGCGCGGCAAGGAGATCGACGGCGCGTGCGGTCAGCTCGCCGCCGCCGACGAGGGCGCGGCGTAGCTTACGCCGTAAGTCAGACCGAGGGCAGCGCGTCGAGCACGCGGGTCATCGACGAGTCGAGTCCCCAGCGCGCCGCGAACTCCCGCGCCGCGGCGACCTCGCCTGCGGTGAGCGGCCGGAGCCGCGTGTCGACGGCGGGCAGCGGGAGGTCGCGCACGACGTTGACGACGGCCGGAGCGACCGCGAGGTAGTCGGCGGCGGCGAGGATCTTCGCGCGCACGCCCGCCGCCATCGTCGAGTGCGGGTCGTTCGCCGCGGCGACGATCCCGTCGAGGTCGCCGAACGAGCGCAGGAGTCCTGCGGCGGTCTTCTCGCCGACGCCCGCGATGCCGGGCAGGCCGTCGGAGGGGTCGCCGCGCATCGCCGCGAAGTCGGCGTACTGGCGCGGCTCGATCGCGTACTTCGCCTCCACCGCGGCGCCGTCGAGGAGCTCGAGGTTCGCCATCCCGCGCCCCGTGTAGATCACCCGCACGTCGCGCGCATCGTCGACCAGCTGGAAGAGGTCCCGGTCGCCGGTGACGACGTCGACCGGCATCGTCGCGGTCGACGCGAGGGTGCCGATGACGTCGTCCGCCTCGTGCTCGGGCGCGCCGACGGTCGCGAGTCCGAGCAGGTCGAGCGCCTCCGCGATGATCGGCACCTGCACGCTCAAGGGATCGGGGACGACCTCGACGTCGGGTCCGGCCTCGACCTCGACGGCGACGCGGTGCGTCTTGTACGACGGGATGAGGTCGACCCGCCACTGCGGGCGCCAGTCGTCGTCCCAGCACGCGACGAGGTGCGTCGGCTGGAACTGGGCGACCAGGCGCGCGACGATGTCGAGCGTGCCGCGCACGGCGTTGACGACGGTGCCGTCGGGCGCGGTGACGGTGTCGGGGACGCCGTAGAACGCGCGGAAGTAGATGCCCGCCGTGTCGAGCAGCATGAGGCGGTCGGTCATGTCGCCCATCGTGTCACGCACCGGGCAGTGCGCCGCTACCGTGTCGTCCATGAGACTTCTTCGCGGAACCCTCCTCGTCGTGGCCGCCGTGGCCCTGGCCGGGTGCGCCCCCGCGCCGGTGACCGCCGTCGACTTCAGCGAGGGCGACCTCCCCGCGGCCGTCGACATCGAGGTCGCCGGGCCCGTGCAGGTGAACCACCGCCTCATCAGGATCCAGCCGGGAGCAGGCACGGGCCTGCACTGCCACTACGGCAACCTCATCGCGACGGTCGAGAGCGGGGAACTCACCCACTACGCGCCGATCTACCCCGGCGGCGTGCACGTCTACCGGGCGGGCGACGCGATCGTCGAGGGCGCGGGCTACGTGCACGAGGGCAAGAACGAGGGCACCGTCGACATGGTGCTCCGGGTCACCTACGTGACGCCCGAGGGCAAGCCGCTGGCCGAGACCGACCTCGCGAACTGCGACGACGAGGACTAGCGCTCAGACCGGGCGGGGTCCGGGCGGAGTCGCCGACCCGCCGCGGGCGAGGCGCATGAGGTCGCTGTCCAGTTGGATGCCGGGGTCGTTCACCGAGCCGAACTGCGTCTGGTAGCGGGTCGCGTTGCCCGCGCGGACGGTGGCGGCGAACCCGGCATCCATGAGGGCGACGAGCTCGAGGGCCGCACGGTCGATGCGCGACGCGAGCGCGCCGTCGCCCCAGTCCTCGGGCGCGGCGAAGAGCGCCGTGGGGACGGTGATCGCGCGGAGGTAGCCGAACATCCCGCGGAGCTGGTCGTCGGCGACGAGCGCGTGCCGCGACGTGCCGGCGGTCGCCGCGAGGACGACGGGGGTGCCGATGAGGGAGTCGGTCTCGAGCACCTGGAAGAACGACGTGAAGAGCCCACTCGGTCCGGCGGCGTACACGGGCGTCGCCGCGACGACGCCGTCCGCCTGCGCGATCGCGTCCATCGCGGCGCGGAGGCCGGGGCCGACGTGCTGCGCGACGAGCGCGGTCGTCACCTCGTTCGCGAGTTCGCGGAGGTCGATGACGCGGGTCGCCACGGGCTCCGCGGAGTGATGCGCGACGCGCTGGGCGACGCGGTCGGCGAGCAGGCGCGTCGACGACGGGTCGCTCGTGCCGCCGCTCACGACGACGAGATTCCTAGGCATGGGTCCTGTCCTCCTCCCCGAGCAGCGCCCGAGTGATCCGCTGGAGTTCGCGCAGGTCGGCGTCGCTCACGCCCGTCCGCGTCATCGCCGCGGCGACGTCCTGGGCGTGCGCCCGGCCGACCGTCCGCTGCGCCTCGCGGCCGGCGTCGGTGAGCGCGAGGCGCACGGCGCGACGGTCTCCGGCATCCTCGCGGCGCTCCACGAGCCCGCGCTCGACCAGCCGGTCGACCATCCGCGAGAGCGCCGGCTGGCTCAGCAGCACACGCCGGTGGAGGTCGGTGAGCCGCACCGGCGCATCCGACTTCGCGAGCGTGTAGAGCACGTCGTACTCCTTCATCGACACCTCGCCCCAGATGGGCGCGGCGGCGAACGACTTCATGAGCGTCGCGTGCACGGTCAGCAGCGACTCCCACGCGTCGTTCGCGAGACGGGCGCGGCCGGTCACGTCACGCCGCCTCGGTGTCGGACTCGTCGAGGTACGGCGAGCCGCCCGTGACGTTGTCGCCGCGGTTCGCGCTCGGGCGCGGCTGGCGCGGCGCGGCGTCGCCGTACTTGGCCTTCACGAGCGACGCGTGCGTGGGCGCATCCGGAACCTCGGGGTCGCGGCGCGCCGCGAGCTCCTTGCGGAGCACGGGCACGACCTCGCCGCCGAGCAGCTCGAGCTGCTCGAGCACCATCGAGAGCGGAAGCCCCGCGTGGTCGATGAGGAAGAGCTGGCGCTGGTAGTCCCCGAAGTGCTCGCGGAAGGTCAGGGTCTTGTCGATGACCTCCTGCGGCGAGCCGACGGAGAGCGGCGTCTGCTCGACGAAGTCCTCCATCCGCGGACCGTGACCGTAGACGGGGGCCTCGTTGAAGTAGGGGCGGAAGCCGTTCCACGCGTCCTGCGACTTCTTCGCGATGAACGCCTGACCACCCAAGCCGACGATCGCCTGCGTCGCGGCGCCATGTCCGTAGTGCTCGAACCGCTGCCGGTAGAACTCGATGAGGCGCATGTAGTGCTCCTTCGGCCAGAAGATGTGGTTCGCGAAGAAGCCGTCGCCGTAGTACGCCGCCTGCTCGGCGATCTCCGGGGTTCGGATGCTGCCGTGCCACACGAACGGCGGCACGTCGTCGAGCGGGCGCGGCGTCGACGTGAAGCCCTGGAGCGGGGTGCGGAACGAGCCCTCCCAGTCGACGACGTCCTCCCGCCACAGCCGGTGCAGGAGGTTGTAGTTCTCGAGCGCCATCGGCAGGCTCTGCCGGATGTCCTTGCCGAACCAGGGGTAGACCGGGCCGGTGTTGCCGCGGCCGAGCATGAGGTCCATGCGCCCGTCGGCGAGGTGCTGCAGCATCGCGTAGTCCTCGGCGATCTTCACCGGGTCGTTGGTGGTGATGAGCGTCGTCGACGTCGTGAGGTGCAGCGTCGTCGTCTGCGCGGCGATGTACGCGAGCAGGGTCGTGGGGGAGGAGGAGAAGAACGGCGGGTTGTGGTGCTCGCCCATCGCGAAGACGTCGAGCCCGACCTCCTCCGTCTTCTTCGCGATCGCGACAGCGGCCTTGATGCGCTCCGCCTCGCTCGGGGTCTCGCCCGAGACCGGGTCGCGGGTGACGTCGCTGACCGAGAACACTCCGAACTGCATGGGACTCACGCTCTGCTTTCTGGAAGGCATCCGTTACTTATATGCGTTTGCATGAACTGTAACGCCTCCCGCGCAGCACTATTCCCGCACGGTGGTCGAGTAGCGCCGGAGGCGCGAGTCGAGACCCCCTACTCCGCTTCGGGATCCTCCAGCCGCGACGGCCCGGCATCCACCTTCGCCGTCGCGCGCGCGATCGCGTCGGCCGCACGCACGAGCGTGAGGTGGGAGAACGCCTGCGGGGTGTTGCCCGCGTGGCGCTCGCCCTCGACGTCGTACTCCTCGGCGAGCAGCCCCACGTCATTCGCGAAGCCCACGAGGCGCTCCATGAGGCGATGGGCGTCGTCGAGGCGACCGGAGAGCGCGTACTGCTCGACGAGCCAGAACGAGCAGGCGAGGAACGGATGTTCGTCGCCGGCGAGCCCGTCGACGCCCGTCTCCGTGCGGTAGCGCAACAGCAGCCCGTCGCGCAGCAGGTCCCGCTCGATCTTCGCGACGGTCCCGAGCATCCGCGGGTCGTCGGGCTCGACGTAGCCGATCTGCGCGAGCGTGAGGAGGGAGGCGTCCACCTCGCGGCCGCCGTAGTACTGCACGAAACTGCCGAGCTGCTCGTCGTAGCCGTGCTCGTCGATCTCGCGGCGCAGCGACTCCCGGATGTGCTCCCAGTGCTCCACGGGACCCTCGAGCCCGTGCTCGCGCACCCCGCGGATGCCGCAGTCGAACGCCGCCCAGAGCATGGCGCGGGACTGGGTGAACCGGCGGGGGATGCCGCGGATCTCCCAGATGCCGTGGTCGTCGCGCTCGAGGTTGTCCTCCACGTACCGCAGAAGCGCCACCTGGAGCGGCCAGGAGACGCGGTCCTCGCCGACGCCGAGCTGCCGCGCCTGCTCGAGCGCGAGCATGATCTCGCCGAACACGTCGCCCTGGAACTGCGTGTACGCGCCGTTGCCCGCGCGCACCGGCGACGAGCCCCGGTAGCCGGGCAGCGAACGCACCTCCCACTCGGGCAGGCGGCGCTCGCCCGCGATGCCGTACATGATCTGCACGTCGGCAGGGTCACCCGCGATCGCCCGCAGGAGCCAGTCGCGCCAGTCCTCGGCCTCCGTCGCGAAGCCGTGCAGCATGAGCGCCTGGAGCGTGAGCGACGCGTCGCGCAGCCACACGTAGCGGTAATCCCAGTTGCGGTCGCCGCCGAACGTCTCCGGGAGGCTCGTCGTGGCCGCCGCGACGATGCCGTTGGTGTCCTCGTGGGTGAGGGCGCGCAGCACGAGGAGCGACCGGCGCACGGCGGCGGCGTAGCGCCCGTCGTCGTCGATCTTCGACGCCCAGCGCTCCCACTTGCGCTTCGTCTCCGCGAGGAGCGCGTCGACGTCGGGCTTCGCCGGCGCCGGCTTGTGCGCGGGGAACCACGTCATCGTGAGGTCGCACGTCTGCCCCTCCTCGATGTCGAACTCGGCGCGGTGCGCGAAGCCGTCGGGCTCGAGCCGCGGGCCGCGCACGATGACCGAGTCGGGTCCCGCGACGGCGATGAGGGCGTGCTCGTGCGGTCCGGACCCGCGGTGGGTGCGCGACTGCCGCACCCACGGGATGGCGTCGGCGTAGTCGAACCGGATGCGGAGCACCTGCTCCATGCGGACGGTGCCGCGGATGCCGCGCACGCGACGGATGACGTCGGCGCGACGGTTCGAGGCGGGCATGAAGTCGGTGACCTCGACCTCGCCGGTCGGGGCCTCCCAGCGCGTCACGAGGTTGAACGAGTCTCCGTCGTAGGACCGGCTCGTGCACCGCTCGGCGCCGAGGGGCGCCACCCGCCAGTGCCCGTGGTCCTCGTCGCCGAGGATCGCCCCGAACGTCGACGCGGAGTCGAAGCGCGGCAGGCAGAGCCAGTCGATGCTCCCGTCCGTCCCCACGAGGGCGCCGGTGTGACGGTCGCCGATGAGCGCGTAGTCCTCGATCGCGAGTGGTGGCATGACTCCATCTTTCCCCCCGCCGGATCACGGGACCCTGGACACCGTCGGCGGCGGCCCGCACGATGGGGGGATGGCGAGTCCGTTCATCCTGCTCGACGTGCCGGGCCCTGACGGGACGCGCCAGGTGCGCCTCTCGAGCCCCGACCGCGCCCTGTGGCCCGAGGTCGGCATCACGAAGCAGGGGCTCGCGGAGTACGCGATCGCCGTCGCCGACGCCTTCCTCGCCGCGAACGGCGACCGTCCCGTCGCCCTCGAGCGGTACTCGGAGGGCGTCGACGGCGAGAGCTTCTTCTCCAAGAATCCGCCGAAGGGCGCGCCCGAGTGGCTGCGCAGCGTGCCCGTCGTGTTCCCGAGCGCGAGGTCTCATCCGCTCGTCGTGCTCGACGAGCCCGCGTCGATCGTGTGGGCCGTGCAGATGAACACGATCGTGTTCCACCCGTGGCCGTCGCGCACGGGGAACACCGACAACCCCGACCAGGTGCGCATCGACCTCGACCCGCAGCCGGGCACCGGGTTCGCCGACGCCGTGCCGGCCGTGCTCGCGATGCGCGAGGTACTGCGCGAGGCGGGGCTCGAGGGCTGGATCAAGACGAGCGGCAACCGCGGCATCCACCTCTACGCGCCGATCGTGCCGGAGTGGGAGTTCCTCGACGTGCGGCACGCGGTGATCGCGGCGGCGCGCGAGCTGGAGCGACGGATGCCCGACCGGGTGACGACGTCGTGGTGGAAGGAGGAGCGCGGGGAGCGCATCTTCGTCGACTTCAACCAGGCCAACCGCGACCGCACGATCGCCGCCGCCTACAGCCCGCGCGCGCTGCCGCACGCCCCCGTGTCGACGCCGATCACGTGGGACGAGCTCGAACACGTCGACCCGCGGGAGTTCACGGTGCTCACGGTGCCGGAGCGGCTGCGCACCGTCGGCGACCCGTGGGCCGACTTCGCCGAGAAGCCGGGCCGCATCGACACGCTCCTCGAGTGGTGGGAGCGCGACGTCGACGCGGGCCTGGGGGAGCTGCCGTTCCCACCCGACTTCCCGAAGATGCCGGGCGAGCCGCCGCGCGTGCAGCCCTCGAAGAAGAACGCCGACAACTGGGACGCGGACGGCAACAAGATCTGACCCTCGGTGGTCGAGTAGCCCGCGCAGCGGGCGTGTCGAGACCCCGCGTTCTCAGGTCTCGACACGCGCCTTCGGCGCTACTCGACCACCGATCGTCTACTGCAGCACGTCGTCGAGGTCGTACACCGTGGGCACCTCGAGCTGGTCGTACGTGCACGACTCGGGGTCGCGATCCGGTCGCCACCGTTCGAACTGCACGGTGTGCCGGAAGCGGCCCGCCTCCATCTGGTCGTACCGCACCTCGAGCACGCGCTCCGGACGCAGCCGCACGAACGACGTGTCCTTGTTGGCGGCGTTGAACCGGCTGCGCTCCTTCTCGCCCGTGACCACGGCGCCGTCCTCGCCCGTCTCGACGAGCGGCGCGAGCTCGTCGATGAGCTCGAGCCGTCGCGCATTGCTGAGCGCCGACACCCCGCCGACGGCCCGCAGCTGCCCGTCGTGGTAGAGACCGACGAGGAGCGACCCGACCCCCTGGCCCGATTTGTGGATGCGGTAGCCGAGCAGCACCACGTCGGCGGTGCGCTTGTGCTTGATCTTGAACATCGCGCGCTTGCGGGGCTGGTAGGGGTCGCCGAGCGGCTTCGCGACCACGCCATCCAGTCCTGCGCCCTCGAACTCGTCGAGCCAGCGCCGCGCCAGCTCCGGGTCGCGCGTCGTCCGCGTGAGGTGGAGCGGAGCGGGCACGTCGGCGAACAGCTCCTCGAGGGCGGCGCGGCGCTCCCGCAGGGGGAGCCCCGCGAGGTCGCGGTCGCCGATCGAGAGCACGTCGAAGGCGACGAACGAGGCGGGCGTCTCCCGGGCGAGCTTCTCGACGCGCGACGCGGCGGGATGGATGCGCTGGGTCAGCGAATCCCAGTGCAGTCGGCGGCGTCCGTCCCACTCGATCGTGACGACGAGTTCCCCGTCGAGCACGCACGGCGGCAGCAGCCGCCCGAACGCCTCGACGAGCTCCGGGAAGTAGCGGGTGAGCGGCTTGTCGCCGCGGCTGCCGATCTCGACTCCGTTCGGCGTCACGGCGACGAGGCCGCGGAAGCCGTCCCACTTCGGCTCGTAGAGCAGGTCGCCCTCGGGGAGCTTCTCGACGGCCTTGGCGAGCATCGGGGCGGGGAGGTCGACCATCCACCGATTCTGCCGCCGGTAGGCTCGAAGCGTGAGCGCCCGCGGCAGATTCATCGTCCTCGAGGGCCTCGACGGCGCCGGCACCACGACGCAGGGTGCCCTCCTCGCCGCCCGGCTGCTCGAGCACGGCATCCGGGTGGAGCTCACGAAGGAGCCGACCGACGGGCCGATCGGCAAGCTCGCCCGCGCGTTCACGGACGGCGACCGCCACTTCGAGTCCGAGACCGTCGCGCTTCTGTTCGCCGCCGACCGCCTCGAGCACACGGTCGAGATCCGGGGTCTGCTGGAGGCAGGCACGTGGGTCGTGAGCGACCGCTACGTCGCGTCGTCCCTCGCCTACCAGACGTCGCAGGGCCTGCCCTTCGAGTGGGTGCGCACGCTCAACTCGCGCGCGATGGAGCCGGATGCGACGGTCTTCGTCGACACGCCCGTCGCGACGTGCGTCGAGCGGCTCGCGGCGCGCGGCGAGTTCAACACCGGTCCGTTCGACCAGGCCGCGGCGCTCGAGAAGGCGCGCGAGCTGTACCTGCGAGCGTTCCGCGAGGTGCCGCTCGGCACGCTCGTGTCGGTCGACGGCGCGGGGGAGCGGGAGGTCGTCGCCGACGCGATCTGGACCGCGCTCGAGCCGCTGCGCGCGTGAAGTTCACCCGCGAGGAGCTTCGGGCGTTCCACGGCACGACCGTGCCCGACTTCCTGCCCGACCCGTTACGGCTCCTGTTCGTCGGGATCAACCCGGGCCTCGTGACCGCCGCGACGGGCACGCACTTCGGCCGTCCCGGTAACCGCTTCTATCCCGCACTCGTCGCCGCCGGCATCCTTCCGCGAGTACCGGTGCTCGACGGCACGCCCGACGACGCCCAGGCGCTCCTCCGAGACGCCGGGATCGGCGTCACCAACCTCGTCGCGTTCGCGAGCGCGCGTGCCGACGAGCTCACCCGTGAGCAGCTGCACGCGGGCGCCGACCGGTTGCGGGAGCTCGTGCGGCGCGAGCGCCCACCCGTCGTCGCCGTCGTCGGGGTGTCGGCCTACCGCGATGCGTTCCGGTTGCCGAAGGCGACGACGGGGGAGCAGCCCGACGGCCTCGAGGGCGCGCGGCTGTGGGTGGTGCCCAATCCGAGCGGGCTGAACGCCCACGACACCGTGGCGTCGCTCGCGGAGGCCTACGCGGAACCCGCGCGGGCGGCCGGCCTCATCCCCTGAGCGCTGCGAGCCGCGCGGCCGCCTCGCGCAGCACCTCCGGGCGCTTGCAGAATGCGAAGCGCACGAGCCCCGCATACGCGCCCGGGGTCGCCTCGAATGCCGACACGGGGATGCCGACGACCCCCGCCGTCGTCGCGAGCGAGCGGCAGAACGCCGCCGCGTCTCCGCCGCCGAGGGGGCGCGCGTCGGCGACGACGAAGTACGAGCCCTCCGGCACCGAGACCTCGAGTCCGGCGGCGCGGAGGCCGTCGACGAGGATGTCCCGCCCCGCACGCAGGTCGTCGGCGACGCCCGCGTAGAACGCGTCGGGAAGGTCGAGGCCCGTCGCGATCGCCGGCTGGAACGGCGCGCCGTTCACGTAGGTGAGGAACTGCTTGACCGTCGTGATCGCGGTCACCAGTTCGGCGCGCGCGTGGAGCCAGCCGATCTTCCAGCCCGTCGTCGAGAACGTCTTGCCGCCCGACGAGATCGTGACGGTGCGGTGCGCGGCACCGGGGAGCGTGGTGATCGGCTCGTGCGGCGTGCCGAAGCGCAGGTGCTCGTACACCTCGTCGGTCACGATGATCGCGTCGTGACGCTCGGCGAGCTCGACGATGAGCTCGCGCGTCGCGCGGTCGAGCACCGCACCCGTCGGGTTGTGCGGGTCGTTGACCAGCACGACGCGCGTGCGGTCGGAGAACGCGGCCCGGAGGCGGTCGAGGTCGGGTGCGAACTCCGGCCACTCGAGCGGCACCGGCACGAGCCGGGCTCCCGCGAGGGCGACGATCGCCGCGTACGAGTCGTAGTGCGGCTCGAACAGGACCACCTCGTCGCCCGGCTCGACGAGGGCGAGGAGCGTCGCCGCGAGCGCCTCGGTCGCACCCGCGGTCACGAGCACCTCGGTGTCGGGGTCGACGGCGAGCCCGTAGAACCGGGCCTGGTGTCCTGCGATCGCCTCGCGCAGCACCGGCATCCCGCGCCCCGGGGAGTACTGGTTGACGCCCTCCGCGATCGCGCGTCGCGCGGCCTCGAGCACCTCGGGCGGACCGTCGGTGTCGGGGAACCCCTGACCGAGGTTGATCGCTCCGGTCGCGGCGGCGAGCGCCGACATCTCGGCGAAGATCGTCGCGCCGATCGACCCGTCGGGACCGACCAGCCCCGCTCCATCGGCGACGCGACGCCAGGGGCCCGCCACCATGGGAGGCGTCAGTCCGTGCCGGCGTCGAAGGCGGCCGACTCCGACGCCTCCTCGGTCGCGATCTCGGTCGCCGAGACGTCGTCGCCCTCGAGCTCGCGCGCGGCGACGGGCTCGATGCGCCCCACGAGCTCCGCCGTCGCGCCGCCGATGATGCCCGCCGCCGCGTACTGCTCGAGGCGCGTGCGGGAGTCGGCGATGTCGAGGTTGCGCATCGTGAGCTGGCCGATGCGGTCGTCGGGGCCGAACGCGGCATCCCCGACGCGCTCCATCGAGAGCTTCTCCGGGTGGTACGAGAGCGCCGGACCCTCGGTGTTCAGGATCGTGTAGTCGTCGCCGCGGCGCAGGCGCAGCGTCACCTCGCCCGTGACGGCGGACGCGACCCACTTCACGATCGACTCGCGCAACATGAGCGACTGCGGGTCGAGCCAGCGGCCCTCGTACATGAGGCGNCCNAGGCGGCGNCCCTCGGNGTGGTAGTTCGCGATCGTGTCCTCATTGTGGATCGCGTTGAGNAGCCGCTCGTANNCGATGTGNAGGAGCGCCATGCCGGGNGCCTCGTAGATGCCGCGGCTCTTCGCCTCGATGATGCGGTTCTCGATCTGGTCCGAGGCGCCGAGACCGTGCCGACCGCCGATCGCGTTGGCCTCGAGCACGAGCTGCACGGCATCCGCGAACTCGACGCCGTTGATCGCGACGGGGCGGCCCGCCTCGAAGCGCACCGACACCTCCTCGGTCGCGACCTCGACGTCGTCGCGCCAGGCGGCGACGCCCATGATCGGCTCGACGATGTCGAGNCCGGTGTCGAGCTGCTCGAGGTCCTTCGCCTCGTGCGTCGCGCCCCAGATGTTCGCGTCGGTCGAGTACGCCTTCTCGGTCGCGTCGCGGTAGGGGAAACCGTGGGCGACGAGCCACTCGCTCATCTCCTTGCGNCCNCCGAGCTCGGTGACGAACGCCGGCGTCGAGCCACGGCTTGTAGATGCGCAGGCGCGGGTTCGCGAGGAGNCCGTAGCGGTAGAACCGCTCGATGTCGTTGCCCTTGTAGGTGGAGCCGTCGCCCCAGATCTCGACGTCGTCCTCCTTCATCGCGCGCACGAGCATGGTGCCCGTGACGGCGCGACCGAGCGGCGTCGTGTTGAAGTACGTCTTGCCGGCGGAGCGGATGTGGAACGCGCCGCACTGCAGCGCGACGAGTCCCTCCTCGACGAGCGCCGACTTGGCATCCACGAGCCGCGCTCCCTCGGCGCCGTACTCGAGCGCGCGCGCCGGGACCTTGTCGATCTCCGGCTCGTCGTACTGCCCGATGTCGGCGGTGTAGGTGAACGGGATCGCCCCCTTGTCGCGCATCCAGGCNACCGCGCAGGAGGTGTCGAGACCTCCGGAGAAGGCGATGCCGACGCGTTCGCCGGCGGGGAGGGAGCTCAGCACCTTGGACACGAGATCCAAGCTTATGGGCCGCGCGCCCCGCCCTCGGACTACCGTCGGAGCATGCTCGAGACCGCGCGGCTCACGCTGCGGCCGTGGGAGGTCGCGGATGCCGTGCTCCTGCGGGAGCTGTGGGGCGAGCGCGACCCGCGGGTGCCCGCGCGACCGGCGGATCGACGCCCAGGGGCGGCCGACGGTCGCCGACCTCGAGGAGCGCATCCGGTCGGGCGCCCTCGACGGGCTCCTCGTCGTCGTCGTGCGCGCGGCGGGGGAGCCCGTCGGATACAGCGGGATCACCGATGCCGACGGGGACGAGCCGGAGCTCGCGTTCGAGCTCCTCCGCCGCGCGTGGGGCCGCGGGTACGCGACCGAGGCCGCGCAGGCGGTCGTCGCGGACGCGCGGGGGCGGGGCATTCCGGCTCTCGTCGCCGGGGTGCGCGCGTGGAACGCCGCATCGCTCCGCGTGCTCGACAAGCTCGGGTTCACCCCGGCCGGTCGCGTCGACCCCGACCCCGTGCACGGCGACAGCGTGCTGCTGCGCCTCGCGCTCTGACCCGCGTCAGGCCGGTTCGACCGGGAGCCAGAGCTCCGTCGTCGCGGTGCTGAAGTCGTCGGCGCGCTCGAGGAGCGCGACGATCGACGGACCCGGCCGCAGCCGCCACGGGTTCGACGGGAACCAGTCGGTCGCCGTCGCCGCCCACAGCGCTTGGAGCACGTCGGGGTAGGCGCCGGAGGCCGTGAAGACCACCCATCGTCCCGCCGGCACCTCGATGACGTCGAGGTCGTCGGGCCGTGGGCTGCTCTCGGCGACGGCGACGCCGTGGAGGTAGGTGAGCTCGCTGCCCTCGGCCGCGTCGGCGTCGACGTCGTCGCTCACCTGGAGCAGCCCCGCGGGCTCGGTGTCGGAGAGCGCTTTGAGCCGCGCGTGCTCCTCGGCGGGGATCCGCGCGACGTGCTCGGCGATGTGCGGGTTGATCCCGCGGTGGAGGAGCGGCACGCGCGCGGCGCGGCCGACGAGGGCGAATGCGGGGCGTTCGACGAGACGGGTGTCCATGGGGCTGTTCCCTTCGACGGTGAGGCGGAATCGCAGCTTCTGCTGCGTGGAGAGGGGCCCGCCTGACCGCCGGACCTCGCCCGGGGTGACGCCGTGCACCGACTGGAACGCCCGGCCGAATGCCTCCGTGGAGCCGTAGCCGAACGCCACCGCGACATCGAGCAGCGGCCGCCCCGCGACGACGTCCGCCGCGGCGAGCGTCATCCGCCGACGGCGCACGTACTCGGTGAGCGGCATCCCGGCGAGCGACGAGAACAGCCGGCGCAGATGGTACTCGGTCGTGCCGAGCTCCCGCGCGAGCGCGCCCACGTCGACGTCGTCGGTGAGCTGCGACTCGAGGTGCTCCACGAGCCGGTTGAGGTCGGCGATCATGCGTCCCCTTTCCGCTCTCGAGCCTGCGCGACGCCGGCCGCGCGCACCCGATCGTCCCGGTTCGATCCGATCAGTCGCCGAGCGCGGGCGCCACGTCCTTGACGATCGACTCGAGGATCCGCGCGTTGACGTCGACGCCGAGCTGATTGGGCACCGTCACGAGGATCGTGTCCGCCGCGCGCACCGCGGCATCCTGCGCGAGCTCCTCGGCGATCCTGTCGGGCGCGCCGATGTACGACCGCCCGAAGCGCGCGAGGCCGCCGTCGAGGTGGCCGANCTGGTCCTGCGAGTCGCGCTGCGCCCGCAGGCCGAAGTAGTGCTCGGTCTCGTCGTCGATGATCGGCAGGATGCTGCGGCTCACCGAGACGCGCGGCTCCCGGTCGTGCCCCGCCTCCTTCCACGCCGCGCGGAACAGCGCGATCTGCTCCGCCTGGAGGTCGGCGAGCGACGCGCCCGTCTCCTCCGTCAGGAGCGTCGACGACATGAGGTTCATACCCTGCTCCGCNGCCCATACGGCGGTCGCGCGCGAGCCGGCGCCCCACCAGATGCGGTCGGGGAGGCCGGGGGAGCGCGGTTCGATCGGGAGCGGCTGCGAGACGCCCGTCATCCGCGGGTCCGACATCGCGACGCCCGCCCCGGCGATCGCGGCGCGGAACACCTCGGTGTGGCGGCGGGCGAGGTCCGCGTCGCTCTCGCCCTCGGCGGGGACGTAGCCGAACGACTCCGACCCGCGGAGCGCAGGCTCGGGGGAGCCGCGCGAGATCCCGAGTTGGAGTCGCCCGCCGCTCAGCAGGTCGGTCGCCGCCGCCTCCTCGGCCATGTACAGCGGGTTCTCGTACCGCATGTCGATCACGGCGGTGCCGAGCTCGATGCGCGACGTGCGCGCCGCCATCGCCGCGAGGAGCGGGAACGGCGAGGCGAGCTGCCGCGCGAAGTGGTGCACGCGGAGGAACGCGCCGTCGGCTCCGACCTCCTCCGCCGCGACCGCGAGTTCGAGGGTCTGCAGGAGCGCGTCGCCCGCCGTCTCGACCGTCGAGCCGATCCCGGGGGCCCAGTGGCCGAACGTCAGGAACCCGATCCGCTTCATGGGGCGATTCAAGCAGCAGGACCGCCGGCGTTGCCGGGAGGATGGGCGCATGCCGCTCCCGCGCCCGCTCCGGCCGCCCGTCGCGTGGTTCTCCCGCACGCGGTTCTTCCGCCGCGTCGGGCCGCGCATCCTCCCGCCGCTCGAACGCGGGATGAAGCGCCTCACGGGCGGGCGCGTGCAGCTCTCCGGGCTCGGCGTGCCGACGCTCGTGCTCCACACCGTCGGGGCGAAGTCGGGGATCGAGCGCGAGACTGTCCTCATGTACTGCCCCGACGACGGCGAGTTCCTCGTCACGGGCAGCAACTTCGCGCGCGAGACCCACCCGGCGTGGACCGCGAACCTGCTCGCGCATCCGGATGCCGCGGTGAGCCTGCGCGGCCGCCGCATCCCGGTGAGGGCCCGCCTGCTCGACGACGAGGAGCGTGAGGCGACCTGGCCGAAGCTCGAGCGGAACTGGCCGGGTTACCGGCGCTACGAGGTCGCGGCGGGACGCACCCTGCGGGTGTTCCGGCTCACTCCGCGGTGACCTCCGGCACGGGCGGGAGGTAGGGGTCGAGCCCGAGGTCGACGAGCACGACGCGACCGGTGTAGCGCGACCCCGGCTCCCGCAGCATCCCGGCCTTCTCGGCGCCGAACGTGACGGTCACGTCGGCGGGCAGGGACGACGGGGTCGGGGACGGAGCCGTCGTCGGCGCCGATGCCGCTCGGCAGGTCGACCGCGACGACGCGGGGCCGGTCGTCCGCGTCGAGCACGGGGAGCACCGCCGCCACGACGTCGCGAGCGCGACCGCGGAGGCCGGGAGAGGAACCGGTGCCGAGGATGCCGTCCACGACGACATCGGCGGCGGCGGCCCGCTCCGCGAGCGCGGAGTCGGTGACCCACCGCGCCCCGGCGGCGACGGCGGCGGCACCGGCCTCGGGGTGGTGGCGATCCGCCGCCGCGACGAGCTCGACGTCGACGCCCTCGGTGGCGAGCTCGGCGGCGGCGTAGAGCGCGTCGCCGCCGTTGTCGCCCGCGCCAACGAGTACGAGCATCCGGGCGGGGGAGAGGTCGCGCAGTTCCGCCGCGAGCGCCGCGGCTGCCCGGAGCATGAGCGGCTCGCCCGCGTCGAGCAGCGGCCGCTCCGCCGCGCGCACCTGCGCCGCCGTGAAGCCGCGGCGTGGGCTCACGGTCGGCCGCCCATCAGCGTGCGGCGAGCAGCGACGAGCGCTCGGGGTGTGCGGCGAACCAGTCGGCGACGTACCAGCAGGTCGGGTGGATCGGGCCCGCGCCGCGCGACTCGACGTCGTCGACGGCGAACGCGACGAGCTCACCGGCGTAGCCGTGGCCGCGGAACTTCGGCACCGTCACCGTGTGGTGCATCACGGTGCCCGCGCCGTGGTCGCGGTACTCGAGCACGCTCACCAGCTCGCCCCCGCGGCGCAGCACGTAGCGGTGCGCGTCGGGCTCGTGGGTGATCTCGTTCACGGTTTCAGACTAGGGCGGGATCTTTGGCGAATCTTGAGGGTTGACGGTCTGGGAACTTGAGGTTGCCGCGCCATAGTGATCTCAGACGGAACGCAAACCCCCCTAGCGATCCGGACTCGGGTGGCCCACCCCCGACGAGGAGAAATCCTCGGAAGCCACCCGGATGAGCGAGGGGGCCGGACATCCCCCCAGCACCGGCCCCCCGCTCGCCCCCTTGAATTTCCTCCATGCAGTACCCAGCAGTACCCCCCCCATGATCGGGAAACGCCCGGTGCCTCCCCCAGCACCGGGCGTTCCTGGTTTAACAGGAAGCGCGAATAGCCTCGGATCATGGCCCTCGATCCCGCGCTCCGCGACCTTCCCCTCACGACGATCGACGGACGGTCGACGTCCCTCGCCGAGTTCGGCGACGACGCGACGATCCTCGTGGTGAACGTCGCCTCGAAGTGCGGGAACACCCCGCAGTACGCGCAGCTTGAGGAGCTCCAGCGCCGCTACGCCGACCAGGGCTTCACGGTCGTCGGCTTCCCGTGCAACCAGTTCCTCGGTCAGGAGCCCGGCTCCAACGAGGACATCCAGGAGTTCTGCTCCCGCACGTACGGCGTCACCTTCCCCCTCATGGACAAGACGCGCGTCAACGGGCCGCACCGGCATCCGCTCTACGCGGCCCTCACGCGCGAGAAGGATGCCGACGGCAAGGCCGGCAAGGTCACCTGGAACTTCGAGAAGTTCCTCATCGCCCCCGACGGCACCGTCACGCGTTTCCGCCCGAAGACGCAACCCGACGACCCCGAGGTCGTCGCCGCGATCGAGCGAGGGATCGCGCAGCGCGCCTGAACCGCGGATTCGCCGAGCGGCTCAGCCGGCGAACGGGTCGGTGAGCCGGTCGATGAGGCGCCGGTCGCGCTTCGTCGGCCGGCCCGCGCCGCGCTCCCGCGTCGCCGTGAGCACGCGCTCCTCGGGCGGCGGCGGGGGAGGGGTGAGATCGTCGTAGGCGACCGCGGCCTGCGGCGCGCCGACGCGCTTCTGGAGCACCTGGCGCACGACGACGATGCGCGGCACGTCGCCCACGCGCAGCCGCACCTCGTCGCCGGGCTTCACGGGCGCCGCCGCCTTCGCCCGCTCGCCGTTCAGCCGCACGTGACCGGCGCGCACCATCGCGGTCGCGGCGGAGCGGGTCTTCACGAGCCGCACCGCCCAGATCCACGAGTCCAGCCGATCGACCATGACCCGACCTTACGCGGCACCGGCCGCCCGGCCGGGCGCGACCCTAAGGTGGAGTCATGACCCGCGCGAGCCACGACCCGGCCGCGCGTCGTCCCCGGGGTCCCGAGGATACGTGGGTCGACGGACCGCAGGGACGCTACTGGGGCACCTTCGGCGCCGCGGGGCTCCTGCTCGCCCACCGCGACGCGGGCGTGCTGCTCCAGTTGCGCGCCGTGTGGAGTCACCTCGGAGGCACCTGGGGGCTCCCGGGCGGTGCGCGCAAGGCCGAGGAGACGCCCGAGCAGGCCGCCATCCGCGAGGCCGACGAGGAGGCGGGGGGTCCCGCCGGAGCTCGTGACGGTACTCGAGACGAGTGTCTTCGACCTCGGCTACTGGTCGTACACGACGGTGCTCGCGCGCGCGGAGGAGCTGTTCACGCCGTTCCTCGGCGACGCCGAGAGCGAGGCGCTGCGCTGGGTGCCGTTCGACGAGGTGGCCGCGCTGTCGCTGCATCCGGGCTTCGAGCGCACGTGGCCCGAGCTGCGGCTACGCCTCGACGCGCTCCTCTGACGCGAGCTTCGCCTTCCACTCGACGAGGCCCCGCACGACGGGGCTCTCGTCCTCGGCGAGCTCGGCCATCGCATCCTGCGGCACGAAGTAGTTGATCGCGACGAAGCCGCGCACCGTCTCCGACTCGTCGTGCGCGAGCTCCCGCAGGATGTCGCACGACACGGTCTCGTTGCGGGCGAGCGTCGCGCGTACGCCCGGGTCGGGGTCTTTCGCGAGGGCTGCGACGAGGTCGGCGGGGGTGTGGTAGTCGGCGGCGACGCGTTCCCGGATCTTCGGGTTGTCGCTCTGCGCGAGCAGGCGCAGGCGGCGGAGCTTGCTCTCCGTCACCTCGGGGGAGCGGTAGTGCTGCGCGACCTCCTCCGGCGTGCGCATCGTCGGGGCGGTCGCGGCCATCTGCAACCGCTGGGCGGGAGTGTTGAACCGGATGCACGACATGGCTCGACGTTAACGCACCGCGCCGCGCCTCCGACGGAGCGCGGAGGCGCGGCGCAGAACACCGAAGAGGTCAGGTCGTGGTGCGCCCCGATCCGAGGTAGCGGACGAGGAACACGATGGCCGCGATGATGGCCAGCGCGATCCCGACCCAGAGCAGGAACTGCAGGGACTGAACGAAGCCGCCGGTCAGCAGGAGCGCCACGGCGACGATGGCGATGATGATTCCCAGTAGAGACATGGTGTGCCTCCCTTCCTTGGGAACCAGTCCACCCTCGCGGTCGGAAGGTCGCATCCCCTTGATTACTCAGGCGGCTCGCGGTACACGCGCGCGCCGCGGAGGAAGCGGCACGAGCATCGACGTCGTCGCCTGGTAGTCCGCGTACTCGGGGTACTTCGACTTCGTGATGCTCTCGGTGAAGACCGTCGACCCGAGGAAGAGGCCCGTGAGGAGTGCGGCGCCGACGACCGTCCACTGCAGGATCGATCCCGCGGCGATCGCGCCGAAGAGGAAGAACGTCCACCACTGCGCCTGCTCGAAGAAGAAGTTGGGGTGGCGCGAGAAGCGCCAGAGTCCCGCCTGGAGGAACCGGGTCTCCGGCTCGCGACCGGCCTCGAGTGCGGCCTTCTTGCCCTGGTGGAACACCCACTGCTGCTGGTCGGCGACCGTCTCGCCGACGAGGAAGAGCAGGAACGCGGCCGCGACGACGACGTCGAGCACGCCGAGCGGGGTGCCGCCGTGCTCGTACGCGGTGTACGCGGGCAGGGTGATGAGCACGAGCAGCGCGTGCTGGTACAGGCAGATGAACAGGATGTTGAAGACCGCGAACTGCGCGGGCGTCATCCGGTCGCGCAGGATCGGCCAGCGGTAGTCCTCGACGCCCGTGTAGCCGCCCTTGCGCGCGAAGTTGAAGGTGAGGCGCGCACCCCACAGCGTGACGAGCACCCCCATGAGGTTCAGCCGGGCGTCGGCGAACCCGGCGAAGCCGGCGAAGATCCACACGTAGGCGACCGGGACGATCGACCAGAGGCGGTCGACCCAGGAGTGGTCCTTGGTGATGAGGGAGGCGATCCAGCAGAAGGCGGCGACGGCGCCGGCGACCGCGATCACGACGAGGAGTGGGTTCATGGAACGACTCTAGGATGGGCGGAGGAGGTGCGTGCGTGAAGCCGCCGGTGAGCAGTCGTGTCTGGACGGTTCCCAACGTGCTGTCGTTCTTCCGGCTCCTCCTCATCCCGGTCTTCTTCGCCCTGCTCGTCACCGGGCAGTACGGCTGGGCGGTGCTCGTCGTCGCGGTGTCGTCGGCNACCGACTTCGTCGACGGNTACGTCGCGCGGCACTTCAACCAGGTNTCGCGNCTCGGCCAGNTGCTCGACCCCGCCGCCGACCGGCTGTTCATCCTGACGACGCTCCTCGGCCTCGCCTTCATCGGTGCGCTGCCGTGGTGGTTCGTCGCGGCTCTCGTCGCACGCGACCTCCTGCTCGTCGTGCTCGGCGTCGTGCTGGCCAACCACCGCTACGGGCCGCTCCCGGTGCACCACCTCGGCAAGATGGGCACGTTCGCCGTGCTCTTCGCAATGCCCGTGCTCCTGCTCGGCTTCGCGATCCCGGAGACCGCGTGGGCGGCGCTCCCGTTCGGCTGGGCCGCGGCGATCTGGGGGCTCTTCCTCTACTGGTGGGCGGGGGTCGCGTACGTGCTCCAGGCGGCGCGGATGATCCGGGATCTGCGGGTGGCGGGCGCGGCCTCATCCGATACTGTGGATCGCTAGGAGGTCAGGATGGTCGAGCCGCACGAGTCCGCCGCCCGCGACGGGTCGGCGCCCTCGAACGACACGACGGCGCACTTCACCGAGGAGTTCGTCGCGCAGCTCGCCGCGATGGAGGCCGGTATCTCGCCCGAGGAGCAGGAGGCCATCGCGGCCCTTCCCTCGGGTTCGGCGCTCCTCGTGGTGCGACGCGGGCCGAACGTCGGGGCGCGCTTCCTGCTCGACGCCGATGTCACGGTCGCTGGGCGTCACCCCGAGGCCGACATCTTCCTCGACGACGTGACGGTGTCGCGTCGTCATGCCGAGTTCGTGCGCGTGGGCACGGCGTTCCAGGTCCGCGACCTGGGCTCCCTCAACGGCACGTACTACGACGGCGTCCGTATCGAGTCCGCCCTGCTGAGCGATGGAGCAGAAGTGCAGGTTGGCAAGTTCCGTCTCACGTTCTACGCCTCCCGTCTCGACAAGTCGGGCGCGAAGTAGTGGCGTCCGCTGTCTCCCCGGCCCGGTCGGCCGGGGCGTCGAATCTGTTGAGCATCGGGCAGGTCCTCGCCCGGTTGAGCCCCGAGTTCCCCGATCTGTCGCCGTCGAAGCTGCGGTTCCTCGAGGAGCGCAACCTGGTGACGCCGTCGCGCACCGAGTCGGGCTACCGCAAGTTCTCGCCCGCCGACCTCGAGCGGCTGCGCCTCGTGCTGTCGATGCAGCGCGACTACTACCTGCCGCTCAAGGTCATCCGCCAGTACCTCGAGGATCTCGATGCGGGCAAGGAGCCGGTGCTCCCGGGCGGGGCGACGGTGCAGGCGCCGTCGATGCTCGCGGCCGACCGCCGGCTCAGCAAGGCGGAGCTCATCAAGGAGGCGGGCGCGAACGCGATGCTCCTGAGCGACGCGATCTCGGCATCCCTCATCGTCGCGGGGGAGACCTACGGCGAGGACGCCCTCGCGGTGCTGCGTGCGCTCGTCGAGCTGCAGCGTTCGGGTATCGAGCCGCGGCACCTGCGCGGCTTCCGGGCGGCGGCGGAGCGCGAGCTGGGGCTCATCGAGAGCGCCCTCACCCCGGTGGCCCGGCGGAAGGATGCCGCGAGCCGCGCGAAGGTGCACGACATGGCGCGCGAGATCGCGGGGCAGCTCGAGGTGGTGCGGTCGAGTCTCATCCGGAGCGCCCTGAGCCGTCTCTGACGTCCGTGGGCCGTCGGCGAGGTCGCCGGAGGCGAATTGCGTTCGCGACACGCCCGGATGTGATTGTCGCGTCGCGAGGGTCGGGGTAGCGTGGGGAGCGCGACAGAGCTTGAACCTCAAGTTCAACCTGAAGGTTAGGGATTCGACATGGCGGAAGTGACCCGGAGCGACGCGTCGCGGTATGCGGCCGAGCCCCTGCTGTTCACGGACGGCCTCCCCGAGCTCGACGACGCCGCGGGCTACCGCGGCACGGTCGCGGCGAAGGCGGCGGGCATCTCCTACCGCCAGCTCGACTACTGGGCCCGCACGCAGCTCGTCGAGCCGACCGTGCGAGGCGCCGCCGGCTCCGGCTCGCAGCGCCTCTACGGCTTCCGCGACATCCTCGTGCTCAAGCTCGTGAAGCGACTCCTCGACACCGGCATCTCGCTCCAGCAGATCCGCGTCGCCGTCGACCAGCTCCGCAGCGCCGGCATCAACGACCTCGCGCAGACGACCCTCATGAGCGACGGCGCCTCCGTCTACCTGTGCACCTCCGACGAGGAGGTCATCGACCTCGTCTCCCAGGGGCAGGGCGTCTTCGGCATCGCCGTCGGCAAGGTGCTCCGCGAGGTGGAGTCGAACCTCGTCGACGTCGAGTTCGCCCCCGCCGAGGACCCGCGCGACGAGCTCGCCGCCCGCCGCGCCGCCCGCGCCGCGAGCTGACCTCTCTCGAGCGCTACCGAGAGTGACGAGCGCTACCGAGATGTGAGGCGCGTTTGGCGCACCGGGTAGCGCTCGCGTTCAGGCTCCGGACGCAGGGTCGTCGCCGAGGCGCGCGGTGCGCATCACGCGCTCGAGGAGCTGGTCGAAGTTGCGGGCCATCTCCTGAGCCCCGTCGCCCGGCCAGACGTGGAGGGGTTTCGCGGCGCCCTGCGCCTGCTGGAGGCTCGTGCGCTCCGGGAGCTGGGGGGAGAGCACGAGCGGGCCGAACATGTCGCGGAGCTCCTTGATGCGGAACTGGTGCTCGAGCGACTGGACGCGTGCGCGGTTGACGATGATCCCGAGCGGCTGGAGGCGCGGGGACAGGCCGCGGCGGATCTCCTCGATCGCGCGGAGGGCGCGGTCGGCCGCGGCGACGGAGAACAGGCCCGGCTCGGTCACGACGCCCACGCGGTCGGATGCCGCCCACGCGGTGCGCGTGAGCGCGTTGAGCGACGGCGCGCAGTCGATGAGCACGAGCTCGTAGTCGCGCTCGACGTGGGCGAGCGCCTCCTCGAGCTTCCAGATGTCGCGGATGCTGGGGTGGGGTCCGTCGAAGTTGATCGCGGACGGCGATCCGATGAGCACGTCGACGACGCCCTGGCGGCCCTTCGTCCAGCCGCTGCGCGCGATCGCGGCGCGCACGATCTTCTCCTTGGGGGACGCGAGCACGTCGGCGACGTTGAGGTGACCGGCGACGTCGATGTCCATTCCGGTCGACACGTCCGACTGCGGGTCGAGGTCGACGACGAGCGTCGAGAGTCCCTTCGCGAAGGCGGCGGAGGCCAGCCCGAGCGTCACCGTCGTCTTACCGACACCGCCCTTGAGCGAGCTGACGCTGAGCACATGCACGAAGAGGGAGCCTACCTTCACTACTCTGTAAGAAAGGTCCGCCACACGACTTTCGAGAGGGCTCCTCCTTGTTCAAGAAGATCCTGGTGGCGAATCGTGGCGAGATCGCGATCCGAGCGTTCCGCGCGGCGTACGAGCTCGGCGCGAAGACGGTCGCCGTCTACCCGTACGAGGACCGCAACTCGCTGCATCGCCTGAAGGCCGACGAGGCCTACCTCATCGGCGAGGAGGGGCACCCGGTGCGCGCCTACCTCGACGTCGCGGAGATCATCCGCGTCGCGAAGGAGTCCGGTGCCGACGCGATCTATCCCGGCTACGGGTTCCTCTCCGAGAACCCGGACCTCGCCGCGGCGGCGGCCGCGAACGGCATCACGTTCATCGGGCCGGGCCAGGACGTGCTCGAGATGGCGGGCAACAAGGTCACGGCGAAGGAGCACGCGATCGCGGCCGGCGTGCCGGTGCTCAAGTCGACGGAGGCGACGACCGACATCGACGAACTGCTGCGCGGCGCCGACGAGATCGGGTTCCCGGTGTTCGCGAAGGCGGTCGCGGGCGGCGGCGGTCGCGGGATGCGGCGCGTCGACACACGCGAGGAGCTGCGGCCGGCGCTCGAGGCCGCGATGCGGGAGGCCGACTCGGCGTTCGGCGACCCGCGGATGTTCATCGAGCAGGCGGTCGTGCGGCCCCGGCACATCGAGGTGCAGATCCTCGCGGATGCGACGGGGGAGACGATCCACCTGTTCGAGCGCGACTGCTCGGTGCAGCGTCGCCATCAGAAGGTCGTCGAGATCGCGCCGGCGCCGAAGCTCGACGAGANACGATCCGCCAGGCGATGTACCGCGACGCNGTCGCGTTCGCGAAGAGCATCGGCTACGTCAACGCGGGCACCGTCGAGTTCCTCCTCGACACCGCGGGCGAGCGCGCGGGTCAGCACGTCTTCATCGAGATGAACCCGCGCATCCAGGTCGAGCACACGGTGACGGAGGAGGTCACCGACGTCGACCTCGTGCAGTCGCAGATGCGCATCGCGGCGGGCGAGACGCTCGCCGACCTCGGGCCTGCGCCAGGAGGAGCTGCAGCCGCGCGGCTTCGCCATCCAGTGCCGCATCACGACGGAGGACCCGGCGGCGGGCTTCCGTCCCGACACCGGCAAGATCACGACCTACCGCTCGCCGGGCGGCGCGGGCATCCGCCTCGACGGCGGGACGGTCGCCGCGGGCGCGCAGGTGTCGCCGCACTTCGACTCGATGCTCGTCAAGATGATCTGCCGCGGGCGCGACTTCGCGTCCGCCGTCCGTCGAGCGCGGCGGGGACTCGCCGAGTTCCGCCTGCGCGGCGTCGCGACGAACATCCCGTTCCTCCAAGCGGTCTTCGACGACCCCGACTTCCTCGAGGGCGACGTGTCGACGTCGTTCATCGAGGAGCGCCCGTGGCTCGTGCGCGGCCGCGAGTCGCGCGACCGAGGCTCGAAGATCCTCTCCTGGCTCGCCGATGTCACCGTCAACCAACCGAACGGCGACGGCGCGGGGGCGATCGACCCGGCGCTGAAGCTCCCCGTCGTCGACCTCGAGGCGCCGGCGCCCGCGGGTTCGCGTCAACGCCTCCTCGAGCTCGGTCCCGCCGGGTTCGCGCAGGCNCTCCGCGCGCAGACNGCCCTCGCGGTGACCGACACGACGTTCCGCGACGCGCACCAGTCGCTCCTCGCGACGCGTGTGCGCACGAAGGACCTCGTCGCCGTNCTCCCGCACGTCGCGCGGCTCACGCCCGGCCTGTTGAGCGTCGAGGCGTGGGGCGGGGCGACGTACGACGTGGCCCTCCGCTTCCTCGGCGAGGACCCGTGGGAGCGGCTCGCGGCGATGCGCGAGGCGCTGCCGAACATCGCCATCCAGATGCTCCTCCGCGGTCGCAACACTGTCGGCTACACCCCGTACCCCACCGAGGTGACGGACGCGTTCGTGCGCGAGGCCACGGCGACCGGGGTCGACGTCTTCCGCATCTTCGACGCTCTCAACGACGTCGACCAGATGACGCCGGCGATCGACGCCGTGCTCGGCACGGGCACCGCGGTCGCCGAGGTCGCGCTCTGCTACACGGGCGACCTCCTCGACCCCGCGGAGCAGCTCTACACCCTCGACTACTACCTGAGGCTCGCAGAGCAGATCGTCGAGCGCGGTGCGCACGTGCTCGCGATCAAGGACATGGCGGGTCTGCTGCGCGCCGGCGCCGCCGAGAAGCTCGTCGCCGCGCTGCGGGAGAACTTCGACCTCCCGGTGCACGTGCACACGCACGACACCGCGGGCGGGCAGCTCGCGACGCTGCTCGCGGCCTCCCGCGCCGGTGCGGACGCCGTGGATGCCGCCTCCGCCCCGATGGCGGGCACGACGTCGCAGCCGAGCATCTCCGCGCTCGTCGCCGCGACCGCCCACACCGAGCGGGACACGGGGATCTCCCTCGACGCCGTGAGCGACCTGGAGCCCTACTGGGAGGCGGTGCGCCGCGCCTACCGGCCGTTCGAGTCCGGGCTCCCCGGGCCGACGGGGCGGGTGTACCACCACGAGATCCCGGGCGGCCAGCTGTCGAACCTGCGTCAGCAGGCGATCGCGCTCGGGCTCGCCGACCACTTCGAGAAGATCGAGGACTACTACGCGGCGGCCGACCGCATCCTGGGTCGCATCCCGAAGGTGACGCCGTCGTCGAAGGTCGTCGGCGACCTCGCCCTCGCCCTGGTCGCGGGCGACGTCGACCCGGCCGACTTCGAGCGGAACCCGCAGAAGTACGACATCCCCGACTCCGTCGTCGGCTTCATGGCGGGCGAGCTCGGCGACCTGCCGGGCGGGTGGCCGGAGCCGTTCCGGTCGAAGGTGCTCGAAGGACGCGACGTCAAGGTCGGGGTCACGCCGCTCACGCCCGAGGACGAGGCCGCGCTCGGCGGCGAGGCGGGGGAGCGCCGCGCCGCCCTCAACCGCCTGCTCTTCGCGGGTCCGACGCAGCAGTTCGAGCAGGTGCGCGAGCAGTACGGCGACCTGTCGCGCGTCGCGACGCTCGACTACCTCTACGGGCTGCGACCCGGCGCGGAGCACATCGTGTCGCTCGAGCCGGGCGTCGACCTGCTGCTCACCCTCGAGGCGATCGGCGAGGTCGACGAGCAGGGGATGCGCAGCGTCATGACGACGATCAACGGGCAGTTGCGCCCCATCCTCGTGCGCGACCGCTCGACCAAGGTCGAGACCGTGCAGGCGGAGAAGGCCGACCCCGGCGTGGCCGGTCAGGTGGCCGCGCCGTTCTCCGGCGTCGTGTCGCTCAAGGTCGCCGAGGGTGACACCGTCGCGGCCGGTCAGCCGATCGCGACGATCGAGGCGATGAAGATGGAGGCGGCCATCACGACCCCCGTCGGCGGCACCGTGAAGCGTCTCGCGATCCGCGCGACGCAGCAGGTGGAGGCCGGGGACCTCCTGATCGTGGTCGAATAGTGGGATGCGGAAGGAACCTGACGACGATCTCGCGTCGGCGCTGCCGCCGAGTCTGACGGTCGACCTACAACTGCCGGAGCCCGTCCACGAGGCGCCGCCGGAGGAGGAGGTCGTCGCGATCGACGCGGTCGCGGTGACCGCCGCGCCCGACCTCGAGACGCCGCCGACGATGTCGATCGTCATCGACCCGGCGGTCGCCGTCGTCGTGCCGGAGCCGGGGGAGGTCGAGAAGGCCGCGGAGTCGGTCGAGATCGTGCCGCTGCCCGAGCATCCCGAGGTCGCCGTCGCCGAGCCGAAGCCGGCGCGGGCGGCGAAGGCCGAGCGTGCGGCGAAGCCGGTGAAGCCCGGCAGGAAGCCGGCGCCCGCGGGCGGCTTCCAGGAGCTCGTCTACACCGCGACGTTCCACCTCGTGAACCTCGGCGACTCCGCGGCCGTGAGGGCCCGCAAGCAGCTCGACGCGCGCATCGACCGCCGCTTCGAGGGTCCGAGGTTCGTCCCCGTGCTGAGCCGCAAGGGCGGCGTCGGCAAGACGACGATCACGGCCCTCCTCGGGATGGCGCTGGCCGACGTGCGCGGCGACCGCGTGCTCGCCGTCGACGCGAACCCCGACCGCGGCACCCTCGCGGACCGTGTGCCGCGCCAGACCCGTTCCACCGTGCGCGACATCGTGCTGCACGCCCCCGAGCTCGCGGACGCCGACGAGCTCGCCGTGCACCTGTCGCGCGACGTCACCGGACTCGACGTCGCCGCGTCCGACGCCGACCCGCTGCTCGCGGAGGCGTTCGACGACGGCGGGTACAACGTCGTCGCCGACGTCGTGTCGCCGCACTACGGCATCGTCGTCACCGACTGCGGCACGGGGGTCGTGCACTCGGTCATGCGTGCCACCCTCCAGCGGGCCGACGCGGTCGTCGTCGTCTCCGGCGGCAGCATCGACGAGGCGCGCCTCGCCTCGGAGACGCTCACCTGGCTCGAGGCGAACGGCTACTCCGACCTCGTCGCCAACGGCGTGGTCGCCCTCAACGCGTCGACGCAAGGCACCGACCTCGACAAGCTGCACGACATCGAGGAGCACTTCCGCTCGCGCGTGCGCGCCGTGGTGCGGATCCCGTACGACCCCGAGCTCGCGGCGGGCTCGGTCGTGCGCTACGAGGCGCTGCGCCCGTTCACGCGGGCGTCGGCGCGCGCCCTCGCCGCACTCGTCGTCGACGGCCTCGCCTCCGGGAGCCGCGAGTGACCGAGCGGCAGATCCGCCTGTTCGGCGACCCCGTACTGCGGTCCCGCACCGACCCGATCACGGCGCCCCCGGGCGACCCGCGCATCGTCGCCCTCGCCGAGGACCTCGTCGACTCCGTCACCCCGCCGGGGCGGGCCGGGGTCGCGGCCAACCAGATCGGGGTGGGCCTCCGCGCGTTCAGCTACAACATCGACGGCGACATCGGCTACGTGTTCAACCCCGTGCTCGAGGTCGCGGGGGAGCCGGAACTCGTCGACGAGGGGTGCCTCTCCGTCCCCGGGTTCTTCTTCCCGCGGCTGCGGCATCCGTGGGCGAAGGTGACGGGCGTCGACGCGTACGGCAACCCCGTCGAGGTGAGCGGCGAGGGCCTCATGGCGCAGGCGCTCCAGCACGAGTGCGACCACCTCGACGGCAAGCTCTACATCGAGGGGCTCGAGCCGGAGACCAAGCGCGAGGCGATGCGGGCCATCCGCCAGGCGCCCTGGTTCCAGCAGCCGTAGCCGCGCACCGAGCGAACGACGAAGCCGCCGCCCCGGTCTCCCGGGACGACGGCTTCGGTCGTGGCGGCTCGGCTCAGTGGACGAGCGACTCGCCCTTCGTGGCGGGCTGCTCGTACATCGCCTCGATCTGGGCGGCGAAGTCCTTCATGATCGGACCGCGCTTGATCGACTGCTTCGGCGTGAGGTGCCCCGAGGCCTCCGTGAGCTCCGTCGCGAGGATCGTGAACTTGCGGATCGACTCGGCGCGCGAGACGCGGGAGTTGGCCGCGTCGACGGCCTTCTGCACCTCGGCGATGACCTTCGGGTTCGTCGCGGCGTCCTCGAGCGAGAGGTTCGGGTCCTCGCCGTTGCTGTTCAGCCACGGCGGGAGCATCTCCGGGTCGAGGGTGATGAGCGCCGAGATGAACGGGCGCTGGTCGCCGACGACGACGACCTGGCCGACGATCGGGTTGGCGCGGATCGGGTCCTCGAGCGCGGTGGGCGCGACGTTCTTGCCGGCCGCCGTGACGATGATCTCCTTCTTGCGGCCCGTGATCGACAGGTACCCGTCGTCGTCGAGCTGGCCGAGGTCGCCCGTCTTGAACCACTCGCCGTCGAAGGCCTCCTTCGTGGCCGCCTCGTTCTTCCAGTACTCCTTGAAGACGGCGACGCCCTTCACCTGCACCTCGCCGTCCTCGGCGATGCGGATGCCGTTGCCGGGGAGCGCGGGACCGACGGTGCCGATCTTGAACTTGCTCACGAGGTTGACGGTCGCCGGGGCGGAGGTCTCGGTGAGGCCGTAGCCCTCGAGGATCTTCACGTCGAGGCTGCGGAAGAAGTGGCCGAGGCGNGTGCCGAGCGGNGCGCCGCCGGAGACGGCGTAGCGCACCCGGCCGCCCATGACGGCCTTGAGCTTGCCNTAGACGAGCTTGTCGAAGAGNGCGAACTTGATCTTCAGCCCGAGCGGCACCTTGCCGGCGTCGANCGCCTTCGAGTGCGCGATNGCGGTGTCGACGGCGGCGTGNAAGATGTTGCCCTTGCCGCCNGCGACNGCCTTCTGCTCGGCCGAGTTGAAGACCTTCTCGAACACGCGGGGNACNGCGAGGAGGAAGGTCGGGTGGAANNNCCCGAGCGCCTCGACGAGCTTCTTNGTGTCGGCCTGGTGNCCGACCTTGACGCCNGCGTGNACGCCGAGGATCGAGATGAAGCGCGCGAANACGTGCGCCGTNGTGATGAACAGGAGCGTCGACGCACCCGGCTCGACGACCTCCTTCATCGCGACCGCGGCGTTGCGGGACAGTTCGACGAAGTTGGAGTGCGTGAGCACGCAGCCCTTCGGGGTGCCCGTCGACCCGGAGGTGTAGATGAGGGTCGCGATGTCCTTGCCCTTGGCCTTCGTGCGCGCCTTCTCGAGGTCGGCATCCGACACCTTGTCGCCCGAGGAGGCGAGCTTCTCGAGGTCGCCGAGGTGCATCTGCCACACCTTCTCGACCTGCGGCACGTCGCCGCGGATCTCGTCGAAGCGCGTGAACAGCTCCGCCGTCTCGAGGATGATCGACGTCGCGCCGGAGTCGGTGAGGATGTACTGGATCTGCGACGGCGACGACGTCTCGTAGATCGGCACGAGGATCGCGCCGGCGAACGCGGCTGCGAAGTCGACGAGCGTCCACTCGTAGCGGACCCGGCACATGAAGCCGATCTTGTCGCCGGGCTTCACGCCCGCCGCGATGAAGCCCTTCGCGAGCGCGACCACCTCGTCGTGGAACCGCTTCGCGGAGACGTCCGACCAGCCGCCGTCGGCGGTGGGCAGGGCGAACAGGGCGTCGTTCGGCGTCAACGCGACGCGATCGAGCAACAGTGCCGTGATGTTGGCGTCGGGATCGGGTTCGACGACGGCAGGGGTGAATGTCTCGTTCACGGCGACTCCTTCGGGGCCGGGGACTGGGTATTCCCCCGAGCTTAGCCTGGGGTTTCCTCGCCTCGGCACGGTCTTAGGCTGTTCGGGTGCACGCCATCGGCATCGACATCGGAGGGACCAAGGTCGCGGGAGCCCTCGTGACCGAGGAGGGCGAGGATCCTCCGCCTCGAGCGCCGCCCGACCCCCGCGGGAGACCCGGCGGCGATCGTCGACGTCGTCGTCGCGCTCGTGCGCGAACTGTCCGACGGCGAGGACGTCGTGGCCGCGGGTGTCGCCGCCGCGGGCTTCATCGACGTGACCCAGTCGATCGTCTACTACGCGCCCAACATCAACTGGCGCAGCGAGCCGTTCCGGATGCGCCTCTCCGAGCGGCTGCCCGGCCTCGACATCACCGTCGACAACGATGCGAACGCGGCGGGCTGGGCCGAATACCGCTTCGGCGCGGGGCGCGGCTTCCACGACATGACGATGCTCACGATCGGCACGGGCGTCGGCGGCGCGATCGTGACCGACGGCCGGCTNTTCCGCGGCGGNTTCGGCNCGGGCGGCGAGATCGGCCACCTGCGTGTCGTGCCGGGCGGGCATCCGTGCGGCTGCGGCCAGAAGGGCTGCATCGAGCAGTACGGCTCCGGTCGGGCCCTCCTGCGCTTCGCGGGGGAGATCGCGGATGCCGGCGGCATCGGTCAGGGTCTCGCCGCCGCCCGCGCGGCCAATGGGGGAGTGCTCGACGGAGCGGCAGTGGGTCGGCTGCTCCAGGAGGGCGACCCGGGGGCCGTCGCGGCGCTGCGGGAGCTCGGCGACTGGCTCGGGCAGGCGTGCGCGTCGATCGCCGCCGTGCTCGATCCCGAGCTCTTCGTCTTCGGCGGGGGCGTGGCGATCGCGGGCGACCTCCTGCTCGACCCGGTGCGGGAGTCGTTCCTCGCGCACCTGCCCGCGCGCGGCTTCCACCCCGAGCCGCGCTTCGTCGCCGCCCAGCTCGTCAACGACGCGGGCGTCGTCGGGGCCGCCGACCTCGCCCGGCTGCACGCCGGGGGTGCGGCGGGAACCCGCGAATAGACTGGTCCGCGGTGCCTCCCCTCTACTGGTTGTTCAAGTACGTCCTCCTCGGGCCGTTCGTGCACACGGTGTACCGCCCGTGGATCGTCGGCGACGAGAACATCCCCGAGCGCGGCCCCGTCATCTTCGCGAGCAACCACCTGTCGTTCGTCGACTCGATCTTCCTGCCGCTCCTCGTCGACCGGCATATCGTGTTCCTCGCCAAGAGCGAGTACTTCACGGGCACCGGCATCAAGGGCGCGCTCAGCCGCTTCTTCTTCTCCGGCGTCGGCCAGGTGCCGATCGACCGCTCCGGTGGGAAGGCCTCCGAGGCGGCGCTCCGTGCCGGCCTCGGCGTGCTCGCCCAGGGGCGCCAGCTCGGCATCTACCCCGAGGGCACCCGGAGCCCCGACGGGCGGCTCTACCGCGGTCGCACCGGCATCGCGCGCATGGTGCTCGAGTCGGGCGCGCCCGTGCTGCCGATCGCGATGATCGACACCGACAAGGTGCTGCTCGAGGGGTCGGTCTTCCCGAAGCTCCGCAAGGTCGGCGTCGTCGTGGGCGAGCCGCTCGACTTCTCGCGGTTCCGGGGGATGGAGGGCGACCGCTTCGTGCTGCGCTCCATCACCGACGAGATCATGCACGAGCTGTCGAAGCTGAGCGGCCAGGAGTACGTCGACGTGTATGCGAGCACCGTCAAGAAACCGCGCGCGACGGCGCAGGCGAAGGCCTCGCGACGGCGACGGCCCTGACGGCTGGATAGGCTGGATGGTCGGCGCACTCGGCGCCGATCCCTTCGAACAGAGAGCCCTCCCGTGGTAGACCCGACAGAGCCCATCGTCCCGGCCGATCCGAGCGTGATCGAGGGACTGGACTATTGGCGGAAGCTCCCCATCAAGCAGCAGCCGGAGTGGCCCGATCCGGAGGCCGCCGCCGCCGCGTCGGCGCGGCTCGCGACCTTCCCGCCGCTCGTCTTCGCGGGTGAGGTCGACATCCTGCGCGACCGCCTCGCGCGCGCTGCGCGCGGCGAGTCCTTCCTCCTCCAGGGCGGCGACTGCGCCGAGACGTTCGCGGGCGCGACGGCGGACCAGATCCGCAACCGCGTGAAGACGCTCCTGCAGATGGCGGTCGTGCTCACCTACGGCGCCTCGATGCCGGTCGTGAAGATGGGCCGGATGGCGGGGCAGTTCGCGAAGCCCCGCTCGAGCGACACGGAGACCCGCGGCGACGTCACGCTCCCGGCGTACCGCGGCGACATCGTCAACGGCTACGACTTCACGCCCGAGTCGCGGCAGGCCGACCCGAGCCGCATGATCGACGCCTACCACACGGCCGCGTCGACGCTGAACCTCATCCGCGCGTTCACGCAGGGCGGGTTCGCCGACCTGCGTCAGGTGCACTCGTGGAACAAGGGCTTCGCGTCGAACCCGGCGAACCAGCGCTACGAGGGCCTCGCGCGGGAGATCGACCGCGCCGTGAAGTTCATGGAGGCGGCGGGCGCCGACTTCGACGAGCTGCGCCGCGTCGAGTTCTACACGTCGCACGAGGGCCTGCTCATGGACTACGAGCGCCCGATGACGCGCATCGACTCTCGCAACGGCACCCCCGTCAACACGAGCGCGCACTTCCTCTGGATCGGGGAGCGCACGCGCGACCTCGACGGGGCGCACATCGACTACTTCTCCCGCATCCGCAACCCCATCGGCGTGAAGCTCGGGCCCACCACGACGCCCGACGTNATGGAGAAGCTCATCGACAAGCTCGACCCCGAGCGCGAGCCCGGTCGTCTCACCTTCATCACGCGCATGGGCGCCGGCCGGATCCGCGACGCGCTCCCGCCGCTCCTCGAGGCGATCAAGGGCATGGATGCCACCCCGCTGTGGGTGACCGACCCGATGCACGGCAACGGGCTCACGACGCCGACGGGTTACAAGACGCGGCGCTTCGACGACGTCGTCGACGAGGTGCGCGGGTTCTTCGAGGCNCACCGCGCGGCGGGCACGTTCCCCGGCGGCATCCACGTCGAGCTCACNGGCGACGACGTCACGGAGTGCCTCGGCGGCTCGGAGCAGATCGACGAGGCGACGCTCGCGACGAAGTACGAGTCGCTGTGCGACCCGCGNCTCAACCACATGCAGTCGCTCGAGCTCGCGTTCCTCGTCGCGGAGGAGCTCGCCGCGCGCTGACCCGGAGGTCGGTGCGGGTCAGCCGACGCTGAGCCGCACCGACACGGTGTCGCCGCGGCGCACCGTCTGGCCCTGGTCGGGGGTGACGCGGGTGACGCGCGAGCTGTTCGGGAACGTCTCCGCGACCTCCTTGTCGATGTTGCGGTCGAAGGCGTAGCCGAGCCCCGCGGCGGCGAGGGCCTCCTTCGCCTGCGTCCACGACATCCCGACGATCGAGGGGACGGCGACGGGCTCGGGCCCCTTCGAGACGACGAGCCCGACGGTGTCGCCGGGGCTCAGCGGGCCGACCGGCTCGACGATCGAGATGACGTTCCCCTCGGTGACCGTGTCGTGGTAGGTCAGTTCGGTGCGACCGGTGTCGACCGTGAGGCCGGCCTCGGCGAGCAGGCGCGTCGCGTCCTCCTGCGTCTGGTTCGCGACGTCGGGGACGGGACCCGCGGAGACGACGAGGGTGACCGGCTGCTTCTCGCCGTACTGGACGCCGCCGAGGAGCGATTGGCCGTCGGCGCCGAGCGCGTCGAGCAGGAGCCCCTCGCCGACGGTCGCGTCGAACCGGTACACGGTGTCGCGCGCCGTCCAGTGCTCCGCGACGACCGCCTCGGCCTCGGCCTCCGGCATCCCCTGCGTGAGCGTGAGGTCGAGCAGCTGCGGTCCGAGCGAGATGAGGAGCGTCACGGCGGTGCCGCGCGCGACGGCCGTGCCGATCGCGGGCTCGGTGTCGGCGACGAGGTCCACCGGGACGTCGGGGGAGTGCGTCGAGCCGTGCACCTCCGACACCTCGAGCCCGAGCTCGGTGAGCAGCTCGCGCGCCTCCTCGGGGGTCGCGCCCGCGACCGTCTCCGGGATCGTGACGCTCGACCCGGGTCCGAAGCCGAACCACCAGCCGAGGGTCCCGCCGACGAGGGCGAGGAGCGCGACGGCGGCCACGACCGGCAGCCAGCGGCGACGGAGGCGCGGCGCCGAGGCGCGCGGCGACACCGCGAGCTCGCCGCCGGAGAGCCCCCCGCCGCGGCGCGGCGACAGCACCTGCGTCGCGGCATCCGCGGACGGCCGCTCGGGACGGGTCGGCCCGGTCGGTGCGTTCCGGTTCGTCGGGCCTGTCGTGTGCCGCGCGCGGGCGGGGGGAAGCACCTGCGTGAAGGCGCGCGTCGGCCCCGTCACCGGGGGATGCTCGAGCGCCGACTCGGCGTCGCGGACCTGTTCGAGGAGCGCGCGGGCGTCGGCCGGACGCTGCTCCGGATCCTTCGCGGTCGCCCACAGCACGAGCTCGTCCAGTTCGCGCGGCACCTTCGGGTTCTTCGCGCTCGGCGGCGGCACGGGCTCGTTCGCGTGACGGTAGGCGATCTGCATCGGCTGCTCGCCCGTGAACGGCTGCTCGCCCGTGAGCATCTCGTACATCATGATGCCCACCGCGTAGATGTCGCTGCGGGTGTCGGCGACGCCGCGCGTGACGAGCTCGGGCGAGAGGTACGCGATCGTGCCGAGCAGTTGCGCGCCCGTCGCGGTGTTGGCGGTCGCCGCGCGGGCGAGCCCGAAGTCGCCGATCTTGATGCGCCCGTCGTCGGCGAGCAGCACGTTCTCGGGCTTGAGGTCGCGGTGGATGATGCCGGCCTTGTGCGCGGCCGCGAGCCCCGACAGGACGGCCTCCGCGATGTCGATCGTCTGCTGCGGCGTGAGCGAGCCGTACTCCTCGAGGAGGTCGCGCAGCGTGATGCCCGGCAGGTACTCCATGACGAGGTAGGCGGACTCGCTGTCCTGCCCCTGGTCGAAGACGTTGACGACGTTCGGATGCGCGAGCCGCGCCGCGCTGCGCGCCTCCTGGATGAAGCGCTGCTTGAACTGGCTGTCGTCGGCGAGGTGCCCGTGCATGACCTTGACGGCGACCCGCCGCTCGAGCCGGAGGTCGGTCGCGAGGTAGACGGTCGCCATCCCGCCCCGCGCGATGCGGGAGCGCACCTGATACCGGCCGTCGATGAGCCGGCCGATCAGGGGATCGGTGGTGCTGGCGCTCACCCCGGCAGTCTAGGTTCGCGGGGCCGGCGAGCCTGGGAGGACACCCGGGTTCGCCGGGGACCTGTCAGGGAACTCGTGACGCGGCGCGGCGGTCAGGCGAGGGCGGCGAACCAGGCGCGGGCGCTGGTCTCCCACTTCGCGTAGTGGTCGGGGTAGGCCGAGATCTGCACCTTCTGCGCGGCGACGGTGAGCGGCATGCTCTGCCAGCCGGCGATGTCGAGGAGGCCCCGGGTGTAGCCGGCGCGGCCCTGGTAGAAGAGGTAGGCCGCGTGGCGGGGGTTCAGGATCTCCTCGACCGTGCCCCACCCGGTGCTGGGGCGCTGCTGGAAGAGGCCGACGGAGTCGCGGTCGCCGTAGTCGATGTTGCGCAGGCTCGACTCCTGCATCGCCGTCGCGAGCGCGATGATGATGCCGTAGTCGGGGACGCCCTGCTCGCGCCCCACCTGGATGATGATGCGCGCGTTGGCCTCCTGCTCGGCGGTGAGCGGAGTGACCGAGCCGGAGGTCGCGCCGCCGCCCGAGGAGGAGCCGGCCGCGGGGATCACGAGCGTGCCGCCGGGGTAGATGATGCTCGAGGCGCTGAGCCCGTTCGCGGCGAGGATGGCCTGGACGCTCACGCCGAAGCGCGACGCGATCGCGGAGATCGTGTCGCCGCTCTTGATCGTGTAGCTTGACGTCGGCGCGGGCGCGGAGGGCGCCGGGGCGGCCTCGGGGGCGGGCGTGACGTCGGAGACGAGCTCGATCGACGGGCCCGACGTCGCCGCCGCGGGGGCCGCGGGGATCGCGATCGTCTGCCCGGGGTAGATGATGCTCGACCAGCTCAGCCCGTTGGCGCTGAGGACCGACTGCACGGAGACGCCGAAGCGCGCCGCGATGCGCGAGATGGTGTCGCCCTTGACGATCGTGTAGCGGCCGCCTTCCTGTGCGACCGGCGTCGGCGCCGTCGTCGCGCCGGGTGCGAGCTTGAGGACCTGGCCGGGGAAGATGAGCGATTTCCAGCCGAGGCCGTTGAGGGCGAGGACGGAGGCGGTCGAGAGGCCGTGGCGACCCGCGATCGCGGCGACCGTGTCGCCCGGCTGCACGGTGTAGGTGCTGTACGACGTCGAGGTGTGGGCGGCGCCGCCACCGGACGTGCGGGTCGCGGTCTTCGCGGACGCCCGGAGCTGGGACGCCAGGTCGGCCTTCGGCTTCGAGGGCTTCTTCGGCGCGGCGACGACGGGCTCGACGGGACCCGTGAGGTTGAGCCCGACGGTCATCGCGCTGACGACGACGAACGGGAGGGTCTTGCGGAAGCCGTCGCCGAGTCGGCTGCGCGTTGCGCGGGAGCACGTGGCGACCGGTGGCGCGCGTCGGCGCGAGCCCCGGGAACCGCGCGGGCGCGTCGGCCTCTACGTCTCGAACGTCCATCTTCTCTTCCGCCTCATCTCCCCAACCCCCGGGGAACCGTGTCGGCACTCCTCCCCACCGTGACACAGGAGTGTTGTGGTGTCAACCAAAGTGGCGCGTGTTGCAGCAGTTAACATGTTGGAAACATTCGGGACCGCGCGACACGTCTGATGACGCGCCTCACGACGTGGCACGCTGGGAGGGTGACCGCACCCGTTGAGCGGACCTGGCTGACCGTTCCCGACCTCGTCGACGTCCTCGGAGTCCCGCAGGGGCGCGTGCGCCGCCTCCTCGAGGAGAACGCGCTCGTCGCCGTGCGCGTCGACGGCGTGCTCAAAGTCCCGTCCGACTTCCTCCGCGACGGCGAGCCCCTGCCCGAGTTGCGCGGCACCGTCGTCGTGCTGCACGACGCCGGCTTCACCGACGAGGAGGTCGTCCACTGGCTCCTCGAGGAGGACGACACGCTCGGGGCCGCGCCGATCGAGGCGCTGCGCGCCGGGCGCAAGTCCGAGGTGCGGCGCGTCGCCCAGGCGCTCGCGTTCTGACGCCGCCCGTCCCTGCCGACGGATGCCGCGGGGCTAGCTGTAGTTCTCCGGGACGTTGTGAACGCGGGAGGTAGGCGAAGACCTCCGCGACGATGTGGGTATCTCACACTCACTTCGACAACGGAGGTCTTCGTGACTCACGCTAATGCGCCGTTGACGCCAGAGGGGCGTCGGCGGTT